>Ga0310786_10000004_pt1 | contig 385788 bp, 317 predicted proteins | sample AusTroGonzalo_MG_FD_203881 | JGI IMG/M metagenome (GOLD analysis project Ga0310786, IMG submission 203881) | Bovine rumen microbial communities from tropical cattle in Woodstock, Queensland, Australia - Gonzalo_03 (v2) (version 2) | ecosystem: Host-associated > Mammals > Digestive system >... | reverse complement strand
ATCCTAAAATCAAGGAATATTACGATGAAGCAATCAAGCTGGGACATCTGGTAGTAGACAACGACGGAACGCTTATGAATTGCCAGCCAGGCAGCGAGGCCTACAATAAGCTTCGTAGAAACATGGACAATGCATGGGTTCATGACCCTGATAATTTTGAAGCTCTCAAAGCCAGAGGCTATGGCAACTTGCATACCCGTTATAACGAAAATGGCGAGTTCGATCCTAACAGCAGCAGCATGTACGAAAAGATGATCGCATTCTTCGGCATGGGCGTGGAAAAGAATGAGAATCCATTCCGTGATGCTGCCGGCATATGGCAAAGCAGTGTAAACTCAGGTATCAACTGCGCACAGAAAGAGATGAAAGTCCGCTTCTGGGAAAGCAACGACATAGTCTATCACGTCAAATGGTAATTTTAGACCTTAGACTTTAGACCTTAGCTGTACTGTCCGAGAACATACAGCTGGGGTCTTTTTTTAGTCTTTAGTCTCTAGTCTTTAGTCAGAGCCCCTCTGTTATCTTTTATCTGTTATCTAAAAATTATCACTATATTTGCAGTCTCAATTAATGGGTACATTATAAAAATTTAACAAAGATGAAAAGGCTTTTTATTGCATTAGCAATTATGGCAATAGCAACTACTTCTTTTGCCCAGAGTGAACAGGAAACAGCTAGTAGCGAAACAGCGAAGAATTCATGGGGCGCAAAGTTAAAAGAGTCAAATTTCCATTTGGGTTTGGACCTTCAAACCAAATATATTTGGAGAGGTATGGAAATGATGACGGACGAAGCTGCTCCAGTATTGTTCCCGTGTGTGAACTATTCGAATAAAGGCTTCTATGCATATGTTATGGGCGCTTATGCCATCAATGGTAAGTATGCAGAAGTTGATCTTGGATTGAGTTATACATACAAATGGCTAACCGTTGCTCTCAATGACTACTATTATCCAACAACTAACACTCCAAAAGATCAGTACTTCAATTTGAAAAATCGAGATACGGGGCACTGGCTTGAAGCATTAGTGACAATTGCACCTGAAAAGATACCTGTTTATCTTACTGTAAGTAATTTCTTCTATGGCGGAGATAAGAGGCCGGATGGAAAACAGGCTTATTCAACATATGCTGAATTAGGTACGTATTATGATTTCCTTAATGACCACAAATTATCTCTTGCTGTTGGTGCTGCACTGAACAAGAGCTGCTATAATGGATATGATAAGGATTTCAGTATCTGCAATATTGAACTGAAGTACACCTATAATGTGGTAATGAAGAAACTTACACTACCTCTTAGCGTAGCTTATATTCTCAACCCTGTTTACGAGAAGTCTCACGTGAACTTTACTGCTAAATTTGCTTTCTAAACATTAGCAATGAATGCAATCATCATGGCAGCGGGAACTTCATCCCGTTTTGTCCCGTTATCTGTCGGCTTAACTCAATTTTTTATCGGACACCAATAATTTTTATTATTTCTTGGCGCTCGCAAGGTAGCTAAAATGCTGGATAGCGAGGCGCAACGGAAAGCAAGGGGGAAACCTCTTGCCATTTTGTTTTGCTATAATCATTTATGTTTCTTATATTTGCAGTCAGAATAACTAAAACAACCAATATCATGAAAGAAGAAAAGAAAGGCAAGCGCGTGTTGCAGGTAGAGCTTGACAACAACGTAAAGAAGCTTTCAATCACAGGCATGGATGCTGATGAAAAAGTGGTGTAGAAGCGCCTCCGTGTCATTCCATCAGCTACAAGAAAACAGCTATTAGAAAGATTATCGTGTAAACTAGCGTTATGAATGAAGTAAGAAAACAGAGAATAGAAGAACTTGACTATGTCAAAGGACTGGCCATCTTTTTGGTTATCATGGGTCATGCCACTGACAACCTGGCTACGCCGCTTTGGCGACTCGTCATCTATTCCTTCCACATGCCACTGTTCTTCATGGTGTCAGGTATGGTGATGAAATCGGCAGACGTGAAAGACAGGGGCACCATCGGGGCATTCCTTATCAAGAACTTCAAAGCACTACTTGTGCCGTATATCATCTTTGCAGCGGTTTATTCGTGCTTTTCCTACCAGAACTTCGGCATCATGCTCTATGGAACATTCGAGACACTCACCAGCGCCCATTCGCTCACTTCGCTGTGGTACCTGCCCGTGCTGTTCCTGAGTCGCGTGTGGGTAGAGCTGCTGTTCAGGGCATTGCAGTCGGTAAAAAGATATAAAGAGGTTTGGATAGCTGTGGCAGCAGTGGCTTTCTTTGCTGTCGGATTGACACTTCCGCATCCGCATCCCACATCTGGCACGGGCTTCATAGGCTACCCCTTTGGTCTCGACATTTCGTTTGTGACAACGGGCTATATGCTGGCGGGCTATCTGCTGGTGCCGTCTGTGAAGCGTCTGAGGGAGGCCAAGCTCTCGATGCTCACACTTGGTTTCTTCCTCTCGCTGGGTCTGCTGGCTTTCGGCATATTGGTGAAAGGCGACTCTATGGTGCTCGATTCAATGGCATACAAAGGCCACAACACGCTTCCGACGATGTTCCTCAATGCCTTTAGCGGCAGTTTCCTCATCATTATACTTTCTATCATCATGTATAGGAGTTCGGCTTGGCATAGTCCTATCTTCAATAAGAACATACTGCTGTTTATCGGTCAGAACACCATCGGCATCTATCTTCTGCACAAGAACTTCATGCAGGAGGTGGTGATGGGCAGTTTCAGCCGATGGGGATGGACGGAACCTCAGGTGCTGGTGGCATTTGTCTCGGCCCTCATCACGTTGGTTGTTGCATGTGTTGGTGTCAAAATCATCAATCGTTACATCCCGCAATTGATTGGTAGGTTCCCACAGTAATAGCAAGTCGACGACAACCCAGTGGGCGATAACGGCCTGTCGGATTTTTGTTTCTTATATTTGCAGTCAGAATAACTAATACATATTATTATGAAAGAAGAGAATAAAGACAAACGCTTGTTGCAGGTAGAGCTTGACAACAACGTAAAGAAGGTGTCAATCACAGGCTTAGATGCTGATGAAAAAGTAATTTTGAAGCAAGAGCTCAATGAAGATGAACTAGACCAGATTGCTGGTGGTAAACTTGTTTTCAGTTTTTGTAAAACACTTTGTCCTAAAAAGAAAAAGACGAAATAAGAACTATCGCCAAACAACCAAAGACATCCAATATCATGAAAGAAGAGAACAAAGACAAACACTTGTTGCAGGTAGAGCTTGACAACAACGTAAAGAAGCTTTCAATCACAGGCATGGATGCTGATGAGAAAGTGATTTTGAAGCAAGAGCTCAATGAAGATGAACTAGACCAGATTGCTGGTGGTTTTTCCCCAATTTATTATTTCACACCTGATAGGTGCTTTAGAAAAGGGAAGTAAAGATAGAAACTTTGGATGAGAGAAAATAAAAAGGCTGCTCGATTGAGCAGCCTTTGTTGTTTATTTTAACCATTTGTCTAACCATTCGAAGAAGGTGCGTTGCCACAGGATGCCATTCTGGGGTTTCAGTACCCAGTGGTTCTCGTCAGGATAGATGAGGAGCTCTGCAGGAACGCCTCGCATGATGGCGGCATCGAAGGCTGACATAGCTTGGTTGGCCAGGATGCGATAGTCGCGCTCGCCATGGATGCAGAGGATAGGGGTGTCCCACTTGTCGATGAAGAGGTGGGGCGAGCTGGCGTAGGTCTTCTGTGCCACCTTGTTCTGCTTGTCCCAGTAAGGGCCACCGAGATCCCAGTTGACGAACCACTTCTCTTCGGTTTCGAGATACTGCATATCGACATTGAAGATGCCATCGTGGGCAATGAAAGCCTTGAAGCGCTTATCGTGATTGCCTGCGAGCCAATAGACCGAGAAGCCGCCGAAGGAAGCTCCTACGCAACCCAGGTGGTCGGCATCAACGTAAGGCTCTTTGGCTACTGCATCGATGGCAGTAAGGTAGTCTTTCATGCACTGACCCATATAGTCGCCGCTGATTTCTTCGTTCCACTCGTTGCCGAATCCAGGCAAACCGCGACGGTTAGGAGCTACGATGATATAGTCGTTGGCAGCCATCATCTGGAAGTTCCAGCGATAGCTCCAGAACTGGCTAACAGGGCTCTGTGGACCTCCTTCGCAGAAGAGCAGGGTAGGATATTTCTTGTTAGGATCGAACTGTGGGGGATAGATGACCCATACCAGCATATCCTTGTTGTCGGTGGTCTTGACCCAACGGCCCTCGACCTTGCCCATCTCTACCTGGTCGTAAATGGCCTGGTTCTCGAAAGTCATCTGCTTCACTTCAGCAAAAGCATCTCCTGTGCGTACCTTATCGAGCTGATAGATTTCGTCGCCCATCATCATGCTGTGACGCTTGGTGAGCAGTTTGTCGCCACACAGCGCCAGCGTACCGAAGTCGTAGTCGCCCTCGGTCAACTTTGTCAGCTTGTCGCCGTTGGCAATGTCTATATTATAGATGTGTGTCTGTCCGTGCCAAACGCCAGTAAAGAAGAATCCTTGTGAGTTGGCATCCCAGATAAACTCATCGACATTGCTTTCGAAAGCCTTGCTGACAAAACGTTTCTCGCCTGTTTGCAGGTTCATGATGAACAGACGGTTCTGGTCGCTTTCATAGCCGTCGCGCTCCATGCTCTGCCAAGCGATGTACTGACCATCAGGCGAGTACTGTGGGTTGGTGTCGTATCCCAGAATTTCAGGACAGATATTCTTGGTCTGCTTGGTGGCAAGATCGTAGATATAGATATCGGAATTTGTAGAGATGGCATATTCCAAGCCCGTCTTCTTGCGACAGGTATAGGCAATCTGCTTGCCGTCAGGACTCCAGGCGAGTTGCTCCATGCCTCCGAAAGGCTTCATAGGACTCTCGTAGGGTTCGCCATCGAGGATGTCAATGATGTTATCCAGTCCGTTATTGAAGTCGGCCACAAAGGGGTGGGGAGCAGTGGTCACCCATTCGTCCCAGTGCTTGTACATGAGGTCGGTGATGATGCGACCAGATGCCTTGGGCAGGTCTGGGTATTTGTCGGCCGTGCTGGCTACGGTCTTTACCTGGCTCACGAACAGTACCTTGCTCTCGTCAGGCGAGAAGGCAAAGCCCTCGATATCACCATCATAGTTGGTGAGCTGCTTACGGCCAGAACCATCGGCATTCATCTCCCAGATCTGACTGCTGCCACTCTCGCTGCTGAGGAAGCGTAGCTTACCGTTTTTGGTCCACACCACATTGCTCTCGCCCTTGGGGGTGTGGGTGATCTGCTGGTTGTCACTGCCGTCGGCATTCATGACGAACACTTCGGTATTGCTCTTGTTCTGTGGCACGCTGTAGTAGCTCACGGTATAAGCCACTTTCGCTCCATCTGGAGAGACAGCCATTCCGCCAATGCGTCCCATCGCCCACAGGGCTTCTGGGGTCATACGCTTATTGCTGATATTCAGCTCGGTGGTGCGACCAATAAGTTCGTCGTTGGTCTCACCAGCTGGTTGTGTGCCACCATTGCAGGCGGCCAATGTCAATGCTGCTGACATAATCAATAGATTGGTTTTCTTCATTGCTAAATGATTTATCATAATTTTATGGTGCGAAGATAATGAAAATATCGCTATTATTGTTTACATTTGTTCATTGAATTAATAAAAACAGACGTTTTATGAGAAAACTTTTGACGATAACAACGGCTTGTGCGATGATGGCTGCGATGACCATACAGGCACAGACGCACGAGATGACCGTGCAGATGAAGAAGGTGGGGGCTCCCATACAGAATACGATGTACGGCTTGTTTTTCGAGGATATCAACTTTGCTGCCGATGGTGGCTTGTATGCCGAACTGGTACTGAACCGCTCGTTTGAGTTTCCACAGCAGCTGTATGGATGGAAGACGGTGGGCAATGTGCAGGTACGCAACGACGGTCCGTTTGAGCGCAACCCTCACTACGTGCGAATGGCTTATACGGGTCACAAGGACAAGTTTACCGTGATGGAGAACAGCGGTACCTTCGGTATGGGACTGAAAGAGGGAGAGAACTACCGCTTCTCGGTGTGGGCCCGACTGGTAGAGGGTAACGACCCTGTGAAGATCAGGGTGGAGCTGTGCGACCCCTATACCAACGCTGAACGACAGGCGTTTGCGACCGAGCGGGTGACGATTGACTCGAAGGAATGGAAGAAATATGAGGTGGTGATAAAATCGACCAAAACGATTCAAAAGGCTTCTATGAGGGTGTTCCTCGAGGGGCGTCAGGCAGTGGATCTGGAGCATGTGTCGCTCTTCCCAACTGACACTTGGAAGGGTCGTGAGAATGGTTTGCGCAAGGATTTGGCACAGGCGTTGGCCGACTTGAAGCCTGGCATTTTCCGTTTCCCTGGTGGGTGTATTGTGGAGGGTACCGACTTGCCTACTCGCTATAACTGGAAGAATACGGTGGGACCTGTGGAGAACCGTCCGCTGAACGAGAACCGTTGGCAATATACTTTCCCTTATCGTTACTTGCCTGACTATTATCAGAGCTACGGATTGGGGTTCTTTGAGTTCTTCCAACTGTGTGAGGACATTGGTGCCGATGCGTTGCCTGTGCTGAGTTGCGGCTTGGCGTGTCAGTTCCAGAACGATGATCCGAGTGCACATCAGCCAGTGGACGAGCTGGATGAGTATGTGCAGGATGCCCTTGACCTGATTGAGTTTGCTAACGGCAGTACGGACACGAAATGGGGCAAGCTGCGTGCTGATATGGGGCATGCAGCGCCGTTTAACTTGAAGTATATCGCTATTGGTAACGAGCAGTGGGATGAGATTTATCCTCAGCATCTGGAGCCTTTTGTGAAGGCTATTCGCAAGGCGTATCCAGAGATAAAGATTGTGGGTAGTGCAGGTCCTAATTCTGAGGGAGAACAGTTTGATTATCTGTGGCCTGAGATGAAGCGATTGGGTGCCGACTTGGTGGATGAGCATTTCTATCGTCCGGCTGATTGGTTCTTGTCGCAGGGCGCTCGCTATGACAACTACGACCGTAAAGGTCCGAAGGTGTTTGCAGGTGAGTATGCTTGTCATATTGCTGGCAAGAAGTACAACCACTTCTATCCGGCTTTGCTGGAGGCTGCTTTCATGACGGGCTTGGAGCGTAATGCTGATATTGTGCACATGGCTACTTATGCTCCGTTGTTTGCGCATGTGGAGGGTTGGCAGTGGCGACCTGACCTTATTTGGTTCGATAACCTGAGTGTGGTGCGTACGGCTTCGTATTATGTGCAGCAGTTGTATAGTACCTACAAGGGTACGAATGTGTTGTCGCTGACGATGAATGGTCAACCTGTGACTGGCGCTGCTGGGCAGGATGGTTTGTTTGCTTCTTCTGTCATCAATGCTAAGACGAATGAGGTGTATGTGAAGGTGGCGAATACTTCGTCGCAAACGCAGTATGTGAGTGTGAAGTTGGAGGGCTTGAAGAAGGGGCAGCAGTTCTCTTCGGCTAAGGCTGTCGTGTTGATGAGTGAGGATTTGGAGGCTGAGAATAGCATTGATCATCCGAATCGTATTCAGCCGTTTGAGATTCCGCTGCAAATCGTTGGCAATGTTGTTGCTGGTTCTTTGCCGGCAAATACTTTTGCTGTTGTAGTTATTCGATAACTAATTATTTCGAAAGGGAATAACGGTTGCAGAAATACACCAACTATAGATGTTATAATGGCTGATTCTCCGAGGCTAAAATATCTTCGCTTTTGCTAAGAAAAAATAGACGACCAAAGGTCTTATTTGACTGCTTCCTGTTTTGTCGCGACTCGGCCAAACATGCAAGCATGATGGCTCTCACTGCTCCAAAAAGTTGATTTTTTCTTTTAACGCAAAAACTCGAAATTTCTAAACGCCTCTTCGCATATGCCCTTTTAACATCTATATTGTTACTTATTTTTTTTCTTGATGTTTTAAAGCTTGTAAATGCCAAAGTTCGTGATTGAAGAGTGTTTTCTGATTGATGCGGCGAAAGCCGAGGGAGGTGTAGAGATGCTCGGCTTTGGGATTGTCAGTATCGACCAAAAGGCCGACGCGTTGATGCCCTTCGTTGAAAGCTTTCTCACATAAGGCGAGGATTAACGCTTTTCCGATGCCTTGATGACGGTAGGCAGGAAATACAGCCAAAGTATCTAGGTAGAATTCTCCGGCTTCTGTCTCGTTTTGTATCTGAGGCATGAATCCTGCCTGACTGTAGATATAGGCGAGGGTGGGTTGCCTAAGCTCTTGCAGTTGGGCGCCATCATAGCCTACAATAGCACCTGCAGCTTGTCCATCTACCTCTGCTATTAGTGCATGACGATAGCTGTATTGCGACACTTCCATCTTGGCTAATGCTTCGATGATGGATACTCCATTTTCACCACAATACTGTCGCATCATATCTTCGCCAAAGCCCAGGCAAATTACCTGGGCTATGACAGAAGCATCGTTTGTTGTTGCTTTTCTGATTTTAATATCCATTTCTATTAAAAGGTATAAGCAATTTGTTGCAGGTCTTCATCAGCAGAGCTGCTGCCCACCAGCAAGGTGTAGGCACCGTTGATCGGATGAACGGTGTGAATGGTGTTGTCCCACCAGTTGAAGGTCTCATCGGTGAGTGGGAGGGTGACATTCACGGTCTGTCCTGCAGGGATGGTGACACGCTTAAAGCCACGGAGGGTCTTCTGCGGACCATTCTTTTCGTCGTTCTTCTTGACATAGAGCTGCACCACCTCGTCGCCCGTACGCTTGCCTGTATTGGTAACAGCCACTACCACATTCTTGCCTTCGATGCGAGGAGTACCATATTGGAAGGTGGTATAGCTCAAGCCATAGCCAAACTGATAGAGGGGCTTTTCGGTCATATAGCGATAGGTGCGTCCTTGCATGCTATAGTCCTCGAAATCTGGCACCTGGTTGATGTTCTTGTAGAACGTAACAGGCAGACGGCCAGCAGGGTTATAGTCGCCATAGATAACATCGGCAATAGCAGTACCACCAGCCTGTCCGGGATACCACGCTTGAATAATGGCATCGCACGATTCGGTTTCTGGTACCATACCGATGGCTGAACCTGAGAAGTTGACATAGACCACCTTCTTGCCGGCAGCCTTGAGTGCCTTAAGCAGATTGCGCTGGATAGCAGGCAATTCGATATCTGTACGGTCGCCGCCCTTGAAACCTTCGATGGCCACAGGCATTTCCTCACCTTCGAGGCTTGGAGAGATACCTCCTGCATAGATCACTACATCGGCTTTGGCTACTTGATTGATCACCCTTTGTGCATCGAACGCTTCATTCAGTCCGATGTCGAAACTCAGCTTGCCAGCATAGGACATATATTGGTAAGTCAGTTCGATGTTATAGTTCTTGCCTGCTTCCGTTTTGAGGGTGTAGAAAGCACTGAGGTTGTTGAGGTTGCCCACCTTCTTCTCCACTTCCTGGCCATTGATCTTCAGTGCCACTGTGCCCAGCGCACCAATGCGGAACTCCACATCGGCTGTCTGTGTGGCATGGAAGGTGCCTTTATACACACAAGAGAAATCGTTTAATGGTACACCAGCTGCAAAGGCAGTGTTACCTTCGGTATAATGCGACCAAGGGGTGGTTTCACGACCTTTTACGATGGAATTACCGGTGAAGTCCTTATTGTCCCAGTATTCTACCGCGAAGCCTTTGCCAGTAGCATCATAGCACTGGTTGAAAAGACTGGTGAATACTCGGTCGGAGGTAAGGTCACAACCCTGGGTGTAGATGAGCTTAGACTTTGGCAGGCGCTGTTGCAGGGCCTTGAGCAACGTGACGGTAGTAGCAGGTACACCATTGTAGTTGCCCCATTGCATCACTGAATCATTGGCGTTGGCACCAATAACAGCCACTGTGAGGTTCTTCTTCAAAGGTAGGATGTCGTTCTTGTTCTGCAACAAAACCATGCTCTGACGAGCCATATTCAATGCCAGTTGCTGGTGTTCCTTGCTGTTGAGCAGCGAGTTGGGCAGGTTGTCCCAAGGCGTGGTTTCGTCCATTTCACCCAGTTCGAATCGAGCTTTGAGCAAGCGTTTTACACTCACGTCGATATCGCTCTCCTTGATCTCACCACGCTGCACAGCCAATACCAGATTTCTGTAGGCCGTACCACATTCGAGGTCGGTGCCTGTAAGCACAGCAGTAGCCGATGCTTCCGCAGCATCCATACTGGTCTCGTGGTAGCCTTTACGATAGAAATTGTCAATAGCGCCACAGTCGCTCACCACGATGCCCTGATAATCCCATTCGTTGCGCAGGATCTGCACCAGCAAGCGGTTGCTGCCACAGCAGGGATTACCTTCATAGCGGTTGTAGGCACACATTACCTCTTTTACATTTCCCTTGGTTACCAGGTCCTTGAAAGCGGGTAGGTAGGTCTCGTATAGGTCGCGAGGGTCGGTAAGGTCGGCATTATATACGTGACGGTTCCATTCAGGACCGCTGTGTACGGCAAAATGCTTGGCACAAGCGTGCGCTTTATCATATTGTGAATCAGCTGGTCCTTGCAAGCCTCGTACTACAGCTAAACCCATAGTGCCAGTGAGGTAAGGGTCTTCGCCGTAGGTTTCCTGTCCACGTCCCCAGCGAGGATCACGGAAGATGTTGATGTTAGGGGTCCAGAAGGTTAATCCCTGGTAACGATTAACACTGCCTGATTCCTTAGCCAAGCGATGCTTTACACGGATCTCGTCGCTCACGGCTGTGAAGACCTCTTCGAGCAATTCGTTGTTCCACGATGCAGCCATTCCGATGGCTTGAGGAAACACGGTGGCCAAGCCGTTACGGCCTACACCATGCAAGGCTTCATTCCACCAGTCATAGGGCTTGATACCCAGACGGTCGATACCTTTTGAAGTGTTTTGCATCAGCGTTACTTTCTCTTGGAGGTTGAGACGAAGGAGTAAGTCTTCGGCACGCTCCTCAGGAGAGAGAGCAGGATTCTGATAGGGCAGTTGGGCAAAAAAGCTCATGCTACAGGCAAGCACTGCCATAGTAATGATGTGTCTTTTCATGTTAACAAGGTTTTTGATTTATTTTCCACAAATATAAATCATTTTTTATTGATATTCCTAAAAAAATATTTAAATTTGAGGTGCTTAACATGAAAACACAAGAAATATGGATTATATATCTTCTTTTATGAACGGGCATCAAGGCGGCTTGCGACTGGATTATCTGCCTTGCGTAAACTACTCCATGTTACTTAATAAAGTGAATACCTGCACGATGTGTGAGGTAGAGAATCATGATACCACCAACTGGCAAGCAGTGAAGGTGAGTGTGGGTGGTGAATTCATAACTCCTATCGTACGACATATTGATTTTATAGAAGTTGGACAGCGTGTACAGATACCAGAATTAAAGATTGAGCCGTTGCTCGATAAGCTGTTGAATATGACAGAAATGGTGGATACTGTATTTACCATCACTATCACAGCTGGAGAAGAGGTGTTGTTGACCCAAGATTTCCCCATCAGTCTGATGGCATTTGATCAGTGGACAGGTACCTCTGTTCGTCCTGAACTGTTGGCATCATTTGTGGTACCCAACCATCCGCTGATATCCAGTGTCATTGTGAAGGCATCGCAATATATGGAAAAATGGACGGGCTCGTCGGCAATGGATGAATACCAGACACAAGATCGCCACAGGGCTCGATTGCAGGTGGCTGCCATTTATGAAGCACTACGCGAACAGGCTTTGGTTTATGTGGCTCCACCAGCATCGTTCGAGCCTATGGGACAGCGGATAAGACTGGCCGACAAGGTGCTTATGGAGAAGTTGGGTACTTGTTTGGATACTACCTTGCTCTACGCTTCCTGTTTGGAGGCAGTCGGCTTATTCCCCATACTGGTGCTGTTGAAAGGGCATGCATTCGTGGGGGCGTGGATTACGGAAGATATTTATGCTCAGAATATTGGTGATGATGCATCGTTTTTGTTGAAGAAATGTGCCGATGGGGTGAACGATATCGTGCTGGTGGAAACAACCATGCTGACATCGACGATTAGTGTGGCTTTTGATGAAGCGGTGAAATCTGCAGTGTTGAAGCTGAAAGATGAAGACAATTTCCAGTTATTTGTGGATGTGCATCGTTGTCGACTGAGTAATGTGAAGCCGTTGCCACAGCGTATTGAACTGAACGGTAAGCTGACGGTGGTGGAGAATGAAGGGGTGAAACATGAGAATGCCACAGAGAAGGTAGAGCGCTTGGATCACTATGCTTTGAAGATTGAGGAGGATAAGCAGACGGTGACCAAACAGACGATATGGGAGCGAAAGCTGTTGGATTTCTCATTGCGCAACAATTTGATAAATGCTAAATTAGGCAAACGCATCATACCTTTTGTGTCGTTTGGCATCGACCGTGTGGAAGATGAGTTGCAAGATGGAAAGAGTTTCTCTATGCAATCATTCCCGAAGGCACAGATAGAACCCACCGAGAGTGGTATGTATGACTCGTCGCTCCAAGTGGCCGATCTGGAGGCTCTGGCGAAGGATGAGTTGAAGAACAAACGCTTGATTTCGTTCTTGAGTGAGACGGAACTGAAGAACGCTGTGAAGTTTCTCTATCGTATGGCGCGTACGGCAATGGAAGAGAACGGTGCCAATTCGCTGTTCTTGGCGTTGGGACTGTTGAAATGGTATGAGAGCGAAAAGAGTGTGCAACCTCGTTATGCACCTATCTTGTTGTTGCCCGTTGATCTGGTGCGCAAGGGTGGGGAAGCTGGCTATGTGATTCGTTCTCGTGATGAGGATATGATATTGAATATCACCCTGATAGAGTTGTTGAAACAACAATTCCATATCCACCTCAAGGGCTTGAATCCGTTGCCTACCGATGAGCACGGAGTGGATGTAAAACAGGTGTTTGCCGCTTTGCGTCAGTACCTTAGCAATATGAAACGTTGGAATGTGTTGGAAGAAACCATGCTGGGCCTGTTCTCTTTCAATAAGTTTGTGATGTGGAATGACATACATACCAACGCTTCCAAGTTGAAGTCGAACCCCGTGATTGCCACCTTGATGGAGAATAAATTGAAATGGCAGGATACTTCGGCGGGTGTTGATTCGAGGTTATTGGATAAATCTATTAAGCCACAACGATATGCCATTCCGTTAGATGTGGACTCCTCTCAGTTGGAGGCAGTGATTGATTCGGGTGATGGAAAGAGCTTTATCTTGCATGGGCCTCCCGGAACGGGTAAGTCGCAGACCATTACCAACATGATAGCCAACGCTTTATATCAAGGCAAGCGGGTGTTGTTCGTGGCTGAGAAAATGGCCGCATTGGAAGTGGTACAGAAGCGACTCAAGAAAATTGGACTCGACCCGTTCTGCTTGGAGATGCACTCAAACAAGATGACGAAACAACACTTTCTGGCACAGATGCAGATGGCGTTGGATGCGGCACATATACAATCGCCCCAGGAGTTTGAGAGTGCGGCTAACCAGCTGCACGAGCATCGTTTAAAGATGATAAGTAACATCGAGGCCTTGCACAAGGTGTTGCCTTCAGGATTATCGCTTTACGACTATATCATACGCTACCTGTCCATTAAATATGATGAGGAACTGCTGAATGATTTGCCCGACTTGAAGTTGGTGAATGTGGATAAACTGAACGAATGGGAGAACTATATACGCAGTTTGGATGCTGTATTCCAGCTTACGGGGCATCCTTCAGATCATCCGTTGCGAGGACTGGAGCCTCATGATGCTCGTCTGGAAACCACTAATAGGGTGAAGGAAACCCTGCAGAAATACAGTGAGGCATATGCTGATCTCAAGAGAGCAAGTGAGTCGTTTGTGAAGAAGATATTTAACTCTGGCACAGACGATAGCATGGAGGAACTTGAAGGATTGATTAAATTTGTTACTGCCCTGGATAATTCCTATATCATGAATGGCAGTTTGATGAAGTTAGCAGCCGACCAAGACTTCAAGAAAGAGTTTGTTGAGGTGGTGACATCCGGCAGAAAGCGTGATTTGCTGAAGCAACAGTTGCAACGACAGTGTACTGACGGCATATTCGACATTCATCCCGAGAGTCTGTTGGAAGAATGGAAAAACATTCAGAAGAAATGGTTCTTGATAAGGTTCTTCTCTAAGCGTTCGTTCATGAATAAGATGATAGTGTATGATGCTCACTTAAAGCCAGAGGGTGTGGTGGAACTGCTGGAGAATGTGGACAGCTATCAGAAGAATGCCAAGAGAGTGGATGACTATCGTGATTTGCTTCAGGAGGTTTTCGGACCGTTGGTAAGGAATGACCACCAGGACTGGACCAAGATAGAACAATCGTATAACGCTGCTCCACAGGTGATTCAGTTCATGGTGGACTTTGCCAATAAGCATGATTTAAGTTATGCAACAGTAAGGGATATGTTCTTGGAAAAGACGGGTAGTGACCTGCCTATGTTTAAACAGCAATATGGAGGTGAGATGAAGGAACTGCTGAATCTGAGTCTCTTACACAAACAGCAGAAATCAATGATGGCTACCTTTGCTATCATAACACTGCCTCAAGAACAGATCTCCACCAGTATTCCAAATACGTTGGATCGCTGGATACTGAACTATGACAAGGTGAAGAACTGGTGCCAGTGGGTAACACGTAAGCGTGAGTTGGAGGCCGAACACCTGCATTGTGTGTGCGAATATATTGAAGAGGAACATAAGGATGGAACAGAAGCGGCTCAGGCTTTGCTCAAGGGCATCTATCATCAGCTCATCCTAATGACGGTGGATGGCGATGAGCATCTTCGTATGTTCAATGGATTAATTTTCAGTGAATTGGTTGAGAAATACCGCAAAGAGACAGCTGCTTTCCAGGAACTCACAAAGAAGGAACTGTATTGTCGCCTGGCTGCCAATGTGCCGTCGCAGACAATGGAAGCTGCTGCTAACTCGGAGATGGGTATCTTGAAACGCAACATTGCCAATGGCGGTCGAGGTACGACTATCCGTAAAATTATCGACCAGATTCCTACCTTATTACCCCGACTTTGTCCGTGTATGTTGATGAGTCCTATTTCTGTGGCGCAATACATTGACCTTGACAGAGATAAGTTTGATATTGTAGTATTTGACGAAGCTTCTCAGATGCCTACCAGTGAGGCTGTGGGTGCTATAGCCCGAGGTAAAGCGCTGGTGGTGGTGGGCGACCCAATGCAGATGCCGCCTACAAGCTTCTTTGCTACTTCTGCTGTAGATGAAGAAGAGGCGGAAATTGATGATATGGACAGCATCCTCGACGACTGTATCACATTATCGGTTCCTTCGCGTTACCTCACTTGGCACTATCGTAGTAAGCATGAAAGTTTGATAGCTTTCAGTAACTCGCAGTATTACGATGGACGACTCTATACCTTCCCATCTATCGATGATCGCTTGTCCAAAGTGTCGTTAGTGCAGATCGAGGGTACTTATGATAAAGGTCGTACACGAAGCAATCCTGCTGAAGCAAAGGAGATTGTGCAGGAGGTAATCAGACGCTTGTCTGACGAAAAACTGAGCAAATACAGCATAGGTATCGTTGCATTCAGTAAGGTGCAACAGAGTTTGATAGAAGACTATCTGGATGATGAGTTGGCCAAGCATCCTGATTTGGAGTTGAAGGCTAATCAAAGCGACGAACCTATCTTTATTAAGAACCTGGAGAATGTACAGGGCGACGAACGTGATGTGATTTTGTTCTCGGTGGGCTATGGACCCGACAAGAACGGACATGTGTCAATGAATTTCGGCCCATTGAATAACGAAGGTGGTGAACGACGACTGAATGTGGCCGTATCGCGTGCAAGATATGAGATGATGGTGTTCTCTACCTTGAAGGCTGAGCAGATCGATCTGCGCCGTTCGAATGCCAAGGGTGTGGTAGGTTTGAAACGATTCCTTGAGTTTGCCGCTAAGGGTATGCAAGTATTGCCTACCGTCAGTACATCACAGTTGCAGGCAAGCGAAGTTATCAATGAGTTGGCCGATGCACTGAAGGAGCGTGGCTATCAGGTAGATAAGATGGTTGGTAAGTCGAACTTCCGCATTGATTTGGCGATTGTTGATCCTCGTGACCCAGATAAATATCTGATGGGTATCTTGACAGATGGATTGAGCTATTATAATACCAAGACCACCCGTGATCGTGAGATTTGTCAACCCAACGTACTGCGTATGTTGAACTGGAACTATATGCGCGTATGGTCGGTAGATTGGTTCCAAGACAAAGAAAGGGTTTTGAAGATTGTCATCGAAAAGATCTATGACCTGCTGCATCCAGAGGAAGCAAAAAAGAAAAAGAACAATGAAGAACAAGTCGTCCAATTGAAGATATTCAGCGTGGCTGACGAACCTATATCAAAGGCGGTAAACTTGCGTGAGAAAGTGTATAAGACTGCTCCGCTCAGGGCATCGACGGCACAACCTGATATTGAACGTGTGGTAAGGAATGCTGCCAAGGTGAAAGAGCAGCTGACACAGATTATCACGGTTGAACAGCCTGTAACGAATAATTATCTTTACAAGCGTATAGCCACCTTGTGGAACATGCAGCGTGTAACACCACGATTGCAGAGCTTGGTGGACTCACTGTTGCCGAGTTTCTATATGGATCCGATGAGTGATGGCAAAAACAATGTGTATTGGATAGACAAGGTGGTGGCGTTCGATTATTCTTACTATCGTGTAGAGTCGAAACGAGATATTTCCGATGTGCCTGTGATAGAATTGATGAATGCTGCTCTCTATGCTGTAGAGCAACAGATATCCATCCCCCGTGAAGACTTGAAGAAGGTGGTGGCCACACTATTGGGATTCAGTCGCAAGGGCTCTAATGTAGATTTGGCAGCAGAGAAGGCCATAAACCAACTGGTGAGAACTGGTAAATTGAAGGAAGAGAATGGTAAACTATCAATAATTTAAAAAGTTAAAATTAGATGAAAAAATTAATCATGATGGCGTTGACATTAACTATCGCAATGACGGTATCAGCGCAAGACTACAAGGTGGAAACCTTTAAGACAAAGAGTGGCAAAAATGTAAATATCACTTTGATTAAACATGCCACGATGGCCATAGATTTTGATGGCTATGTGATTCATGTGGATGCTGTGCCTAATTATGGCACTGATTATACCAAGTTCCCAAAAGGTGATTTGGTGTTGGTGACACACGAGCATGGTGATCATTTCAATCCGCAGACCATTGAGTTGATTAGCAAGCCCAACAACTTATTGTTTATGAACCAGCGTAGCTTCGACCAGATGCAGAAAGGCATGGTGCTTCGTAATGGTGAGTCTCGCAAGATTACCAAAGATATTTCGATGAAGGTGCTGCCGGCTTATAACACGACACCAGATCATTTGCAGTTCCACCCACAGGGTGTAGGCAACGGTTATCTGCTGAATATCGATGGTCTGAAAATTTATATTGCTGGTGATACGGAGGATATTCCTGAAATGTCGGCTTTGAAAGACGAGAAGATTGATGTGGCTTTCATTCCAGTGAACCAACCATATACGATGACTGTTGAACAAGCTATCCGTGCTGCTTGGATGATTATGCCTAAGGTTTTGATTCCTTATCACTTTGGTCAGACTGACGTAGCACCTATCAAGCAACGTTTGGATGCCGACAACTCTGGTATTGATGTTTGGCTGAGAGATATGCAGTAATCATCCTTTCATCGTAAAAACAATAATGGCAGACCATCTGGGCCTGCCATTATTGTTTATGGGGAGATGATATGTTATCCCTGGCCTTTCTGTGTAACCAAATATGCTCCTACCAATACCAGTACTGCTGCTACTGGTTTATCCCAAGTAAATATGTCTTGTCCGATGGCAATGGCGATTAGTGATGCCACAATAGGTTGCAGGTTGGTATAAATGCTGACCGTAGTAGCACGCAAGTACTTCATGGCGTAAGGAATCATGAAATAACCCATCACAGTGGCAAATACTACGATGAAGGCCATACCTCCAACACCCATCATCCCTTCGGTAAATCCATAATCACCACTGAACAGTTTGGTTTGTCCAAACTCGTTCCATGCAAAGGGCAATACAGCAATAGTGGAAACGAGGAAGGTCCATTTCATCTGTGTGACAGCTGTATATTTCTGTGATACCTTACTGGTAATGATGAGGTAAATGACCCACGTAAGCAGACTCAGCAAGGCAAAGAAAATACCCAACAAGTCGTTGCTACCTGCTTCTGTTTGCCATTTTACCAATACCAACAAAGCAGCACCGGCGATACCCAGACAAACGCCCATCAGTTTGACGCCTGTGATGCTTTCTTTCAAGAATAGCGCTGCCAGTAACATGGTACCAATGGGTACGAGGGTAGCGATGAGCGAGTAGTAAACCGGACTGGTATAATTCAATGCCCAGGCTGTGAGGGTTTGTGAGATAACAAAACCTGTGAGACCACCTAGCATGATGACAATCAGGTCTTTCTTCTCGACTTTTTCTTTGGGAAGAAAGGCTGCTATCAACCAGAATATCAAAGCTGCACCAATGCATCTGAGGGCCATATAGACCATCGGAGTGACCCAGTCTTCCAACAGATACTTGGTAACAGGAACGCCTAAACCAAATATCACGTTTGCCAGTATAACGGCGGCATGTCCGTTTACTTTCTTATCCATTTATTATTCTATTCCGTGTGCAGAAACATCCTTGTTAACACGATGAATCAATCCCTGCAGTACGGCACCAGGACCACATTCGGTAAAGTCGTCGGCTCCGTCGGCCAACATATTCTCAACGATCTGTGTCCAACGTACAGGAGCAGTGAGCTGAGCTACAAGATTGGCTTTAATCTCAGCAGGATTGGTGTGAGGCTTTGCATCTACATTCTGATATACAGGACACTTTGGAGTGCTAAAGTTAGTAGCGTTGATAGCTGCCTCCAATTCTTCTTTGGCTGGTTGCATCAGTGGAGAATGGAAGGCACCACCGACCTTGAGCGGCAAAGCGCGCTTAGCTCCAGCAGCTTTCATCAGTTCGCAAGCTTTGTTGATGCCATCGATAGATCCAGAGATCACAATTTGTCCAGGGCAGTTGTAGTTAGCAGCTACCACCACGTTGCCTCCTTCAGAAACCAGGTGACAAATTTCTTCTACTTTATCATCCGACAGGTTGATGATAGCGGCCATAGTTGATGGCTGAGCCTCACAAGCCTTTTGCATCGCCATAGCACGAGCATAAACCAGCTTGAGTCCGTCCTCGAAACTAAGTGCACCAGCTGCTACTAAGGCAGAAAACTCACCCAATGAGTGTCCTGCAGTCATTTCTGGTTTGAACTTATCGCCCATGCAGAGAGCAGAAATTACTGAGTGCAGGAATACGGCAGGCTGTGTAACCTTGGTCTGCTTCAGTTCCTCGTCAGTACCATCAAACATGATGTCTGTGATGCGATAGCCCAGAATATCATTAGCTTTGTCAAATAACTCTTTTGCCAATGGATTGTTTTCATAGAGGTCTTTACCCATACCCACAAATTGAGCACCTTGCCCAGGGAAAACGAATGCTTTCATAATCTTTTAATCATATAAATTATTTGTGGCTGCAAAGATATAGGAAAAAAGAATAATAATGCCGACAATTATGTACATTTAACAAATTATAGTACATAAAGCATTGTAAATCTGCACAAAATAATATGTGTTGTGCAATAATTACTCGTCAATCATCAAATCTTTCTTCAGTTGCTTTTCTGAAGGAATGCAGAAGAGGGAAGCGGTCAGTCCGATGCACGCACAAAGGATGCATGATGTGCTTTGCATCAAATAATAGCCAACAATGCCGATAATAACTGGAACAGCCAATAATATAATCCTTACACTGCTCCACATCACATACTGACTCATGGCAGCATCGGTACTTGCATCAGCATCAATCTTTTTCTTCTTCACCCAGGCAAAGAGCTTCAGGGCTGCAGGCACACAACAGGCGGTGAGTAGAATCACAATGGTTTCAGTGAAATACACCACTCTTACATTGTCAGCATAGATGCCTGTAAGGTTGAATCCGCCAGATTCTCCCATTATGATGATGAACAAAGCAGCAAACCATAAATAGGCGAAATTTCGCTTCAAAGTAGCAACAGCTTGTCGGATATTCTCTTCCATAAACGATACGGTTTTGATGATTTTATTGCAAAGATAAGAAAAAAACTTGTTAACTTTGCAGACGTTTGGATAACTATTGTTTTTATGAATACAATAGAGAAAATTTCGGTATTGTTCGATTTCGATGGAGTTGTGATGGATACTGAGGCACAATATAGCGTATTTTGGCACCAGATAGGTGTTGAATATCTGCAACATGACTATTTGGAACAGATTATCAAAGGTCAGACGTTGACTACTATCTTCAACACTTATTTTAAGGGATTGGAAGATCAGTGGGAAACGATTGACGGTAAGCTGAAGTATTTTGAACAGCACATGAACTATGAATATATCGACGGATTTGAAGATTTTATGCACGACTTGAAGAAACATGGGGTAATGACGGCTGTGGTAACTAGCTCCGATGAGGGCAAGATGGCTGCTGTATATGCCGCTCATCCTGAGATACCCCAACTGTTCGACCGCATTTTCACTGCTGAGATGTTTACTAAATCCAAGCCAGATCCTGACTGCTATCTGTTAGGGATGAGAGAATTTGGTACTGATGCAGCACATACATTCGTATTCGAGGATTCCTTCAACGGACTGAAAGCTGGTTTAGCATCAGGGGCTACCGTAGTTGGTTTGGCTACCACCAATATGGCAGATGACATTGCTCCGTTGTGTCATCATATCTTATATGACTACAAGGATTTCTCTTTTGACAAACTGATTGAACTCAATGAAAGAAAGCACTCATAAATTGATGACGTTGGATTTCTGGCGTATTTGCCTTTCCAATTTTATGTTCTACGCAGCAGTGTGGGCGTTGTTGCCTATATTGCCGGCACAGTGTTACTTGATGGGAATGAACCAAACAGAAATGGCATTTTCGTTTCTATTGTTTGTGGCAGCTATGATTGGAGTAGGGCCATTACATGCCTTTTTGGGTGATGCTTTTAAAAGAAAATATGTGTTGATGCTCTCCACTTTTGCTATTGCCCTTTGTTATGGTGGATGGTTGCTGGCTACTGAAACATGGCATGCAAAACTGTTGATGCTGTTAGCGGGTGCCTCATTTGGGATAGCTACTACAGCTGGCATTACCATCGGTATAGATATCACACAGTCCCACCGTCGTGGAATGGGTAACCGTATATATGCTTTTTCGGGAGCTTTAGGTATGCTGTTAGGTATTTGTTGTTTGTCGCCACTCTTTCTGACGATCGAATTCAGTACTCTGATAATCATATCGTTGATATTGTTCTTTCTCTGTCTTATTGTGGAGGCAGGTGTCTATGTGGCGTTTAGGGCGCCCGTGGGAGTAGGGGTGTTCAACCTTGACCGTTTCTTCTTGCCATTAGCTTGGGTGCCAGCAGTGAATGTAAGCATCCTGTCGTTCGGCATAGGTATGTTACTTAATCTACTTCCTCCTTATAGTTGGATAGCCACATTTATGCTGGTGTGCCTTTCCTTAGTCACTCCACTGCTAACCCGACTGTTTGTGAAGCTGTCGCATCATTGTCAGCGAGGCACTGCCAACACCACTTTGCAGTTGGCTATACAAGCGGGACTTATATTGGGCTTGGTGGAAGGAGAAAGAATAGGTAGCAACCTGCTGTTTGGAGCTATTACGATCCTACTCGCGTTACTGATGTTCGCGAGCGTTACCTGGTCATATTTCAAACAAAAGCGTGTGCGACCTTGATCGATTAGAATAGTGCTAATATATAAGGTAGAAAGACAATAAGACCCACGATAGCTGCTGCGATGGCTGTCACCAAGACAGCACCAGCAGCTATATCCTTTACCTCTCCGGCAATTCTGTTCCGTTCGGGAGATACCAGATCAACCAGTCGTTCGATAGCAGAGTTGAATAGCTCGGCAGCTATGACAGATCCTATACAAAGCATCACTACCATCCATTCAATATGTGTGATGTGGAAGAAGAAACCTGCCACTATTACGGCTATCGCAGCCAACAGGTGGAACTTAATATTTTGCTCGTGTCCTGCACAAGTGAGGATACCATTCCATGCGAAGGTAAAGCTCTTCATTTGTTTCTTAAAACTATAACTCATAATCTGCTTACGTTTTTTACTCCCTTTACTGTTTTAAGTTTTTTTATCAAGGTGTTCAGCTTCGATGTATCACTCACCATAACGGTGAGTTGACCACTGAACAAACCATCATTGGCTTCTATGCTTATGCTTCTAAGATTGATACCCACCTCTTTGTTGATGATAGAGGTGATGTTGGTTACAATGCCAATATCGTCATGACCTACCACCATCAAAGTGATAGGATATTGTGAGTCCACAGATTTTCCTGCCCAGCGGGCTTTAACGATACGATAGCCATATCGCTCGCGCATATCATGGGCATTGGGACAATTGGTGCGATGAATCATGATGCCTCGCTTGATGCTTACGAACCCGAAGATATCGTCACCATAAATTGGATGGCAGCATTGTGCCAGTTGGTATTGTATGCCTTTGAGGTTTTGATCAATCACCAGCACATCCTCATGGCTATTGCTATCCTCGCTATCCATCTTCTGCAGGCTGAACCCTTCGGCCGTGCGTGCTTGTGACTCAGAATTATCCGTCTCACGTCTCAGTTGCTCGAGGTATTCCTCAATGATGGAGTTGGTGTCAATAATATTATTTGCCAAATTTTGATAGAAGTCGGTAATGATTTTATAACCCATACGTTTGATGACCTTCATCATTACAGACTCGTCGAAGTCGATCTTGCGATTCTTCAACTTGCGTTCTAATTCTTCCTTGGCAAAAGCACTTTGTCTGGCTTCCGTCTCTTTGAGCGCTTGTTTGATTTTTGTACGGGCTTTTGAGGTGACTACAATCTTGAGCCATCCTTGTTTAGGCGTTTGAGAAGCCGAAGACATAATCTCCACTTGGTCACCGCTTTTTAATTCCTGACGTATAGGCACATTTTTGCCATTCACCTTTGCGCCCGTGCAACTACAACCCAGTTTGGTATGAATCATAAAGGCGAAATCCAGCACAGTAGCCCCTTTAGGAAGTTTGTAGAGGTCGCCCTTAGGTGTAAACACAAATACCTCGTCTTCGTATAAATCCATCTTGAACTGGTCCATAGCCTCTAGATCTGTTCCGTCGGAACTCTCGAGTGCTTCACGCACAGACGAAAGCCAGTCATCCAGTCCTGTTTCTCCCTTTACACCTTTATAGCGCCAGTGGGCAGCCAAGCCTCGCTCGGCTACTTCATCCATACGTTCTGTACGTATCTGTACTTCCACCCATTTGCCTTCCGGTCCCATAACGGTAATGTGCAACGACTCATAACCATTGCTTTTTGGTACAGAAAGCCAGTCGCGTAAACGCTTGGGGTTGGGTTGATACATATCTGTCACGATGCTATACACTTGCCAACATTGCATCTTTTCTTTTTCGTAGGGAGAATCTAGAATCACTCTGATGGCAAATAGGTCGTACACTCCCTCAAACGGACACTTCTGTATCTTCATCTTCTGATAGATGGAGTGGATGGATTTGGTGCGCCCCTTGATGTGGAACTTTAGTCCTGCATCTTCCAGACTTTTCTGTAACGGACCAATAAAACGGGCGATATAGGCATCGCGGCTCTTTTTGGTCTCATTGAGTTTGTCTTTGATATGATAGTAAATATCATGTTCTGTATATTTCAAAGAAAGGTCTTCCAACTCAGACTTTAAAGCATAAAGACCCAGTTTGTGGGCAAGGGGAGCATAAAGGTAGGCAGCTTCATTGGCTACTTGCAGACGAGCTTCTTCATTGTCAGCATCACGTATCTGTCGCATGATGTTCACGCGGTCGGCAATGATAATGAGGATTACTCGCATGTCTTCCGCAAACGTCAGTAACAGCTTGCGGAAGTTTTCTGATTCTATTGACGGGCTCTTTACATATAGCTCATGAACCCTGAGCAGTCCTTTAACAATACCAGCCACATCGGAGCCAAAGTTATCGTTCACTTCTTCAATAGTGCAAGCGCCTGCACTCACACATTCGTGCAGCATGATACCCATGACGGATGCTCGTTTCATGCCAATCTCATCGGCCATAATGATGGCTGTTTGCAAACTTTTTAGCAGAGGATTCAGTCCGAATATGTCACGCGACATCTTGCCAGAACCAATGGATCTAACCAACTGCTCTTTGAGCTTACGAGTATCGTCTGGCAGAAAAGAATCACCTGTCAGTCTAAGCAGTTTATGATATAACGCCAGGAAGAGTTTAAGCTCATCTGGGGAAAAGAATGTCTGTTCTGTCATGATGCCTATACAAAATTGCCTGCAAGTTAATAAATAGTGTTTAAAAAAACCAATTAAACTGTTTAAAAATGCATAATCGAAACTTATTTCTTTAAAATATGCGATTTTTCTTATATTTTATTTTGTCGTTAACGAAAGATTATCTAACTTTAGGGAGAAATCAAGTAAACACGATATATAAACCAAAAGGAGACAATACCATGAACGCTGATAGAATCGCGAAAAATGCTAGATTAGTGTGGAATATTTTGGAAAAGGCGGCAAGTCGAATGACATTTATCGACATGATTGTACAAACAAATCTTCATGCTACCGATCTGGCTTACGCTATTGGATGGCTTGCTCGTGAAGACCGTATCGGAATGATAGAGGAAGACGGTAAGCAATATTTCATGGCGTTTTGAACAATAAAAGGATGTGTCCTCGCAGGCACATCCTTTTTTATTTCCTTGGATGAAAAAAAATAGAGGGTAAAGTGTTTTTTTTACCTTCTATTGAATGATAATCTGCAGAAATCTTCTTATATTTGCTACTTATGAAGAAATAATTAAAACTAATCGATATGACTTTAACTCAACAAGACAAGGATTTGCTGAAAAAGAAAGGCATCTCCGTAGAAAAACTAGCTGAAGAACTGACATGTTTTGAGCACGGTTTTCCGTTCCTTAAACTGTATGCAGCAGCATCGGTGGAGAATGGAATTATGGAACTTTCTCCCATCAATCAAGATGCCTACCTCAAGGCATGGGATGCATATACCTCTACCATGACCGACAAGCGCGTGGTGAAGTTTGTCCCTGCATCAGGTGCAGCAAGCCGAATGTTCAAGGATTTGTTTGGTTTTCTTGACGCTGATTATAACGTACCTACAAAGGCTTTTGAACAGACATTCTTTGCTAAAATCCACAAGTTTGCTTTCTTCGATGATCTCGATGCTGCTTGCCAAAAAATATATGGCAAAGGTATTGACGCTTTGGTGTCTGAAGGCAAGTATAAAAAGGTAGTAGCAGCTTTGCTGAAGGAAGAAGGTTTGAATTATGGAAATCTGCCGAAGGGCTTGCTGAAGTTCCATAACTACAACCAGGGCAACCGCACTCCTCTAGAAGAGCATTTGGTAGAAGGTGCACTCTATGCTGCTAATAAGGATAAGAAAGTAAATGTCCATTTCACTGTTTCTCCCCAACATCGTGCGCTCTTTGAGGCTAAAGTGGCCGAAAAAGCCAACTGCTATGCAGAAAAATATGGTGTAAAATACGATATTTCTTTTTCTGAGCAGAAGGCAAGCACAGATACTGTTGCTGTAGATATGAACAATCAGCCGTTCCGTGAGGATAACGGTGAATTGTTGTTCCGTCCTGGAGGTCATGGCGCATTGATTGAAAATTTAAACGACCTGGATGCAGATATTGTGTTTATCAAGAATATTGATAATGTGACGAGTGATCGCATGAAAGGTGACACTGTATTATTCAAGAAGATATTAGCTGGTGTACTGGTAACACTACAGCAGCAGGCATTTAGTTACCTTCAACTTTTGGAGAGTGGTAAATATACTCACGAGCAGGTGCTCACTATTTTGAAGTTCGTTCAAAAACAGCTTTTCTGCAAGAATCCAGAAACCAAAAACCTGGAAGATGCCGAGCTGGTGATTTATTTGAAGAACAAGCTCAATCGTCCAATGCGTGTTTGTGGTATGGTTAAAAACTTGGGCGAACCAGGTGGCGGTCCGTTCTTGGCTTATAGCCCTGATGGTACGATTTCATCACAAATCCTTGAGAGCTCTCAGATTGACATGAACGATCCCGAGAAGAAAGCGATGTTTGAAAAGGGTACTCACTTTAATCCTGTAGATTTGGTTTGTGCCATTAAGGATTTCAGAGGCAACAAGTTTGATTTACCTAAATATGTGGACAAAGCTACAGGATTCATTTCACAAAAATCTAAAAATGGTCGTGAACTGAAAGCACTTGAGCTGCCTGGCTTGTGGAACGGTGCCATGAGTGACTGGAATACAGTCTTCGTAGAGGTGCCTGTTTCTACCTTCAACCCTGTAAAAGTAGTAAATGATTTATTAAGAGAAGCACATCAATGAAAAAGATATTATTATTAGGATCAGGCGAACTGGGTAAAGAGTTCACTATTGCGATGCAACGTTTAGGACAGCATGTGGTGGCGTGTGACGCCTATGCTGGTGCACCAGCCATGCAGGTGGCTGACGAATGTGAAGTGTTTAGTATGCTCGATGGTGATGCATTGCAGCAGGTAGTGGAGAAACACCATCCCGACATCATTGTGCCTGAGATTGAGGCCATTCGTACCGAACGTCTTTTTGATTTCGAGAAACAAGGCATACAGGTAGTGCCAAGTGCCCGTGCAGTCAACTATACTATGAACCGTAAGGCCATCCGTGATTTGGCGGCTAAAGAGCTGGGTGTCAAGACAGCCAACTACCGTTATGCCAAAAATCTTGACGAACTGAAAGAGGCTACTGCTGTCATTGGTTTCCCTTGTGTCATCAAACCATTGATGTCATCATCAGGGCATGGTCAGTCGGTAGTAAAGAAAGCAGAAGATTTGGAACAGGCTTGGAAAGAAGCCAGCGAAGGAGCTCGTGGCGATATCAAAGAGGTGATTGTTGAGCAGTTTATTCATTTTAACTATGAGATTACTTTGCTTACTGTCACGCAGAAGAATGCGCCCACTTTGTTCTGTGCACCCATTGGTCATGTACAGATTAGCGGTGATTATCGCGAGAGTTTCCAGCCTATGCCTATGAAATCCGAGCACTTGAAAGCTGCTCAGGATATGGCAGCTAAGGTTACCGGTGCACTGACCGGTGCCGGCATCTGGGGAGTTGAGTTCTTTATCAGCGAGAAAGATGGTGTTTATTTCTCAGAATTGTCTCCACGTCCGCATGATACTGGTATGGTTACCTTGAGTGGTTGTCAGAACTTCAGTGAATTCGAACTGCATGCCCGTGCCGTTTTGGGATTGCCTATTCCAGCCATCAAGCAGTTGAGATGTGGTGCCAGTGCTGTTATTCTTTCTGAGATTGTAAAACAGTCACAGCCTGAATATACAGGTTTGGGAGATGCGCTGAAAGAAGACGACACCGATTTGCGTATCTTCGGAAAGCCGGTAGCCAGACTGCATAGAAGGATGGGAGTGATGCTTACATCTGCTCCACTTGGCAGTGATTTAAACCAATTGCGTGATAAGTGTAAACGTTTGGCTGCTTTGGTAAAAGTATGCTAAAACTAAAAAAAATAAAATTATTTGTATAAATATTTGGTGATTTTCAGATTTGTCACTAAATTAGAGGCGGTTAATTTAACTTTTAGTTGATTATAGTAAAGCAAGAAAATGTAGAACGGCAACAGTCTGGGAAGACAGTTGCCGTTGTTTTTAACTTGAAAATCTTAGGAAATCATGAAACTGATAGGCAATATAATTTGGCTTTTAGTAGGTGGCTTGGAAACCGCTTTTGAGTATTTTTTCGCTGGTGTTGTATTATGTATAACTATCATCGGCATACCCTTTGGACTACAGGCTTTCAAATTAGGCATACTTATGTTGTGGCCATTTGGGAGTAGGGTGGATTTGTTACCTGGACAGCCTGGTTGTTTGAGCACTATTATGAATATATTGTGGCTCTTTGCAGGTTTGCCCATTTGTATTACCCATCTAATATTTGGCATATTGCTCTGCATCACTATCATAGGCATTCCCTTTGGTCTACAACATTTCAAGTTTGCTGGCATAGCCTTGACTCCATTTGGCAGGACTGTAGTAAGTGATATTTGATGACGTCAAAAAAAACTGCATTTAAATTTTGTCAGATTCAGAAAAACCTGTACATTTGCACGGTTTTAGTTCTATAAGTGTTAGGGGCGTAGCTCAGATGGTTTAGAGCGTTGCAGTCACATTGCAAAGGTCATCGGTTCGAGCCCGATCGTCCCTACGAAAAAAAAGCAGGAATAATCCTGCTTTTTCTTTTTTTACTTTCTTGTTATAGATACTTGAGTTTAATCAGTCGTTTTTCATACGTTCGTCCTCCAGATCAATGCGACGTAAGTAATGGCGAATAAGCTCCTTATCTATGTCAGGACATTCTCGATTCAATTTGAAAAGATAGTTGCGTTGCGCTTCCAGGATCTGGCGGTAAGTATGCGCGGCTGACTTAAACAGAGATTCTTTGACACGGGCTTCAGCCAATGCTTGCCAATGATTCACGACATTACGCATTACCACATCGTTTTCTGTATCTGAGGGATGTTCTTGAAGGTATTGCAAGCCGCATTCTGCCAAACCTTTGCGAATAACAAGATTCGCTTCATCATCATCAAGATTGTCATGGTACACAGGAAAGTGGACCCATTTCAGGAGCAGGGGTAATGAAAGACCTTGCAATAATAGGGTGGTAAGGATTACGATGAATGTGCAATATAATATGATACTTCTATGAGGGAAAGCTTCGCCACCAGGTAATGTAAATGGGATTGAAAGTGCGGCTGCCAGTGAGACTACACCTCTCATGCCGCACCATCCAACAATAAGTGAGGTGGGAGAGTCGATAATCATTTCCTGATTAATACCCAACTCTTTTCTACGCAATTTACTAATTGGAATGGCCAGATATGCATTAAGCATTCGCAAAGCCATGATTATTAATGATATGAATAGTGCATAGGAAGTAGCTCGTGCAATGCCTATGCCATCGCTTTCGAAGGCATTCACTATCTCTCGTAAGTTTAAGCCAATCAGCAGAAATGCAAAACCATTCAACACAAAGGCAGTGTTGCTCCATACACTACTGCCCAACAATCGTGTCTTGCTATCAAGATCTCTCGTATGTTGCCCCATATAGAATCCGCCAAATACAACGCTCAACACGCCTGATGCGCTGGCTGACTCACCAGCTATGTACATCAAGAATGGAGCAATCAAAGTAAATACGATAGTAACGTTTGTGTCGGCAGGCAATACCTTGTGAAGATAAACAAACCCTACTCCGATAGCAACACCTATTATTGCTCCTCCAACTACCATCCAACAGAAACTGAGCAATGCTTGATGTATCTCGAAATGTCCTGTTTGAACAGCCATTAAAGCAAAACTGAAGACTATCAGGGAAGAGGCATCGTTTAGAAGGCTTTCACCTTCCAGTATGGTAGCAATGCGACTGGGCACTTTCACCTGTTGCATAATGGTAGTGGCACTTACCGCATCGGTCGAGGAAACAATACCTCCTAAAACCATACCCAATGCCAGTGTCATTCCTGGTATTATCCAGTAGGCTATCAATCCCACTCCAGCAGCAGTTAGCAGTACCACCAAGAAGGCGAAACTTAAGATTACTCGCTTCCATTGCCACATTTCCTTTAAAGAAATGGCATAGGACGACTGAAATAGCAGAGGGGGTAAGAAAATATAGAAAATGAGTGCAGGATCCATGTTTAGGTCAGGCATACCCGAGATAAAACTTAGAAACAATCCAGCCAATACAAGCAAGACAGGGTAAGCTATACGCAATTTATTGGCCAGCAGTGTTAACAATGAGATGATAAATCCCATCACTACGATAAAAGCAACTTGATTTTCCATATAAATATATAATTGTTATATCTGCCACGGGGGGGGCGGAATTGATTACGTCCATCCCGGCCCTGCCACGGGCTAATTTCAGTGATTCCCGCCCGTTGGGGCGGAATTGACTTCGTCCATCCCAGCCCTGCCACGGGCTAATTTCAGTGATTCCCGCCCGTTGGGGCGGAATTGACTTCGTCCATCCCAGCCCTGCCACGGGCTAATTTCACGAGGACAAAAAAAAGAGAAAAATTGAAAGTAAACTTTCCCCTTTTCTCCTTTTTTTCTTCTCGTGATTCCGGCGGGATTCAAACCCACAACCTTTTGATCCGTAGTCAAATGCTCTATTCAGTTGAGCTACGGAACCGAGCCATTGTAAACGATTAGGAGTGATTCCGGCGGGATTCAAACCCACAACCTTTTGATCCGTAGTCAAATGCTCTATTCAGTTGAGCTACGGAACCATTCCGTTTTGTTTAACGGCTGCAAATTTACATACTTTTTTTTAATTGGCAATGCTTATTTGCAGTTTTTTATTCATTTATTTCATCAATTCAATGCTACGCTTTATAAAAATACTCAATGCTTCACCCTTCAGCAAGCCGTTTTGCAACAGGGCTAGATCAATAAGCTGTTTCACTTGCTGGTTCTTGCTTGCATAGTCAGCATACACTGCATCTTTCTTTTTCTTCAGCTCGTCCCACTGCTTGTCAAGCTCTGAAACCTTATCTTTGTCGGTTTGTGGAATCTCGTCACCTTTCTTTCCCTTTTGCTGGTCTTTCAGCTCGTTACGCTGCTTAGTCACCTCATCCATCTTTTGCTGGATAGGGGCAACATTGGCCTGACAGTTGGCTTCCTCGTCACTGATGATATCCTTCACCAACTTGTGGTCGCTGTTCAGTACTACATTATACATATCCGGCATCTCGCCATAGAAGCTCATGCCAGTCTGTATGTGAGCCATCTCCTTCATACGGCGCATATACTCGCTCTGCGTAATGATAACAGGGATGTTGTTTTCGCCCATAGCCTGTGTCATTACCTCAAACTCAGTCTTTGCCAGTTTAGGCATCTGCATCTTGAAGATGGTGTTGATAGCTTCCAGCTGACTGCCGCTCAAGGCGTTGGCTTTCTTGTCTTCCTTTACAATCAGGTTGTCAATCACATCGCTGTCCACACGGGTAAAGCGACATTTCTCCAATTTCTGTTCCAGCATGCTCACAACGGCAACGTCTAACTGACCATCCATCAACAGCACGTTGTACCCCTTGTTGGTAGCAGCTTCTATAAAGCTGTACTGCTCGTCCTTGTTGTTGGTATACAGATAGATCAGGTTACCATCCTTGTCGGTCTGGTTATCCTTGATCAACGTCTTGTATTCATCGAAAGTGTAGTTCTTGCTATCTGTGTCGGTAAAGAGGGAGAAGTCCTTTGCACGGTCGAAGAAATCTTCCTGCGTCAGCATACCATAATCGATAAATATCTTGAGATCGTTCCACTTCTCCTCAAATTGCTTGCGGTCTTTCTTGAAGATATCCTGCAAGCGGTCTGACACCTTTTTTGTAATATAAGTGGAAATCTTTTTCACGTTCGCATCGCTTTGCAGATAAGAGCGCGATACGTTCAATGGAATATCAGGCGAGTCCAGTACACCATGCAACAGTGTCAGGAAGTCAGGTACAATTCCTTCCACTGAATCAGTGACATATACCTGATTGCAATATAACTGGATCTTGTTCTTGTTCAGTTCTAAATTGCTCTTTACCTTCGGGAAATATAAGATACCCGTAAGGTTGAACGGATAATCCACATTCAGGTGAATCCAAAACAATGGCTCGTCGGACATAGGATAGAGTGACGAGTAGAACTTTTTATAATCCTCATCCTTCAACTCTGATGGGGTACGTGTCCAAAGAGGTGTGGTATCGTTGATGATATTGTTTTCATCGGTCTCCACCTGCTTGCCTTCTTTCCATTCCTGCTTCTTGCCAAATGCCACAGGTACAGGCAGGAAGCGGCAATATTTCTTCAGCAGCCCCTCAATGCGGCTCTTCTCCAGGAATTCCTTGCAGTCGTCGTCGATATAAAGTACTATGTCGGTACCACGGTCAGACTTCTCGATATCTTCCAGTGTAAATTCAGGACTGCCATCGCAGGTCCATTTCACGGCCTGTGCACCGTCCTTACAAGATTTGGTGATGATCTCCACCTTCTTGGCCACCATGAAGGCAGAGTAGAATCCTAATCCAAAGTGACCGATAATGGCGTTGGCATCGTTCTTATACTTCTCCAGGAAGTCATTGGCACCAGAGAAAGCTATCTGGTTGATATACTTATCAATTTCCTCAGCTGTCATACCAATACCACGATCAGAGACCGTAATGGTTTTCTTGTCCAACTTCACCTCCACGGTCAAGTCGCCCAACTCACCCTTGAAATCACCCATCGATGCCAGGGTCTTTATTTTCTGTGTTGCGTCAACTGCGTTAGAAACTAATTCGCGCAGGAAAATTTCATTCTCGCTATACAAAAACTTCTTGATAACGGGGAAAATGTTCTCGGTAGTTACACCAATATTACCTTTTTGCATAATATTAAATTTTAAAAATATTTCTTTTTTCGTAGCACTCCCTTTAGCCTCTTCGAGGTATCTTCCCACAAGCGGGTGAGGAGTAGGGGCCTTACCATCTTTTATTGTCAAAAAAAATGCCAGCCCGGACGGACTGACATAATGACAAACCTTTACAGGTTTTGTCCATTTTTTCACGACTCGCCAAAACTCAAGCAAGCTTGGTTTTGCCCTCGCTGCTCCAAAAAGTGTCGTAAAAAGAGGTAATTACTTAGTGAAAGTAAGCTTATCAGCCTCCTTATCATACGTCACCGTAATCGTAGCGCCCTCGGGGATGTTATCGTTAATGATCAGTTCCGACAACTCATCCTCCAGGTAGTTCTGGATGGCACGCTTCAGCGGTCGTGCGCCAAACTGCACATCATAGCCTTTCTTACTTAAGTATTGCTTCACTTGATTATCAATAACCAACTTATAACCAATACTCTCTATACGCTTCTCCAAAGCCTCTAATTCCAGGTCCACAATCTGTAGGATAGCCTCTTCATTCAGCTGGTCGAAGGTGATAATCTCATCAATGCGGTTCAGGAACTCCGGTGCAAATTGCTTGTTCAGTGCCTTCTGGATCACATTGCGAGAATACTCTTTGTCATTAGCACGCTGACTTGCATTGAAGCCGATACCGCCACCGAACTCCTTCAGCTGACGGGTACCAATGTTCGAAGTCATAATCACTACCGTATTCTTAAAATCTACAGTTCTGCCAAAACTGTCAGTCAGTCTGCCTTCGTCGAGCAACTGCAACAGGATGTTGAACACCTTTGGATGAGCTTTTTCTATCTCATCCAACAATACGATAGAGTAGGGCTTACGGCGTACTTTCTCAGTCAGTTGTCCACCCTCTTCATAGCCTACATAGCCCGGAGGCGCACCTATCAGACGTGATACATTGAACTGATCGGTATATTCGCTCATATCTACACGGATCAAAGCATCGGTCGAGCCAAACATAAACTGCGCCAGTTGCTGTGCCAGATAGGTTTTACCCACACCTGTAGGACCTAAGAACAAGAAGGTGCCGATGGGGTGGTTAGGCTCTTTCAGTCCGATGCGGCTACGTAAGATAGCTTTCGTAATCTTGTTGATGGCATCGTCCTGTGCAATCACATGATGCTTCAGTTCCTCCTTCATGCCAGCCAGTCGGATGCCCTCCGACTGAGCCAGTTTTTGCACAGGAATTCCAGACATCATGGATACCACGTCAGCAATCATTTCTGCATCCACCTCTTTTCGGTTGCCCTTCATGCTCTTTTCCCATTCCACCTTCATGGCTTCCAGTTCTACAGACAACTCTTTCACCTTGTCACGGAAACTGGCAGCCAATTCGTAGTTCTGTTCTTTTACTGCCTCAGATTTCTGCTCAATGGCAGCAGCTATTTCCTTTTCCTTCTCCTCTATTTCAACCGGCACACTTACATTGGTTAGGTGTACACGAGAACCAGCTTCGTCCATAGCATCAATGGCCTTGTCAGGGAACTGACGGTCAGTGATATAACGATCGGTGAGCTTCACACAAGCCAACAATGCATCTTCGGTGTATGTCACGTTATGATGGTCCTCATATTTCACCTTGATATTCTGCAAGATCTGCAGCGTTTCTTCAGGGGTGGTAGGTTCTACCATTACCTTCTGGAAGCGGCGGTCAAGTGCCCCGTCTTTCTCGATGGTTTTCTTGAATTCGTCCACCGTTGTGGCGCCGATGCACTGAATCTCACCCCTCGACAATGCAGGCTTCAGCATGTTGGCAGCATCCATCGAGCCCGATGCAGCACCAGCACCAATAATTGTATGGATTTCATCGATAAACAAGATGATATCAGGATTGCTCTGCAGCTCCTTCATAATAGTACGCAGGCGTTCCTCAAACTGTCCGCGATACTTCGTGCCGGCCACCACAGCTGCCATGTCGAGCATCATCACACGCTTGTTGAACAGCATGCGCGACACCTTCTGTTGTACGATACGTATAGCCAATCCTTCCACAATGGCCGATTTACCTACACCAGGCTCACCTATTAGGATAGGATTGTTCTTCTTGCGGCGACTCAGGATCTGTGCCACACGTTCAATCTCCTTCTCTCTACCCACCACAGGATCCAGTTTGCCCTCAGCGGCAGCCTTGGTAATGTCGGTACCAAAATTGTTCAAAGCAGGTGTGTCTTTCTGTGTATGAGGAGATGATGCTGCTTGTTGTGTATGTTTCTGATTGCCAGATGGGTTACTTGAGTTTTTCTTGAAGGTATCTTCCTCTTCTTCGTCATCCAGGTCGTCATCTTCTGTGTAGCCCATGCCATCTTGTGTGTTTGTCTGCTTCTTTTCCACCAGATTCAACGTCTTGCGGTAATCCAGTCCACAGTCAGCTAGCGTACTGGCAGCATCGGTGTTATTATCTTTCAGAATAGCCAGCAGCAGGTGTTCGCTATCTACCAGTTCGTTTTTCAGTAAGCGTGCCTCCAATAAACTGATGCGCATGATGCGCCCAGCCTCTGCATTCAATGGCAAGTCGGCGATAGCAGGTAGCCCCTCTACAGCACTTAGTTTCAGTGTTTCTTCCAAATGAATCTTCAGTTCCAGTAGGTCAACGTTTTGAATCTTTAGTAGTTCTATCGCTTTTCCATTCCCTTCACGCAAGATGCCCAGCAATAAATGCTCAGGAGCTATACTGCTGTTCTTTAGTCTGTTGGCTTCTTCCTTGCTGAAGTGTACAATGTTTGTTATTCTCTCAGAAAATCTGTTTTCCATTTATCTATAAATCTCTTCTTGGTTAAATCTTAATCCATTGTCTTGCAAAGATACGAAATTGTTTCATATCCCCACATGAATCTTACAAATAATGTGCCAAATTATTTTTTTGCCCCAAACGCTTTCGTATGTCACAAAAAAGTAGTAATTTTACACGGTTTTTTGTATAAAGCCTCAAAATAGACAATTAATAAAACAAAATGATCAATCAAGACAGAATTATAAAAGTCAACATCGAGGAGGAGATGAAGTCCTCATACATAGACTATTCCATGTCTGTGATAGTAGCTCGTGCCCTCCCGGATGTAAGAGACGGCTTCAAGCCTGTACATCGTAGAATCCTTTATGGTATGAAACAAGTTGGTAACACTTCCGACAAGGCGTATAAGAAATGCGCTCGTGTTGTAGGTGAGGTGCTTGGTAAATACCACCCACATGGCGACTCGTCCGTATATGGTGCTTTAGTGCGTATGGCACAGCCTTGGGCATTGCGCTACATGCTGGTTGACGGACAGGGTAACTTTGGCTCTGTTGACGGTGACGGACCGGCTGCTATGCGATATACCGAATGCCGTTTGCGTAAGTTGGGCGAGGAGATGATGCAGGACCTCGATAAGGATACCGTTGACATGCAGCCCAACTTCGACAACGAGGAGTTTGAGCCTACAGTCATGCCAACTCGCATACCTAACCTGTTGGTAAATGGCGCATCAGGTATTGCTGTAGGTATGGCCACTAATATGCCTACCCATAATTTGAGCGAGGTGATTGATGCTTGTGTGGCATACGTAGATAATAACGACATCACCGTCGATGAACTCATGCAGTATGTCAAGGGCCCCGACTTCCCTACAGGAGGTATCATCCTGGGTACCCAGGGCATCCGCGAGTCATACGAAACGGGTAGGGGTCGCATTGTTGTACGCGGCAAGGCAGATATTGAGACCGGTGCTACTCACGACAAGATCGTTATCAGCGAAATTCCTTACGGCGTCAACAAGGCCGAACTCATTAAATACATTGCTGACCTGGCGAACGACAAGAAGATTGAGGGCATTGCCAATGCTAACGATGAGAGCGATCGCGAGGGTATGCGAATCGTAATAGATGTTAAAAGGGATGCCAATGCCAATGTTTTGTTGAATAAATTATACAAGCTGACGCAGTTGCAGACCTCCTTCAGCGTTAACAATGTAGCATTGGTACACGGAAGGCCACGCCTGCTGACCCTGCGCGACATGATAAAATACTTCATCGAGCATCGTCACGAAGTGGTGATACGTCGCACTAAATTCGACCTGGCTAAGGCAAAAGAGAGGGCACATATTCTCGAAGGTCTGATTATTGCCAGCGACAATATCGATGAAGTGGTACATATCATCCGAGCAGCTAAGTCTCCTAACGATGCCATTGAAGGACTGATGAAGCGTTTCGAGTTGGATGAGGTTCAGGCAAAGGCCATTGTAGAGATGCGCTTACGCCAACTTACAGGTCTGATGCAGGATCAATTGCATGCTGAATATAAAGAGATAGAAGAAAAGATAGCGTTCTATGAATTGATTCTTTCTGACGAAGAGGTTTGCCGCAAGGTCATCAAGGATGAGTTGATAGAGGTTAAAGATAAATATGGTGATGAGCGCAAGACGGAGATCAGTATGATGGATGGTGATATCAATCCTGAGGACTACTATCCTGATGATGAAGTGGTGATTACTATCTCTCATCTTGGTTACATCAAGTGCACACCACTGCATGAGTTCCGTACACAGAACCGTGGCGGTGTTGGTTCAAAGGGCTCTAATACGCGCACCGAAGACTTCGTGGAGCATATTTACCCGGCTACGATGCACAACACCATGATGTTCTTCACCCAGAAGGGACGTTGCTATTGGCTCAAGGTTTATCAGATTCCTATGGAAGGCAAGACTTCTAAGGGCCGTGCCATCCAGAACTTGCTGAACATCGAGCCCGATGACAAGGTAACTGCTTACCTGCGCGTGAAGAACCTGGCAGACGCTGAGTTCAACAACAGTCACTACGTGGTGTTCTGTACCAAGAATGGTATTATCAAGAAGACCAGTCTGACTGAGTACTCTCGTCCACGACAGAATGGCGTCAACGCCATCAATATTTTGGAAGGTGATAAGGTGATTGAGGTACGCCTTACTGACGGTGATAACGAGATCATCATGGCCAACAAGAACGGTCGTGCTATCCGATTCAACGAGACGCTGGTTCGTGCTATGGGCCGTACAGCTACTGGTGTTAAGGGTATGACGTTAGATGAAGACGGTCAGGACGAAGTAGTAGGTATGGTATGCGTGAAGGATTCTGAGAACGAAACCATCATGGTGGTATCAGAGCAGGGCTTCGGCAAGCGCTCAGATATTGAAGATTACCGCAAGACCAACCGTGGTGCTAAGGGTGTGAAGACCCTCAATATCACCGACAAGACCGGTAAGCTGGTAACCATCAAAACAGTGACGGAGGAGAACGACCTGATGATTATTAATAAATCGGGTATTACTATCCGCCTCAAGGTGGCCGATGTAAGAATCATGGGACGTGCAACCCAGGGCGTGAAGCTCATCAACCTCGAGAAGCGCAACGACGAGATAGGTTCTGTATGCAAGGTCATGTCAGAGTCAGAGGAAGAGGAGATTGAGCAGAGTGCTAATGAATTAGAAGATATCCAGCCAGAAAATCCTACGCAGGAAGGCGAAGGAGCTCAGGCTGAATTATAAATAATAATGAATGAAAGTAATAATTAATTTAATTTATTTTTTGTCTATGAAGAAGTTATTTTTATCAATGGCTTTTGTTTTGGTAGCAGGCGGTGCTTTCGCACAGATGGATGCTGTTAAGAACGCTACTAAAGCAGGTAACAAGGGTGATTTTGCTACTGCAGAATCATTGATCCAACAGGCTCTGAACAATCCAGAGACTGCCAATTTGGCTGACACATGGTATGCAGCTGGTCAGATTCAACAGAAGAAAGGTGCTAAGCAGCTGGAAAACCAGATCAAGCGCCAAGGTTTTGACGAAGCAGCTATGTATGATGCAGCTCTGCAGATGACAAAGTACTTCCTGAAGGCAGACCAGTTGCCAGATCAGAAAGGCAAGATGAATGCTTTCACTTCTAAGATGGCTTCTGCTATCATGGCCGATAGAGGTAACCTCGTAAATGGTGGTGTGTCAGCTTATCGTTCTAATGAAGAGGCTGGTTATGCTAAGGCTTTAGACTTCTTTGGCACCTATGTTGACTTGGCAAATGCTCCTATGTTTAAGAACCAGGCTGCTGTCGTTAACGATACCTTGGTTCCCACCATTGCATACTATGCAACTTTGGTAGCAAACGAAGCTAAGAACTACGCTGCTGTTGAGAAATATGCTACTATTGCACAGGGCGATAAGGAGAATGGAGCTACTGCTGCTCAGCTGCTTGTAGAGGCTCTGAAGAAGCAGGAGAAAACCGATCAGATGCTGAACGTATTGAAGGAAGCCCTCAACAAATACCCAACCAACCAGGGCCTGTTTGCTAACATGATCGACTATTACAGCTCACAGGAGAAGTACGATGAGGCTTTGGCATTTGCTGACCAGCAGATTGCTAAGGATCCTAACAACTATTTCTTCTACTATGTAAAGGGCTTTGTATATTCTCTGACTAAGGATTATGACAACGCCATCGAGCAGTACAAGAATTGCATCAGCAAGAAGGAAGATTATGCAGAGGCTTATCACGACTTAGGCAACTTGTTTGAGATCAAGGCACAGGAGTTCTCAGAAACTGCTTCAGCTAATCCTAACGATCCTAAGTTTGAGGAAGATGCTAAGACTCTGCGTGGTTTCTACGAGCAGGCACGTCCTTACTACGAGAAGGCTCGTCAGCTGGCTCCTGATAATGTAAGTCTGTGGAAGCAGGGCTTGGGCCGTGTTTACTACAACCTGCAGATGGAGAAAGAGTATGAGGAAGTAATGCAGGCTTATTAATAGCCGAATCACCGCAAGATTGCGGTCAAACAATAATATGGGAACCCTGGAAGCACACACTTTTGGGGTTCCCATATTAATAATGAAGAATTCTTATTTTAAATATGGTACGGAAACTACTTATTTTATTTTTGCTGTTAGCCATCCCGTTTAGCTTTACCTTTTCACAGAACGACGTTTTGAAACAAGCCAAGGCCACATTCAAGAAAGGCGATGTGAAAGAGTTGCAGAAGATGGTGGACAAGATCATTGTTGATCCATCTACCAAGAACGACCCAGACACCTGGTATGTATCGGGCAGGGTACAGCAAAGAAAAGCCGAACAGCAGATGGAGAAAGCCTATCTGCGCAAGCCCTACGACACACTCACTATTTACAACAGCGTGCTCAATATGACGCAATATTTTCTGCGTTGCGACTCGCTGGCACAACTCGAAACAAAACCAGGCAAAATTAATAAATACCGTAAAGACATGCAGCAATCCATTTTAGCAGACAAAGGCAACCTGCTGAATGGAGGTATCTATTATTACAACCATGCCACGGAGGGTGACACTGTGAACTTGTCCAAGGCACGTGATTTCTTTGGCACCTATGTCGATGCTACCATGAGCGATATGTTCGCCCTCGACAACCTTTTGCCACGTGATTCTGTATTCTCACAGGTGGCCTATTATGCTAGTTTGGCAGCAGTGCGTATCGGCGACTATCCCAGTGTGCTGAAATATGCGCCTTATGCTGAAGATGATGCTACAGTTGGGCAGTACGCTATGGAGTTTTTGGCACAGGCCTATAAGCAAAACGGAAACACTACGGCTTGGATTGAAACCCTAAAGCGTGCTATAGAGAAACATCCGCAAGATGACTATTTCTTTGCCAACCTTATAGACTATTATGGTAGTCAGGACAAATACGACGAGGCTTTGGAGTTCGCTAACGGGATGTTGGCGAAAGCCCCTGGTAATTATTATTACCTTTTCGTCAAGGGTTTCCTTTATCACAGCATGAAACGCTACAACGATGCTTTGGCCTACTATAAGCGTTCCATCAAGGCCAATCCAGATTATGCCGAGGCATACAGCAATGTCGGACTGGTGTATTGTTTGCAAGCGCAGGATTTTTCTCAGGAGGCGGTAACCGACATTAAAGATCCTCGCTATCCTGTTGACCAAGCACAGCTCAAGTCATACTACGAAAATGCCCTGCCATACTATGAGAAGGCTCGTCAGCTTAAACCCAATGACCGTACCCTTTGGCTTAACGGCCTTCATCGTGTGTATTACAATCTCAGTATGGGGGATAAGTTTAACGAGATTGATGCATTAATCAACAACCAGTAATTCTTTAGAAGACAATACCTGTTTTTTTCTCAGAACTCAAATCCTAGATTCAAATAGAAATAGGTTTTCTTGGTGTGGTTGCTATAACCCAGTGTGGCTCCAACAGGACCAAACATGGTGTTATAGTAATAAGCTATCTGCGCGCCAAAAAGCGTCTTGTTGTCAAACAGGTTCTTCAGCTTATCAGCTTGCTGGCCTCCAGCCACACGCAGCAAAAAGTAGTGGTGGTTGCCAATACGCTCTTGCGCCTGCAACTGTGCCGCCATAAAATGACGGTTCAGATACTCCAAATGTCCTATTCCAGCAAAAGGCATCTGCTGCTCCACATAATGACCGAACCATTCGCCACCGACAGTGTTGCCAAACACAGCAGGCACCACATCGCCGAAAAGCAGTCGTCCATAGAGCATCGGCTGCAAGGTGAAACGCTTCGTCAAAGCAAACGATATACGCCAATTGGCATTCACTTCATTCATACCTGGTTTCCGACCCAGCTTGTTGCCGTCAGCATCACGCACGTTCAGTTTGGCAAAGTCGTTGGTCACATAGGCATATTCAGCCTTGAAGCGGGCACCACGAGTAGGGAAGTACCAATTGTCCTCACTGTTGTAGGTTATACGGGCACGGTAACTGAAGAAGTGCTCGTTCTTGAGTGTTATCTGCTTTGATTGGTCAGAATCTAACTTGCTGCGATAGTGCATATAGTCCCAACGCAAACCTAGTTGGATGTTAAAGTTGCGCAGGTCGAAGTTGAGGGGCAGAAACTCAGCCTGCATCTGGTTGTATTGGATGTTGTAATCCCTTTTGCCTTGCATATACACGTCCACATCCTTGCGATAGAAAGTATAGCTCAGGGTGGGGCGGGTGAAACTGCGTGGATGCACAGTAATCTCGGCACGGGTCATGATGTTCTTGCCCAATCGTACAGTAACATCCGTATTGACAGGCATGGAAGTGTTCAATGGGATATCAAGCCCCAACTGCAATGCAGCATATTCCTCGGTGTCAAAGCGAATACCAGCATGCAGTTGCAAAGTCTTTCGGTTGCCCGCAGAAAGCACCACACGCATCCCATCTCCATCAGGCTCCATCCTGCACTCGGCGGTTTGGTAAAACAGATCCACACGCATGGTGGTAGTCAGTTGCTGCTCCAGTTCGGCATCAATGCTGTCTGTTTTGTTCAGGTGGAACTTCTGACGCAGGTAACGCTCAGCCTGAGGTGTCATATTCTCGAAGGTAAAGCCTGTCACATAACGCTTTTCGGTCAGTACCTGTGGACGCAGCGGATAGTATTTTTTTGGACGGAATGAATCGTCAATGCCGATGCGTTTCTTCAGGGCCATGATGTCATCCCAGTGTTGTCTTGCAATCTCCTCGCCACGAATGATAAGCGTATCAATGGCGGTAGCCGAGAAACTGGCCGTGCTATAACCCCTTGTATCTACTTGTAGGTGCAGGTCGGTTATCTCGAGGTTCTCTTCTACCTTGTTCTTACAGTTGATGTCGATAATTTGGTTGAGGATGCTCATCGTACCTTCCAGGTCGTCAGCCACTTTCGGGTCGGTTTGTACAGTCACGCCAATGATGATGTCAGCCCCCATCTCACGAGCCAAATCGGCAGGATAGTTGTTCTTCAAACCGCCATCCACCAGCACCATATCGCCTAATCTCACAGGCGAGAAAGCTGCAGGAATGGACATAGAGGCACGCATGGCCTGCGGCAAACGTCCGCTGTGGAAATCCACCTCGCTATTGTCGATGATATTGGTAGCCACACAAGCAAAAGGAATGCGCAAGTCTTTTGAAAAATCAAGTGAGTCAGTATAGCCTGTACAGAGCCTTTGGAACAGCTCCGCTAAGTTCTTGCCCTTGATCAGTCCGCCGGCATTCTCAGCACGCTTGCCAATGGCCATTCCGGTAGAAATGACATAGGTGTTTTGTTTCTTACGGTCATCAATGCTCTGGTTACGCATGTTCTCCCTGTCGGTAATGACATAGCCCCAGTCCTGCATCCTTACAATTGAGTCGAGCGAGTTGGCATTATAGCCTATGGCATATAGTCCGCCTACGATGCTACCCATAGACGTACCCGTGATGACATCAACAGGAATGCCGGCTTCCTCCAGGACCTTCAATACGCCGATATGAGCCATGCCCTTGGCACCACCGCCACTCAGCACAACGCCTACTTTTTTTCGTTCACTCCGTGTCTGTTCGTTTTCTGCATTCAGGGTGCCACACATCAGTACAGCCACCAGTATCAACCATAGTTTTTTCATTGTTTAGCGGTATTATTGATAATTTAGTATGCTGCCAGTTCACTGTAGAAATTGCTTACTTGCTCTTTCATTTCATCATGGGTAGTATCATAGCATTCTGCAAGTAGGGGCACCAGTTCATCCTGTGTTTTGCCTTCCATATAAGCCCTTAGTATATCAGTGCCTAGCTTGTTCAGCGACATCACCTTCTTCACCTTGAGTGTATCTTTCTCCTTGAATACCACCACAAAATGGTCAGCTAATTCAGCAATCTCAACTTTATATTTCATATCTTTATAATTATTATTCTCCGCTAAGGTACTACAATTCGTGTATTCTGCAAAAAAATGATGTTTTATTTTTATAATAATGCCTCTTTTCCGTCAATATTTAAAGGAATGCCTTCCACAGATTGTCGCAGTATCTGCTATGGGTCGTCGGAAAGCCTCCTATGAGTCATCGCAGTATCTCCTATGGGGGTATGGCAGATACTGCGACGGGTGTTGGCAGCTACTGCGGCCAGTGGTGGGAAGCTTTCCGTTGCCTGGTAGCAAGCTTTAGCATCACCCATAGTTAGTTTCCCGACGACTGATAGCGGGCATTATAGCCATTGCTTCAATGCAAAAGGGGTATGGCGTAATAAAGTAAGGGCATAATAAGGAATAATCATTTTCTTTTCTTATCTTTGCCCGAGGAATATAAACGATATGATTTATAAATTAAGTATTGTGATATGAAAAAGTTATTGTTTGTGTTGGCAGTGGTGGGTGCTGCTATATTGGTGGCATGTAATGGCAACAAAAAGGCTAATGAAGAAGTAACTAACACCGAGGTTGCTGATGTGCAGAGTAATTATGAAACGGATGTGTTCACGACAAAGAGTGGAAAGAAGGTTACTGTTTATGCGTTGATGCATGCCAGCGTGCGCGTGGCGGTTGACGGTAAAGAAATTGAGATTGATCCTGTATCGAAACTGCGTGACAGGACGGTGGATTATTCGGCTATGCCGAAGGCGGATTATATTTTTGTGACACATGAGCATGGAGATCACTATGATGCAGAGGCCATCAAACTGTTATCGACAGACAAAACGCAACTGATTATGAACAAGCGTTGCGCTGATATGTTTGGCGCTGGTCAGGTGATGGTGAATGGTGACAAGCTGCAAGTTGCTGATGACTTTACGGTAGAGGCTGTGCCTGCGTATAACTATACGGAGGCTAATTTGACCAAGCATCCTAAAGGGCGTGACAATGGCTATATTCTGACTATCGACGGACTGCGTATTTACTTTGCTGGTGACACTGAGGATGTTCCTGAAATGGAGGGTATCAAGGATGTTGATGTGGCTTACTTCCCTTGCAACGGTCCTACTATGACTGTTGATCAGCTGGTGCGTATTGCTAAGATTATCAAGCCTAAAGTGTTGTTCCCTTATCATTTTAGTCAGACGGATGTCAGCGTTATTCCTGCTCAACTGAAGGAGGATGGGGTTGATGTGAGACTTAGACGTTTTTAATATCTATGGATGTTCTGGAGTTAATGAATCGTGATAAGTTTGCAGCGAATGCGGGTTGCAAGATAACCGATGTGGATGAACGACATGCAGTGGCTGAGATGACGGTGACGTCTGAGCATCTGAATGGCGGTGGTGTTTGTCAGGGTGGAGCGCTTTTTACACTGGGTGATCTGGCCATTGCTGCCTTGGTGAATAGTGGCGGGCGACTTACTTTTGGCATCAGCAATAACATTACATTTGTTTCAAGTGCCAATGTGGGTGATCATCTTCGAGCTGAAGCGGTATGGGTGGCTGACCATCATAAAATTCCTTCTGCAGAGGCAAGGGTGACGAATCAAGAAGGGCGCCTAATCTGTCATATTACTGGAATGGGGTATAGAAAGACAACATGAAAAGCGCATTTTTATTTGCTTTTGTCTTTGACATCCCTTATCTTTGCATCCGCTTAACTTGATTGCGGCAGTAGCTCAGTTGGCAGAGCGTTGGCTTCCCAAGCCGAAGGTCGCGGGTTCGAACCCCGTTTGCCGCTCCTATGTGATGCACTTCTTTATGAAAAGGGGTGCATCTTTTTTTTGTGATTTCATAAATAGATTGTATCTTTACGCAGAAATCTACCTATAAAGAATAGTGATTAGGATGAATATCAAACGACTGATGGTGATAGCTGCCCTGTGTGTGACGCAGATGATGAGTGCACAAACGGTGGGGAATAACGAGCAGAATACGGACGGCATTTTCGCTCAGGTAGAGATGAGGATGCGCTATTTGTTGCAGCAGACGGAACAACTGCGGAAGGTTACTCCTGACAAGGGGAAACTGATGCCTCGTAGTGTGGAGAAGGACGGGAGCCTGAGGTTGGTGAACATTGGCGACTGGTGTTCAGGATTCTTCGCTGGTGAGCTATGGATGATGTACCGCTATACGAATGATGCTTTCTGGCGCGAACGGGCGGTGTCGAACACATGGAAGTTGGAGGACAACAAATGGAACGCCAGCAGTCATGACCTGGGCTTTATGATGTATAACGCTTTCGGTAAGGCGTGGGAGGTGACTAACGAACAGTCATATAGAGATGTAGTGGTACAGGCGGCCAAGACATTGGCAACTCGTTTTGACGAGAAGGTGGGGTGCATCCGTTCGTGGAGCTGGGGCACACCTGAGCGATGGCAATATGCTGTGATCATTGATAATATGATGAATCTGGAGCTGCTGTTTGAGGCTTCGCGACTGACGGGTGATGAGCAATACCGTAACATAGCCGTGAGTCATGCAAATGTGACGATGCGAAATCATTTCCGTGAGGATGGGGCGTCGTATCATGTAGTGGATTATAACCCACAGGCCGGCAGTGTAATTAAACGTATCACCCATCAAGGACTGTTCGACGAGTCGGTGTGGAGCAGGGGACAGGCGTGGGGCTTGTATGGCTACACGATGTGCTACAGATATACACAGGACAAGGCTTATCTGGAACAGGCGTGCAAGATTGCGAAGTTCTGGTTCTCCCAAAGACTGTTGCCTGATGACCTGATACCTTATTGGGATATGCGAGATCCTGCTATTCCGAATGCTCCTCGTGATGCATCAGCTGCTGCTATCATTGCCTCGGCACTGTATGAGTTGGCGGATTATGTGGAAAGTCCGGAAGCGGCCGAATACCACCGTTTGGCTGATAAGATCGTAGATTCGTTGAGTAATGACTATCTGACTGAGCCCCAGGATAAACAAGGATTCTTGTTGCTGCATTCTACGGGCAACTATCCTGCAAACGATGAGATAGATGTGCCTATCATCTATGCTGATTACTATTATTTGGAGGCGCTGTTGAGAAGGGCTGGAATAAAAATGAATAAACAATAAAACATATAACAATGGAAAACAAGGAAAAGAAAGCTATCAGCCGACGCCGATTCTTAGGCTTAATGGGAGCTGGGGCAGCAGCCGCTGGTGCTATGACAATGACGGGGTGCGGCAACAAACAGAATGCGATGTATGATCCTGCGGGACATCACTCTACTCCTGTGCCTGGAGCAGACCAGATGACGTATCGTTCATGGCCTAATCTGGACAACGACCGCATTTCGTTGTTGGGCTACGGATGTATGCGTTGGCCAATGATCAATGATGCTGACGGCAGACCACAAGCCGTTGATCAGGAGCGTGTGAATGAGCTGATTGACTATGCTATGGCTCATGGTGTTAATTATTACGATACATCACCTGCGTATTGCATGGGTCTTTCGGAAAAGGCCACTGGCGATGCACTGAAGAAATATCCGCGTGAGTCATATTACATCGCTACGAAGTTGTCGAACTTTGACCCAAGAACGCATAGTTATGAAGGGTCTAAGTTGATGTATGAGAACTCTTTCAAGGAACTCTCGACCGACTATATAGACTACTACTTGTTGCATGTGATGGGACAAGGTGGTTTGGCTATGTCAAAGCGTCGTTTCTTTGAGAATGGCATGTATGATTTTCTGCTCAAAGAGAAGGAGGCGGGTAGAATTCGTCATCTGGGCTATTCTTTCCATGGTGATCAGGAGACGTTTGACTGGACAATGGAGGAACATGACAAGGGTAATTTCCATTGGGACTTTGTGCAGATTCAGATGAATTACCTGGATTGGCATCATGCTGTTGGGGCATCGATGACAGCAGAGTATATGTATACTGAACTAACCAAACGCGACATTCCTGTGGTGATTATGGAGCCGTTGCTGGGTGGCCGTTTGGCGAATATACCTAACCACTTGGTTGCTCGACTGAAACAGGCTGAGCCTGAGAATAGTGTGGCATCGTGGGCTTTCCGTTTCTGTGGCTCACACACCAATGTGTATTGTGCTTTGAGTGGTATGACGTATATGGAGAACCTACAGGATAATATCCGTAGTTTTGCTCCGTTGAAGGAGTTGACGGATGAGGAGAAGGAGTTCCTGTATGTGACGGCTGACTTGATGCAGGACTATCCTACAGTGCCTTGCAACCAGTGCAACTATTGCATGCCTTGTCCTTATGGATTAGATATTCCAGGTATCTTGACACACTACAACAAGTGTGTGAATCAGGGATATCTGCCAGAATCTCAGCAGGACGCTAACTATCGTGAGGCGCGTCAGGCGTTCCTCGTGGGGTATGATCGTACGGTGCCAAGAATGCGTCAGGCTTCGCATTGTACGAACTGTAATCAGTGTTCGCCTCATTGTCCGCAGATGATTAACATTCCTGATTGGATGAATCGTATTGATGACTTTGTTGAAAAGCTCAAGCAAAACACATTATAAAATAAAGGCTGCTCATTTTGGGCAGCCTTTTTATGTTCTTTTCTTTCATCTTCAACTACCTTGCTCGACCATTGCATAGTTCAAGAGCTGAACTTCCGAGGCTAAAATTACTTCTCTTTTGCTAAGAAAAAATAGACGACCAGAGGTCTTATTTTGATTTTTTCTTTTTACGCAAAAGCTCGTAATTTCTTCACGCCTCTCCACTTATGCTCTTGAACTTTGCAATGTCTCGACTCCGGTAGTTTTTTCTTTGCGACTAAAAGAATGCTTGATGGTGGAGCCGGCATTCTTCTCTGCAGCCGGCAAAACCATCAAATATTCTAACAGCAAAGAAAAAGGCTACAGAAATGCAGCCTTAATTCTTTGATATTTTTTAATTGCGGAAGACTAAGCCTTCGCCAAACGAATCGACTATGATTGGCTTAGTGCGATCAATTTCTTCGCCAAGAAGCTTGCGAGAGAGTTCGTTGAGCATGTAGTCCTGGATGGCACGTTTCACAGGACGAGCTCCGAACTCAGGATCGTAGCCTACATCAGCTAAGTAGTTGAGCGCATCGTCGGTAACCTCGAGCTCTACGCCATTGTCATGCAGCATACGCTTGACATTGTTCAACTGCAGGTTGACAATCTGTCGTATCTCGCTCTCGTTGAGCGGGGTAAACATGATGGTGTCGTCGATACGGTTGAGGAACTCAGGACGTATCTGCTTCTTCAGCATCTCCATGACGTTACGTTTGGTCTCGGCCAGCAGCTGTTGTTTATTGCTTTCGTTGAGTTGCGCCATCTGACTTTGGATATAGCTACTACCCATGTTGGAAGTCATGATGATGATGGTGTTCTTGAAGTTGACCGTACGACCTTTGTTATCGGTCAGGCGTCCATCGTCCAATACCTGTAACAGGATGTTGAACACATCTGGATGCGCTTTCTCAATCTCGTCGAACAACACAACAGAGTAGGGCTTGTGGCGAACGGCCTCGGTAAGCTGACCACCTTCTTCATATCCTACGTAGCCCGGAGGCGCTCCGACAAGGCGAGATACAGTGAATTTCTCCTGATACTCACTCATATCAATACGCGTCATCATGCTCTCGTCGTCAAACAGGAACTCTGCCAACGCCTTTGCCAACTCAGTCTTACCTACACCTGTGGTACCCAAGAACAGGAACGAGCCAATAGGTCGCTTCGGATCTTGTAAGCCTGCACGACTACGACGTACCGCATCAGAGATGGCCTTGATGGCTTCGTCCTGACCGATGACACGCTTGTGCAGCTCTTCCTCCAGATGGAGCAATTTTTCGCGCTCGCTCTGCATCATCTTGCTTACAGGAATGCCTGTCCAACGTGCTACCACCTCGGCTATATCTTCATCATCCACTTCCTCTTTAATCATAGCCTTATCGCCCTGTAACTCGTGTAGTTTGCGCTGGGTATCTTCAATTTCCTGATTTAGGTTCTGTAACTTGCCATAACGAATCTCAGCCACCTTGCCATAGTCGCCTTCACGTTCTGCACGCTCGGCCTCAAACTTAAGACTTTCGATTTCCACCTTATTTTGCTGGATCTTATTGACCAACGTCTTCTCGTTTTGCCACTTAGCCTTGTACTGACTTTCCTGTTCCTTGAGCTCCGCCAATTCTTTGCCAATCTGCTCAAGTTTAGGTTCATCGTTTTCACGCTTGATGGCCTCACGCTCAATCTCTAACTGTTTGATTTTACGGGTTATTTCATCCAGCTCTTCAGGCACTGAGTCAATCTCCATACGCAACTTAGCTGCTGCTTCGTCCATCAGATCGATAGCCTTATCAGGTAAGAAACGATCGGTGATATAACGGTTGCTCAGCTCTACGGCCGCAATGATGGCATCATCCTTGATTCGCACATGATGATGGTTTTCGTAGCGCTCCTTCAAGCCTCTTAATATAGATATGGTGTCGAGCGTGCTTGGTTCGTCCACCATCACTACCTGGAAACGTCGTTCCAGTGCTTTGTCTTTCTCGAAATACTTCTGGTATTCGTCAAGGGTAGTGGCACCGATGCTACGCAACTCACCACGGGCCAATGCAGGCTTCAGGATATTGGCTGCATCCATAGCGCCTTCGCTCTTGCCGGCACCCACCAATGTATGTATCTCATCGATGAACAAGATAATGTTGCCTTCCGACTTCGTCACTTCGTTGATGACTGCTTTCAGTCGTTCCTCAAACTCGCCCTTGTACTTGGCTCCAGCAATCAATGCACCCATGTCGAGTGAATATACCTGCTTGTTTTTCAGATTTTCTGGTACGTCGCCTCGCAAGATACGATGTGCCAAACCCTCTACGATGGCCGTCTTACCAGTACCAGGTTCGCCAATCAGGATAGGGTTGTTCTTGGTGCGTCGGCTCAAGATCTGCAGTACACGACGAATCTCATCATCTCGTCCAATCACAGGGTCGAGCTTGCCGCTTCGAGCAGCCTCGTTCAGATTGATAGCATATTTGTCGAGGGCTTGGTAGGTGTCTTCAGACGATTGTGAGTTGACTTTCTGTCCCTTACGCAGTTCGTCGATGGCGCTGGCCAGTTCTTTCTCAGTCATGCCATTATCCTTCAGTATGGTAGAAGCAGTGCTGTTCACCTTGAGCAAAGCCATCAAGATCGGTTCGATGGAAACAAACTCATCACCCATCTTCTTGGAAATGTCCTCGGCCTGTTGCAACACACTATTGGCCTCACGGCTCAAGTAAGGTTCGCCTCCCTGTACCTTAGGCAGCTTGCTGATTTCCTGATCAAGACGCATGGAAACCTGATGCTCGTTCATGCCCAACTTCTGAAAGACGAACTTCATGATATTCTCTCCAGTTTGCATCACACCTTTGAGCAGATGCACTGGCTCGATGGTCTGCTGTCCCTGGCGTTCTACCAGATTCACAGCCTCTTGCACAGCCTCCTGTGCTTTAATTGTATAATTCTTGAAATTCATATCTGATTCTCCTTTCTTCGTTAGTTTATTCGTGTTAGTTTTCACCCTTAGCGGCGCAAATTGCTTGCCAACTGACACGTTCAGCCAAAATGACTGAACTGGCTGTTGTGAGAGCGACAAATTGTCGGTGTTGACCTTACTGTTTATCGGCAAAAAAGAGGTTGTCATTAAAGATATTTAAGGAAATTGTTTTGACCTAATGATAGATTATCACTATTTTTGTACTGATAAATTAATTTATTAGTTTCTATTAGAAGAAAGGATTTTAAATTTAATACAAAAGAATGAAAACTATTTATGATTACACCGTGAAGGACAGGAAAGGCCGTGATGTTTCTTTAAAGGAATATGCTGGCGAAGTGATTCTGATTGTGAATACCGCTACTCGTTGCGGGTTTACGCCTCAATATACCGAGTTGGAACAGATTTACGAAAAATACCGCAGTCAGGGCTTTAATATCCTCGACTTCCCCTGCAACCAATTTGGTCAGCAAGCTCCCGGTACCGCTGAAGAAATTCACGAATTCTGCCAGTTGAACTATGCTACCAAGTTCCCACAATTTAAGAAAGTGGATGTGAATGGCGACAAGGCATCTCCCTTGTTTACTTTCCTGAAAAGTCAGAAACCTTTCGGTGGTTTTGATATGAATCACCCCATTGCGAAAATTCTCGATGAGATGTTGTCAAAAGCTGATCCTGAATATAAAAACTCTCCTGACATAAAGTGGAACTTTACCAAGTTTTTGATTGATAAGAAGGGAATGGTAAAGTCTCGCTTTGAACCTACCGACAGTATGGAGGAGGTAGCAAAACAGATTGAAGCAATACTCTAATAGCTGCATTTTTGCAGCTATTTTTTCTTAACAGCCGTTCCGCCTTTTAGTAAACCCGAGTTAGGAATAGGGTGTTTCTTAGGTTTAAGCCGGGCTGTGTCGACAAAATAAATGAACTTGGAATTTTGATTAACGAAAGGACTATGAAAAAAGTAAGTTGGATAGTGGGCGCTTGTTTGCTGATGGTGCTGGGTTGCTCGGCAGGAAAGCAGACGGCTACAGAGACACATGTACCTGCATCGGATGCAAGGATTCAGTATGTAGGCAGGGCGAACAAACAACAGCCGGATGTGATAAAGTTTACGTATCCTGGCGTGCAGATTATTGCAGGCTTTGAGGGAACCTCTGTACGAATGGTAGCCAAACCAAAGAGTGCTTTCTATGTGGCGCAGATTGATGACCAAGAGCCGTTTAAGGTGGATTTCTTCAATCAGGAAGACAGTGTTTTGTTGTTGGCTGAAGGATTGTCTGAGGGCAAGCATACGGTGAAGCTGATGCATATTACGGAGGGGTATGACCTGAAGCCCGAGTTCTATGGCTTTATCCTCGACCCAGGGAAAGACCTGACGGAAGCGCCTGTTTTGCCCCAACGCAAAATAGAGTTTATAGGCAACTCAATTACCTGTGGCTATGGGGTAGAGGCCACCGAAGCAACAGATCCTTTCAATTACTACACTGAGAACCATTACCTAAGCTTTGCAGCGCTGACAGCAAAGGCTTTAGAGGCTCAACACTTGGTGGTAGCAAGAAGTGGCATAGGTATCTTCCGTAATTATAACGGTCCGTATGACGGCAAGCCTGAAACGGCGATGCCTGCTTTGTACAAATACACCAACTACAACGACACCACCGAGGTATGGGACTATCGTCAATATACGCCTGATCTGGTTTGTATCAATCTGGGTACCAATGATACATCAGCGGGAAAATATAACAAGATCAAGTTGCGTGAGGCATATATTGCTTTCTTGCAGACTTTACGAAACCGTTATCCGCAGGCCAAGATAGTGCTGATGAGTGGCTGTATGCTGACAGGTCAACGTATGCAGGATGTAGAGGATGCGCAAAATGCTGCGGTAGCCGAGCTTAATAAGAAAGGCGACAAAGAGGTATATCGATTTACCTTCCCAGCACAGGACGGCAGTTTGGGCTATGGAGCTAATTATCACCCCTCCATACAGCAACAAGCGAAGATGGCCAGCGAGCTGACGCCTTTCCTGCGAGAGTTGATGGGGTGGTGATAATTAGCTGTTTCTTGGTCTGAATGTTTCGTTAAACCAGTTTGTGGATGATAAGACCCGAACGTAGTTTGGGCTCAAACCAAGTAGTCTTTGGAGGCATGATGTTGCCGCTGTCGGCAATGTCCATCAGTTGTTTCATGCTTACAGGATAAAGCGCCAGAGCCACCTTCATCTCACCACTGTCAACACGACGCTTCAGTTCGCCGAGACCACGGATGCCACCTACGAAATCGATGCGCTTGTCGGAACGAAGGTCTTTGATGCCCAGTATCTTATCCAATATCAGATTAGAGGAGATAGTTACATCCAACACACCAATAGGATCGTTGTCGTTATAGGTACCTGGCTTGGCCGTGAGACTATACCATTTACCTCCTAAATAGAGTGAGAAGTTGTGCAAGCGAGCAGGCTTGTAGATTTCTGTACCTATTTCCTGAATATCGAAATTCTCCTTCAGGGCATTCAGGAATTCATTTTCACTCAAGCCATTCAGGTCCTTCACCACACGGTTGTAGTCGATGATGGTTAGTTGTGATGCAGGGAAAGCTACCGCCATAAAGTAGTTGTATTCCTCATCACCCTTGTGATGTGGGTTCTGCTTGGCCTTCTCGGCACCTACGAGGGCAGCTGCCGCACTGCGATGATGACCATCGGCAATGTAGAGATATGGAATCTGCGCAAAAGCCTTGGTAATGGCATCGATGTCGGCACGCTGGTCAATGATCCAAAACTTATGTCCGAAACCATCGCCAGGAGCGATAAAGTCATATACAGGCTTGTTGGCTGTATATTTTGCTACGATGGCATCCAATTGCGCATTATCAGGATAAGCGAAGAACACAGGCTCAATGTTGGCATTGTTCACACGCACATGTTTCATACGGTCTTCCTCTTTATCGCGGCGAGTCAGCTCATGCTTCTTGATGATGCCGTTCATATAGTCAGGCACGTAAGCACCTATCACCAATCCATATTGTGTCTTGCCGTTCATGGTCTGGGCATAGATGTAGTAGTTCTCTTGCTCATCTTGCACCAGCCAACCTTTGTCCTGGAACTTTTGGAAATTCTCAGCTGCCTTCTGGTAAACGCGAGGGTCGTGCTCATCAGTGCCAGGCTCGAAGTCAATCTCCGGTTTGATGATGTGATACAGTGATTTCTCGTTGCCTTCAGCCTCCTTACGTGCTTCTTCGGAGTTCAATACGTCGTAAGGTCTTGATGCAACCTGCTCTACAAGAGCCTGTGGTGGGCGGATGCCCTTAAATGGTTTTACTGTTGCCATAATTACATTCAGATTATTATTCAGAACTGCAAATTTACAAAACCCTTTTCGGATTAGAAAGGATATTGGCAATATATTTTCTAAATCAAGGTGGATGGAAACTTTTCAACGTGTATTCTTTGTTATTAAAGAAATAAGGTGTATCTTTGCGCCTTGTTAATAAAGTAAACTGCTAAAATAAGGATATAATGAGTAAGAATTTTGCTGAATATACAGGCTTCAACTTGTCGGAAATCAACAAGGAAGTGTTGGCTCAGTGGGAGAAAAACCACATCTTCGAGAAGAGCATGACGGAACGTGAAGGTTGTCCTTCATACGTGTTCTACGAGGGTCCTCCATCAGCTAACGGTATGCCTGGTATCCATCACGTGATGGCACGCTCCATCAAGGATGTGTTCTGCCGTTTCAAGACAATGAAGGGTTTTCAGGTGAAACGTAAGGCAGGATGGGATACACACGGACTACCTGTAGAGCTGGGTGTAGAGAAAGCACTGGGCATCACCAAGGAAGATATTGGCAAAACCATTACCGTAAAGGAGTATAATGCTGCCTGTAGGAAGGATGTGATGAAGTTTACCAAGGAGTGGACCGATCTGACACACAAGATGGGCTACTGGGTAGATACCGACAATCCTTATATCACTTACGACAATCGCTATATCGAGACCCTTTGGTGGCTGTTGGCACAGTTGCATAAGAAAGGTCTGCTCTATAAAGGTTATACTATTCAACCTTATTCCCCAGCTGCTGGTACTGGTTTGAGCTCACACGAGTTGAACTTGCCGGGTTGCTATCGCGATGTGAAAGATACCACCGTAGTGGCCCAGTTTAAGATGCTGGATCCTAAGCCTGAAATGGCGGAGTGGGGTACTCCTGTATTCATCGCATGGACAACTACTCCTTGGACATTGCCTTCTAACACAGCTCTCTGCGTGGGTCCGAAGATCGACTATGTGGCTGTGCAGAGCTATAACAGTTATACGGGCGAACCTATCACGGCAGTTTTGGCTAAGGCGCTGCTCTATACCCATTTCAATCAGAAAGGTGAGAATATGCCGCTGGAGGACTATCAGAAGGGCGACAAAGTGGTGCCTTTCAAAGTAGTGGGCGAGTATAAGGGTACTGACTTGCTGGGCATGAAGTATGAGCAGTTGCTCAAGTTTGTGAAGCCTGTGGAGGTGGATACTGAGGGCAAGTGGCACGAGGCCGCTGATAAGGCTTTCAGAGTTATTCCTGGCGACTATGTGACTACCGAAGATGGTACTGGTATCGTTCATATCGCTCCTACCTTTGGTGCCGATGATGCTTTCGTGGCTCGCAATGCTGGCATTCCTCCTATCTTTATGTACACCAAGAAAGGCGAATATCGTCCAATGGTGGATCTGACGGGTAAGTTTTTCGATACGGCTGATTTGGACGATGATTTCGTTAAGCAGTGCGTAAACTATGATATCTACAAGGAATACGAGGCTCGCTGGGTGAAGAATGCTTACGATCCTCAGTTTACCGTTAACGGCAAGTATGATGACAAAGCAGCAGCTGCCGCTGAGAGCTTGGATATCTATATCTGCATGAAGATGAAAGCCGACAATCTGGCATTCAAGATTGAGAAGCATGTACATAATTACCCACATTGCTGGCGTACTGACAAGCCTGTGTTGTATTATCCATTGGATAGCTGGTTTATCCGTTCTACTGCTTGCAAGGAGCGTATGATGGAATTGAACAAGCAAATTAACTGGAAACCTGAAAGCACGGGTACTGGCAGATTTGGCAAATGGCTGGAGAACCTGAACGATTGGAATCTGAGCCGTTCTCGTTATTGGGGTACTCCGTTGCCTATCTGGCGCACAGAAGACAATACTGAAGAACTTTGCATCGAGAGTGTTGAGCAGCTTTACCAAGAGGTTGAAAAGGCTGTAGCTGCTGGTGTGATGAAAGCAAATCCTTATAAGGAAACAGGTTTCGTGCCTGGTGTTTATACCCAGGAAAACTACGATAAGATTGACCTGCATCGTCCGTTCGTGGATGATATCGTGCTGGTGTCAGCATCAGGCAAGCCTATGAAGCGTGAGACCGACCTGATTGATGTGTGGTTCGATTCTGGCTCTATGCCTTATGCTCAGATTCATTACCCATTTGAGAACAAGGAACTGCTCGATAGCGGTAAGGTGTTCCCAGCCGACTTCATTGCTGAGGGTGTTGACCAAACCCGTGGTTGGTTCTTTACCTTGCATGCCATCGCTACGATGGTATTCGACAATGTGTCGTTCAAGAACGTCATTTCCAACGGTCTGGTGCTCGATAAGAATGGCGAGAAGATGTCGAAGCGCTTGGGCAATGCTGTCGATCCATTTGGTGTGATTGAGCAGTATGGTTCCGACCCAGTACGTTGGTACATGCTCACCAACTCATCTCCTTGGGATAACCTGAAGTTTGATGTGGATGGTGTAGAGGAAGTACGTCGCAAGTTCTTCGGCACCTTGTATAACACCTACTCATTCTTGGCGCTCTATGCCAATGTAGATGGATTCAAGTATGCAGAAGCAGAAGTGCCTGTTCAGGAGCGTCCAGAGATCGACCGCTGGATTCTTTCTGAATTGAATACGCTGATCAAGAATGTGGATGCCAATCTCAACGACTACGAGCCTACGAAAGCTGGCCGACTGATTCAGGATTTTGTAAACGACAACCTGAGCAACTGGTATGTACGTCTGAACCGTAAGCGTTTCTGGGGTGGAGGCATGACACAGGATAAGTTGGCTGCTTACCAAACACTCTATGTGTGCTTGGAGACAGTAGCTAAGTTGATGGCTCCGTTCTCACCGTTCTATGCTGACAAGCTGTATATGGATCTCATTGCCGTAACAGGCAGAGACAATGTAGAGTCAGTACACCTCGCTCAGTTCCCTGTTTGCGATGAAAGTTTGATAGACAAGGAACTGGAGGCTCGCATGGAGTTGGCGCAGCAAATCACCTCTATGGTATTGGCGTTGCGTCGTAAGGTGAACATCAAGGTACGCCAGCCGCTGCAGAGCGTGATGGTGCCTGTAAACGATGAAGCACAGCGTGCTCACATCGAGGCCGTGAAAGACCTTATCAAGAACGAGGTGAATGTCAAGGAACTTAACTTTGTGGATAATGCTGCCGGTATTCTGGTGAAGAAAGTGAAGTGCGACTTCAAGAAGCTGGGTCCTAAGTTTGGCAAGCAGATGAAGGCCGTAGCCGCTGCTGTAACGGCTATGAGTCAGGAAGATATCAACCGCATGGAACAAGAGGGCAAGTTTACCTTCGTACTCGATGGCGTAGAGGCTGTGGTAGAAGCAGCTGATGTGGAGATCTTCAGCGAAGATATACCAGGATGGTTGGTGGCCAACGAAGGAAAAGTGACTGTTGCTCTCGAAGTAACTATCACCGAAGAGTTGCGTCAGGAAGGTATCGCCCGTGAGTTGGTGAACCGTATCCAGAACCTGCGAAAGCAGAGCGGTTTGGAGATTACCGACAAGATCAACATCACGCTGTCTAAGAACGAGAAGACCGACGATGCTGTAGCAGCCTACAAGGATTATATCTGCAACCAGGTGTTGGGTAATACCCTGACCTTAGTGGATAATGTTCAGGATGGCGTGAAGCTCGATATGGAAGAGTACGAACTGGAAGTAAAAATTGAAAAATTATAAAATTTACCTTAATCTATAAAAACTATTGGTTATGGCAGAGAAAACAAGATACTCCGACGCCGAATTAGAGGAGTTCAAGCAGATTATTCTGGAAAAGTTAGAAGTGGCTCAAAGAGATTATAACCAGATGATGGCCAGTTTAAACGGTTCAGACAGTAATGGAATTGAAGACACTTCTCCTACTTACAAAGTAATTGAGGATGATGCCTATGCACTAAGTAAGGATGAGACCATTCGTTTGGCACAGCGCCAGCAGAAATTCATACAGAGTCTGCAGGCAGCATTGGTACGTATCCAAAACAAGACCTATGGCATTTGCCGCGAGACAGGTAAGCTGATTCCTGCTGAACGTCTGCGTGCCGTTCCTCATGCTACACTGAGTATTGAGGCAAAGAGAAACCGTTAAAGAAGAAGCGTCGAACGCTTAAACAAGAAGATGAGCAAAACTATTAAAAAGGGCAGTATGTCAGTTGCTTTGATATTACTGCTACTGCTGATAGACCAGTGTCTCAAGATCTACATCAAGACTCACATGTACTTGCATGAAAGCATACGTGTGACCGACTGGTTTTACATCTTCTTTACCGAAAACAACGGTGCGGCGTTCGGAATGCAAATCTTCGGAAAACTATTTCTCACCTCGTTCCGCATCATTGCTGTGGCTGTCATCATTTGGTGTCTCTATAAGTTTGTGAAGACTCACCTGAAGACAGGATTCCTGGTGTGTGTGAGCCTTATTCTCACAGGGGCACTGGGTAACATCATCGACAGCGTGTTCTATGGTGTGTTCTTCAGTGAGAGCACCTTCTCCCATATAGCTCACTTCTTGCCCAACGGAGGCGGCTATGCTCCGCTGCTCTACGGCAAGGTGGTAGATATGTTCTATTTCCCTCTTATTGAGACCGAATGGCCCACCTGGATGCCTTTCGTAGGTGGGCAACATTTCGTATTTTTCAGTCCTATCTTTAATTTCGCCGACTCATGTATCTCGGTAGGCATCGTGGCGTTGCTCATCTTCTACGGAAGATATGTGAACCATGCCTTTGATGTACTGAAATCCAAGAAGTCATGAAATTCATGCGTACCATACCGTTATGCATCATGGTGCTGTTTCTGATGGCATGCATCGCAGCATGTGGTCCTAGTCGGCCTGATGGTGTACTGAGCGACAGCAAGATGGAGGAGGTATTGTACGACTATCACAAGGCAAAGGCACTGGGTGAATTGGAGTCACCTTCCAATAAGTACAAGGCTACGCTTTATTATCTCAATGTTTTTGAAAAGCACCATACCACCGAACAGGAATTCGATTCTTCCTTGGCATGGTATTCACGCAATCCTGAAGCATTTGATAGGGTGTATCAGCGTGTCATCAGGCGAATTGAAGGAGAAAAGAAGGTGTTGGAACGTTCTATTTCCATCAGCGGACAAGGTAGCAGCGTTACGCAAAGTGGTGATAGTGTGAATATCTGGACAGGCATGCCGATGTTCAGTCTTACTAACCGTCCTTATGACAACAGAATAGCTTTTGACTATGAGAACGATGCCAATTATGAAGAGTACGATACCCTTCATTTCAATGCACGTTTCCGCTATCTGCACGTCAATCAACCCATCAATTCTAAAGAATATGCCGTAATGGCGCTCTCCATCCGTTATCGCAACGACAGCATTATAAGTCAGATGCATTATATCTATGGTGACGGAAAACACAAGTTGACGCTGCAGAGCGACAAAAATGGAAGAATACGCGAAGTATATGGCTTTATCTACCTGCCTGAGCAAAGCGAAGACCGCATGCTGCTGGTAGATAGCGTCTCACTCATCCGCATGCACGCTAAGCAGCGTTAAATCTATCCTCTTCTACGAAATTCCGCACAGGTGATGGCTGTAGCTACTGCTACATTCAACGATTCTGATGTTTCGCGCCCTATAGGATAGTTGGGGATATAGAGTTTTCTGTTGATTTGTTTTCTAACTTCTGTCGTGATACCATTGCCTTCGTTGCCCATCACAATCAGTCCGGTTGTACTCAAGGGCTGGTCGTAGATGTTTTTGCCATCGAGGAATGTTCCATAGACTGGCACATCTTCTTTCAATGTGTCAAGCAACGCTGGTAACGAAACATAGTGCAGATGCACACGTGCCAATGCTCCCATGGTGGCTTGCACGACCTTGGGACTGTACACATCTACGGTGCCTTGCGAGCAAAAGATATGCTCGATGCCAAACCAATCGGCTATGCGGATAATGGTACCTAAGTTGCCTGGATCTTGCACATCGTCTAGGGCTATACATAGTTGGTGTTCTATCACAGAGATGTCTGTCTGCTCTTCGCGTTGACCGAAAATGGCTATCACATGCTGGGGTGTTTTCAGCAGGCTGGCACGTTCTATCTCATCTGTCGTGGCTGTGTCTATCTCATCGGCCTGTAGGGTGGGATGGGCTGTTAACCATTCGGCTGTTGCTGCGATATAGCGACAATGGAAATGCCCCAGTAAATCGCCCGTCAGCTTGGGACCTTCGGACACAAACACCTGCTCCTCACGTCGTACTTTCTTCTGCTCCAACGAACGTATCCACTTTATTTTGTTCTTCGATATTGCCATAAGTAGCTTTTTTCTATGCAAATATACTGCTTTTCTGATAAAAAACCGCTAAATTTACAACCGAAAATAAACTTGACAAAGGCTCATGACTCTGAGCGACGATGGGTAAACAGTTAAAACATAGAATCTTGTTGGGACTATGGGCAATGACCTTGCTCATGATAACAGGCTGTTCATCCACCAAATATGTACCCGAGGGTGCCTATCTGCTCGACGAACTCAATGTACACAGCGACAATAAAGAAGTGAAGCCTTCCGACTTCAGCATGTTCATTCGTCAGCAGCCTAACACCAAGTGGTTCAACTTGATAAAGACACAGCTCTATATCTACAACATGTCCGGGCGCGACACTACTAAATGGGTGAATAGGGCGCTTCGAAGAATGGGCGATGAGCCTGTCATCTTCGACTCCTACGAGACAGAACGTTCGCGCCAGGAAGTGGAGAAAGCTGTTCGCAACCTGGGCTATTTGGGCGCATCAGTCGATGCTGGAACCCAGTTGAGAGGAACCAAGAAAATAGCGCTTTCCTACGATATCAAGACGGGTAGGCCTTATAAAGTACGCTCCATCCATTATGATATTCCCGATACTACCATCTGGAACTATATGCGTCAAGACTCAGCCGCCACTTTGCTGAGCGAAGGCATGAATATGGACATCAATGTGCTGGATAGCGAGCGCGAACGCATCACCAGTTTGCTACAGAAAAACGGCTACTATCGCTTCAACAAGGAATACCTTACTTATTCGGCTGATACCACCCGCAATACTTATCTCATCGACCTTACCATGCACCTCGAGCCTTATCGTGTGAATGCCGACAGTGTGACGGTCGTTCATCCGCAATACTATGTCAACCAGGTGCATTTCCTTACCGAATATAATGCTTTGGAGAACAGTGACGATGAGCAGAGCGGCGATTCTATGATGTATAAAGGCTATCCTGTGTACTATCGGGGCAAACCATTTATCCGTCCTCGTGTGCTGGTGGGCAACCAACGCCTCCAGAAAGGAGAATTGTACAATGGCAACGATGTTCAGCAAACCTATCAGAACCTCAACCGCTTATCTGTGTTGCGCTATACCAACATCCGCTTTGAGGAGTTGCTACGCAACGACTCTTCGCTGGTAGATGCCTATATCCAACTCACCAAGAATAAGTTGCGCTCAGTGTCGTTTGAGATAGAAGGCACCAATTCTGCTGGCGATTTGGGCGCTGCGGCAGCTGTGTCGCTTAGCAACCGCAACCTGTTTCGTGGTTCCGAAACGCTCACCCTTCGTCTCAGAGGCGCCTACGAAGCTGTATCGGGCTTGCAAGGCGACTACCGCAATGAGAGTTATACCGAACTGAGTGCCGAGGCATCGCTCAACTTCCCTCGCATCCTGTTCCCCTTCCTGAATCATAGTTTTGTCAACCGCATCCGTGCCAACACAATGCTCGATATGCGCTATAACTTCCAGTTACGCCCTGAGTTTACACGCATCATCGCCTCTGCGGGATGGAGCTATCAGTGGAGTTTTAAGCAACAGCGTGTTCGCCATCGCATCGACTTGGAGGATGTCAACTATCTCTACATGCCTTGGATCCATCCGGATTTCAAGAAGAAATATCTCGATGACCAACAAAACTATATTGTACGCTACAACTACGAAGACCGACTCATTGTGCGCACCGGCTATACCTTCATCTATAACAGTCGGGGTACGAGTATGGCATCCAATATTTTCAATGGAACGTCCTATACTTTGCGTGCCAGCATCGAGGCGGCGGGCAACTGGCTTTATGCTTTGGCGAAAGTTACTAACATGAAACAGAACAAAGACGGTGAATATACCATCTTGAACATCCCATTCGCCCAGTACATCAAGGCCGACTTCGATTTTGCGAAAAATATTGCCATCGATAATCGCAACTCCATTGCCTATCATGTTTCTTTTGGCATAGCCTATCCTTATGGCAATGCGAAGATGATTCCGTTCGAGAAGCGTTATTTCGCAGGTGGTGCCAACAGTGTGCGAGGATGGTCAGTACGCAGCTTGGGTCCTGGTAAGTTTCCTGGCGATGGCAACTTCATGAATCAGACAGGTGACTTGAAGATGGAGGGTAGCATAGAGTATCGCTCCAACTTGTTCTGGAAATTGGCTGGTGCCATATTTATCGATGCGGGTAATGTGTGGACGCTTCGTGACTACGAGAGTCAGCCTGGTGGCCAGTTCCGTTTCAACAAATTCTACAAGCAGATTGCTGTTGCCTATGGCATCGGACTTCGCATCGACTTAGGTTTCTTCATCCTCCGCTTCGATGGTGGTATGAAGGCCATCAATCCTGTTTACGAGAGTGGTCGCGATCGTTATCCAATTATTCATCCTCGCTTTAGCCGCGACTTCGCCTTCCACTTTGCTGTCGGCTATCCATTCTAAACTCTCTGCGTGGATTTATATTTTTGATGGTAAAACTGTCTGAGTTTCTTCCACTAAAAATCGCTCACGTTTTTCTAAAACGCAAAAAAAACATAGCGCTCTGCCCTGTTTGCGTTTTTATACGAAAAACTTTCCCGATTTTTTTAACGCTGCAGAAACGTATGTCAGTTTTATCCATCAAAAAAGGCGGCAGAAATGTAGCAATCTTTTATTTCACTGGTTTGTAAGTTGGAACCAGCAGCTTCATGCAAATCCAGCCAATGAGGTAGGCAACAGAGCAATAGCAGAAAATGATGAAGTAACCAGCAGGCTTACCCTGGAACCCCATAAACACCATCTGCGTACTATCAGCATAGTCGAACAATTTGCCAGAACCATAGTTGATGAGGAATGAACTCAAGCCACCAGCAGCACTGTTCAAACTTGTGATCGTAGCAATGGCACGATGTGGAAACAGATCGCTACCCACAGAATACAGATTAGCCGACCACGATTGATGCGCTGCCCCCATCAAACCTATCAAAATGATAGGTAACCAGTAAGAATAGTTGCCCAAATGTTGTGCAAACAAACCCAACAACGGGAACAAGGCAAATATCAACATCGCCCTCATGCGCGACTTATAAGCATTCCAACCCGTATGATTGATAATGATAGTAGGCAGCTTACCGCCATAGAGCGACAGCATCGTAATGGCGTACAGCACGAAAATCAGCATCTGAGCGGTGGGATTGTCAGAAGCCAACCCATAGACATCCGACAGATAGGCAGGTGTCCAGAACAAGAAGAACCACCACACACAATCCGTAGTAAACTTACCCAGGAGAATGGCCCATGTCTGGCGCAACTTCAAACATTGCAAGACGGTATATTTTGGCAAGCCATCCTCTTCGTTTGGCTCCGCTTTCTGCTCAACGCCATCTTGCTGGATGTAAGCCAATTCGGCAGCATTCACACCCTTGTGTTCAGTAGGTTTGTCGTAGATAAACACCCAGAACGCCATCCAGATAAAGCCCAAGGCACCAATGATGACAAACGCCATTTCCCAGCCGTTGCCAACACCGATATTCTTAAAATAACGAGCCAGCAAAGGAATGCTCAACGGTGCCACCAGTGCACCTACCGTAGAGCCGGCATTGAAGATAGAGGTAGCAAATGCACGGTCTTTCTGTGGGAAATACTCAGCTGTCACTTTCACAGCTGAGGGGAAGTTGCCCGCTTCACCACAAGCCAATACGATGCGTGCAGCTATAAAGAAATACACGCTCACCATAGCAATCATCGAAGCTGTTTCACCCACAGCACCCACCATGCCCACTGCATCATCCAGTCCTACCATCTGTTCGGTAGCCCATCCGCAAGCGGCATGTAGGCAGGCACCAGCCGACCAGATACCTATGGCCCACAGGTATCCTCGTTTCGTGCCGAGCCAGTCGATGATGCGACCCGAGAAAATGTTGGCAAAAGCATATACAATAGAAAATACCGCCGCCACATTGCCATAGTCAGAATCGCTCCAATGGAACTCGGGTGCTATGAAATCTTTCCAGGTAAGCGATAAAACCTGACGGTCGAGATAATTCACGGTAGTAGCAATAAACAGCATGATGCAGATGATCCATCGCACATTGCTCATTTTCTTTTGCAGGTCGTTAGTACTATCCATCATAATGTTTGTTTTAAGCTTGATATCTGACAAAAACATTCTTTTTAATCTCTCATTGCAACATTTTGCATATTTTTTTACAAATTTGCTTGCAAATTTAAAAAATAATCTTTACCTTTGCAGCGTTGAATAAAGGTTAATAGTTTTTAAGTGCAAAGTTTTTTAATTGCAGATTTAGTTTTTAGGTAAAAAATAGCATAGGTTAGTTTTATTAGGTTAAAGTTGATTAAAGTAAGGGAGTACGTGATGTATTTCCTTTCTTTTTTTTGCCAGTTTTAGCAACACTAATCTTTCAAAGAATAAGTCACTGTTGTTACAACGCGCAGTTTTTTGATATAAGGCGTAGTGTCATCACGGTCTTCGATAGAGAAAGTGCCCTGAGTAGCCTGCATAATGCCACCAAGACGACTATTGCTATTCTCGGCAAACTGCAAAGCAGCCTGTTCAGCATTCTTTATAGCCTCCTGCATCATCTTCAGCTTCATCTCCTGGAAGTCGGTGAAATCATAATTGATGTACCCCTCGTCGATGGCGATGCCCTGATTCAGTAGGTCACCAATCTGGCCCGATGCTTTCCTTACCTCATCCACCTTCTTGGTTTTCACGGTAATACCCGCCGTCATCTGATAGCGGTAAGGCGACTTGTTCTCGTTCCACATATTGCTCGTTCTGTCATACACTGATGGCGAGTTGAAGGAAATCTCATCCTCACTCAATCCGTTGTCCTTGATGAAACGCACAATGATGTCGCGTGTCCTGTTCACACTCTGGTAGAGTGAGGGTAGGTCGTTGCCCTGTTGTGAGAATGTCAGCGGCCATGTCACAGTGTTAGCAGGTACCTCATTCTCAGAAAGTCCTTTCACTGTTACCTGTCTGTCTTTGTTCACAAAATTGTCGATGCCTGCCTTCAGGCAGTAACCCATAATCACGAGGCCCAGCGCTATAATTGCCGCCTCAATAATTCTGTTTCCCTTTTCCATATTTATTAATTTTAAAATTATCAATCCTACACACATCCATTGCGGCTCTTCGAACTTTAACGTTCAACGGTCACTTTTCGGAGCAGCGAGGGCAGAGTCAAACTTGTTTGAACTATGCCGAGTCGTGACGAAATAGGACGTAGTCAACGGTAGTACTCGTTCGCCTTTTGCAGTGTCTCTGGCTTACCGATATCAAACCACGTAATGTCCTTCAGCTCGTAACCCCGTAAATGCAACTGCTTGCAAACCGACAGATAGAACGGGATGATAGAGAACTTGCCTTGCCACTGAGTACCTTCGCCCATATATTTAAACAAGGTAGGGGATATCACATGAATACCCTCGAAAGCCAGTTCGCGATGCTGCTCAGGCATCCACACAAAGTCTTCTGGCAGTACCTCACCGGTGGAGTGGTTCAGCCATCCTTGCATCCGCATCTCCTTGTCGAATAGCAATTTGCGGGTAGTAGTGCGGTCGCTCACCAGCAAGGTAGCATCAGCACCGCTCTGCACATGACTATCATACACCTGCCTCAAGTCAATATTGCTTAAAATATCCACATTGTGTACCAAGAACGGTTCGTCGCCCTCCATGAAAGGCCTTGCCTTCAGGATGCCGCCACCTGTATCCAGCAACTCATCACGTTCGTCGCTGATGTGGATATCCAAACCAAAGTTGTCGTTCTGCTGCAGGAAGTCAATGATCTGCTGACCAAAATGGTGAATATTGATAGTTACATCCGTAAAGCCAGCCTCCTTCAGTCGCAATAGTGTCCGTTGCAACATCGGTACGCCCCCCACAGGCACCAATGCCTTTGGCATCGTGTCGGTAATGGGTTTCAGTCGCGACCCAATGCCCGCTGCAAATATCATTGCTTTCATATCTTACCCCTTTGCTGGTAAAGTTAGTTGTATATTCTGTTCACGATGAATCAGATTCACCTCCACACCAAACTTATCGTTCAGGTGTTCCGCCAGATGTTGCGCCGCATAAACCGAACGGTGCTGACCGCCTGTACATCCAAAGCACACCGACAGGTTAGTGAATCCACGCTCCATATAGCGCTTCACCGATGCATCCACCAAGGCATACACGTGATTCAGGAATGTCAGAATCTCACCGTCCTCCTCCAAAAATTGAATCACCGGCTCATCCAATCCGATAAACGGCTTATAGCGGTCGTACTTACCAGGGTTGTTCACCGCACGGCAGTCGAACACGAAGCCACCACCATTGCCTGTCGTATCATCAGGAATACCTTTCTTATAAGCAAAGCTCATCACCTTCACCACCAGCGGCTTCTTCTCCTGCTCCTTAAACTGTTTCAGTTCGGTAAGCTGTTGCAGCACCTCGCACAAGTAAGGATACTCAGGGTAGGGGTGTTTCAGCAGCTGACGCAGGTTCTCCATCGCAAACGGAATGCTTTGCATAAAGTGAGGCTTCTTCTCGAAATAGCCCCTGAAGCCATAAGCGCCCAGCACCTGCATCGTACGGAACAGCACGAAGTGGCGCAATTGCGTGTAGAACTCCGAATCATCTATCTTGCGATACACACGCAAGGCATTCAGGTATTCTTGCAGCAATTCCTGTCGCAGGCTCTCAGGATAGTTGGCCTTCGCCTGCCACAAGAACGAAGCCACATCATAGTAGAAAGGTCCTTTCCTGCCACCTTGGAAGTCAATCAGCCACGGCTCACCGTCCTTCACCATCACATTCCTGCTCTGGAAATCGCGATACATAAAGGTATCTGACGAGCTTTGCAGCAGCACCTCCGCCATACGCTGGAAATCATCCTCCAGCCGGTTCTCCTGGAACGGCAGTCCTGTAGCCTTCAGGAAGCAATATTTGAAGTAGTTCAAGTCCCACAAGATACTGCGCTCGTTGAACTCAGCCTGCGGATAGCACACACTGAAGTCCAGTCCTTCAGCCCCCCTGAACTGCACCTTCGCCAGCAGATGCATGGTCTTCTTCAGCAGCGTTTTCTCTTCATCGCTGAACTGATGCGTCAGTCGTCCTTTCTCTATGGCCTTGAACAACAGCAAGTCGCCCAAGTCCTGTTGTAGGTAGAACATTTGGTCATCGCTTTCCGCCACCACCTCAGGCACAAGTAGCCTCTTTCTTCTGAAATGCTTCGCCATGCTCAGAAACGCACGGTTCTCCTCCTGCGACTCGCCCTTCACCCCAATCAGTGTAGGCTGACCTTTTAGGCGGAAATACAGACGATTAGAGCCAGACGACGGCATCTCTTCTATCGCCTCTGGCTCATGTCCTGTATAGGCAACATACAGTTTTATTAGTTCATCGTTTATCATTATTTCTGTTCATTTTTAATCATTTCAAACAAACGTTGCATCAGCACGCGCTGATCCACCAGCAAGTTCCAGATGCCATCCTCGCTCAATACGCCACGACGCAGGTTATCAGGCAACAATCCGGCTTCATCCGCCTTCATGTCGGCCTTCCAATCCTCGCTGCCCAAGTATTTGTTCAGCGCTTTCAGATCAGAGTTCATCATGTCCCACTCATCGAGGGCATATTCCATCGACTTCAGTACCTTCTCGGCCCTGCGCATCCGTTTTTCCATTCCCTTGATGCGATTAATTGTTTCTTTCATTTTTAATCCTCCAAGACTAGATAGTAATTCTGGGTAAAGGTAACTATTTTTTTCTGTTTCGACTATTGTTTTCAGGTTTATTTTCTAAAAATCATTTTTCTCTTGCTTAGTTGTTTGTTAAATAATATCTTTGTACCTGAAATAAACTCACGTAAAACTATTAATGACAACAAAAATGAAAACAGCATTTATTACAGGCGCCAACAAGGGCATAGGTTTTGGTCTTGCCAAACACCTTGGCCTTAGTGGTTGGCAAATCATTATCGGTGCACGAAACCAACATCGTGCAGAGAAAGCCATTGATGAATTAACATCTTTAGGAATCAAAGTGTTAGGATGGGTGAGTATCGAACTTTCCGACCAAGCAGGCTTGGCACAGGCGGCCAAGGAAATCAGTGAGAAATACCCCGACCTGACCCTTCTGGTCAATAATGCCGGCATCCCGGGCGATATGAGTGTCGATGGCCTTCACACCCAGATGAAAGATATCCAGCAAACCATAGATGTCAATTTTATAGGCACGTTTTACTTTACCCAGCAGATGATTCCTTTGTTGACAAAGAATCACGGCAGGATTGTCAATATTACCGTGCCTTCAGCAATCAGTCCGTATTGGCATCCGTTGGCCTACGTAGCCAGCAAGGCGGCACAGAATGCCATGATGGGCGTACTGGCGATGGAGTTCCAGCAGCAAGGCACTCCGTTGGAGATATTCTCCGTACACCCAGGACCCACCACCACCGACCTCAATGGCAATATGTCGCTCCCTGGGTTCCATGACATCGATACCGTTGGTGCCAAGCTGACCGAGCTCATCAACGATGGTCAGAACCATCAGGGAGAGTTTATTGAGCTCTATCCCATTGTGAAGGAAGATTAATACTTAAATATTTGATTATGAAAAAAGTTCTGTTATTCTGTATGGTTGCACTGACCATGATGGCCTGCAACTCTCAGCCAAAGACCCCAGGCTTGGTGGCTGTCACTGGCGGTTTGGTACAAGGCGTGGTAGAAGACGGCATGATGATCTTCAAAGGCATACCGTTTGCCGCTCCTCCTGTGGGCGACCTGCGCTGGAAAGCTCCGCAGCCCGTTATCCCTTGGGAGGGTGTGCGCGATGCCAGCAACTTCGGTCCCAGTCCTTTGTCCAGCATGGGCTTCCCCAAAGATGCCAGCGAAGACTGCCTCTACCTGAATGTCTGGACACCAGCCAAATCTGCGAAAGACAAACTGCCTGTTATGGTATGGATATACGGCGGTGGTTTCATGATGGGCACCTCATCGTTCTATGACGGAGCACCTATTGCCCGCGAGGGAGTGGTACTGGTAACCATCAACTACCGCGTTGGCAAACTGGGTTATTTCGCTCATCCGGCGCTGAGTGCCGAGAATCCTCAGCACGTATCGGGCAACTATGGCATCCTCGATCAGATTGCTGCCCTGCAATGGGTACAGGACAATATCGCTGCCTTTGGTGGTGATCCTGCTAAGGTAACCATCTTTGGCGAATCAGCAGGTGGTATCTCTGTCAGCATGCTATGCGCCTCACCGTTGGCAAAAGGTCTGTTCCGTGGAGCCATCTCACAGAGTGGCAGTTCGTTTGGTCCTATCCGTCCTAAGTCCTATCCAGGTGAAAACATGAAGTCATTGGCACAGGCAGAGAAGGAAGGCGCTGAATATGGCGAGTCAGTTGGCGCCACTACAGCCGAAGCCCTCCGTGCCCTTGATCCTGCAGAGTTGAGTCGTCAGACGGTAGTCACTGGTGGTGCTTGGCCTTGTGTAGATGGTTATGTCATTCCCGACGACCAATACAAGATGTATGAGGCAGGCAACTATAACGATGTAGCACTGCTCATTGGCTATAATGCTGACGAGGGCGATAGCTTCGGCTTTACTGAAGACCCCAAGGAACATGTGGCAGCTACTCGTGAGCGTTACGAGGACTATGCCGACCGCCTGTTGGCTGTCTATCCGTTAGTGGATGGCAAGGTAGAGAAGGCTACTCGTGACCTTGGCCGTGATGCTGCCTTTGGTTGGGGCACTTGGTCTTGGGGACGTCTGCAGAACCAAACCGGCAAGCAGCCCGTCTATATGTATTACTTCGATCAGGACCCGATGTATCCGGAGGGCGATCCCCGCTACGGTCATCGTTCACCACACGGACAGGATGTCAACTTCGTGTTCCAGAGCTTGCAACCAGGCAACAATCCTACCGACCAGGCTTTGGCACAGTACATGCTGAAGTATTGGACCAACTTTGCCAAGTATTGCAACCCCAATGGCGAAAAGGCAGACCCATCATTGCCCGAATGGCCGTTGTTCAAGAACGAAAACTCCCAGGTGATGGTACTTACCGGCGAAGGTCCGCATCCTGCACCAGTGGCTTCCGAAGCAGCCATGTGTGTGCTCGACGAGTACTTCGCATGGCGCAGATCGCAAGAGTAACTTTAACTATGGGCTTACTCGCGATTTTAGGGAGCTGTCACGTAGTGACTGTGGAGTATGACTGTACAATAAGTTTTTTGTTAATTGCTTGGATATTTCTTAGAAATGCTGTTACTTTACGGGTTGAACAGATAAAGACTATACTAACTATGGATGAGAAAGACGAAAAGAAGGTGGTGAAACAGGAGCTGGACAAGCAGGAACTGGAGGAGAAAGACCTGGAACAGGCTGCTGGTGGTGTTTTATGCACATTCCATCGGGATTATGTTGTTTCTTGCATGCTTGTTAATGATGGTGTTTGTCAACACGTCGTTTCGGCTCCATATCATAACCTTTTTGATTATTAATTTAAATCTTTATGGAAGAACAGAACAACAAACGAGTGCTGAGCATAGAGCTCGACAACGAAGTGAAGAAAGTCTCCATCACTGGTTTGGGCAGTGATGAGAAAGTGGTTATGCAGTAGGAGCTGAACGAGGACGACCTGGATGTAGTAGCAGGGGGTGTATGTCGTGATTATTATATTAAACCTGTAGTTACAATTCCCCCGCCCTCTTGTAAAAGACATGAATGAAAAGTGTACCAACAAGAAAAAGCTCTCGCAATAGCGGGAGCTTTTCTTCTTTTATATGCCCAGGGCTCAAAATATGGGTCCATACCCCATAGCTCGAAATATTTTCTCTAAAATATATCTATTTTTAGAAAAATATGGGACCTTGTCCCATGCACGAGGTTGTGCTCATGGCAGTCAATGCTGCTGTCAGTATAGAGATGGCGAACTGAATCACCGTCTTCCAAAGGTCTTTGTTTTTCATGATGTTAAGTCAGATTAAGATTGTTTACTTGCTCTTCGCCTCATGGATGTGCCGGCAGCTGACTGCGAGCAGATATGCTGCCTACACACATTCATTAAGGCTATCGAGCTTTAGATTAACGTTCACTTTTCGGAGCAGCGAGGGCAGAGTCAAACTTGTTTGAACTATGCCGAGTCGTGACGAAATAGGACGTAGTCAACGTTTTAGATCTGCATGCCGTCGCCGCCACCACCATTGTCACCACCGTTGTCACCACCGGTGTTTCCACCAGTGTTACCGCCAGTGTTGGTGCCAGAGCCAGAGCCGCTGTTGCTGCTGCCACCAGCACGTGTCTGCGCTACTGCCGTAGCGATTGGGGTGAGCGTCTGCACCACGCGTACCTTGTCGTTGATGGTCACCTTCTGGGTATCCACGATGTTGCGCAGTTCCAGAGAGCATGATTCCTTGAATACCTTACCGCTGATGTTGTCCAGCTTCGAGGTGTCCGGCAGGAAGCGGATGTGGATTGCCTCCACAATGTCGTTGGGGTTCAGACCATCCATCGCCTCGATGCTTGCCACCCCCGCATCCTTCTTCACCTGTGCGGTTGGATAGAAGGTGCCAAGTCCGTCGAGCTGCACAGGAACACCCTGTGAAACCAGTTCGGGAAGACATTCGGTAATCTTGATGAGCACTGCCTCGATGACGTCACGGCCAAACAGACTTCCATGATCCGTCATGTGCTTTGCGAAGCCTCGCAGTGAGAGGGTCTTTTGAGTATCTACCTCAGGGTAGTACTTACCGTAACCAGAGTTACCAGTGATTTTGTTTTGGCGCAGGTTGATACCCAGCGCAATCTTTTCTTTTGCCATGTTTTGTGTGTTTTATTTTGACTTGCGTCCTATTTCGTCGCGACTCGGCATAACCCATGCTAGCCTGGTTCTGCGCTCGCTGCTCCGAAATGTGTTGTTTTTTTACTACAGGCTACTCCGGGCTGTAGCTCCCGCTCGTGCCATCAAGATTCTTCGCCGCCACCGCCGTGGCCTTTGGCTGGTTGCTAGCTCTGTTTCTCAATCACACTACAAAATTACAAAATATATATGATATATGCAAATATATTATATAAAATATTATATAAAAAGATGATTTTTTTTCTTTTGTAGTCAATAATTGCGCTCGATAGCTTCTTTTGCGTATTGCTCATAAATATACAACATCGTAAAAGCTGTTTATAAGCCCCTAAAAGCCCTTATTTCATTTACTAGTAGAAAAAGGAGGGTTTACTAGTAGTAAGCCGCCCGTTTACTAGAACTAAGCCCCAAGCTTACTACCGGGCGTGTTTTTGGGGTATGTTTATCTGTCGGCTGTATATACGGTATATTTTTGCATTTTGTATAGATGCTTGAATGCGCATCACGCATCACGCATCATTTACTACTTTTGCTTTTTCAGTGTCAAAACACTAGAAAATAAGTTTATATATTTATATATATAATATATATATTATATATATAAATATATAAAAATCAATCGTCACCTTTTGAGGTTGAGAATACTCAAACAACAAATGATGCATGATGCATGATGCATGATGCACACTACTTTGGAGCAATGGCCGAAAAGTACTTTGATGACAAGACCAGGGATGCGGCTGTCAGCCGTCAGCGACAGCAAAAGACCGTTGAGTCTTTTGGCCGACTGCCAGAAGAGTTTACCATAGAAGAAGTAATGCGTTGTTTCAATCTTGCTTCCGAAGCATCAGCTAGGGCGAAGATATCTCGTTTAATCGCTGACAAGTTAGCGAAAAAAGGTGAGAATTTCAATGAGAAAGGAAAGGCGAAGGCTTTGTATCACAAAGTGTATAGCTATATTAGTTGATTGCGCATCATGCATCACGCATCACGCATCATTTATTAATTTCAATTAGATTATGTTAGACAAATCAAGACACCTCTCCGAGCACTTTTCGCTCGGGGAGTTAACGAAAACGAACTTCAAGACAGAAGACAATAACGACCCACCATTGGAGGTTGTTGAGAATATGATTGACCTCTGCGAGAACTGGTTAGAGGAACTGAGATTCAACTATAATACCATCTATGTGCTGAATAGTATTGAGGACTACTACACCTCAAAGGATGTAGAGCCGTTGGTCATCAACCAGGGCTTCAGGTCCTATCAAGTGATGTTAGCAATGGAGAAGGCAGGGCTGAACCCATCCAAGACCAGTAACCACATGAAAGGCTGTGCCGTCGATATCCGTTGCTCAGGCAAGGAACAGGCTATCCGCTACATGACTATCTTGCTGGACATTGCCGACCAGAAGAAGCAAGACTTTGACGAGCTGATATTGGAACGGCGACCTTTGCGTAGTCAGGGGGAAAAGCCTGTGGGCTATGTCTATTGGTTGCACTTTGCCGCAAGGCCAAAGAACAACAGACGAAAGATAGGGTTTATCAAAACGTAGAAATAAAGAAGCGGGCAGGGGGGGGCTGCAGCATTTTCTTGCATTTTTTCGATAATTGTTTGGTGGTTTGAAAGAAATACTCTATCTTTGCACCCGTTCCAAATTTCATAGTTGGACATTGTTATGAATGAGAATTGAAGGTTGTCTGTGAAGATAGCCTTCTTTTTTTGTGCCTATTTCTAAATAATCATATTTTTGCAAGGCTTGCAAAGCCATAATAAAGCCGACACGAATTCACTAAATGGCCAATCAAAAGGAATTTTATTTGCTTGAGGGGCATTTGATTTTTATAACAGAATATTAAAGATGCTATCTTTAGACCGTTGTTCTATAGATAGCATCTTTTGTATTTTTGCAAATATGAAAACAGATGTAAATATTGCCTTTGGCAAACGAGTAGCAGAATTGCGTAAGAATGCTGGTTATTCTCAAGAACAATTTGCATTCAAGTGTGACGTTGACAGAACCTATATTGGCACCATTGAACGTGGCGAGAAAAGTCCCACGTTGAATACGATTGTCAAGATAGCCAATGCTCTTGGTATTTCGAAAAGTGAGTTGTTTGATTACTAAGTATACATAACTATGAATGCAGAAGAACTATTTAAAACCATTTTTTCAAAGGCTAAAGAATATGGCCTTTTAGAAAAAAACGAGGGACGCAATATTACGGACCCCAAAGGAAATGCGATTATCCGTAACAATCTACTTGATATTTCCTTTAATGATGGATCAGCATTTTTTGCTTTCCTTAGTAGTGAAGAAGAAACTACGGGTCCATATTCAGATTTCTCTTTTGTCGTTTTCCCTGATAAGAAAGATGATATAAGTGCTTGTGTTGTGGCGCTAGGAGTTGGTTCTTCAGGATTTAGAAATGATTATCAGCTAGCATCTCTGCCTGGATTGCGTAGATTGTTCCTGAAACTTAATTCTCAGACTAACTCTTTTTTCAAAACATCATTCGATGATATTGAAAGTACATCTTCCGATTTATTAAATGAGGTAAAAGCTAATTATTCACTCCTAAAAACAGTCATAGAAAGCTATAAAACTGTTCTTCCTGCGAGTCAGATAGTCGATTTTGGAGAAGAGGACAAAGCACTTGAAACTATATATAATTGGTTAGCAACTTATGCCAAAATTCGTTCATGGGGTACTGCAGCCCAGAAAAAAGTTGTAGAGACTCAGCTTGACAAGTTGCCTAAACCAGAGCTACCTAATGAAGAGGATGACACAAGAAGGTTGTTAGAACAACGTAAGTATGTGGTGTTACAAGGTGCTCCTGGCACAGGAAAGACATATACCGCACTAAAAATCGCAAGCAAATATGATGAGGTTTTCTTTGAGCAGTTCCATGCAGAAACGAACTATTCTGATTTCGTTTTTGGAATAGAGCCCAATTTAGATCCTGATGCTAAAGAAGTAAAGTTTAATAAGAAAAAAGGTGTGCTTTATAAAGCTATCAAATCTGCTAAAGATAACCCAACAAAAACTGTTTTGCTAATTATTGATGAAATAAATAGAGCAAATCTTTCTAATGTACTTGGACCAATTTTCTATCTGTTTGAGTATCAATCAGGAACAAGAAATGTTACAATCAAGATTGGCGATATGGAACTGGAAAAGTTACCAGAAAACCTACATGTAATTGCTACGATGAATACAGCCGACCGTAGTCTTGCTGTTGTTGACTTTGCTCTCCGCCGTCGTTTTGCATGGTATACTCTTCGACCCCATGAAATCAGTGCGGGTAGTGGAATGACTTTTATAAAGAAAGTTTACAACAAATTTGCTGATATTTTCTTTGAATTTGCCACAGACGAAGAATTGAACCTTCAACCTGGTCAGTCATACTTTATAGTCAGCAAGGACAATAAAGAACAGGAGATGAAGGAGCGTATGATATATGAATTAATGCCTCTGATAAAAGAGTATCTTGCAGAGGGTTATTTGCTTAAGGCAAAAGATTCTTTCTGTGATCTCTTCTTAAAAGAAACAGGAAAACTTATGTATGAGTAATACTCGAACATATTCCTTTGGAAAAATTCCAACTCTTTCTTCTGTATATTGGTCGAGTGACAAATTTAAACAGAGTTGGAAATGGAGTGACAGATCTATGGAATCGGTCATGCAGAGATTTATTGACCTAAACCAAAAGAATTTGTCATATTTGGGTATTGATGCAAGCATTGAAACAATTAACGGAAAGCCCTCAATTAAGCTTACTTCTTCAAAATATATTGGTGCAATCCCTGTCATTTCACCAATGAATGGCAAGGCTGTTGGAGATCTTGTTGTAACTGGACGTTTTGGCGAAAATGCAGGAGAATTGATAACATTTCTTGATAGCAGTATAAAACCAGAATATTCAGATGAGTTCCATTTGGTGCAAGACTCGCAAATGACGCCCCCAATCTTTATCGAATGCTGCAAATATATTGACACATATTTTGAAGCAGAACGTCTAAAGTGGCAAAAATTTACTAATGTTACAAAAATTGAGCATCAGCCAAGCGGCTCTACGCTCTGGAACGAGTATGCCCAACGTAATTTTATCAACCCTTTGGAGTTCTCTATTTTCAAGAACAAATGCAACATACTAACAACAAACCATCCAGAATGGGCACAGCTGAATTATGTATTGAAAATAGCCATTCGTGAACTAGAATCAACACGAGCGCCTATACGAACACGTTCTATCTATGCAAATCGCATCGCTCAACTCAAAATACGGTTAAGAAATAAGGAGGTTCAGCCTACCGACATGATAAATAAACGCATGTCTGACCCTCTTGTTATAAAGAATCTTAAGGACCTTGCTTCTATTATTCTGAACAATCGCTCGAATGAGAAGTTGGCTTGGAGAATGGATTATGCCGAATTCTTTGAACGCTATGTTCAATATCTGATAGGCGACGTTGCAAAGAAGAAAGGAGCTCAAGAAATAAACAATCCACATTTCGGAATTATAGTCAAAAATCGTCCACGATGGAGTCTTCTTTATCTTGAACCTGACCTCGTTTTACAAAAGAATGAGGAACAAGTGGTAATCGATGCTAAGTATAAAAGTCATATTTTTAATTGGGGTGATGGTAGTGAGGAACTTAAAGATACCTTTCGTCATGATTTTCATCAAATTCTGGCTTATTGTTCTATGAACTCAATGCCAACGAAACAAGGAATTCTTGTTTACCCATTTAATGATTTTACATGCCACAAAATGAAAGTGAATAGCCCTATCACTCATTCAGAAGCATTTGTTTATCTTGTTGGTATACCAATCGAAAGAAAACGAATAGAAGATGTGAAAGAAAAGCTAAGCAGTATTATATGTTTTGACGAATCTTAGAATCCGTTTGGAAGTCTAGGAGCAATGTTTTCTTTGCAGCCATGAAACAGTTAGAGATCGTCGCAGCAATTATCCGCAAGGGTGATAGAATTTTCGCTACCCAACGAGGATATGGCGATTTCAAGGGCTGGTGGGAGTTTCCTGGCGGAAAGATTGAAGCTGGAGAAACGCCAGTGGAAGCTTTGAAGCGTGAGATACGCGAGGAACTTTCTACGGAAATCAGTGTGGATCAGTTTATCTGTACGGTAGAGTATGACTATCCTAAGTTTCACCTAACAATGCATTGCTATCTTTGTTCTTTACTAACTGAGGCATTACATCTGAATGAGCATGAGGCAGCTAGGTGGTTATCGAAAGATGATTTGGATAGTGTAAAGTGGTTGCCTGCCGATCAATTAGTACTAAAAGAGTTGAAAAGGCAAGGACTATAATAGCGGCGGAAGAAACTTCGTGATTTCATTGTTGAAAAGAAACTGAAATAATAATAATAAGTGATTTATTTGGTACCATTAGTCTGCATTTTTCTTTAGGCCAGTGGATTCGTAATAAATTGTAATACTATATAGCTATGGAAGAGAATAAAGACAAACGAGTGCTGCGAGTGGAGCTCGACAACGACGTGAAGAAGGTTTCTATCACTGGTACAAACGGTGAGGAAAAGGTAGATGCCATAAGATAAGCTATCTAATTGAAGACTCTTTTGAATAATTAGAGAAAAAAGAGAAGAAAATTTATATGGATTTGCGCTTCGACCCACAAGGCAACTTCATAGAAGAAGTTGACTGAGAGGTATAAATAAAGGCTGCCCGATTGAGCAGCCTTTAATATCGTTATTCTTTATTTAAGAAAGAATGGGTGTTGCGGAAGGCGGTTTCTAATTCGGTGAGCATTTGCTTAGAGCCGAAAATCTCGATGGTGTACCAACCATCATAGCCTGAGTCTTGCATTTTTTGCAGCACAGTTTGTATTTTTGAACATCCCAAACCTGCAGGAACAGGTGTCATATCGTCAAGACTGGCACGGTCTTTAATATGTACGTGACGAACCCTGTCTTTCAGTGTCTCATAGGCCTCTACAGGATCTTCTTTGGCGAAGGTGAAATTGCCTATATCAAAGGCTACACCCAGCGTCTTCGACCTGCTCAACAGGGCTTGGAGGCGTTCGGTGCCATAGCATAATGATGCCTCATTATCAAAACTTTCTACCACCAGGTCGATACCTTCGGCCACGCATCGTTCAGCAAATGCTGCCACATGTTTCCGTACATTTTCAGCGTCTTCTGGCGTGGCTTCTTTAGGCAACACATTTGGCACCAGCATGAGGTGAGGGTAGTGGTGTTTCTTGACAAAATTGATGGCAACAGCTTCCAGATCGCCCCATCCAGCACGGAAGAAACCGCGTGGGGTAGTGGCGTCTATGCTGTCAACATGCTCTTCACCCAGGTAATTGATGTGGACAATGGCGCATGAGTGACCATAGCCAAGGCTGTCGAGCACGGGGATAATATCTTCCTGATAGGGGTAAACGTCTGCGCCGGCATAGCCTATCTGTCTTAACTTTGCGGCTGCTTCTGTGAAAGAGATATTCTCTTGTTGGGCAATGGTGTTGATGTGTACAGCAAAGACGGAAATCTTTGTTTCTTCTTGCTTCTTCTGGCCTGTGCATGAGAGCAGCAGCATCAGAAAAACGGCTAAAAATAATGGGGTAGTTTTCATAACTTCGTGGGTTGAATTAGTTAATAAATATATGATTATTAATCATTTTTAAGCAAATCGGGACGAAGGCGTCTGGTGCGTTCGAGGGATTGCTCCATTTCCCATTCCTTGATCTTGGCTTCGTTGCCAGATAGCAGTATATCAGGCACTTTCCAGCCGTTGTATTCTGCTGGACGGGTATAGACAGGGGCGGCTAAAAGGTTGTCCTGGAAGGAATCGGATAGGGCTGATTGCTCGTCGCTGATAACGCCTGGGATGATGCGTACAATGGCATCGGACATAACGGCAGCTGCCAGTTCGCCACCAGTAAGGACATAGTCGCCAATGCTGACTTCCTTGGTGATGAAATGCTCACGAATGCGGTAGTCGATGCCCTTGAAATGACCACAGAGGATGATGATATTCTGCATGAGTGACAGCGTGTTGGCCATGGGCTGAGAGAACTGCTCACCATCTGGTGTGACGAAGATTATTTCGTCGTACTCACGTTCGGCCTTCAGGGCATTGATGCAACATTCTACAGGCTCAATCTTCATGACCATGCCTGCAAAACCTCCAAAAGGATAGTCGTCAACACGACGGTATTTGTCGAGGGTATAATCTCGCAGATTATGAATATGTATCTCTGCCAAGCCTTTGTCTTGGGCTCGTTTTAAAATGGAACAATTGAAGAAGCCTTCAATCATTTCCGGATATACTGTGATAATGTCGATTCGCATGTTTGAACATTTTTTGCAAAAATACAGAATGTAGGCTAAATAAGCAAGAAAACGGGTAAAAACGAATTTGAGCGCTTTTTAGTCATAATCACAATTATGTTTAATATAATTCGTGAAATTATCACCTATTCCTGTATTTGTTGGAGATAATAAGAACATTAGAGGGTTTAAGGACGTGGATAAAAAAAGTCTCCTCAAAAACTGAGGAGACTCCAATCAAAACTTTAGCAACTGGTTTGATTTATTGTTGTGCGCAGTCAGCAAGAATCTGCAATGCTCTGTCAAGAACGGTTGTGTCATCAATCTCAACAATGCCGCCATCAGGACCTGGTTCAACATGAATGCCTACAGCTTGGCCAACCTTGTAGTTGTCACCACCAAAAAAATTTCTTACTGTTTCGACGTCCATGCCCAGTTCGTCGGCAATGCGATGCATGCTACCATCTGGCAAAGAATCTTTGATTCTGCGAAGCTCATTAAATGTCATTTTCTTCATGATCGTATTCTTTTTTATTAATTTGTATGCGAAATTACTCAATTAAAAACTATCTGCAAAACTTTCGTACTGATTTTAGCTTTTCTTAAATGATTTCTATAGCACAGACAGGAATCCAGCCCACTTTTCCGTCTTCCAACGTGATTTCTTTCCATTCTTTCATACTATTGTCCTTTATGCTGACTTTTCGGCCTTCGTGGATGACAAACAAGCTGGTACCTTCGTCGCTTGGCGTACTTCTTACAGTGACACTTGGCGACAGTACGATGGCATCGGTACGATGGTCGATTTTACCTTTTTGTTCGAATGCAAAAAGATTTGTAACTATACACAAAATCAAAGAGATAAGTGCTGCAAAGAAGCCTATCTTACGCCATCTGACACCTTTGGTAAAGAAATAGATGGCCAATGCTGCTAATGTGCAGAAAAAGAAGCCAATGCCCCATGCGCCCCAAGTATCTACAGGCAGCATATTGATGAGTGCGCGTGTCCAAGCCACAAAGAATACCTCTGGATTGGGGTTGATCTTATCGACTGTCTTGGCACGGGCAATATCGAGATTGGCGCTCACATCGGCGTTTCCGGGCTGCAAGAGTAAGGCGCGCTCGTAGTTGAGGATGGCCCTACCCAACTCGTCTTGCTTGAAATAGGCATTGCCCAGGTTGTAATAGATCTCACCCGACTCGCCCTGTTGCAACAACGACTCATAGATCTCAATGGCTTGGGCATACTCCTTATTTATATAGGCACTGTCGGCTTGGGCTTTAGTTTGCGCGAAAGCTGACGTGACTGCAAATAATAATGCGAATAATATGCTAATATGTTGTTTCATAACTGCTTTAGTGTTTGATAGTGTTCTCCATTTTACCTATTGTGTCGAGCGCAGATGCATAGACTTTGTCCATGTTCTGATGCTTTTCCTCGCCTGGTGCAAAGCGTGCAAACTCGCATGTGTCGAGGATTTCAATAAACTCGTTGATGACTTCCTGCGACACTTGGTGCTCTTTCAGCTGTCCCTCGATATTGTCTTTCGACAGCATGGATGAAGGAATGTTGAGCTTGTCGCTGGTATATCCCCACAAGGCCTTGAGTACCTCATCGTAGAACTGGTCGCCATTGCCATCGGCTAACAGCTTACCTGCTTCTTTCATGCGTTTGAGGGCTACCTTATTGGCTTTCTTGTTCTTCATCTTAGTGACATTGGCATTCTCAGCTATCTGACGACGATAGATGATGAAGATAATGATGAAAATGGCCAATGGTATAAGATAGAACAGCCAGTATCCCAGTGAGTTGAAGAAATAGCCGCCTCTGGGTCGCAGTGTCACGTCGTTCTGCTTGATAAAGCGGATATCTTCGTTGAGGATACGCAGGTCTTCTTTGTTGTTATAATTGGCCACCGTTTGCGATGAGGTGCCGTCGCCCTTATCTACCTGCAGCTCGTAGGCCTCGGTGGTGAGGGTCTTATAGCTTTGCGACTTGGTGTCGAAATAGCTGAACTTCACGGCAGGAATCTTGTAGTTGCCGGCATTGCGTGGAATCACCAAGTATTCGATGGTCTGACTGCCTGAAAGTCCTGTACTGGTGATGCGGAACTGATTATCGACCTTGGGGTCGTAGATTTCGAAATCATCAGGGAACTTCACCTCTGGCGCCTTGATGAGCTTGAGGTTGCCCACACCTGTGATGTCGAGCTTGAGGGTTACAGCATCGTTGGCTTTCACATGATTGCTGCTCAGCGAAGAGCTGATGCTGAAGTCCCCTACTCCGCCTGTATAGCCATCGGGCTTGCCACTCGGCAAAGGATTGACAGTAACGAGGATTTTCGGCGTGGTGAGTGTTTTCTTGATTTCCACATAGGTGTTGCCACGATTGAAGAAAGCATCGAAAGGGTCAATGGCTTCAGTGGCACGGGCTACTGAGGCGTCGAAACGGGCACTCTCGATCTCCAACTGTCCTGTCTGTTGTGGGAACAGCACGAACTGGCGATAGATGGTGGTGCGATAGTTGCGCCCACGATAGTGCTCGAGTTCCCAACGACGGTCGTCAGGCAGCTCTACTTCTTGCGACTGGAACCCTTTGAAATCGGGCAGTTTCACATTGTCGAAGCCACGCAAATCAACGGCGGCATATATCTTATAGGTGAGCAAGATGGCTTCCTGCTCATAGACGGTGGTCTTGCTGGTGGTGCTGGTAATGAACAAGTCGGTGGCATTCAAGGTACCGCTGTTGCGACTGGTTTGGGTATCGCCACTACCAACGCCCCCTATCCCATTGGCTTCGTCTTTCGGTAATACCTTTACCTGGAATGGTGTTGATGCCACCTCTTTGCCGTCGGCTTGTGCCGTAGCGGCTGGAATGGTGAAGGTTCCTTCTTTGTTGGCCATCAGAATATAGGTGAAGGTGATGCTGCTGGAGGAGGTAACCTTGCCGTTGATCATCTGTGTACTGCTCTGCTGTGAGCGACTGGGACCCATAAGTACGTCGAAATCCTTGATCTCGCCCACACGGAAATCTCTTACGTTCTGCGTGTTGATGGTGAATGATAACCTGAACTGATCGCCCACGGCCACAGCATCGGGCGCATTGGCCGTGATGCCCACCTGATTGGCTGCATAGATGCCTGTGAGCATCCAGACATTCAGTAGTATCCAAATATAGAATGTTTTCTTCATAATCATTTTACCAATCTTTTTCCAGCTTACGGCCCTTGAGCACTTGCTGTTTCTTTACTTTGTCTTGTACGTCTTTCTCATCCTGCATAGCAGCACGCAGCAGTTGTTCGGCATTCTCCTGCGACATCTGGTTCTGGTCGTCCTGCTGTTGCTGATCTTGCTGTTCTTGTTGGTCTTGCTGTTGCTGCTGCTCCTGTTGTTGTTCTTGTTGCTGCTGGTTCTGATCATTGCCACCACCCTGTTGCTGTTGGTCCTTCAGCAGTTTCTGACAGAGTGCCAGGTTGTATCGCGTCTCGTGATCGTTGGGATTGTTGCGCAACGACTCCTTGTAAGCCTCTATGGCCTGCTGGTAGTGCTGGGCGCCTTGGTGGATAACGCCTGCATTGTGATAGACCTGAGCGAGCTTGGCCTTATCGTGCTCCATCTTGGAGGTGGCCTCGTATTCTTTCAGCGCCTCCTGAGGCTTGTTTTGGAAGAGCAAGGCATTGCCCAGGTTGTAGCGTGACATAGCAGAGGTGGGCTTGGCCTCGAGTGCCTTGCGGTAGCTCACCTCGGCATCTACAAACGCGCTGTCGTGATATTGTCGATTGCCCTTGCGCAGGTTGTCGCGCTCAGCCTTCTGTGCCATAGCACCCAGCGAAACGAGCGAACTGGCAACAAGCAGCAAACTATATGTCAATATTCGTATTTTCATTTTTCAAACAGATGTATGTTGTTGAATAACGGATTCTGGCGTTCCAGGATGAACAGCTCGGCCAACAGGAACAAGAACAGGAGCCAAGCAACGGCTTGGAACTGCTCGTTGTAGTCGGAATAGACCTGTGTCTCAATATCTGCCTTCGCCAGTTTGTCGATGGCCTGCTGAATGGCACGTTGCGCCGTATTGGTGTTATCCACCCTTACATATACACCATTACCCGCCTTGGCGAGTTCCTGACACATGGCTTCGTTGAGCTTGGTAACCACGATGTTACCATCCTTATCACGACGGAAATCGTTGGAATTTGCAATAGGTATGGGTGATCCTTCTGGTGAACCAATACCTAACACATTAATTTGTATGTCTTTTTCAGCTAACGTCTTAATGGCTTGCTCCACCCCACCTTCATGGTTTTCGCCATCGGTGATGAGGATGATGGTGCGGCCCACCTCTGGTTGCGACGTGAAACTGCGGTTGGCCAACGAGAGGGCTGCTCCCAAATCGGTGCCTTGCTTGGTGATGAGCTCAGGAGTGATGGACTCGAGAAACATCTTGGCAGAGATATAGTCGCTGGTGATGGGCAATTGGGTAAAGGCATCGCCTGCGAAGACGATGAGTCCTACTTTGTCCTGCTCCATCTTATCCACCAGCTGAGAGATCAGTCTTTTGGCCTTTTCCAGTCGGTTGGGCTGAATATCCTGTGCCATCATGGAGTTGGAGATGTCGAGGGCGATGATGACCTCTACCCCCTGACGTTTCACCGTTTCGAGTCGCGAGCCAAACTGCGGACGGGCCAGTAGCACGGCAAACAGGGCGATGCACACCAGCATCAAGGCAAACTTGATATCTGGGCGACGCTTGGACACCTCTGGCATAAGGGGCGCCATCAGCTCAGGGTCGCCAAACTCACGAATAGCCTTGCGACGCTTATAGTTGGAATATATGTATAAGGCTGTCAGCACTGGCAGCAAAAGCAGCAAGTAAAGATAAGCCGGTTCTTCAAATCTAAACATATATCTTTATTTAAGGAATCTTTTTCAATATTGTATTACGTAACAGCACTTCCAGCAGGATGCAGAACAGTGCTGCTAAGGCAAACCATTCGTATTTCTCGTCGCGTTTGCTGAACTGACGCACGCTGAGCTTGGTCTTCTCCAGCTTGTCGATTTCCTGATATACTTCCTCCAGCTTTGAATTGCTGGTGGCACGGAAATAGTTGCCTTGGGTAACACTGGCTATCTCGGTCAGTGTTTTCTCGTCAATCTCAACGGGCAAGTTGACATACTGAACGGTACCGGCTACCTGATAAGGATAAGGTGCCATGCCGTTTGTACCTACGCCGATGGTATAAACTCTGATGCCGAAGCTCTTGGCTATCTCGGCAGCTGTGAGGGGCGAAATGTCGCCTCGGTTGTTGGTACCGTCGGTAAGGGCAATTACTACCTTCGACTTGGCCTTACTGTCCTTGAGACGGCTCACAGCATTGGCGATGCCCATACCCACAGCAGTACCGTCTTCTATCAAGCCGCACTGCACATCCTTGATCAGGTTCAGCAGGACGCTATGATCAACGGTCAGCGGACATTGGGTGAAGCTCTCGCCTGCAAACAATGTGATGCCAATATTGTCGTTAGGACGACCATTGATGAATTCGGCGGCTACCTGCTTGGCTGCTTCCAATCGGTTGGGCTTGAGGTCTTCGGCCAACATACTGGTGGAAACGTCGATGGCCAGCATGATGTCAATGCCCTCCATCTCGCTGTTTTGCCAACTGTTGGTGGTTTGAGGACGAGCCAACACCATGATCAGCAGGGCTAAAGCCAGCATTCTCAGAATGAAGGGGGCGTGTATCAGGTAGTTCTTGTATGATTTTGGTGCATGGGCATAGACAGAAGCGTCAGAGATCTGCAATGACGCATCGGCCTTCTTTCGGCTCAGCACATAACCCACGATGAGTGGGATAAGCAGGAGCAACAAAAACAAATATCCACTATCTGCAAAAACCATAATCTACACTATACTAAATTGTTATACAACTCCAAGCCCACATACACCAACGATCCGATCAGGAAGATGGAGATGAGCGCAATGCCCACACCCAAGATGATCTTGGTGCGTAGCGGACGCTTCTCGACGATGGTGATTTCTGTAGGTTCGGGTTTGGCATCGGGGTCTTCGGCCTCGCGTGTCTCGTTGATGAAATTAACAGCATTCAGCAGGTTGGCATCGTTCTCATTCATCATTGGGATGAACTTGGCAAACTTCACCAGATCGGCTGTCTGCAACAAAGAACGCAGTTCTCTCATGGCCTCGGCATCATGGATGCTCTCCAACTGATCGATAATCTGGTCGGTGGTCATTTCCAAGGCTTTGAAGCCGAATCGTCTTTCTATATAGGTACGTAACGTATCGGTAAGCTGGGTGTAATATTCCTTCTGCAAACCGTGTTGCCATACTTTCTCATTGCGGATGCGTTCAATCTCTAGCATGGCTTCCTGATGGGGCGGCAACTTGGGTTCTACCTTCACCTTGCGAATGATAGGCTGGTTGTCGCGGAAGCGTCTGATAAGGTAGAGCAACAGGAATATGGCTGGTGCCCAGAGTACGATGCAAGCAATGATGCCGTACCAGTCGGCCCACATGAAATCGGGCTTCATCACATCTTTAGGACCAAAGAACTGTTCTGGATGCAGGGTATCGACAGGCATTGTTATCACCTTCAGTGCCAAAGGATTGGACTTATATGTCTCATCCTCTACTTGAACCTCCATTGGGGGCAAGTAGTACAGGGCTGAATCGAACGAGGTGATGGTATATGCCTCTTGAATGAGCATGCGTTTGTTGTTGTTGAGATACTGTGTATCGGGCTTGGCCACATCGAGCACCTCCACCCCTCTTACCAACGTGTCTGGATAAAAAGGTAGCTGTAAACGCTTGTCGGCATCGAGCGTCACCTGCAACGTTATATGGGCCTGTTCGCCTATCAGCAACTCGAGCGAATCGATGGATGCCTCGACGGAAACCTGTGCCGCTACAGGCATCAGGAAACAGGTGATATATGTCAATACAACTAATAGTCTTTTCTTCATTTCTTACACTTAGTTTCGTTGTGCAAACAAACTCATAAGAGATTTCACGTAGTCTTGGTCGGTACGGATGGACACGCTGTCAACATTACTCTTCTGGAAGATGTCGTCGAGCGTCGTTTTCTGTGCTATCCACCAGTCGTGATGGGCTTTACGTACTGCTTTTGATGAAGTGTCAATCCATCGTTCCACACCTGTTTCGGCATCTTTGACCTTCATCAGACCTATTGCCGGCAACTCTTCGAGACGACGGTCGTACACTTGCAAGGCCACCACGTCGTGCTTCTGGTTGGCAATGGTCATTGCATTCTTGAAGTCCTTGCGGTCGATGAAGTCGGACAGGATAAAGGCTGTACATCTGCGTTTCATCACGTTGGTAAGATATTGCAGTCCTACGCTTATGTCAGTCTTCTTACTCTCTGGATGAAAATCTATCAACTCTCTGATAATATATAGGATATGTTTCCTACCTTTCTTGGGAGGAATAAACTTTTCAATTTTGTCGGAGAAGAAAATGACACCAATCTTGTCGTTGTTCTGCATGGCTGAAAACGCTAAGGTAGCAGCAATTTCCGTCACCATATCACGCTTCATCTGCTTAATTGTACCGAAATCCAGACTTCCGGAAACATCCACCAGCAACATTACCGTTAACTCACGTTCCTCCTCAAATACCTTCACGTAAGGTTTGTGAAAGCGTGCAGTCACGTTCCAGTCAATGTCGCGGATGTCGTCGCCATACTGATACTCACGCACCTCAGAGAAAGCCATACCCCTACCCTTAAAAGCGGAATGGTATTCGCCAGCAAAAATATTGTTGGATAATCCACGGGTCTTGATCTCAATACGACGGACACGTTTTAATAACTCGGTAGTTTCCATAAGCTTGAAAAGCTTGTTATCAAGGAACCTTCACTTCATCCAAAATCATGCTCACAATCTCGTCGGCAGTGAGGTTGCTGGCTTCTGCCTCGTAAGACAAACCAATGCGGTGGCGCATCACATCGTGAGCCACAGCACGCACATCCTCTGGGATGAGGTAGCCGCGATGCTTGATGAATGCGTAGCTGCGAGCTGCCAGTGCCAAGTTAATGGATGCACGAGGTGAACCGCCAAAACTGATCATGCCCTTCAGCTTTTCTAAGCCGTACTGCTCAGGATAGCGCGATGCAAACACGATGTCGAGGATGTATTGTTCAATCTTCTCGTCGATATAGACCTCGCGAACCAGTTTGCTGGCTTCGATGATTTCTTCTGCAGTGATGACAGGCAGTATGTTGGTTCTGTCGCCATTGATATTCTGACGGATGATGAGTTTTTCTTCGTCGAGCTTAGGATAGTCGATCACCACCTTCAGCATGAAACGGTCCACCTGAGCCTCTGGCAACTGATAGGTTCCCTCCTGTTCGATAGGGTTCTGAGTAGCCAATACCAAGAACGGTTCGGGCAATTTGAACGTCTCGCTGCCAATAGTGACCTGACGCTCTTGCATAGCCTCCAACAAAGCACTCTGCACTTTGGCTGGGGCACGGTTGATTTCGTCGGCCAGTACGAAGTTGGCAAACACAGGACCTTTCTTCACCTGAAACACTTCGTCTTTCTGACTATATACCATAGTACCTATCACATCGGCAGGAAGCAAGTCGGGTGTAAACTGTATGCGACTGTATTTTGCGTCGATCAACGATGCCAGTGTCTTGATGGCTAATGTCTTAGCCAAACCTGGTACGCCTTCCAACAGTACGTGACCATCAGAAAGTAAGCCAATCAACAAAGATTCTATCAGGTGTTTCTGTCCTACTATTGTCTGGTTCATGCCAGTAGTAAGATGCGTGATAAATGCGCTTTTGCTTTCAATCCGCTCGTTCAGTTCGCGGATATTAATTGAATCTGCCATAGTTTTTTTATTTCTTTACTAATTTAGGAATTCTTAGTTTAGTACCCTCTGGTATGTTGTCCGGATTCTTGATAACGTCTTTATTATATTCAATGATGCAGGCGTACATAGCATTGTTACCATAGTATTTTCTGGAAAGAGAAAAGAGTGTCTCTCCCTTTGACAATACGTGTGTTTCTATCTCACCTTCGACAACATATTCGTTCTTCCCTACTTTGAGCGTGGTAGCCGACTTAGTTGTTTGAGTAGCAGGCTTTGCTGTTTGGGTAGCTGCGCTCGCTGCAGGCTTGGTGGTTGTCTTTGGCTGCTCTGCTGCAGAAGTAGTAGGTTGTGTAGTTGCAGGAGTTGCAGGTTGTGTGGCTGCAGAAGTTGCTGGTTGAGTTTCAGCCTTAGGAACCGACTCTTCCCTGACGGTGATGGGGACAGTTACCTCCTTCTTGACAGGTTCCTCTGACTGTGTCTGTGTTTCAACAGCAGGAACTGCTACAGAATCAGGTGCTACATCTGGTTGCGTTGTATCAACGGGAGCCTCTATTGTACTTTCAGCCTCTGACTGCTGGGTATTGATTTCTGAAGAAAGCGGTGTGATGGGCTTTGCATCATTTTTCGCCAAATCAGGATAATAGATATAAGCAACTATGCCCAAGCAGATCATGATGGTTAGCACGGCCAAGAACATCAGATAAGGTGTGGCTGATCTATCGGCTTTGCGAGAGATTTCCTTGCGTTTTTCCTCAGTCAACTTCAGGGCCATCACTTCTTCTTGATGACTCACGGGCTGGTCTTTCTTCTTAATGGCATCATCATCAAAAATCGACAGGATTGTTGCATCTGCTGGTTGTTCAGCTTCGGCCTGAGGTGCTTCACTTTCTGTCACAGGCTCTTCTGTTACAGCCTCTTGAACCTCATCTTCTTCAGAAGGATCAGAAGGTGCAGGCTCCTCAGCCACTGGTTCCTCAACAGCTGGCACTTCTGCGGGTTCAGGCTCTGCTTGAGGTGCTTCAATCGCGTTAGACTCTTCTTCGGCAGTACCTTCTTCTGAAGCAAAATCTTCTTTAGAAACAGGCTCAATTTTTGGCTCAGCAGATGCTGCTTCGACTTGAGGCTCTGCTTCTATTACAGCTGGCTCCTCCTCTTTAATTTCGTCAGAGAGGGCGTCGATAAGGTTTTCCTCTGGTGCATCGATGGCAACACCATCGGCCAAAACTACTGTCTGGAATGCGGAGAAAGGCTTGTTTACTGCCTCTTTGATATTGTTGTCGGGAGTAAAGGTTATCTTTGAATGGCCTTGTATCTCAAAGCGTTCGCCTGTATTTACATTGATGCTCTCACGGCTATCAACCTCGATTATTTTAAAGGTACCGAAACCTTTTATCTTGACGTACTTGTCTTTTTCAAGACCCTCTTGAATCACTGAGAAGAACTCTTTTATGAAAGCTTCTGCATCTTTACGGTTGATGCCATAACTCTCAGCAAATTCGTCGGTAAGATTTTGTATATTAAGTTTTTCGTTCATCGTATTTACTTGAATTTATCTTTCAACATGTTGCTTGGTCGGAAGGTAAGTACCAATTTAGGAGGCACCAACAAACGTTGTTTGGAAACCGGGTTGACGGAAATGCGCTCCGACTTCTTACGTACTTCGAACGATCCGAAGTTCTGAATGGCAATACTATCGTTATTCTGCCATTTATCAGTCATCATTTGCGTCAGCGTGAAAATCATATCAGAGACATCCCTGGAGGAACTCTCACATCTGCGCGCCAATTCAGCTATAAAATCTTTGTTGTTCACGGTATAAAGAGATAAAGATAATTATAATTTCCGAGCGTGAAATTACTGATTTCTTCGATAAATTGGAAATGTTTGGGCAAAAAATTCACACTATTTGTCCAAAAAGGTCATAATCTTCAGAAGAAGTAATCTTTACTTGACAAAAATTACCAATTTGTAACGTTTTATCTGTCTTTTCAATCAGTACTTCTGGGTCAACTTCTGGCGAGTCAAATTCGGTGCGCCCCACAAAATAGTCGGTTTCTTCGCGATCGATAATGACTTTCAGTACCTGACCTACCTTTGCTTGGTTCAGTTCGGCAGATATCTCTTGTTGAATGGCCATCAGTTCATCCAATCGCTGTTGCTTCACCTCTGGTGTGATAGTGTCTTCATAATGAGTGGCCGCATAGGTGCCTTCTTCCTCAGAATAAGCAAAAGCCCCCATTCTATCGAATCTCATATCGCGCACAAACTGCTTGAGTTCTTCGAAATCGCTTTCCGTCTCACCAGGATGTCCTACCATGAGCGTAGTTCGGATATGAATGCCAGGGACTTCTTTTCGCATGGTCTCGATTAACTGATAGGTCTCAGCTTTGGTAACATGACGATGCATCAGGTCCAACATGTGGTCGCTGATATGCTGCAAGGCGATGTCGAGATAGCGACAAATATTAGGGTGTTTACGCATGACGTCGAGCAATTCGAGTGGGAAATGTGAAGGATAGGCATAATGAAGTCTGATCCACTCTACACCAGGTACTTGTGCTATTTTGTCCACCAGTTCGGCAATCATCTGTTTCTGGTAAAGGTCGATGCCGTAATAGGTAAGTTCCTGGGCAATGATTTGAATCTCCTTTACGCCCTGTGCCACCATATTTTTCACTTCGGCCAGTATTTCCTCCATAGGGCGCGAATGATGAGCACCCGTGATGATGGGAATGGCGCAATACGAACAATGTCTGTCGCATCCTTCAGATATCTTAAGGTATGCATAGTGTTTGGGAGTAGTAAGCATGCGCTCGCCCAACAATTCATTGCGTTCAGCTGCACCTATATCATGTAACAAGCCTGTCCAGTCGAACTTGCCATAAAACTTATCTACTTCAGGAATTTCTTGTTGTAGTTCGCCTTTGTATCTTTGTGAAAGACACCCCATTACATATAGTTTCGAGAGCCTGCCCTCTTGCTTGGCCTGTACGAAATCGAGTATCATGTTGATGGATTCCTCTTTCGCATCACCAATGAAGCCACAGGTATTGATGACGGCAATCTTAGCTTTGGGAGTTTCAGGATCGTGGTGGGGATTATAGCCGGATGCACGCAACATACCCATCAGGCGCTCAGAATCCACAAGGTTCTTCGAGCATCCTAACGTGATAATATCAATGTCTTTCCTTCTCATTATTCACCGCCAAACAGAGAGTCGACGAATTCTTCTCTACGGAATACTTGTAGGTCTTCCATCCCCTCGCCCAATCCGATGTATTTAACAGGAATCCTGAATTGGTCAGAAATGCCAATGACTACACCACCTTTGGCCGTACCGTCCAATTTCGTCACAGCCATAGCCGTTACTTCCGTGGCCTTGGTAAACTGTTTTGCCTGCTCGAAAGCGTTTTGTCCGGTAGAGCCATCGAGCACCAGCAATACTTCTTGTGGTGCATCAGGTACTACCTTCTTCATGACGTTTTTGATCTTGGTCAGCTCGTTCATCAAGCCAATCTTATTATGCAGTCGTCCGGCCGTATCGATGATTACTACATCGGCATTATTGGAAACGGCAGAGCTCAACGTGTCGTATGCCACAGAGGCAGGGTCAGAGCCCATTTGTTGTTTGATGACAGGCACACCCACTCGATCGCCCCATATTTGAAGTTGCTCAATGGCTGCAGCCCTGAAGGTATCAGCCGCTCCAAGATAAACTTTCTTGCCAGCTTTCTTGAACTGATAAGCTATTTTGCCAATGGTGGTGGTCTTTCCGACGCCATTCACACCTACTACCATAATGACATAAGGAGTAGATTTGAGAGGCGCTTCAAAATCATCCACATCATCAGTGTTGTTCTCAATGAGTAAAGCTGAAATCTCTGACCTGAGAATGTTATTCAGTTCAGAGGTGTTCATATATTTGTCTTGGGCCACACGCTGTTCTATGCGCTCAATGATCTTCAATGTGGTTTCTACGCCCACATCTGAGGTAATGAGCACTTCCTCCAGGTTGTCGAGTACTTCATCGTCCACCTTAGATTTGCCTGCTACGGCGCGTGCCAACTTGCCAAACACACTCTCTTTGGTTTTCTGCAAGCCTTTGTCTAATGTCTCTTTCTTCTCCTTAGAGAATAATCCGAAAAATCCCATAGCTCATCATTTTAATTGATGCAAAGATATAGAAATCTCACAATATAAGCAATAAAAAAGCTTTCTTACTTGCACTGTAAGAAAGCTTTGTATGATTGTTAAAGAAGTTCAGCGTTTTATTTCTTGAAGAAATCCTGTACCTTCTCATTCTGTACCATCTGCTCATCAAAGATATAGGCACCAGTCTTAGGCGACTTTACCATCTTGATAACCTTAGCATATGCGCGACCCTCTTTTGAGCCTGTCTGCAATGTAGCGACTGTTTTCTTTGCCATAGTAGTAAACTATTATTATTTAATTTCCTTATGAACTGTCATTCTCTTGAGGATAGGATTGTACTTCTTCAGTTCCAGTCTCTCAGGAGTGTTTTTCTTATTCTTAGTAGTGATGTAGCGAGAAGTACCGGGCAGACCGCTGTCCTTCATCTCTGTGCATTCAAGGATAACCTGCACTCTATCGCCTTTAGATTTCTTTGCCATAACTTCTTTTCTCCTTTAAATATTAACCAATCACTTTAATCTCCTTCCAATCGCAATAGCCCTTCTCTACAGCCTGCTTCAAAGCAGCATCCAGGCCCATCTTGTTGATTGTTCTCAAACCGTTAGCACACAGCTTCAGGCTAATCCAGCAGTCCTGCTCTACATAGTAGAACTTCTTTGTAAACAAGTTCACATCAAATGTTCTCTTAGTTCTTCTCTTTGAGTGTGAAACATTGTTGCCAATCATGGCTTTCTTTCCCGTAATTTGACAAATCTTTGACATTTTATCTTATCTTTTTAATTAGCAAATTTTTGATGGTTTCACCAAACAGGCTGCAAAGTAACTACTTTTTTTCTTATCCACCAAGTTTTTAAGCAAATAATTCTCTTTTTTCTTTCATTTTTTATTTTTCAAGAGTTCAAAAAGCAATCTGAGGGCTTGTTGGATGGCTTTTTCAATGTTTTTGCGTCTTCCTTGGTCGCCTTCCTGACGCAACGTCACGATGTTGTCACCCCATGCTGCTGCTATCCATATCGTACCTACGGGCTTTCCTGGTTCAGCACCACCAGGACCTGCTATACCCGTTGTTGCCATAGCACAATCGGTTTTAAGCGATTTCATCGCCCCTTTCACCATCTCTATTACAGTCTGCTCACTCACGACACCATATTTATTAATGGTAGATGGATGAACGCCCAACAATTGTTCCTTCACATCATTCTGATAGGATACGATGCCGCCTCTCACATAAGCTGAACTGCCTGCTACAGAGGTAAGTCGGGCAGCTATTCCCCCACCCGTGCAACTCTCTGCCGTTGATACAGTAAGTCCTTTGCTAATCAGCAGTTTTCCCAGTCTTTTCTGTATGCTTTCCATCGTCTTATTTATAAGCTAACCCGAGAATATGCAGGGGCATCAATCGGACAGAAATCTTTGTCTTGATACTTGTAATAACCAGTAATGGCAATCATGGCCGCATTGTCGGTGGTGTAGCTGAATTTTGGGATAAAAATCTTCCAACCGAAACGTTGGGCATGATCGCGGAAAGCATTGCGCAATCCGTTGTTGGCTGATACACCTCCAGCTAAGGCTACTTCCTTGATTTTATATTGTTTAGCTGCCAAACGAAGCTTATCCATTAGGATATCTACTATAGTAGCTTCCAACGAAGCGGCCAAATCGGCTTTATGATGTTCTATAAACTCGGGATCATCTTTCAGCCACTCTTTCAACGAATACAAGAACGAGGTCTTCAGACCACTGAAACTATAATCCAATCCGGGAATATGTGGTTTGCTGAATGTGAATGCCTTAGGATTTCCCTGACGGGCCAGTTTGTCGATGATGGGACCACCAGGATAGCCCAATCCCATCACCTTCGAACACTTGTCGATTGCTTCTCCTGCTGCATCATCGATGGTTTGTCCCAGAATCTCCATATCGTTATAGGCTTTCACCAATACAATCTGCGAATTACCCCCTGATACCAATAAACATAAAAATGGAAAATTGGGGGAGTTATTTTCCTCACCTTCCACTTTAATAAAGTTGGCTAATACATGACCTGTCAAATGATTAACATCTATCAAAGGAATGCGCAATGAGCAAGCCAACCCCTTTGCAAAAGACACACCTACCAGCAACGAACCCATCAAACCCGGACCTCTGGTAAAGGCAATGGCACTCAGTTCTTCCTTGCTTACCCCTGCCCTTTTTAGCGCCTCGTGCACTACTGGTACGATGTTTTGCTGATGGGCTCTTGAAGCCAATTCCGGCACCACACCTCCATAGGATTCGTGTACTGCCTGACTGGCTACTACGTTAGAGAGCAGATAGCCGTCTTTTATAATAGCTGCAGAAGTGTCGTCACACGATGATTCTATGCCTAAAATAATTGTACTCATAGCTATTTTTCCGTTTTGCGGTACAAAATTAGTGATAAAGTATCAATCATTTCATTAAAATGAGTAATTTTGTTCAATAAATTAATAAAAAGCAACCTGAAGATACTGAAAAGAGCCATACAAACCCTTGTCGTTATCTTGCTGGCAAGCTATATCGGCATCATCCTCGCGTTGAATGTACCTGTTATTCAGCGTGCAGCATCTTCTTTTGCCAGTAAAGAACTCTCCAAGGTCTTAGGTGCCGATGTTTCCATAGGCAATATCAATTTAGGCTTTCTGAATCGTATCATTCTGGAAGATGTGCGCTTGAGCGATGAGCAAGGTACTGAATTGTTGTCTGTTGCACGTGTTTCTGCCGCCTATGCCCTCACCCCCTTGTTGGATGGGAAGATTGACATTAGCAGTGCCCAACTCTTTGGTTTCAATGCCCAACTGAGCAAGGAAACACCTGATGCCAAACCCAATTTTCAGTTTATTATTGATGCCTTGTCGTCGGATAGCGAGGAACCTTCACGCATTGACCTGCGCATCAACTCACTCTTGATCAGAAGAGGAAACATCACCTATGATGTACTTTCAGAAGCAGAACAAGACGGCATTTTTAATCCTAACCACCTGCAATTGAACAATATGCGTGCTAATGTATCGCTCAAGGCTTTGCGCAACGACACATTGAATGCATCCATCAAACAATTGAGTCTGGAGGAAGCCAAATCGGGATTTACCCTCAAAAGACTGGACTTTAGAATCATCAGCAACAACCAGCATACGGTGATCGACAATTTCGACATCCAATTGCCAAACACCACTTTGTTGATAGATACCATTAATGTGCGTTACGACAGTATAAGTGCATTGGATAATTTTGCTGATAATGCCCGCTTCTCCGTTCATCTTAAGCCATCAGATGTCACCTTGCAGGATATCGCTGCTTTTGTTCCTAACCTCAAGACATTCAGAGATAAAATCCTTGTTGAGCTCTTGGCAGAGGGAACCATCAACGACCTGCATCTGCCCATCATTAAGGTAAACGGCAATCATCTTCGCATAGATGGAGATGCTGATATTCAAGGTATTGGTCACCCCGAGCAAGCCATCATCAGAGGACAGTTGAGTGAGGTGTATGCCGACCCTGAAGGATTGGCTTTCCTGATGCGTAACTTATCCAACAATTTCGACGAATTGCCCGATGTTATCATGAATCTGGGAAGCATTCACTTCAATGGCAATATATCAGGACCACTCAGTCACATGGTGACACACGGAAAGCTGAAAACCGACTTAGGGTCATTCCAAGGAAACATGCTGTTAAGATCGGACAATGCATCAGGCTTTTTTGGTTATGAGGGCGACTTGCAAACCGATGGTTTCGCTTTAGGCAGTTTGTTGGACAGTAAGGATTTTGGTGATATATCATTCAGTGTCGATTTGAATGGTTCTTACCCACGTGAAGGACATCCGAAAGTGCTTGTCAAGGGCGTTATCGACTCTTTGATGTACAGCGGCTATACCTATCATAACATCACCCTTGACGGAGAACAGCAGAATGATGGATACAACGGAACCATCGTACTGGATGATATGAATGCCTACATAAAAATGGTGGGCACCATGAACATGCTCTCTTCTGTTCCTGTATTTAACTTTAATGCTGACATCGAGCATTTCCGCCCCACTCCGCTGCATTTGGCTGAAGGTTATAAGGATAATGAATTGTCGTTGAATATCAAGGCCGACTTCGTGGGTCGTTCGATAGATGATATGATTGGCGAACTGAATATCAACAACATGCGATTTGTGACGCCTTCCAGAGCTTATCATCTCGACAATTTCAAAGTGGCGGCAGTAAAACAGGATAATGGCAGCAAGAAGCTGACCTTCACCTCCAACTTCCTACAGGCCAATATTGAGGGCGACTATTCCTATCGTACGCTTCCCAATAGTGTGATGGCTGTTATTGATCGCTACGTACCTTCTCTGTTCAACTACAAGAGCATCAAGGAGTCGGAAAACAACTTTACGTTCGACATGCGTTTGGACAATACTGAGTTTATTTCTTCCTTGTTACACATACCCTTAACTGTCTATACCCCTTCCACACTCAAAGGATTCTTCAACGACAAAGAACGAAAGATGCGCATCGAGGGTTTCTTCCCCAGGTTCATGTATGATGATAAGTTCTTGGAATCTGGTGTATTGCTGGCAGAAACACCCACCGACCAGTTCCACGTTACGGCAAGGGTAAGCGACCGTGACCTGGAAGATGACATGAATTACGCAGCTGACATCTCTGCCCGCAACGACAGCGTGATTGCCTTGATGAATTGGGGCAATAAGGGTGAACATACCTATAGCGGTCGTCTTTCCACTTTGGTTAGTTTCCTCAAGCCTGAAGCACGTGACGAGGCTTTGGCGGCAGAATTGATGCCGTTGAAAGCTAAGATTGACATCAACCCATCGAACGTGATCATCAACGATACATTGTGGAACATTCATCGCTCACATGTTACCATTGAAGGCAAGCGTTTCCATGTGGATGATTTCTTGGTAACCCAAGCCGAAAACAGATTCCTGAAGATCAATGGCGACATCTCTGAATCTCCTGAAGACACTGTATTTATCGACATGAACGACATGCAGCTCACCTACATTTTTGAGATCCTGGACCAAGGCGTGTCGTTCGACGGTGATGCCACAGGAGAGTCGTATGCCGTAGGTGTGCTGAAAGCGCCATTCCTCTATTCTAATCTTCATGTCAAGGATTTCGGTACGGAGGGCTATCGTATTGGCGACTTGGATTTTCACGGAGAGTGGCACCACGAGAAAGAAGGTTTATGGATCATTGGCGACATCCAGGAAGACACCATTGCCCACAGTCATGTAACAGGTTATGTTTACCCTATCAAGCCCACCTCGTCGCTCGACCTGATGGTGAATGCCCAAGGTACCAACCTAAGATTCCTCCAACATTTCCTGGATGGTGTGACGCCCGACTTCAACGGACGTGTTTGGGGTGATGTACATTTCTTTGGCAAATTCAAAGCATTGAATGTGGAAGCCGAGAAGAAAGTAGCGGCAATGGCCAGTCTTAAGGTCGGTATGCTGAACACCGATTTTGTCCTCCGCGACAGCATTACGGTGAAACAAGACGGTCTTACTTTCAGTAACAGTCACATGACCGACCACAGTGGTGATCATGATGGCCGTCTGAATGGCTTTATCCATTGGAAGAACTTCTCTGATGTGCGTTTCGACCTGAGGTTTGACATGAACAACATGTTGGTACTCAACACCCAGCAATCGGTGGAATATCCTTTCTACGGAACAGTATATGGTACTGGCAACGCCCATATCTATGGCGACGACAATAACGGTATGCGAATTGATGCAGCCATCACCACTAACCGCAATACAACGTTCAACTATATCAAGGATGGTATTACTACTGCTTCAGGCAGTCAGTTTGTTACTTATAACGACAAGACGCCTCGCCGTTCTATCCTCGATTCCATTCCCAAGTCAGACTTTGAAAAAGTGATGCAAAGAGAGCAGATAGAAGAAGACTCGCACACGATGGATACCTATTTGAATATCTTGGCCGATGTGACTCCCGATGCTACCTTCCGCATCATCATGGATCCCATTGTGGGCGATAATATCAGCTTCACGGGCTCTGGTAGTCTGCGTGCCAATTACTACAACAAGGGCGACTTCAACATGTTTGGCACCTATACGATGGACAAGGGTGTCTATAAGCTCAGTATGCAGGAGATTATTCGCAAAGACCTTCAGTTGCAGGAAGGCAGTACGCTTACCTTCAGTGGAGACCCACTGGATGCCCAGCTCGACTGGCATGCGAAATATACCGTTAACTCTGCCTCTCTGAACGACCTGATACCTAATGCCAGTTCGTTTGTCAACCAGACTTCCGTGAAGGTGAACTGTCTGCTCAACATATCGGGCAGCATGACCAACCCTGAGTTGAGTCTGGGCTTAGAGCTTCCACAAGAAAGCGATGAGGTACAGTCATTGGTGCAGAATTATATTCCTACAGAAGAACAGATGAACATGCAGATTCTGTATCTGCTGAGTATCGGAAAATTCTATACCCCTGATTATGTCAATGTTTCCCAAAACTCCAATGTGATGAGTAGTGTGGTGTCTTCTACCCTCTCAGGACAATTGAACAACGCCCTGTCAAACGTCATCAACAGCAATAATTGGAATTTTGGCACCAACCTCAGTACAGGACAGAATGGATGGAATGACTGGGAAGTAGAAGGTATCCTTTCAGGTCAATTGTTGAACAACCGTTTGCTGCTTAACGGTAATTTCGGTTATCGCGAGAACCGCATGTCGAACACCAACTTCGTGGGCGATTTCGATGCTCAGCTGCTACTGAACCAATCTGGCAATATCCGTCTGAAAGCATATAACCAAACCAACGACCGCTATTTCGTGCGCACCAACCCAACCACTCAGGGCTTGGGCATTATCTTCAAGAAAGATTTCGACAACTGGCGCGAACTGTTCTTTGGACGAGGCAAGGGAAACAAGAAACAAACAGAGACGGAAACGTCTGCAGAAGAACAACCTGATACAGATACAGGATTTGTGAAATTTAATGAGAAACAAGATAAATAATTCAATGTTTTAAGTGTATGAAAAAGTTATTCTTTGCAGCAGCTATGCTGGCGACCTTGTTCACCTCTTGCGGTGACGGCAAGGAAGTACTGTTCAACGGACAGGATTTTGACGGTTGGGTACTCTTTACTGATCCCACCAGTGATGTAAAGCCCGAAGAGGTGTTTTCAGTGAAGGACGGCGTTATCAGTGTGACTGGTATGCCTTATGGTTACATGCGTACCGCTAAGAAGTATGCTGATTATGTAGCACATGCTGAGTTCCGTTGGACTGACGGTAAGGGCTCTAACAGCGGTTTCTTCCAGCGTGTACAGGAAGGCGACAAGATTTTTCCTACTGATGTCGAGGTACAGCTGAAAGTTGGCAGTATTGGCGATTTGATGGGTAGTGTGGCCAATAAAGTAGAAGCTCCTGGAGGACCTCAACGCGTACTTCGTCTGCAAGAGGAAGGTTTGGAGAGTCCTGCTGGCGAATGGAACGTTATGGAAGTAAAAGCTGAAGGCAGTCACCTCACTGTTACCCTGAACGGTAAGGTAGTGAACGAAGCTGAGACTGAGCTCACCGAAGGCTTTATTGGCTTGCAGAGCGAAGGTGGACCGCTGGAGTTCCGCAACGTATGGGTAAAGGAACTCAAGCCCGCTACAGGTGCCCCTGCTCCTGAGGTAATCCCTACTGAGATTGCTTTGTTCAATGGTCGTAACCTCAACAACTGGACACTCTTCACCGATCCTACCAGCGATGTGAAGCCTGAGGAAGTGTTTACCGTTCAGGATGGCGTGATCAACGTATTGGGCAATCCTTTCGGATATATGCGTACCAACCGTCAGTTTGGCAACTATCGCCTGCATGTGGAATGGCGTTGGGTAGATGACAAAGCTACCAAGAACAGCGGATGCTTCCAGCGTGTACAGCCGGGCGACAAGGTTTGGCCTAAAGGTGCAGAATGTCAGTTGGCTGATGGCAATGCCGGAATGGTAGTTGGCTTAGGTGGTTATAAGGTAGAAGGTGCTATCCAGAACGGAGAATTTGGCATCAAGCCCCGCATTGCAGATGCACCATCAGAGAAACCTTTTGGCGAATGGAACGAAGCCGATATCGAATGCGTAGGTAAACATATGATATTCAAGATTAATGGTGTGGTACAAAACGAGGCCGATGGTGAGTTCGAGCAGGGTTACATTGCACTGCAGAGCGAAGGTGGTCCACTGCAATTCAGGAACGTAAAAATTTTTGAATTAAAATAGAAAAAATTATCCAATATATTTTTATATATTGAAAAAAAGATTTATATTTGAGGCGTTTATAAAGGACATAACCTATTTATTAACCTTAAATAAATTCCATTATGGCTTACAAAATTATCGACATTGAGGGCGTTGGTGAAGTATATGCTGAAAAGCTGATTGCTGCTGGCATTACAAAGCCCGAAGAATTGTTAGCAAAGTGTGCAGGTCCTGCTGGCCGCAAGGCTTTGGCAGAACAAACTGGTATTGCTGATGGTCTGATTCTGAAATGGACCAATCATGCAGATCTGTTCCGCATCAAGGGCGTTGGCCCACAGTTCTCAGAACTGCTGGAAGCTGCTGGTGTTGATACAGTAAAGGAATTGAGAAACCGCAACCCGGAGAATCTGGCTGCTAAGGTTCTTGAGATCAACAACGAGAAGCACCTCGTTCGTCGTGTTCCTGTTATCAAAGAAATCATTAAGATGGTCAACCAGGCAAAGGAATTGCCTCCTGTGATGACTTATTGATCTGCTCACTACAAAGATATGAGAGGCCGGGATTTCCCGACCTCTCTTTCTTTTATGCTTTTCGGAGACTCTCGCCCCTCTCCTTCTTTTTATTCAGCTCACTAAGAATCTTTCAACACTTAATATTCAGCTCGCTGAGGATCTTACGCATTGCTTCAAAAGTAGTAATCCTCGTTGGTACTAACGGCAAGCGAAGCTTGTTCTCTATCATACCCATAGCATGTAGCATCGCCTTCACACCCGCAGGATTACCATCCACGAACAACAGCTTGAACAATTCCGTAAACTTATGATGAATCGTCAGCGCATTGGCATAATCACCTTGCAGCGCCAAGCGAGTCATACGTCCAAACTCACGAGGGAAAGCATTACCGATAACAGAGATAACACCCACGGCACCCATCGTAATCAGCGGATAAGTAATGCCGTCGTCACCAGAGATAACATTGAAACCCTCTGGACGGTTCTTGATGATATCATCGATCTGCGTCATATTGCCCGATGCCTCTTTCACAGCAATCACATTCTTGAAATCGTTGGCAATACGCAGCGTAGTCTCTGCGGTCATGTTCGTACCCGTTCTACCTGGTACGTTGTACAGTACCAACGGCAACTCGGTCGATTCAGAGATAGCTTTATAATGTTGGTAAATACCCTCCTGCGAAGGCTTGTTGTAATAAGGAACCACTGAAAGAATGGCATCCACACCATTATAATTGCCGTTCTTCAGCGCATCCGTCACACCACGAGTGTTGTTGCCGCCAACGCCAAGCAGTATGGGCACTTTGCCGTTTGCACGCTCTATAACGGTCTCTTTCACCTTCTCTTTTTCGTAGTCTGTCAATGTAGGAGTTTCTGCCGTGGTACCCAGCACACAGAGGAAATCAACGTTGTTTAGCAGCAGATAGTCCACCATACGCAACAAAGCAGTATAGTCAACGCTATCGTCCTGTTTGAAAGGCGTAATCAACGCCACGCCCAGTCCTCTCAAGGTAGTTTGTATCATAAAAACACAATAATTTCGTAATTCCGTTGCAAAGATAGTAATAGATTTGCAAATTATAACAACATTTGCAGAAAATCATCTTCATTTATTATCTTTATGCCCAGTTTCTGAGCTTTCTCTAACTTGGCCGGTCCCATGTTTTCACCCGCCAATACAAAGCTCGTTTTTGCCGATATGCTGCCCACGTTCTTGCCCCCATGCTTCTCAATCATATCCTTGTATTCCTCACGCGAATGCTTGCTGAACACCCCACTGATTACAATCGACAAACCCGCCAATTTGTCGGAGTACTCGCTTTCGTCCTCCACTTGTTTCTCCATCTGCAAGCCCGCATCCTTCAGACGGTTAATCAGTTCGATGTTAGCAGGCAAAGCAAAATAAGTCACCACGCTCTGCGCAATCTTCTCGCCAATTTCATCCACCTCCATCAACTGCTCCTTCGTAGCTACTTCCAACGCCTCTATGCTACCAAAAGCCTTCGCCAGTTTCTTGGCTGCAGTCTCACCTACAAAGCGGATACCCAGCGCAAACAACACCCTTTCAAAAGGCACCTGTTTGCTGTCGGCTATACCATGCACTATCCTCACGGCCGACTTGTCGCCCAAGCGATCCAAGCCCCTGATATCAAGGGCTCTCAGCGTATATAGATCAGCTACATTGTGCACCAGGCCAATCTGATAGAACAAATCCACTGTCTCAGGTCCCAAACCATCGATGGCCATAGCCTTCCTGCTGATAAAATGCTCAATCTTACCCTTTATCTGGGGCGCACAACCCGCATCATTCGGACAATAATGCGCAGCTTCGCCCTCGTAACGTACCAGAGGCGTGCCACATTTTGGACAGCGACTGATGAATTTCACCTTATCACCCAGCATAAAACCACGAGCATCCACATCTACTCCTGTGATCTTGGGAATAATCTCCCCGCCCTTTTCCACATACACCATATCACCAATATGCAGGTCAAGACCTTCGATGATATCGGCATTATGCAGCGAAGCTCGTTTCACGATGGTACCCGACAGTTGCACAGGATCCAGGTTGGCCACAGGGGTAATCACGCCCGTCCTACCCACTTGGAACGTTACTTGATTTAATCTTGTTAAAGCTCTTTCAGCCTGAAACTTATAAGCTATTGCCCATCGCGGAGATTTGGCCGTAAAGCCCAAGTGACGTTGCTGTCGCAGACTGTTTACCTTCAGCACAATACCATCGGTGGCCACAGGCAGATTCTTGCGCTCCGTATCCCAGTAGTTGATGAAGTCGAACACCTCCTGCAAGGTCTTTACCTTACGCATGTGTTCCGATATCTTAAAGCCCCAGGAGGCCGCTTTCTGCATATTCTCATAATGACCGTCACAAGGCACCTGTTCGCCCAGCAGATAATACAGATAAGCATCCAGTTTGCGAGACGCCACTATCGATGAGTTCTGCAGTTTCAGCGTACCAGATGCCGCATTGCGTGGGTTCGCAAACAACGGTTCCTCACGAGCCTCACGCTCGCAGTTCAGTTCCTCAAACACCACCCAAGGCATCAGTATCTCTCCCCTGATCTCAAAACGCTGCGGATAATCGCCATGCAACACCAAAGGAATGCTCCTGATAGTCTTCACATTATCCGTCACATCATCGCCCTTCTCACCATCGCCACGTGTTACCGCCTGCAGCAGTTTTCCATCCTCATACACCAGTGAGATCGACGTACCGTCGAACTTCAGTTCGCAGCATATCTCAAACTCCTCGTTGCCCAACAGTTCACGCACACGGTTATAGAAGTCGGTCACCTCACTCTCCGAATAAGTGTTGCCCAACGACAGCATGGGATATTGGTGAACCACCTGTTTGAAATCCTTGCTCAAGTCGCTGCCCACGCGCATCGTAGGCGAATTAGGGTCAGCCATTTCAGGATGCAGCTGTTCCAAATCCTGCAACAGACGCATCTTGTCGTCAAACTCCTTGTCGCTTATCTCAGGCGCATTCAGCACATAGTAGTTGTAGTTGTGACGGTGCAACTCCTCGCGCAGTGCTAATATCTGGTCTTGTTCAGTCATTTTTTTCTTCTTTTACGCTACAAATTTAGTCTTTTTGCACGAATAATCCGAAAACATTTGCACATAAAAAACCACTTTGTTAATTTTGGGGCAAATTTTACACCTATATTAATTATAAAGCTAAGAATAATGAAAAAGCAAATCTTAATGGCATCAGTCGCTACCCTATTGTTAGCAGGATGCACAAGTGAAAAAACAACTACCAATCCTTTCTTTGCTGAATCGTACGGTACAGAGTACAACATTCCTCCTTTCAGCGAGATCACTATGGATGATATCCGTGAGGCAATGCTCAAGGGTATCGACGAACAGAAGCAGGAAATCCAGGCCATCACTGAAAACGTTGAGGCTCCTACTTTCGAAAACACCATCCTGGCACTCGACAATGCAGGCGAGCTGATGTCAAGGGTTCGCCAAGTATTTGGTCCTTTGTCAAGCAGTGACTCTAATCAGGAATTCCGTGACTTCCAGAAGGAGATTTCTCCTCTTACCTCTGAGTTGAGCAATTCTACATTCTTGAACGACAAGCTCTTCCAGCGTGTAAAGCAAGTTTACGAGAACAAGGAAGGCAGAGAGTACGACAAGGAACAGCTCAAGCTCATCGAGAACTACTACAAGCGTTTCGTTCGCAACGGTGCAGAGTTGGACACTGAGAAGAAGGAACAGCTCGCCAAGTTGAACAGCGATATTTCTATGCTTCAGTTGCAGTTCAGCCAGAACCTGTTGCACGAGACCAACAATACTTTCGTAACCGTTGACAAGCTCGAAGACCTCGACGGTCTGCCACAGGAGAACATCGATCGTGCAGCTGAAATGGCTAAGCAGAATGGCCAGGAGGGCAAGTGGATGTTCAACATGCAGCGTGCAAGTTGCAACCCTGTACTGCAGTACTGCACCAACCGCGACCTGCGTAAAAAGGTATATGATGCTTACTACAACCGTGGTAATCAAGGCAATGAGTGGGACAATAACGAAGTGAGCGTTAAGATCATCGACCTCCGCTTGCAGAAGGCTAAGCTGATGGGCTACAAGGACTATGCTTCTTATGCTTTGGAAGATCGTATGGCTAAGACCAGCGAGAATGTCTATAACCTGCTCGACCAGATCTGGACGCCAGCTGTAAAGAAGGCGCAGGAAGAGATTGCAGATATCCGTGCAGAGATCAAGAAGGAAGGCAACAACTTCGAACCGGAAGGCTGGGACTATATGTATTATCTGGAGAAAGCCAAGAAGGCTAAGTATGATATCGATGATGATGCCGTTCGTCCTTACCTGGAGATTAACAACGTTCAGCAGGGTATTTTCTATGTGGCCAACAAACTGTATGGCCTGACCTTCACAGAGCGCACCGATCTGCCTAAGTATAATACTGATACCAAACTGTTTGAGGTTCGCGACAAGGATGGTTCTCTGTTGGCTTTGTTCTACAGCGACTACTTCCCACGTGATGGTAAGGGTGCAGGTGCTTGGTGCACCAGCTTCCGTGGTGAATATTACAAGGATGGTGAGCGCGTTGTACCCATCGTGGTAAATTGCGCCAGCCTAACTCCTCCAAGTGGTGACACTCCTGCTTTGCAGAATGTAACCAATATCACTACCCAGTTCCATGAGTTTGGTCATGCATTGGATGCTTTCATGCATAACACTCACTATCGTGGCATTGGTGGCGTTGAGCGCGACTTTGTGGAGGTTCCTTCACAGATCAACGAACATTGGGTACTGGAGCCAGAGATCCTGAATATATATGCTAAGCATTATCAGACCGGAGAAGTGATTCCTATGGATTTGGTGAAGAAGATCCAGGAGAGCGAGAAGTATGGCCAGGGCTTCGCAACTGTTGAGCTGGTAGCTGCTTCATTGGTAGATATGGATCTGCATACCTTGACTGAGATTCCTGCCGACTTCAACGTAATGACCTTTGAGGAGCAGAAAATGAAGGAGCGTGGCATTCCTTCACAGATCCTGCCTCGCTATCGCGTTACCAACTTCTCTCACACCATGGGTGGTGGCTACACCGCTGGTTACTACAGCTATCTGTGGGCCGAGGTATATGAGTGCGATGCTTTCCAGGCATACAAGGAAGCTGGCAACATCCTCGACAGCAGTATCGCTCAGCGTTTCCGTGAGACTATCTTCGAGCCTGCAGGCCTTGATGAAGGTATGGTGATGTACCGCAACTTCCGTGGTCGCGATCCTAAGATCGACGGTCTGCTGGAGAACCGCGGTTTGAAGTAAAAAACCCACAACCCCTCCCCTGTTTAGGGGAGGAAGTTAAACCACCAGTATGGCGAAAGAGTACGTCTATTATCTTTTCGATTTTGACCTGACACTGGCCGACTCGTCGCGAGGCATCGTGATGTGTTTCACCCATGTACTGCAAAGGCACGGCTACAACGACGTGACGGAGCTGCAGATCAAGCGCACCATTGGAAAGACCTTAGAGGACTCTTTCGCCATTCTTACTGGCATCACCGACCCAGCCCAGTTGGCTAACCTGAAACAGGAATACACCCGTGAGGCTGATATCTATATGAACGACAACACAGTGCTGTTCCCTGAAACGGTTTCTGTGCTGACCCAGCTGAAAGAGCATGGTGCCAAGTTGGCCATCATCTCCACCAAATACCGCTATCGCATACAGGCGGTGATCGACAAATACTTCCCCAAAGACTTTATCGATGTCATCATCGGAGGCGAGGATGTCAAGCGCCCCAAGCCCCATCCCCAAGGCGTCAAGGCGGCGCTCAAGAAGCTGAAAGCCCAAAAAGCAACTGCGCTCTATGTGGGCGACAGTACGGTCGATGCAGAGACAGCCTGGAAGGCAGGTGTCGATTTTTGTGGAGTGCTCAACGGACTCACCACCTATCAAGAGTTGGCGGCCTATCCCCATCGCAAGATACTCAACGACCTCACCCTGCTCCCTCTGTTGCTGAAAGATGCCACCTACATTCCCCCCAAGCACGCTATACCCACTCCTGTAGATATCAGGCGCAGGGCGTTCAACATCCATCAGATCAAGGGCAACAAGAACAAGCCCATAACGCCTCCGGCAGAGCATGTTTGTAAGAATTGCGGCAAAGTCTATCAGGGCGACTACTGTCCCTCTTGCGGTCAGTCAGCTTCCACCAAGCGCATCACCCTCAAGAATTCATTTGCCAATTTCTTCTCCTCTTTCTTCAGCATTGAGAAAGGTTTCCTGCACACCATCTACGAACTGTGGTACCGTCCGGGCTATATGGTGATGGACTTCGTCCGTGGGCATCGTCAGCCCTACTACAAGCCCTTTTCGCTGCTTATCGTTATGGCCGCCCTCTACATTGTGGCAGCCCATATTTTCGACCCCCAGTCGGTAGGTAAGAAATCGGACAAGATAGAAACCGTTGGCAAGCAAATCGATTCGTTGTTTGTTGCCAGAAAGTCAGTCATAAACGACTCCTTGCAGCTATCGGCCAAAGATTTTACTAACGCTAACGTTAACGAAAACGATAACAAGAACGAGGATAAAGACTATGAGGAGGTAGAGAACCCTAGCGTCAGTGCCTCCGAATGGATTGACAAATATTTTGGTCCAGGCACCATTCTGTATTCCATATATGACCTACTGAAAGGCTGGTTCGAAGGCAATCAGGCGTTTATGTTCATCATCACCATCCCGTTCTTTATCTATGGCACACGCAGAGCCTTCCGCCACACACGCGTAAACAAGCAACTCAACGCAGGCGAATACACCTTTATCTTTGGCTATATTGGCTCGCAGTTCATCATGAAAGACATCCTGTTGGTACCCTTCTATGGTTCCGAAGTGGCCACCAATCACTTGGCCGGCAGTCCTATATTCATCAGCACCTTCATCGAGTTCTGCCTGCTGACGCGCAACTTCAAGCAGCTGTTCCAGCTCGACTGGCTCACCACTATCAAGCGCACCTTCAAGACCTATATGTTCATGTTCCTGTCGCTTTTCCTCACCACCCTGGCGATTACCGGCATCGCTGCCATCATCGTCGGCATCATTACAGCCATCGTCGGCATCTTCAACGGCTTTAATTTCTGACCTCCCCCATCTGCTTGTCTTTTTTCGTTTCCACTTTGGTCATATATCCAGGTGCCTATCCCTATGACTAAACTTGAATCGCTTTATTTCTGCACTTGTTTATACCATATCTTATAAGATACTTATTACAATAACCATCCGAACATATAACTCCTTCGGTCTTACCTGTTAAATTTATCCCAATGGGAATGGTACCGCCTCCCGTTGCCTGCTCAAGCTCCGCTTCATCGAGCTCCTGCTTCATTACTACTTTCTCATCACTGCCAATACCAGTGATAGAAACACGCTTCACATCGTCGTCAAGCTCAATGTTCAACATGCGCTTGTTGTTTTTCTGCTCTTCCATAATTATATTAGTATTAGTTCTGATGCAAATATTAGGAAAAACCTAATAATATACAAATCCTATTTCATAAAAAACGATATCTTGCGCCTGTTATCCTTCGGCCTTGCAGCAAAATGTATCCAATAGATGGAGCCTCGCTTTTCAAGGAAAAGCTCATCAAACTCTTGCTTTTTCTGGTCGGCTATATCTATGAGGATGGTCATGTAGCGCATGGCTTGCTCCACTCCTGCACAGCGGATATCCACTGCACAGCCTTTCATGTGGTTACTGGTCTTGGATGGGTTCAGCCCTGCCTTCTCCATTGCTAACATCACTTGATAGGACCTGAAGCCCTGGTTGATGACCAACGGCTCTACATCCTTTGAGGTGTAGTAGTCCTCAATACTATTCAGCACATAGATGGTATTATAGTTGAATCTCAGTTCCTCTAACCAGTTCTCGCAGAGGTCTATCATATTCTCAACGGCCTCCAACGGAGGGTCGTTGTTATCTTCAGTTTTGAAGCTCGTTTTCGTTAACTCTCCGAGCAAAAAGTGCTCGGAGAGGTGTCTTGATCTGTCTAACATAATTCTATGAGTAAAAACATAAATGTAACTTGGAGTTTGGAATTCGGAGATATTAAATCATTATCCTGCCAGTCTTTCTATACCTTGACTTTAAATGGCCATTCTCATTATAATCTGCTATTTTCTCTATCAACAGATCACTTTTGAGTCGCATTATTCTAACCTGTGCCGAAGTTTCAGCTTTCAGGTTGAAACAATGTACCACATCCTCTGAAGTGAACTCATCCGGCAAGCGATTGAAAGCCTCGATGGTTTTTTGTTGGCGTTGCCTGTTCACGGAAGCCTCTTTCAGCTTGTTGTCGAAATACATCTCTGCCATGGCTCCGAAGTAGTGCTTCTGACAAGCATACTGGATATTCACTATGAGCTCTGCCAGTTGCCAGTCGGTGTCATCCGTCTGAAACTCACCACACCAGAACTCACCATCTTGGCGCAACTCGTTCCAGTGGCGCATGATAATATAAGGAGCGGCAAAGTTCAACCCATGGTAGGCACAGCGTTTCAAGAGCATTTCATCTGCCTTGCTTTCGTTTTCTTTGGCATCGGCCATTCGTCGCTCCGTCCAGCCATATAACCCATCCACAATTTTCTGCACGGAAAGCTCTCCTTTGGTCTTATCCAGCTTGAACGCCCATTCCTTCAGACGGTCATCGCTCTCATAATCCACATTACTTTCACGTGACAGCATCTCGAAGTTGGTGCTTGGCAGAGGGATGCAGGTCAATCGGGTGGCCAAACCAGTACCAAAATTCCTTTCGTTCACTTTCTTCTTCAAGGCAAGTGGCGTTCCTGTGTAGATGTAGTTCCAGGTGACTATGAAATCCTGCATCACACTATCCACATTGGAGTAAGCCTGACCGTCCTCTTCGTTGTGAAAAGCCTTGAGTTCGAGAGAAATCTTGTCAATCCACGAGCCACCCTTCTGAAGGGATAATGTATTATCCAATTCCGTATCGAAAGTGAGCATGTGGAGTTGCATCTCCTCGCCATCTACCTCCTCTACGGCATTTACCATATCCTGTATGAATTGGGCATTAGAGGTACGTGCCGGGTGAATCCTCACTACTGCTTTCGGCTTCTTGGGTTTCTCCTTGTTGGCGCCCTTAGTTTTCATCAATTCACGATAGGCATTAATGGCTTCCTTGCCTATCTTGTCGGATGCAAAGATGGGTGCCATCAGCATTTTGTACAGTCGGGTAGCGAAGCTCTTGCCACAAGCTGGATCGCCCTCAATGATCACTGATGAGTTGAGTCTTCTTAGTTCCTCTGGGCGATGGTAGAACCTGTAAGTGCAACGGGTCATCAGTGTCATCATCAAAGAGCCTGCCACGAAGAGAGCTGCTGTAAACTGGTTTCTCTTCAACCCCTTGCAGACATCCTTCAGTAACGGGAATGATTCTGAAAGCTGTTCAATCTGTTCGCCCCAGAGCCATAGCTTATAGTCGATACTTTCATTTTCACTGTTGACCGTTGGACGTTGAGCTTCGCTCCTATTTTGTCGCGACTCGGCATAGCCGATGCTAGCATTGCTCTGCCCTCGCTGCTCCAAAAAGTGACCGTTATTATCCGTTATTCCGACTTTGAAAAGGGCGGCTTGTAAGCGTTTGGGCAGACCTTTCAGCATGTCATAGTTCATGGCACTATGAACCGTGCCGGCCACATTCTCGTTGCGTTCCTCAACAATCTCTTTCACGAAGGGTGTTTGACGCAGTAGCGTCTCAATCAGCACAGGGTCGTTGTCGGTGATGTAACGCAGATGGTCGGCCAGCAACAAGGATGTGCGATGTCTGTCACCCTGCTTTATCTTCTCTTCGCCCAGCCATGCCTGAATGATGGTACTGTAAGGCACATCATGGTAGGTCAGCTCCGCCACTTGCTCATCAGCCACCTCCCTGCTCTCTGCAGCTGTTGGTCTATCTTCCTGATGGGCCACAGGGGCAGGATGAGTAGGGTTACTATTACCATTGCGGTATTGATCATTGTATTTCTCAGCAAATTCTTTGTCTTCATAAGTAAATAATTGTTTGTCAATGAATAAAACATCTTCTTCCTTGCAGATGAACGCGATGCGACTGGCATCTTTACCACTTTCATCGGCTTCTACACCCAAGAGCTTGGCCATCTCTAATTGGTTATCGGCCAGGTTGCCCCAATCCATGTTGGCCTTGAACACGATCTTTAGTCCCTTACCGCTTGGGGTGATAAACACAAAGAGGATACCCAATTTCTCAAAGTCCAAAGTTTTCCAGCGCTCAAAGACAGCTAAGGGGTTTCCAACATGGTCAATGTCGAGCACGGCCAAACCTGTGAGGTTGGCATATTTCTGCAGGTTCCAACAGCCTTCTTCGTAGCCTATCACCTTTTTGGTCTTCTTGTCCTTGATGGCTCTTTTTGACTTATCAAAGGTAGCTTGGAAGCAGATGGCGGGTAGCGACGTCTTATAGCTATCCTTGCCTGTTTCACGATACAGATCAATGTTCCTGTTCCACTGCTTGCTGCGCAGCAGTCGATAAAACTGCTGCTCAGTAAGTGGTTCTGTATAAGATTCTTTTTTCTTCTTATAACAAAGCATAATTATAGAGGTTGAATGTCAGTAATATAAAACATATTCTCATGGCGGTCGTTATTGTCGCCCCAGGTGCGATGCCTCCAGCTGCCCTTTACAACGTACAGTTGCTGCTTGGTATATTCCGTCTCGCGGTTCTTGCTGGCATAGTCGCCCGTCATCTCACCATAGAAGATGTCGCCACCTTGTTTCATTACTAAGCCACGGCTCTTGAAATACTCAGTAGTTCCGTCCTGCTTTTGATACTGGCGCTCAGCGTATGCGCCTACCGCTTCGATAGTTACAATAGTTTCCATGTTAGTAAAGCTTTAAATCGTCCGACTTGATTTCTCCTTCTTCAATCTTGGTGAACAACTCGCTGGTGGCATACTGCAGGTCTTTATCCATCTGCTGACAGGCACATACTGCCCCTACTCGCTTGGATACTGAAGCGAAGAACTTCAGGTTATTCTCACTCTCCTTCATCCAACCACTTGGGTGGTAGCACAACAGCTTGTCTCTGCCTGGCTTGCGCGGCTTGCGGTTGAAAGCCTTAAACACAATACCGTTAGTTACAGGGTCGATATGTATGGAACCCTCTACGTACTTGCCCTGCTTCTTCATTTTCTGCAGAGCCTCTACTGGTACATCTACTTTTTTAATCATTTTCGAATCGTTTTTATGAGCATCCGAAAAGCAAAGTTTTAGTTTGAGCTCAATTACATCCGGATACTTTTCTTCGCTCATCTTCCGACTCGGGTTATTAAATCTTTATAAATGGATGGTGGCCAAAGGCCTTTACATACCGTTTCCTGATGGCTTTACGTTTCAGCTGTTGTTCTTCTTTCAGCTCACCGGCTTCTATAGCCCGTTGTTCTTCCAGCCTTGTTTGCAGTACGAAAGCGTAGTAATCCTTGCACTTTACCCTACCCCTGCGATGACCTGCCATCTGCATGCGGTCACCCAGTTTCCAGTCATCGCAACATCCTGTCTTCAGCACGCGCTTTTGTTGTAATACACATATGCGGGCGCCATCTTCTACTACTCTGAACTGGCAGCTTCCACAACATTTCATAATCTCTATACCGTGTTGGTTGCGCACGGACGCCGTTACTTTTTTCTTTGTCATAATTTTCAGTTGTTTAATGATTTCGATGACAAAGGTCTATAAGCTGTGGAGCTGTGCAAAGCTGTGGGCAAAAAAGCGGACTTTTGGGAAGAAGATTTTTTAATACACTGATATACAGGCACAAAAAAAGTCAGAAATCTTTCGAAATCTGACTTAAAAATACTCACAGCTCATCACAGCTTATCACAGCTTATTTTCAGCTCATAAAATTCAGGGGTATTTAGGCTTGAATTGGTCGAGTAAGGGGAGGATCTGTCTGAAGCGTTCTGGCATGTAATGACTGTCGGGCTTGCCTTTGTCGATATTGGTGTAGTCGTCAACGCTCTTGAAAAACATCTCCTGCATCTTCGGAGAGCCCAGCATGGGCAGAAATCTATTATAAATAAAGTATCCTATCAGGTTCTGCCAGGTTACCCTTACGGCATCGCCTTTCCGATGTTCCAGCAGGTTCCATAGTGTGTCCGACAGCTTTCGGTCGGCACCCTGCAAGGCAAAATCGCCTTGGTTCAACACATCCCTCATCATCTGGGTGATATTCTCTTCAGTGGCAGGCTTTAGCCATTCGCCACGCCTTATCAAGGCATCGAGCCTTTCCAAAATCATCCGTCTGCTACGTGATAGTGGCTCTGGATTATTCTCAATAGGTGCTGTTTGTGGTTCTATCACCTGGGCTTCCTGTACTTCCTGTGGTGTCACCTTCCACCTGCCTATTTGATCCTGATAGAGGTTCAGCACCCCACCTTCTTTGTTTATTATGAATGAACCGAAATTGTTGTCTATTTTTATATTCATAACCGTTAGTCAATATAGGGTAAAGCAGGGGTGGTGCTCAAATCGCCTTTGTTTTCTATGATGGTGCCCGAGTTGTTCTCTATGTTCATAAAGGTATTACCTTGTTGCACTCTTCTCTTAATCTCATCATCGAGGCTATCCACTTGCGCATAGTCAGAAGGGGTGCCAATATAGCGCAATAAAGAGGAAAGCAGGTTTTTGACACCAATAACTTCTTGGTTTTCAATAAGCGTCTTGGCGCTACATATAATCTGCCCCAGCGTAAACCTAATATCAAGGGATGTCTGGTCGTCACTTTGCCAGAGCAACTTACTAAGATGCGCCACCTTATTTGTTAAAAAGTTGTTTGATTGTGTCAGGGTTGCTATTTGACAATCCTTGAGAAAACTATCATTCCGAAGAGTTTCATTGTCATAAGCCTGTTGATCAATTACGTCCTGCATCTCCCTCTGTTTCTTCTGATTCTCTATGTCCTTGGCTCGTAGTAGTATGACTTCACTTCTTATAGCTTCATCTTCGTCAAATAGTTTTGTTTGTATGTTAGGAGATACAACTTGTCTTTTTCTTGGTTTTGTCATGGTATTGACGTTATTTAATTAAAACTACCCAGGTGATAAAAAAAGAAGAGACGCGGGACACCAATAAATAAAATGCCGCCTCAGGCCCTGCATGCCTCCGAACACACATTTACTACCGATGCCCACGCCTCAAGGGAGTGAGCTGGTAGCCTTCGTCGTTCGGTTTCAATATTGCAGGTTTGAGACGTTACGAAAACTTAGGCTCTTTTTTTTCTAAAACCTTAATTTTTTACTTCTAAACAATGACCTCGGGGGTGATTTGTTTCAAAAGCGCTGCAAAGGTAAGAAAATATTTGCATAAACAAATAAACATGGCCCTCTTTTTACCAAAACGCAAAAAGATATCGTATTTTTCTTGTTTTATTCTTTTAATTTCTATCTTTGTAAGGTAGAGGATGCAACTTTTTAATCTATATGGCAGATTGTAAATATTGCGGAAAGAAAGCTGGGATTTTCTCTAATACTCATAAAGAATGTGAGGAAAAACAAAAGGGGAAGTTTACAATGTCACACTCTCTATATAATAGAATTAATGATCTAGCCAAAATGATTTGTTGAAATCGGATTCCATTTCGTTCTCTATCTCGTTTTGAAGTTGACCAAAGAAGTCTAAACCCGTTATTAGTTCAACACTATCGATACTCATAGCATAATCAAAGAGGTCTCTATGTCCAGCTTTGTTCTCAAAAACAAAAGCGACACCCTCATATTGTTCACTCTTTTTTACCATAATTATTTTAAAGAAAGCATCTGGTATAACAACTTGGTTTTTCCCAAGAGTACCATTTCTCATTGTTCCTATTATAGGACCACATATAATATTAATATTGCCGTATTTTTGCGCCCAAGACCTACATTTTTCCTCTAAGGATTTCCAATCACCATTGTTAAGATTTCTGTTTTGAGGACAAATATTAGTAAAATAACATGATTCAAGCATGGCTTGCTCGCTCCATTTCATGTCTCCAGCAGGTGCCATATGGCCTTTATCCCAACGATCCTCATTACGATAATCATCAAAGGTAGCTTGTAAATTCAATGGTATGCTTGGGTCATTGTAGAATCTACTATCTCTTTTTACAGTACCCATGGTTTCTTCTTTTGTTAGTTCATATGCGACCCAATTAGGAATTCTAGTTAACGGATTATATGATGCAGAATAGCCCACATGACTTACAAGAATCTCACCATCTATTTTTGATACAAATTCTGATATAGCTATTGATGACGATTTAATAGTTTCATACTGTCTTTTACCTCCCATACAAGAGCATGAGATTAAAAGAATCGTCAGATTGATAATAAAGCTTCTTAATTTATTATTATTTATACATCTTAATATCATTATTTATCAATATCTATTAAACCGGGCTTTGGCATAATCTGAATTAAGAAGCGCTGATTTTCATCATTTATGTTTGATCTTGGTTTACCATCCCAAAAACCAGCGCCCGCTATTACTATTTCGCAAGGGAAGTCACCAAAAGATAAAGAATTGCTTTCAGGAAACCAATATTTAAACAAAGCTAATGCTCTTTCATAGCTTAATTGGTTATTTAAATAATAATCATCTTTTGAAGCTTGTCCCTCAATAACGAGCAAATATGATGCATTCTTATCTTTTTGTACCAATTCTCCTAAAAACTTAGAAATCGTACCTTTAACATCCATTAGCTCCTTCTTAATCCTTTCATCTAAATCATTTATATCAGAGCTTCCAATTTTAAATTTTACGATAGTCTTCAGGATATGCTTCTTATAATCGGGATTATACTCAAAATAAGTAGTGTCTATATTCTGAATAGCTTCCCTTATCTCATTGATCTTAGCCAACTCTGCTTTTGTGGCATTTCTTTCAATTTCTATATCTCTTATTTCGCGATGCAATAGAGCTATAGATAGTACAAAAAGCACCAACATTATGAAAAACAAGTTAGTCATCAAGTCAGAATAACTTGTCCAGAAATAAGCTCTTTTAGTTGGCTTTTTCATTGTAATAAAGATTTAGCCACAAAATAAGCACAAGTTCCTATAACAACCAAACAGGTAAAAATACAAGTAACTATAGCCCAGGTTGGTGTTTTTACTATCACGGTAGTAGAAGATGGGGCGCTTGAAACGGGTGCTTCATAACGTACATTATCTATACTTCTATTCAACTCACTCAGCAATTCATTTTGTTTACTACCATTAGAAACGCATGCTTTCATGATAGTTTTTAGATCTGCCAATTGATCTGCTTGGTTTTTAGTTGCATTCAAAAGACTCGACATACTTTCTTTTACATCAACTAAATTATGCAGCTCTTCAACTATTTGTGATGTTTCTTCTAGCTTCTTTGAAAGAGCTTCTTGCTGGGTTTCAATAGCTTTCAAGAATAAAGAGTGTTGTTCAGTAGTTGCATTCTGGAACTCTGTATATTCATCTGCCGCATGTTCTTTCAACCCATCAAAGGCCCTATGAAGATTTGAATCTATATCAGTAACAGCTTGTGTTATTAAAGATTTTCTAACCTCAATCTGCTTTACCTCATCCATGAAAAATTTGCCCATATTCTCTATAAGCATTGTCCTATCATAGTGTTCAGATAGGTTGCTGTTTAGAGACTCAATCTGTGTCAGATATCTACCCGTCAGGTTGATGAATTGCTGTAATTGGTTAATTTGTTCTGTACAATCTTTCAACTCACGCAAGACCCTAATATTGGCCATTGCAATATCTTGCACATTTAATTTTTGTACAGTTTTTACTAAATCAGCTTGTTCCCTATATGTATTTCTTATACCATCGAAAACCCTGTTTAGTGCTTGAGAGTTTTGAGAAAAATCGCTATTGAATTTATTAAGATTCTTCTGAAGAATATTCAAAGTGGTTACTACATTACCATCCATCTGTGGTAATAAATTCACCTGAATCCAACTTAGGAACATGTTTTTTTCATTCTCGTATTCCTCAAAAGAATCTTTTGTGTTATTTGAGCTGGCGATTGTAAAGCCGACACCAGAAAGAGTTGTGACCATTGCTATAGCCACACCTTCTAAAAGAGATTGTATTCCGCCTACGCCTGAATCAACAATACTTTGCAATCCCCCTCCAAAAATTAGGAACAACACACCAATAATAATACCTAATACAGTACCACAGAGTCCAAAATAAATAGGTACTGGCGTTATCGCTTCTATTTGTTGTTCGATATTGCCGCAATGTCTCTCTGTTATATCTTTTATAATTGAGTATTCAACGCTACCTTTATTACTTGCTAAATACGAGTTAATATCATTCCTGATATTAGAAAATGTTTCATTTTCAACAAACTCATCTTTTACACCAACCTGGAGGCAATTTAAATCTTCATCCTCATACAAGACAAGGTCTTCCAAATCTTCAGGAAACGTGTCACTTAGTAAATCTCTACCACGTTTTGCTTTTAAAAAAAACTTAATTTGGAGATATAAAGCTATTAAAATGATTAGCAGTGAAATATAGTTTGTAATAATCGTCATTTTTCCACAAATTTAATTACCATTTTTTTATCAATTCTCCATTCATTATCTTTAAGGATAGCCTTACCTTTTTTCTCCATAATTAAAACATTTCCTATACCAGAATAATCGCAGACACCGTCCAAAAGGTCTTTACATCCCAATATCTTATCAATGGCATCTGGATATATTTCAACATTTGCTTCCAAGTCCTTTTTACTATTTACAGAAAGGATAAAAAGACTTTTCTCTGTAGGAACATCATTAACAGAGTAAAAAGAATTAGCATCATTGTTATATGGCCCCGCATAATACTTTCTTACAATCATTTTTGTAAGCTTGGATTGTGAACGGTCTTCTACCTGTTCTTCAGAATTATTGTTTGTTTTAATATTTTCTTCTAATTCTTTCTCTAATTCCTTTATTCTTGCTTTTAATTGTCTGTTTTCATTATCCCGCTCGGTTAATTCTGAATTCAATCCTTGGATTTTAGATTCTAATTCTGCTAATGTAAGTCTCAAATTAGCATCAATAATTCTTGATGATTTTACCGGAATCTCTTCTTTCGTATCCTTTTCAAACCTATTATTATCTTTCCTTCGCCGACTTATTTTTAGAGCAACATAAAATATTGTAATGGCAATAGAATAGATTGACAGAATTAATAATAATAAAGTGTGTGGGTCAATATTGTTCATAATAGAATAACTTTTTAAAGTTTACTACCCAACAAATTCAAAATTGGTACAAGCGGATAGAAGAACAGTGTCTCTTCTACTTCTGACTCTTCATTTAACCCCCAAGATTCTAACTCTTCTTTCTTCTTAGCCAAACCTTGCTTCGCATACTCTAGCAAACCATGTAGGCATATATCCTTTGCTTTAGTCATGAATCTTCTATCGGCATTGAAATAGTTAAGATAGAAGTTCTTATTTTCAGAATCTAAGCTAAAGATGAAATCTATAAATTCTGCTACACTATTTGCAACTTTATTGAGCACATCATCAGTCAGATCTTTATACTTAACTCCTTCAGCAAAAGTTGTGTCATCTGTGCCAAGCAAAGATGATTTGAGTCCATCTACCTCCTCAAATTTAAAGTCTTCTATCCTGCTGGCGACACCGCCCTTACATGTTGCGAGTTTTGGCTCATTATCAAGAATAACTTCCAATTTATCTGAAACATATTTCTCGCCATAGACTTTCTCAAAAATTAATGAAGCAAAAAGAGCAAGTGTATCTTTTTCATTTGATAGCACATACAATGTACGTGAGCCATTTCCACTAAAAGCAAGAGTTTGTGGCATATGCAAACCCTTCGCCTTCATCAGCTTTGCAACATGATATAGCAAAGCACCATAGAAGATGATAAACACATATTTTAATTTCTCTTCATCAGCCAACATTTGGAGGAAGTCGATAGGTATATTCTTTTCTTGAATAACTTTATTAGATGCTATTGAGAAGAAGAATGCAATAATATCTGAGGAATTCTCTAAATTTGAGATGGACTCAAATGCATTCAAAATGTCTCTTACGCCCATTTCCTTCTGATTACTTTCAAGATGAGATTTTAACCTATCTTTGAACGTATTTACAAAGCCATTGTCTTCAACTGAAAAATTATAGCCGTCGCCAAAAATAGAGTTGGAAGCAAACCTGAACGATGTTAGAATTTGCGGAACATTATTATCGACTACAAACACATCTGTAGTACCGCCACCAACATCTATTGTTATTGCGTTGGACTTTAGGCCCTTTTTAGCTTTATAATAGTAATAAGGTGCGATAGATTCAGAGAGGACAATCAGGTTGTTAAGATTATCTCCAAAATATTTATTATATAAAGATTGCCATATTGCTTTAAATTCATTAAAGCGTGATTTGGTCATACTTAATGGGTAGAACCAAATCACCTTGGTAGCAGCCAAATCACCATTGTTTAACAAAACCTTATTCCTTAACAAGAAAAATAGATTGTCTAAATACAAAGTAACTCGACCTCTTTCATTATTACTCCATTTAATATCAGTCCTTACTTTATAGAAAGGTGGATAAGGTAAACCTGCTTTCTCAAATCTAAATGGAATATTGGCGTCAGCCATGCTGTTTGTTTGCTTTTTGTAATCAATATTTACATTTTCTGCTAAAGCAGTTCTGATAGGGAATGAATACATATCACCATCGCCTATTGTATTAGGAATGAATGTCTCATCAAATGCAGACTTGATATCTATTTCTTCACCATAATCTTTGTGCAAACGCTGCATCTGCTGTTCTTCTTTCCCTATATTGAAAGATTTTGAATTCTTGCTACCATCAAGTGAATACTCAACATGGGTATTCGTAGTTCCAAAGTCAACAGCAAAAGTGAATTGAGTTGCATTGCCTACTGTCTTGAATATTGGTATAATATAATTCTTGCAAGGGCCTAAATCTAAACCGATATGGTCGAAACGATCTTCTAACACATAAGACTCAATACTACAATTGGGTTTAAAGTTTCTCCTTATAATGTGGGATTTTATTTCAACCTCTTCATTTGAATTTTTAAATATCAATTGACTACCGTTTTCCTCAGAAAAGAAGGCAATTCTATAAAATGGTTTCAAGCCTTGTTCAAAAGCCACTAACGGCAAGACTCCCAAACCAAAACGTTTCTCTATAGCAGAGCCTTTGTTAGCCATTAAATCTGGTTCAACTTTTGTGTAGTAAATCCTACTATACTCAATATATCTGTTTTTTTGAATAGGAATACGAAGTGTTACCTCTGCTGACCCATTTATAGAAGACCTAATTTCAAACATCTTCTTATTAGTTGCCACATTTCCCATCAAATCCTCAACAGTAAAAAACTCGAAAAACCTATCGGTTAAAGGAATCAAGTAAGAGGTTTTCTTATCCTTATTATTTCCATTAAAGAAATGATCAGTCATTTCATATGGCATAGAAACAATTACTGGCTCAAGAAAATCTCCAATTGTTAAATATGGATACTTCTCCGATGTGTTTGGAAGAATACGTTCGTTCAATTTTCGATCATCATAGATAGGCGCTTCGTAATCCTTAGACCAATTATCTTGAACATATCTCAATGTAATATAGTCATTACCTTTCTGGAAAGGCAAGACCAAAGGTTTAACCCCTACATATTTATCAGACTTGATAATAAAATCACTAACCAGTTGATCACCTACAAATGCAGTATTTTTACATAAATGAATACCAAGCACTTCAACAGTATTACCTTTGATTGAAAGTTCTTCAAACTGTTGGATACTGTCATCTTTTAGCGCATCAATTGTCTTTTTTTGATCATCTGTAAGGTGCCTATAGCATTCCAATAAATATGCATCTAATTCTGGGAAATATTGGGCAAATTTAGCATCCCCAAAGCTTGCCCTTAATGCATAGAAATACTTCTGGAAGGCAAAATCTCTTTGGTATAATGGTGAATAATCATCGTCAAAAGGCAAATCCTGTCCATTTGACTTCAAATGAATTGAAGAATATCTCAAATTATTAGATGAGCTCACAAATAAGGTTGCCGGTGAAGTGGCACCAATAATATTCATTTGGGCTGGTTTGTCAGGCCCAATATAGTTCAATAAATAAATCCTATCAAAATCTTGAAAATTGTAGGTAGCCGCATCTTGTTCTAAATACATTTCCAATGATGCCCCAAGAATCCGATGCTCCTCATTCCTACTTTTTTTCAATTCTGCTATTTCTTGATCTTTATCCCATACAAGTATCTCAAGTTTATCAGAGAACTTATCATAATTAAAGAACAACTCTGCCACATCAAGGCAATCAGACACCATTTTATGATGAATGGTCTTACCCTCAAGATCATTGGAATCTACCACCCATTTGAAAGCGTTCTTTGCCAAGTCTATTCTTGCAAAGGGTGAAGGGATTGAAGTAATCTCTTTCTTTGCGTCAGCACCTGTAGGATCTGTAATTTGGTTGATTACATCTTTTCCATATCTTTTTGACAATCCCCAATCGGTGATATTGTCATTTGATTCTTTATGAAGTCTTAATATCTTTGCCATAGTAATTACATGTTAAATTTCTGTTGAACAAGTTTTTCTGTAGCTCTATAGAATACTTCCATAAATTTCTGCTCTTTGTTCGCAGCTTTATTCCATTTCTTGAAATTTGAATTTAATGCATTATCAAATAATGCATAGTCCTTGAGTAAGAATGGAATAATAGTCCATGGCCTATTAGCAGATTTCCCATTTATCAATGAGAACAAAGGTTTTATTCTACCAATATTAAAAGGACTGAATGAGCGTGTGTTATTACTCATTTCGCTAAGCCATTCAACATAGTAGTTAGAAAAGGCCTGCACATTACTAAAGAAATCATCATCAAAGAAGGCCTTGTTTAAACCATTATCTATTGCCCATGGCTGATGCCTGTATTCATCATGTAATTTATAAGTCAAATATTTGTGCATTAACAAGAGTTGAGTAAGAGGCTTCTGTATATCCTCTTTTGTTTTCTTTCCTAAATCGCTAAATACTATACTGTGAATGGCATCGTCATTAGAATCCAATCCATACTCAAAATGCTTAGTATCACCTGCTAATTCAGAATCCGACATCTTGGCAAAATTCAATATACCTAAAGCAGAACAAAGCTCAATAAGATGAGCATTATTTTTCTGCTCAGATCCGCCATCATGATTTGCATAAGAGGCCGGTATGTTATCTCCTATATAATAAAGAGCATCTACAGAACCATTTTTGCTGATATTATTTTCATAATATGCCAAAGCAGACTTTGTTTTGGATAAGAAAGTAGAGGAATCTACCCCACTATTATCGTCTTGTGAAACTTGGAAGTAAGGCAATACGGTAACGGCGCCAATTTTGGCATTACTAATAAGATTCCAGGATTGTGAGCTCTTGTCTGAGCGCAAAGTTTTCAGCAACAAGGGGAAACCACTCGCACCTGTACCACCAAAAATAGAACTGATTATGAAAATTCTATCCCCCTCTTTAAAACCGTTGGCAAAATCTTTATAATGTTGCGATGTACCAAATTGGTTTAGAACAACACTTCCTATATTTGGGTTGCCCTTAAAGCCCACCTTCATATCAGAATTTAAGTTCTTCTCTGAGAATAATAAGCTGACCAAGGCACGACTTTCTTTACTAAGTTCACCAACTTTAATAAAATCCTTAAATAAGCAATCTCTTGTATTGTTTAGTGGAAATCCAAAGTTCGCCATGCCATCAACTGGTTTGATTTCCGTTTTGTAGAATTTATTAAGATTAGGGTTCGAGAAATCAAGTTTTTCCCTAATAGCCATATACTTTTTCATTGCCTCAACAGTCCTTGTCTTATCAGCTGCTGAATCGTCTGGATCAATAATTATTGGCACTATGGTTTCAAATGCACATTCTGCGCCACTGGCCAACAACATAGTTAGCGCCCTAAGCACCCTGGAGCCAGTTCCTCCTATTCCGAAAACATATAACTTGCTCATATCCTATTGTTTTTTCATCTTAGTAATAAATGATGTACATGGGGAGTGCTTGCAGTTCTTACTCCAATGCCTTAACAATATTGTTAGGAGTATAAAGATAATTGATGCAAGAATTGCATTGTAAAACCCAAAGAAAATAGCATTGTTATAACTTATTTTATCCACGATACTGGAAGCAATAGCGCCATTTTGAATATCAACAGCAACTACATGGTATCCCCACCACCCAGCAAAGATAAACACTAGTACTAATTCAATCAGCCAATTCCACCATCTATTAAAACGTGGGTTATTCCCAATGTAATAGTAACAAATGAATATTACTAACGCAGCAAGGAAAATTGACACAAAGATGGATAGGAATTGATAATAAGCAGGGTTATAATCCATAATTTCATCATCCCACCCTTTCAGGTGATCAAACAATTCTGCCCCGTAGAATTTGAAGCTATAAATCCAATCTAAAAAGTCCATATCTTTTTATTTTAAGTTTACAATCATGTACATATAATACCCAGAACCTCTGGCTGTTAGTCCTTGTTGAACGCCATTTAATAAGTATTTCAAGCCATAGGTTTTATTACAATTCAACTCAGTTAATTGAGTATCATTATCATCTGTCATCTCAAAACCCCATTCTGGAGGTAAGCATTGTAATATAACCTTTATTTCTTCTCTTTGTATTCCTTTTACAATCTTAAGACTAATATTATGCGTAGCAGGTGACTTGGCAACAGTATTTCTATCAATTTTGATCTTAATCTCATCTGACAATTCTTTATTTATCAACTGTGCATAATTGCCTGTATCCATAAGATAGTCATCACCTAATACTAGTTCTAATAATCTAAGATTTGCAGCTATTGTAAACATAAATTCACCATTTTCATCTGGTTTCATGTTTTTAATATCAGACTTACTTACTTTATCAAATGAGCCTAACCTTGGTGCTGGCAAAACACTATATGCCACCTCTTCTAATTGAAAATTTGAAGCAAACCAATAATTCTGAACTCCAGAACCTTGGAATTTTTTATTCGGTATTCTGTCTTTTAAATACATTAAATAATAGATATTACCCATAACCCAAATATAATATGGCCTTTCACCATTATATTGATGTGGTTTATTCATGTAATCGTAATACCTACCATTGAAGTTTGAACTCAATTGATAGACCATCACACCAAAGTTAGGATGGTCAACACAATATTTAGCAAAGTTTTCCTTTATACCTATCTGCTGGTTTGTTAAATAAGCCTCTGGTGAAGACACACTACCTGGTGAAAAAATACAATCAGAGATGAAGATAGAAACGATATCGTTATCTGTATTCTCTAAAATCAGTTTAAAGATGTCGGCCATATCTGTTGTAGCAGTGTTACCGCCAGCAACTCTAAAAGAGTTTGGATTTAATCGGTTAATAAAATCAGAGATTGTATTACTCTTCTGAAAATCTCTTTGTGGTATTATCTTGCTATTGATAAAAAACATGTTCATTTCAGATGGGATACCAGAAATATCCACATCACTGAGATAGTTATATACATCTTGCTGGAACATGGTTTTGCCACCATCCACATAACCATTCATGCTACCAGAGTTTTCCAAATATACATTGATTATTGGATGTTCAGGCAAAGAATTACTGGAGTTAATGGTAGTTGAATTATTCTCACCCAAATCTGTAACTGACGTAGAAACATTACTAGTTCTCTTCCCACCAGTGCAGCTACAAACTATTATAGCCGTAAGAAACAAAAGACTAGATACAATGTTTTTCATAAGCATTTTATCAATTAAGGTCTTTCTTCTCCAGTTCCAAAAGAAGTTATTGTAAAAAAGAAGCGCGGAACTGCAATGCCACGTCTCTGTCTTGAAGGTCGTAGGAAACCCGAATATGCAGATGTGATATAGCAGCCCACGCTATGCGTGAGAGCCACTATGCATATCCTCGCATATTCATTTGAAAATTTCCTACGTTTTCAAGTCAGCAAGATAAGCATAACGCTTCTAATAATAACCAACTATGTCTTGAAGAATATTATTCTTCTGCTGCAAATATATAAAAAGAGTATTAATAAATCAATAGGTTTAATGGCATTTTTTATCAAATACATACTATATGTATAAATACACCAAAAACTACCCTATTTATTCCCTTTACTCTTCAATATATGCTAAGTTCGCATCAAAGATAGGGAAAAATGACGAAAGAGCAAAAGAAATGGTTTTACAAGCCTTGTAAAAGAGCTGATTCGTTTTAAGTATGAGAAACAAAGCAAGCAGTTGTTTGGCAATACGGGAAAAACTATTGGCGGGATAGCTTGGCTGCCCGAATTCCGAACTCCAAACTCCAAGTTACATCTGTTGATTTAATAATTTTGTCTCAAACTTACAATTTGTTAATATTAAAATTTTATCTTATATTAATATTTTTATATTAATATAAGATAAGTGAAATTTTCATCTAATTTGGATAGAAATACGAAAATGCAAATGAAATTTGGAGTTTGGAATTCGGCCAAAATTTAGGGGATAATATCGTCAGTGAAATTAGTTATTCTAATCAAGCCTTTTTGTTATTCTAATCGGCCCGATTACTTTAACTAATCCCCCTACCCCCTTATTGGCCATTTTTGATGGTATAGTGGGCAAAAACGGCTTTTTTCAGGGGTTGGTTACAATCTGAATCCCAAAAAGCCGCCTTTTGGCCAAAAAATTTGCAAAACGCCTTTTTATTTTGTATATTTGCACTACCAATTTGGTAGTGCGATTGCTGGCTGCGGCTCGGCATAGATGATACAAGCTTATCTCTGCGCTCGCCTTGCACAGCAATTGCAGTACAATTTGATATTGTAATGTGATCACGAGCGGGAGTCACAGCCCGATGTAGTCTGTGGCAGATCTTATACAACTAAACAAAAGTTTTATTTATGGCTACAAAGCGTATTGCGATGGGGATCAATCTCCGTCAGAACAAAATCACTGGTAACTCTGGTTACGGCAAGTATTATCCTGAAGTAGATGTGCAGAAGACTTTGTCTCTGCGTGGTTTCGCAAAGCACATGACCGACCACGGTAGTCTGTTTGGCCGTGACGTCATCGAGGCTGTACTCATCAAGATTACCGAGTGTCTTCCCGAACTCATTGCGCAAGGTGTTCCTGTGCAGCTGGGCAACCTGGGTACTTTCTACCCCACCGCAAAGGTGAAGAAGGATGCTGCTGTGTCAAGCATCGCCGAGATGGAAGGCCTTGACCCTAACGACATCGTGCAGGGCATCCGCATCCGATTCCTGCCTGACATGACCCGCGAGGACAACCTCTGTGGTCCTGCGTTCAAGAACGCTTGCTCTCTGGAACTGCGTAACATCGTGGATACCCAGAAGGTGACCATCAACGGCAAGGAGAAGGTATTGCAGACCTTGGTTCCAATCGCTACGGCTGTAGCTCAGACTCGTGCGGGTGGCAGCCCAAGCTCTGGCAGTGGCTCTAACACTGGTGGCAACACTGGTGGCAACACTGGTGGTAACACCGGAGGTAACACTGGCGGTAATACCGGTGGTGACAACGGTGGCGGTGGCGGCGGTGACGACGACATGCAGATCTAAAGCTCGAGAGCCGAAATGGATGTGTGTAGGCGGCATATCTGCTCGCAGTCAGCCGCCGGCACATCCATAAGGCGAAGAGCGAGTAAGTAACCTTAATCTAACTTAACATCATGAAAAACAAAGACCTTTGGAAGACGGTGATTCAGTTCGCCATCTCAATACTGACAGCAGCATTGACTGCCATGAGCACAACCTCGTGCATGGGACACGGTCCCATGTTTTTCTAAAAATAAATATATTTTAGAGAAAATATTTCGAGCTATGGGACACGGCCCCATCTATATGTAAGACTAAACCCCTCAATTCGAGGGGTTTTATCTTTTACGGCTCAGCGGCAACTAATGGCTTTGGCTCGTAGGGCTCATAAGGTATAGGTTTGTGACTCACTTCAATGATCGACTCACCAAAGAAAGACGAAAGTAAAGATATAGTCCTTATGGTAAAATTATGCTGTCCGCTAAGCCATTTGGTAACTTCACTAGGGCGCTTGTCCAATGCTTGAGCAAACTCTAATTTTGACAAACCCCGCTGTTCCATCAGGTCATTGATTCGATTGGAGATGGCCACCTCCATGTCTATCTCCTGCTGTATATCGGCAGGCACTGCCGACAATATTTTTTGAAAAGAAGTTTTCATCGTCTTCATAGGTCAAACGTATTGCTGCAAATTTAAATAAAAAAAATTCACTTATAAGTGTAATGCAAGAAAAAAAAATAATGTTGTCTTAGCATATTTAACAATTGAGGGCACTGATGGCGCCTCACTCCACCTGACTCAGATATCAGTTTTGTTGGGGAGAGGAATATTTGATTATCCATTACAGTGTTTTGCGTTTCCGCTTTGGGATTACAAGAATAAGTAGTATCTTTACGGCGTGGTAATCCTTTTTGACTATGATGAAAATAACTAAATGGGCATGGCTGCTCTGCTTCTCGTTATGTACGACGATGGCAACGGCGCAGACAGCGGCAAAAGCTGCGGCACAGGCGGCAGAGATCGACTCACTTCAGAATGCACAAGACTCCCTTGTGCGCGAGCTGCAGAGTCAGTTGCAGGAGTTTAAGATGCAACAGATCATGCTGCAAGAAGAACTCGAACGTACAGGTCAGAGATATGTGAACGACTCGCTGGCCGAGGTGCAGCGCAAGATGCGTGTCGATTCGCTCAGACAGATTACCCCAGGTGCCCCACTCATCTTTGACGACGATACCCTGTTTGTGCTCTATGCCCGCAAGGGCGGCAAGTTGGCCGAGACACGCGTCAGAGAGGCTAAGGAAATGATTACCACCATCGGACAGAGCCTCTCCTTTACCGTAGATTCCATCTACACCTTCGAAGACGAGTTGTCCACCGACATCATGGTAGGCAGTCAAGTAATCGTCAGTATCACTGATATGGACGGTCTCTGGCAGCATAAATCGCGCACAGAGCTGGCCAACGAATACCTGCCCATCATCAAGCAGACCATCGATGATTTACACGAGAAATACGGCTTACAGCAAAAGATGAGAGGCATTCTGATGGCAGCCGCCCTACTCTTTGTGCTCTACCTGCTCATTCGTTTTACCAACTGGGTATTCGGCCATTTCAGGATGAAGCTCATTCGTAAGGTGGTGAACCTGTTGCGCCCCATCAGTACGGAGAACTACAAGTTCCTCAACATCCATCGGCAGTGCGTGATGGTGATGATAGCCTACAACACGTTGCGCTATATCCTTATCGTCATCTATCTGTTCCTCGTCATTCCTACGCTGTTCTACATCTTCCCAGAGACGCAGACGTTCACCATGACCGTCTTCAGCTACATCTGGGATCCGTTCAAAGACATTGTCAAGGCCGTTATCGACTATATCCCCAACATCTTCCAGATAGCCGTCATCTGGGTATGCTTCTACTACCTGGTGAGGTTTATCCGATACATCTGCAACGAGATTGCGGCTGAGCGACTGAAGATTAGCGGCTTCTATCCCGATTGGGCAAGACCCACCTATTTCATCCTCAGGGTACTGCTCTATTCGCTGATGTTTGTCATGATATGGCCCCTGTTGCCTAACAGCAACTCGCAGGTGTTCCAGGGCGTATCCGTATTCATTGGTATCATTGTCTCACTGGGTTCTACCTCCATCATCGGCAACCTTATCTCAGGCATGGTAATGACCTACATGCGCCTCTTCAGCATTGGCGATTATATCAAAGTGGGAGATATTGTGGGCGAAGTGGTCGAGAAGACCATCCTCGTAACCCGCATCCGAACCCGCAAGAATGAAGTCATCACCATACAGAACTCCAACCTCATGGGCTCGCAAACCAGCAACTATACCGTTGCCGCCAAGAACTACTTGCTCATCGTGCACACCAAGGTCACCATTGGCTACGACGTGCCTTGGCAAAAAGTAAAAGAGATTATGGAATCGGCAGCCCTTGAAACGCCGGGCATCAAGCACAAGCCCCGTCCTTTTATGATGACCACCGCTCTGGACGATTACTATGTGGAGTACGAGATCAACGCCTATACCGACGATGCCGTCAAGCTGTCAGCCATCTACTCCAACCTGCATCAGAACCTGCTGAAGCGCTTCTTCGAAGAAGGTGTTGAGATTATGTCGCCACATATCTATGCCCACCGCACCGATCTTGAGCTGCAGATGCCTCCAGAGTTTAAGCAAGAGCTGGAGACACCCCAACCTGAGCAAAACGAAGCGCCTAAAAAGAAATAAGTGACGTCTCAGGATTATTTTGCCTCTGCTGACGGCTCCGCCTTCTCAGCGGCTTGCTGCTGCTTTTCAGCCTTCTCCTGTTCCTGTTTCAGGAAAGCCTGATACAGCTCCTTCATCTCCAGCTGCATATCGTGATCAAACACCTCCGGCATCTCAGGATAGCACTCGTTGCAGTTCGGACAAGCCTTCAGGATGTTACACGAAGGATATTTCGCACAACGCTGGCAAGCCTCTATCCAGTCGCCTCCCACCTCCTTGAAATAGGCAATCATCTGCTCGTCAAACCCCTCTTGATTGATGTGTCCAACGTGGTGACTGTCAGTATAATGCTCGCATTTGGTAATGTGTCCGTCCGGCTGAATCACCACACTGGCATCATTGTCCGCCATGCAGTAACCCGAGCGTATAGTGGCATCGAAATCACGATGAGAATACATTCCCCATTCACTCATCTTTTCCTGTATCTCCCGCATTTTCTGCAGCAGCACCTTGCGCTTCTGGTCGTCACTTATTGCAGTACGCTTGTTCTTGTCCTCAAACAAAAGATGCAGGTAAGCATGCAGGTTCTTGTTATCCTTGAAGCGTTCATGCAACTCATCCGCCAAACGCTCCAGATCGTCGGCATTGTGCATATCAATGTTCATGCGGATGCTCACAATGATATCAGCCGCCAACAGGTGACCTATGTTCTGCATCACCGTCTCGTAGGCATTCACCCCTTTGTAGATAAAAGCCTTCACACGGTTGTATGTCTTCTCCGTGCCGTCTATGGTAATTTGCACATGATTCAGTTTCCACTCGTCGTGCGCTTCCTTCACCGTCTCGGCATCCATCAGATAGCCGTTGCTGATCATGGAGGAGTCATACTTCACATTTGCCTCCTTCAAGCGGTTGCATATCAAGCTGATAACCGACTTATTGAACAGCGGCTCGCCACCAAACCATTCGATATGCACCGTTTCCTCGCCACTATGCTTGATGATATAGTCGGCCGTCTGTTGCGCCGTTTCCTCCGTCATCGGCCTGCGCGCCTGTCCCAGCTCATAGCAATAGAAGCAACGCGCGTTGCAGTCGCTGGTAGTCATGATGGTATAACCCGTGATGTGTGACTTAGGAGCCGCCATCACACGCGCCACGTTGCTCACTTGCTTGCTCAGCTTGCAGTCGTCGTGCTCCTCAGGCACCAGGAACCAATGGTCAATCAGTTCGGGCAAGTGGGTGGGACATTGCTCAAACACCCGCTGCTCCTCTTTCGACAGCAGCACCATCTCTTTCGTCATATTATGCAGCAGTAGCAGACCATCATCCACTGACGTCTTCACCACAAAGTTCATCAGGCGGTAATTCGCACCCTCCCGATGTTTCTGATTGCCCAACAGCTTGAAATAGGGCTTCGCTGGTTCAAATATCGTTTTCATCGAGTTCCTGCTTCATTACTACTTTCTCATCACTGCCCATGCCAGTTATGGAAACCTTCTTCACATTCTCATCGAGCTCTATCGAGAGCACGCGCTTTTCTTTCTTCTCTTATAAGCTTAGAATTTTAATCAAACCATTTTAACATTAGCGGATTAAACTACGATTCTTAATAAAATATATCATCTGTAGTGCGAACAGTAGCCCGCTTCGATCTATCAAAATCACTTATACCACGACAGCCAGTAGGTATTCCTCCAGTTGACCCAAAGATCCTCCCACGGGAATGGGATGTGCCCCCCGTTGCCTGTTTGAGGTCCTCCTCGTCGAGTTCCTGTTTCATTACCACTTTCTCATCACTACCTATTCCAGTGATGGAAACCTTCTTCACTGCGTCGTCAAGCTCTATGCTCAACACTCGCTTGTTGTTCTTCTTCTCTTCCATATTGAATCATTTTAGAATGAATGTATTAAACAATTGGTTTATCGGATGTAAAGGTACGACAAAGTTTTGGTTCTCCAAATATTTACGGGTTTGTTTTTTTATACAAGCTTAAAAACATTATCTTTGCAGTCATGAAGAAGTTGGTTATTATGATATGGATGCTGGTGGGCATGACCTTACAGGCCATGGCGGATGAGGGGCTACAGCCAGGTGTGGCGGTAGTCATCAACAAGGACTGCTACGGGACGGTGGTGCCGGAGACCTTGGACAAGCTGGCGGAGTATATTCGCAATGATAACTTCGAGATGTTTTCTACTTTCTTTAAGTTTGGCTACGCCACTTACCTGGACAAGGATATGCATGCCCTGGTGGTGAAGGTGCAGGGCAACAAGGTGTTGGTAAGGCTGGACAACCTGATGCAGTGGTGGGTAACGGATGATAACATGGTTACCACGAAAAGCTCGAAGGCTGCTAAATGAATATGTACTTACAGATGAACAGGATGGCCAGCACCCACATGGTTATCGAGATCTCCTTGAACCTGCCAGCCACAGCATGACAACCTACATAAGCGATGACACCTATGAGAATACCGTCGCAGATGCTGTAAGCCACAGGCATAAGCAGGATAGTCAGGAAGGCAGGGATAGCCTTGCAGTAGTCGTCCCAATCAATGCCATCGAGCGAGGGCATCATCATCATACCCACAATAATCAGGGCGGGAGCCGTAGCAGCACCCGGGATAGCCAGGAACAGCGGACAGAAGAACAGAGCGAGAGCAAAGCAAATGGCAGTGGTGAAAGCTGTCAATCCTGTTCGTCCACCTTCGCCCACACCTGCAGCACTCTCTACATAAGTGGTATTGGTTGAGGTTCCCAGGCAGGCACTGGCAATGGTAGCCAGTGAGTCGGCCACAAACATCTTATCCAAATCTGGTATTTTATTATTCTTGTCTGAATAACCACCCATGCCTGTGCCTTGATACACACCGATGATGGTACCCATTGTGTTGAATATATCAAGAAACAGCAAGGTGAAAACCACCACCAGCATATCCCAGCTAATCACCTGGTTCCATTGGAACTGACAGAAGATGGGAGTCAGGCTCGCAGGAGTAGAAACCACCCCATTCAGTTGGGTGATAGCCTGGCCTGTAGCAGGATCCTTAATAAACATACCTATCAGTGTGGCGATAAGGATTCCCCAGAGTATGCCGCCACGCACCTTGGCCATGACAAGGGCTGCGGTAATGAAGATACCTATCATCGCCAACAGAGCGGTGCCTGTTGAGATATTGCCAAGTGTAACCAGTGTGGTGTCGTTGGTGATAATGATACCGGCATTCTGCATACCGATGAAAGCAATAAAGAGACCTATGCCGGCTCCGATAGCCTTCTTCAGCGTGTGGGGGATGACACTCAACAGCAAGCTGCGTACTTTGGTGACGGTGAGTATGAAAAAGATGATACCTTCAATCAGTACGGCTGTCAGGGCGAATTTCCAGTGGTAGCCCATTCCCAGGCAGACGGTGAATACAAAGAAGGCATTCATGCCCATGCCTGGAGCTATTGCAAAGGGCTTCTTGGCATAGAGGGCCATGACCAGCGTACCGATGATGGCTGCCAAAGCCGTTGCGGTGAACACGCTTCCGCCTGGCATTTCGGGCAAGGCACTGAAGATGCTGGGGTTCACAGCCAGGATGTAGGCCATGGTCAAGAACGTAGTGATGCCCGCCATAATCTCTGTACGGACGTTGTGCTTTTGGAAGTCGAAGCCAAATAGTTTTTCAATAACTTGTTTCATAATGGGTTATTCTGTTATATACAAAGAAAAGGTTGTTTTTAGGTTTTTTTAAGTGGAGTAAAGTAAGAGATTTTTCTGCAAACTTGCAAACTTTTGGGATGTTTTTAACCTAACGTGCCTTTATTCGTTGGCTGCCCTTTTGTTAACAGGTCGTTGTAATGTAGCTGATGGCGATGGTGATGGCGAGCATGAGAAGCTCGGAGATGCGGTTGATGCGAACGGCAACCTGCATATCGGCAGTGGTGAGCTCGCGGTCGTTGGTGCCGATATAGGGCTTGTCGAAGACTTCGCCAAAATAGATGTGGGGACCACCGAAGCGACAATCGAGGATGCCGGCCAAAGCGGACTCTGGATAGCCTGAGTTGGGACTGGCATGGCACTTACCGAAGCGCTTGACGAAGCTTAATAGCTGGGGCTTGCCTGCGGCAAAGACCATGAGCTGGGCTGTGAGGCGTGCTGGGAGGTAGTTGGCGACATCATCCATGCGGGCAGCAAAGCAGCCAAAATGGAGGTATCGCTCCGAGTGATAGCCTATCATACTGTCTAAGGTGTTGACCATCTTATAGGTCATCATACCGGGGACACCCAAGAGGATGTACCAGAACATGGGGGCTATGACGCCATCGCTGAGGTTCTCAGCCAGTGTTTCCAATGCGGCTTTGCGTACTTCTTGTGCAGTGAGTTGACTGGTGTCGCGACCTACAATGCGGGCTACTTGCTGGCGACCTTCTTCCAAGGATCTGTCGAGGGCATGAAACACTTCGCGTACTTCTCGTATCAGGGTGGTGCCTGCCAAGCAGCAGAATATCAGGATGATTTGAATGGCTGCATTGAGCCAGGGGGAGATGATGGTGCAGAGCTTGAGCACGCCCCATGTGGCGGCAAAGGTGAGTAGCACGAGGCTGATGGCAAGTATGGCGCCTTTTGCCTTTCTGTGCTGGCCTTTGTTCAATGCATGTTCGCCTGCTGCTATCAGCTTGCCGAAGCCGACAACAGGATGAGGGAGCCAGGATGGGTCGCCGAGGTACCAATCCAAAACGTAAGCCACTATAATATTAACACTATTCATCTTATATCTCTCTTTCGCAAAATAGATGTGCCGGCAGCTGACTGCAAGCAGATATGCTGCCTACACACATCTATTTAGCTCCATATATAAACTTTAATGCTGAATATATGGGGAGAGCGGATGTTTAGGCTTGCCGTGAGGAGCGACCCCATATATTCAGTATATTAAGTTAACATCCACTCGTTAATAGCAGCAACAAGGCAATCGTTTTCTGCTGGCAGCTGTGCGGCAACTCGGAAGAAACGATTATCAAGGCCATCAAAGTTGGAGGCATCACGAATAAGGATGCCGTGCTGCATCGCAAGCCAGTCCTTCAGTGCAGATGTCTTGCCCATGCGGAGCTGTGCCAACATGAAGTGAGTGCTGGTTTCCCACACATCTACGGCACCAGTGGCTATCAAGCTGTCACGCAGGCGTTGTGCCTCTTGCAGGTAATCGGAAATGGGAGGAACACCCCCTATCCCATGCTCCAGCAAGTAATGCCCCGCTTCTATGGCCAGCGCATTGACCGACCAAGGCATTTTGTGTGTGCGGAGGTGTCGCAAGAGATGAGGTGCTGCTGTGATGTAACCTAGTCGGATGCCTGGCACACAATAGCGCTTGGTGAGGCTATGCAGCAGCAAAAGATTGTCGTATTGCAGGGCCTCGGAAGCCGAGAAGAGTGGCTTCATTACGAAGTCCTCATACGACTGGTCGATGATGAAAGTTACTTGCGGATTTGCTTCAATTAAATTTTGCAAATAGCTTTTATCCAAAAGATTACCTGTTGGATTATTTGGATTGCAAATCCACAGTAAATCGACCCCATTGTCAATGCGAAATTTTTCGCATTGGGTGGATAACTGGTAAATGGCACTCACTTTGCATCCATTCATGACACAGGCATCGGCATACTCACGAAATGTGGGTTGCAACACCTGGGCATGCTGTCCGTTATAGGCATGAGCGATGAGGTAGATGGCCTCGGTAGCCCCACTGGTGACCATCACACAATCGGGGTCAATATGATGCCACTGGGCCAACTCAGCAGCCAGCGTGGTGGCCTCTGGCTCAGGATAAGCAGACAGCACCTCCATCCTCTCGTGCAGGTAGGCATATAATCCCCTCAAATCTGCATGACTATAGATATTGGAGCTGAAATTCAGTCGGATATCCTGATAGCGATAGCTGTCGTCTCCGTGTCCCTCAATCATGGCGTTGTGAGGATTTGATAGACCTTGTCCATATCTACATGCTGGCGAATATGGGTAGCCAACTTGTCGTACTGCTCTTCTTTGATAGCCTGATAGTCGAACGACTGAATGGCTTTGTCAATCTTTTTTTGCCAAGGTTGCAAGAGGAAATTGATAAAGGCTGGATTGTCGAGGATACCGTGGATATAGGTACCCATGCACTTGGCATCGACAAAGCAACCGTCGGTATGGCCGTCGGTAAAGATGTTCAGCGGAGAGGGTGTCGCCTCTTGTACGGGTATGGTTTCACCCATGTGGATTTCGTAGCCCTGCATCAGCTCTGCATCATCAGAAACTGCCAAACGGAAAGTGTCTTGACGCGTCACCTTCTCGCCTGTCATCGATGTACTTACAGGCAACAGTCCTAAGCCTGGCAAGCGTTCGATGGAGCCTTCCACATGATCGGGGTCTAACACCTCGACGCCCATCATCTGATATCCGCCGCAGATACCCAAGACGGTAGCGCCTTCTCGATGGGCACGGATAATGGCCTGAGCCACACCATTGCGTCGCAACTCGTACAGATCGTCGATGGTGCTCTTGCTACCAGGGATGATGATGAAATCGGCCTTTTGGAGGTCTTCGGTATTGTTGGTATAGAACAAATGTACGCGAGAATCTCGCTCCAATACATTGAAATCGGTGAAGTTGCTGAGGTGTCGCAGCAGTACCACTGCCACATTCACCCTACCCTGTTCGGCCTGCATCGACTTAGTGACCAGCGCCACACTGTCTTCCTCTTCAATATAGATGTCTTTGTAGTAAGGCACCACGCCTAACACGGGTACTTGGCAGAGGTCTTCCAACATCTTCACGCCACTCTCGAAGAGGCGCAGGTCGCCACGAAACTTGTTGATGATGATGCCTTTGATGTATGTTCGTTCTGCTGGGGGCAATAGGGCGATGGAGCCATAGACGCTGGCAAACACCCCACCCCTGTCGATGTCGCCCACGAGTATGACATCGGCGCCGGCATGTATGGCCATGGGTAGGTTGACGAGGTCGCTGTCTCGCAGGTTGATTTCTGAAATGCTGCCTGCTCCTTCCATCACGATGGGGTTATAGCGTGATGCCAGACGGTCGTAGGCTTCGCACACTGCAACACGCAATTCTTCGCGTCCTTCCTTGCGGAAATAGTCGTAGGCATGACGGTTGCCGATGGGCTTGCCGTTGAGCACTACCTGGCTGGTATGGTCGCTCTGGGGCTTCAGGAGCAAGGGGTTCATGTCGGTATGGCATGGGATGCCTGCTGCTTCGGCTTGTACGGCTTGGGCTCGCCCTATCTCAAAGCCTTCGGGGGTGGCATAGGAATTGAGGGCCATGTTCTGCGCTTTGAAGGGGGCAGGACGATAGCCGTCCTGTCTGAAAATGCGACAGAATCCTGCAGCGATGATGCTTTTGCCTACATCGCTGCCTGTGCCGGCAAACATGATGGGATGCAGTTGTTTCATGCTGCAAATATATATGTTGCACAGGACAGAACAAAATAAAAATGGATGATTTTTTCTGACCCAAAAGGGGCTATCTTTACAAGATAGGGCGAAAAAGATAATTATTTCTGAAAATCTGCTTGTCGTTTCAGATAAAAGCACTACATTTGCAAACGGAATGGGCAAGTCATTGTATTTCGTACAAAGACTTCAAGGGAATCAGGTGAAAAACCTGAGCTGTTCCTGCAGCTGTAATCCTCATCAAAGAGGTCTGCTACTACAAGTACCACTGTCTGCTTCGGCAGATGGGAAGGTCAGGCAAGACCGAGGAGAGCCAGAATACCTACCTCTTCCAAACGGTAATTAATGAGCTTCCAGGTAAGAAGCGAAGAATGTCGGATTTTAATAATTGTATGAACTACAGACATTTTGTATTAACAGGTTGTCTATGCCTGCTTTCCATGTATTTATCGGCTCAGAGCATCATCGAGAACAAGTCCAATGAGGAATTGTCGTTGATGCTTGACGAGGTGGTGGTGACGGGTACGGGTACGGAGCATCTTTTGAAGGATGTTCCCGTGCAGACCGAGGTCATCAACCACAAGGTCATTGAAGCATACGGGGGAAAGAATCTGCAGGACATTCTGATGATGCTGACTTCATCGCTCGACTTCAACCAAGACGATATGGGCAGTCAGATGCAGCTGAACGGATTGGGCAACAGCTATATCCTGATTCTTATCGACGGCAAACGCATTCATGGCGATGTGGGCGGACAGAATGATTTGGGGCTGATTGACCCTAATAACATTGATAAGATTGAAATCGTGAAGGGTGCCTCCAGTGCTTTATATGGTAGTGATGCCATTGCGGGTGTGATCAACATCATCACGAAGAAACATGATGAGGGTATCTTGCTGGAAAACACTTCGCGTGTTGGTTCCTACGGTGACATTCGCCAACATAATGGCATTGGGTTCAGGATTGGCAGGTTCCAAAGCTACACCAATTTGCAGCTCCAGCATACTGACGGTTGGCAAAATACTGCTACGGAATATACTACTGGTACGGAAGAATCTATTACCGACAGTAAGAACAAGACGGTGAACCGATATACGAATGCACAGGTGGCGCAGAAGTTTACGTATGACATTGGTGACAAACTGCAGCTCTATGCCGAAGGTAGTGCTTACTGGAAGCATATCTATCGTCCATCAGGCAAATATGCACATTATGACGTAAAGACCTACGACCTGGAATACCATAACTCTTCGTTGGCCGGTGGTGGTAAATACCAGCTTAGTGGTACCGACTATATCACTTTGGACGTGGATTGGAATCGTCATGCTTACTTCTATCATTTCACTGACACGACGCTGGTGGATGGGTATTTGTTTGGCAAATTCACACACTATTATCCTATGTTTCCTGGAGAGCATGAACTGCAGAGCGACCAGCAGCGCACGATGGTCAACGTGAAAGGTGTGTTTGAACTGCCTTACGAAAACCGTCTGAGTGCCGGACTGGAATGGCGCTACGACTGGCTGAACGCGCCCATGCGCGTAGAGGGAGAAAAGGTGAGCGACTGGACAGGGGCCATCTATATTCAGGATGAGTTTAGCCTCTGGAACTGGTTGAACGTGACTGGTGGACTGCGACTGAACAAAAACCAGAACTTCGGAATGAAACTGACGCCTAAGATTTCTACTATGTTCAGCTTGGGCGACTGGCGCATCAGGGCCACCTGGAGCGAAGGGTTCAAGTCCCCTACTCCCAAAGAGTTGTACTACAGGTATGTGAAAGAGATGAACGGCTCTTATCTCTATATGGGCAACCCTGACCTGAAGCCGCAGACATCTGACTATTTCTCACTGGGTGTAGAATATTCCTGGAAAGGCTTCTATTTCAACGTGAGTGGCTATTACAACACCTTGAACAACATGATAACGCTGGTGACCATTCCTAACTATCAGGCTCCGGCAGAATATCAGGTGGCTTACGAGCTGAAGAAGACGCGCCAGTATCAGAACATGGAGGATGCCAAGACCTATGGCGTGGATGTATCACTGCGCTATGCCCATAAAGATTGGAGTGCGGGTATTGGCTACAGCTGGCTGGACAACTCGGCGCATGTGTATGACAGCAACAAAGAGATACTGAAAAAAGTTATTATCGATGGTACGGCGCATCATAAGGCCAATGCTTATGTGACTTGGAAGCATGCTTTTGGCGATGCCTATCGCTTGGGTGTGGGGGTATATGGCCGTATGAGTACGAAACGCTATTACCAGACCGATGGTGATGGTAAGGGCTATCAGATATGGCGCATCAACACTACCCACGATTTCGGCAAGAGCAAGACGATGTCTTATCGACTGGAAGCGGGTGTTGACAATATCTTTGACTATGTGGATACTACACCGCATGGAAGGCATCTGGGTACCACCACTCCGGGCAGGACCATCTATGCGTCGCTGACCATCAAGTTCAGCAAAGGAAAGAAAACGAACAATAAGTTCAACTCTAATATGAGTAACAGTGAAGATGATTAATTAACATGTTTTATATAAATCTTATTATCAATGAAAAAATTAAAATTAGCGTTGATGGTCGTCATGACCATGGTTCTTGCAGGAACGTTTACTTCTTGTAAGAAAGATGAGAAGATTGTTGAAGTTGAAAAAGAGGTAATCAAGGAGGTGGTGAAGGAAGTTCCTGTAGAAGTGGACAACGCCTACAGTCGCTACCTGAATGCTATCGTTGCAAATGTGAAGGCTGAGAAGAAGAACGACAAGGCTATCCTTCTGGTGGCTTTCGGTTCTACTTGGGAGCAGGCATTCGATGCTTTCGATGAAACCATCGCTGCTTACAAAGCCGCATTTGCTGGTTATGATGTATTCCTGAGCTACTCTTCAGCTATCTGCATCAACCGTGCCGCTGCTGGTGAGAACGGTGTTACACGTAACTATTATGCTCCTTCATACTGGCTGAGTGCTTTTGCTGACAAAGACATCCGGTATAAGGAAATCGTTGTTCAGTCATTGCAGGTAATCCCTGGTGAGGAATACACCCGTGTGATTAACTACATCAAGGACTTTGCCAACAATGCTAATGGCGACCTCGATGACGATTACCTGTCTGGTGTTACCCTGAAACTGGGTGTGCCATTGTTGCAGGACAAGGATACCGACGTGCCTAATGTGGCTGCTGAACTGCATAAGCTGTATGGTGATAAGGCCGCTACCGATATCGTGGCATTCATGGGTCATGGTAACCCTGACTCATACGATACCTATAAGGCAAATGTTCGCTACACTGAGCTGGAAGCTGCTTTGCAGGCTAAGAGCACTAACTACTTCGTAGGTACTGTGGATATGATGGAGAACTTCAAGACTGATGTGTATGATCGTATGGTAGCTGCTGGCAAGAAGGATCAGAATATGAAGGTTTGGCTGCACCCATTGATGTCCATTAACGGTGACCACGGTCACAACGATATGGCTGGTGACGATCTGCCAGAGGATGTTGATGAAGTATTCACCTTCGCTACTCTTCAGGCTTTGGCCAACGAAGAAGGTGAAGTGGAAGATTGCAGCTGGAAGAACTACTTCGGTGCTGATGGTTCTGGTTTCTCTTGCGACGACGATACCATCATCCCATTGGGTCTGTTGGAGTTGCCAACCATTCGTCAGATCTGGATGAACCACACCCAGGATGCTATCGATGGCGATCCACTTGATTACTATCACTCAAAGAATCCAGAGCCATAAGAGGTTTATTCTCTCAATTAAAATATAATATCAGTTAAGTTAATTTTGACGGGACTGCCCCCCTTGCGGGGGCACGCCCCGTTTCTCCGTATTAAAGAAGAACATTTTTATGAAGCATTTAATCGCCATTCTGTTGTCAATCACAGCACTGAATGCTGTAGCACAAACACCTGCGTCAACACCACAAGACAGTACGACCGTAAGACGTATGGGGCAAAACCCCGATGTGATGAAAGAGTTCGAACTGAACCCTGTAGTAGTGACAGGTACAGGTACGCACCAACGACTGAAGAACACCACTGCCCCTGTGGCTGTGGTAACGGCCAACGAGATAAAACGTGCCGGCATCACCGATTTTCAACAAGCGATGACGATGATGGTACCATCATTGTCGTTCAACCCTACCACCATGGGCTCTTATCTGATGATGAACGGTTTGGGCAACAAATATGTGCTTATTCTCGTGAACGGACATAAGCTCATTGGCGACATCTCTAACAACATTGACCTCGAGCGTATCGACATGAGTCGTGTGAAACGTATCGAGGTACTGAACGGTGCTGCTTCGTCTATCTATGGCTCTGATGCCATAGCGGGTGTGATCAACATCATTACCAACGACCCAGAGGACGAAATCACTTTTACCAGTAGCAGCAAATACAGCGGAAAAGGACAATACACGCAGGATGTGAACCTCGATATTGCCAAGGGCAAGTTGGGCTCATCTACTGCCTACAGACATACACAGGCCAACAACTGGCAGAACAGTCCCTACGAGACAGTCACAGCGAAAGACGGCACAGTGAGCTTGCGCGAGACTGTCTATCCCATGTCGTTTGGCTACCACTCAAACACAGTGAGCCAGAAGTTCACTTTCAAGGCCAACGACCAACTGTCGTTCTATGTCAGCGGCAACTATTACTGGAAACTTACGGATCGTCCTGTGAAGACGAAAGACACCAATGGGGGCTTCAACTACGACTTGCACAATGAATCGTGGCGCTTCGAGGGGGGCGGACTGTATCGCATCAACAACAAGAACTCCATCAAGCTGGATCTCACGGCGGACGACTATCGACAGAATCATAAGTTCATTACCGACTACCAAGGATATCATCCTGGCGACTATGCGATGAGCAAGCGTCAGAAATACTATAATGCCGAACTGCGTGGTGTCTTCCATTTTACGCAGAACAGCAATACGGTGTTTGGCTTGAATGCCCGTGAGGACAAACTGAAATCATCGAGTGGCGATGTGGAGGGTGATGCTTATACGCTGTCGGCCTACGCTCAGCATGAGGTGAAGTGGAACGCTTTCAAGGCTACGGTGGGGGCTCGCTACGACTATCACGAAATAGCAGGTAGTCATTTCAGTCCGAAGGCTACTTTGATGTACACCGTGGGGGGCTTTAACTTCCGTGCTACGTATGCTCATGGATTCCTGTCGCCGCAGTTGAGTGAGTTGTATTACAAATACTACAACGACAATGCGGGCAAGAAACCTACCATTACCATCGGTAACAAAGACCTGAAAGCTGGAAAGAGCAACTATGTTTCGCTGAATGCTGAATACAGGAACGACCGCTACAGTGTGTCTGTCACGGGCTATCTGAACTATCTGAATGATATGATTACCCGTAAGGCCTACCCCATTACGGATGAGGTAAAGAACTGGTCGCGTCAGAACTTGCACTTGACAGAGGAGCAGATTGACCGTCTGGAAGATTACAGCCTTTACGTCAACTTCGATAGGGCCATTATTCGTGGTGTGCAGTTGGATGCATCGGCTAACCTCTTCCCTGGTTTTATCATTACAGGCAACTATAGCTATACCTATTCTCGAGGCAAGTTCGATGGTGTGTGGCAGAACATAGAGCGTAGCATTCGTCATACGGGTACTATCTCTGCCAACTATTCACACTCCTGGGGTTATTATCGCCTGAATGTAAACCTTACGGGCAGAATGCAGAGCAAGCGTCTCTTCCCGGACGAAGACGATGCTCCTGGCTATGGTATCTGGAATATCAACACGCGTCATACATTCGACCATCTGAAGCATGTACAGATTGAGCCGAGCATCGGTATCGACAATATCTTCAACAAGAAGGATTGTCGTCCGAAGGGTGTCAATTATGCGTTGCTTTCTCCTGGCAGAATGCTGACCGTTGGATTGAATATTAAGTTTTATTGAAAATTGAGAATTGAGAATTTTATGATGATAAAACTGGCATACGTTTCTGCAGCGTAAAGAAAATCGGGAAAGTTTTCCGTATAAAAACGCAAACAGGTCAGAGCGCTATGTTTATTTTGCGTTTTAGGAAAGCTTGTGCAAACCGAACGCAATAAAGCTTGCTTTAATTGCTGAGGTGCAGCCAAGGTTATTCAAAACGTGAGCGATTTTTAGTGGAAGAAACTCAGACAGTTTTACCATCAAAAATATTCATTAAGACGTTGAAGAAAGATATTATGAAAAAATTAAGTGTTTTATTATTAATGCTGTGTATGAGCATGATGTGCTTTGCACAAAACGAAAAGGCAGCAATTCTGATGGTACACTTCGGCACTACAGAGCCAGAAGGTAGAGCGTTATCACTGGAGACAGTAAACAACGATGTGAAAGCAGCATTCCCCGATATGGAAGTGAGACAAGCCTATGCCTCCGCCATTATCCGCAACATCTGGGGCAAACGCGGTGAGCGTTTCTATAGTCCGCAAGAAGCATTGATGCAACTGCGTGCCGACGGCTATGAGCGAGTATATGTGCAAAGCACCACCTTGATGGAAGGCTATGAAATGACCTACCTCAGAGAAGCCATTGCCGCCCTGCAACCCTTCTTCAAGGAATTGAAAGCAGGCAACCCACTGCTATACAGCGTAGAAGATTGCCAGAAGGTATTGGACATCTTATCTCGTGATGCAGCAGAAAAGAACCAAGCTGTGGTGTTGGTAGGACACGGAACAACCCACCCTTCTACAGCCATTTATGCGATGCTTCAAACTATGTTGCAAGAGCGTGAGCAAAACAACTGGTATGTATCTACCATCGAGGGGTATCCCACACAGGAAATGACGCTAAAGAGTCTGAAGCAGAAGAAGGTTAAAAAAGTGCAACTGCGTCCGTTATTGCTCACAGCTGGTGATCATGCCCGCAACGACATTGCCAAAGAGTGGAAAGAATTGTTCGAACAACAAGGCTTCGAAGTAGATGTGAAGTTGCAGGGCTTAGGAGAAATTAAAGCCATCAGGGATATTTATATCCAGCATATCAAGGATATTTTGAAGTAAAATCTTTATATTTGCTGATTCAGTATAGCCGAGGCAATTTAGAATAGAGCCAAAATATAATAACAACAAGATGGTGAACGGAAAAATCATAGTGGCCGGCATAGGTCCTGGAAACGAAGCCGACATCACAGGAGCAGTTATCAACGCATTGAGAGAAGCTGATGTGGTCGTTGGTTACAAGTATTACTTCCAGTTTGTTAAACCTTTCCTTCATAAAGGCGCCCAGTGTGTGGATACCGGCATGAAGAAAGAACGCGAAAGAGCCAAACAAGCATTTGAGTTAGCTCAAGAAGGCAATACAGTGGTGGTGATCAGCTCAGGCGATGCTGGTATCTATGGTATGACCCCTCTCATCTATGAGATGAAGAAAGAGCGCAACAGCGATATCGAAGTGGTGTCGATTCCTGGCATCAGCGCTTTCCAGAAAGCTGCCTCTTTGTTGGGTGCTCCTATTGGTCACGATCTCTGTCTGATATCGCTTAGTGACCTGATGACACCGTGGGAGAAGATTGAGAAACGTATCATTGCAGCTGCTGAAGCTGATTTCGTAACTGCCATCTATAATCCCAAAAGCGTGGGCAGGTACTGGCAACTCTATCGTTTGCAGGAGTTGTTCCTGCAACATGGTAGAAGTGGTGAAACGCCTGTAGGCTATGTGCGTCAGGCGGGCAGGCCCGAACAAGAAGTCAAGGTCACTACTCTCTCGGCTTTCGACCCTGAGGAGGTAGATATGTTTACCGTTATCATTATCGGCAACTCACAATCCTATAATTGGCAGAACACCATGATTACGCCTCGTGGCTACTATCGTGAGGTGATTACGGAGGGGCAGAAAGTAGGACAAAACATCATGATTGAGAGCTTCCGCACCATCGAGAAAGAGCTTCGCGACCAGCAGATGCCAATTGGCAGAAAATGGCCTTTGTTGCATGCCATCCACACCACTGCCGATTTCGATATGGAGAACATTTTGTTGGTGGATGACCAAGCTGTGGAAACGATGTATGAAGGTGTGACAAGCGGACGCATCAAGCATATCATTACTGATGTGACAATGGTGGTGAGTGGCATTCGGAAAGGTGCCTTGCAACGCTTAGGTGTGGAGGCGAAATGTTATCTGGATGACGCTCGTGTGAAGCAGATGGCGGAGGAAAAAGGCATTACCCGCACGCAAGCTGGCATTCGTCTGGCTGTAGAACATTATCCTAATGATGCTATCTTTGCCTTCGGTAATGCACCAACTGCCTTGATGGAGCTATGTGACTTAATTCGCAAAGGCAAAGCCTATCCAGCTGGCATCATTGCCGCTCCTGTGGGATTTGTACACGTTAGGGAATCGAAGCACATGGTGAAGCCATTCAAGAATATCCCCAAACTTATTGTGGAAGGGCGAAAGGGAGGCAGTAACCTTGCAGCGACATTGGTAAATTCTATCCTCTGCTTTAATGATGCAGAGGCATTATGGCCTGGGAGGGATTTATAGAATTGAGAATTGAATGAGACGACCTAAATTTATTGTAATAGGATTGAGCGATGCACCAGAGCCTTGGTTGGAACCAAAGGCGCTGGAAGCCATTAAGCAAGGAAAAGTGTTTAGCGGCGGCAAGCGGCATCATGAGATTATGCGACCATTCTTGCCAGAGAGTTACGAGTGGATAGATATCACTGTACCACTATCAAATGTGTTTGCCCAATACAAACAGATTTTCAATGGTCACTTTTCGGAACAGCGAGAGCCATCATGCATGCATGTTTTGTCGAGTAGTGACGAAATAGGACGCAGTCAATGGTCAATGGTCAATGGTCAACGGTTCATCGTTGTCTTCGCTTCCGGCGACCCTCTGTTTTTCGGCTTCGCCAACACCATTTTACGCGAGATGCCTGATGCAGAAATAGAGCTATTCCCATCGTTCAACTCCCTGCAGACACTGGCACACCGCATGCTGATGCCCTATCACGATATGCGCATTGTATCCCTCACTGGACGTCCTTGGCATGAGTTCGATAAAGCATTGATAGAAAGAACTCCCAAGATGGGTGTACTGACCGACAACAAAGAACACACCCCAGCCACCATCGCACAACGTATGATGGACTATGGTTACGACCAATACAACCTGTGTGTAGGAGAACATCTGGGTAACCTAGAAAAAGAACGCATCACCCACCTTTCTTTAGCAGAAGCCACTCAACGGTCGTTCGACAATCCCAATTGCCTGATACTGCAAGCAGCCCACACCTCACCAAGGATATTCGGCATCCCCGATGACCAGTTTGCTATTTTGGAAGGACGACCACGGATGATTACCAAAGCCCCTATCCGACTGCTTTCATTGCAAGCCTTAGATTTGTATCAGAAGCATACCCTTTGGGATATCGGCTTCTGTACTGGCTCCGTCAGCATAGAGGCCAAATTGCAATTCCCGCATCTGGAAATCGTTTCCTTTGAAGTGCGCGAGGAAGGCAAAGAACTGATGCGTATCAACTCACATCGTTTTGGAGCGCCTGGGATCACGGCATTGATAGGTGATTTCCTGACACAGGACCTGAGTGTTCTTCCCCGTCCGGATGCTGTGTTTATTGGCGGACATAACGGACAACTGCCCCTTATGCTGGAGCGTATCAAGAGTGTGTTGTTGCCTGGTGGATGTGTAGTGTTCAACTCTGTGAGCCAAGAGAGTCAGCAAGCATTCAAGGAGTCTGCTTCTGCTTTGGGCTATACTTTGCAACCCTCGATGCACCTTGCGCTCAACGATTTTAACCCTATAGAAATCATTAAAGCAACGATATGAATAAAATAGCCATAATACCTGTAAATGAAGCTGGTATGCAAGTAGCATCCTTGCTTCAACAACCACTGAATGCACAGGTGATCAAGCGTGCTGACGTAGGCAATTGTTGGCATGAATATGATGCTTTCGTGTTTATTGGAGCCATGGGTATTTGTGTACGAACCATCGCTCCTTATATCGAAGACAAACATACTGACCCTGCCGTTATTTGCATGGATAGTTTGGGCAAACAAGTAATATCTGTTTTGTCTGGTCATGTAGGAGGTGCCAATGATTTGACTTTACAAATTGCTGGTTTTTTGGGGGCAGAACCTGTGATTACTACCCAAAGCGATAAGGCAGGATTATGGGCACTCGATACTATCGGAAAGAGATTTGGTTGGCAAACCATCCATGCTACTAATCCGGCTATCTTTGCTTTTGTTAACCAAGAGCCAACGGCTTTGTTGCTCGATATCCGAGATGAAGGTACGGATTATTTGGAAAGCAGTATGCCTGCGCATGTTACACAGGTGTTTGACATACAAGATATCACAGCGGAAAAATACAAATTGGCGATTATCGTGTCATACAAGCACTTCGCCCCTATCAAGGGTGTTGTCCTGCTGCAATTTATTCCTGAAGTACTGACGATGGGCATCGGTTTGGCACATCAGGCACAACCGGTAGAAGGTATTTTGCAGGAAATCCACCGTCAATTAGCACTTGGCGGCATTGAGCCAATGGCTATAAAGCGATATGCCACCATTGACGTCAAAGCTGATGAGCCTGTCATTCATCACCTGCAAAAGGAAGGCAAAGAGGTGGTTTTCTACAAAGCCAATGAGTTGTCGGATATTGAGGTACCTACTCCCAGCAGTACGGTAGCGCAACATGTGGGTACCCCCAGCGTTTGCGAAGCAGCTGCCATCCTGGGTTCTAATCATGGAAAGCTTGTTATAGAAAAGGTAAAGGGCAAAAACTGGACAGCCGCTTTGGCTATCGATTATGCCCATTTGCGGGAGCGTCAACATGGTCATATTGAGATTGTTGGTGCTGGTCCTGGTGATCCCGATTTGGTGTCTGTTCGTGGAAGAAAGATGTTGGAAAAGGCCGACCTCATCTTGTATGCAGGCAGTCTGGTACCCAAGGAACTAACCGAATGCCACAAACCAGGAGCTACCGTTCTCAGCTCTGCCTCTATGGCGTTGGAGGAACAAGTAAACCTGATGAAAAAATTCTATGATGAAGGTAAGTTTATTGTTCGCTTGCATACTGGCGACCCTTGTATCTTCGGAGCCATACAGGAGCAGATGAATTACTTTGACAAATGGGGCATGAGCTATCACATCACCCCAGGCATCTCATCATTCTTAGCAGCTGCTGCTGAATTACGTTCTCAGTTTACGATACCTGAACGTGTGCAGACCATCATCCTGACTCGAGGCGAAGGTCGTACCCCAATGCCTGAAAAGGAGAAGCTGCATCTCTTGGCTCGTAGTCAGAGCACCATGTGTATCTTCCTAAGTGCCGCTATTGTTGACGAGGTGCAACGTGAATTGCTGATGGAATATCCTGAAGATACCCCCGTAGCGGCTTGCTATCACCTTACTTGGAAAGACCAACGCATCTATCGTGGTGTATTAAAGGACTTGGCTAAGATAGTGAAGGACAATAACCTGACGCTTACCACTATGCTGGTTGTTGGTGATGCCATCGACAATCGTCAGGGTTTGTCGGAATTATATAACAAACAGTTTACCCACCTCTTTAGAGAAGGGAAAGATAATTGATAATGGTGAATATAATAGATAATTAACTTACTAGATGGTAAAAGGGCATATTCGGAGAGGCGTTAATAAATTTCGAGTTTTTGCGTTAAGAGAAAAAATCAAATAAGACCTTTGGTCGTCTATTTTTTCTTAGCAAAAACGAAAAAAATTTAGCCTCGGAGGATCAGACCTTTTAACATCTTAGGAAGTAATTAGGAAGAATAAACTAATGATATTAGTCTTTGGAGGAACAACAGAAGGAAGGATGGCAGTCAAGAAGCTCGAAGAAGCCGGCACCCCCTACTACTACTCAACGCGAGGCGATGAGCAGGAAGTAACGCTGCACCACGGCACTCGCCTCACAGGCCCTATGGATGCCCAACAACTCACCACCTTCTGTCAAGAACACACCATCCGCTTGCTCATTGATGCAGGTCACCCCTTTGCCGAGGTGTTGCATCAAACGGTGGCAGAGGTAGCTCATTCTTTACATCTTCCAGCTATCCGTTTTGAAAGAATCTATCCTCCACGAGACTCCTCCATCATCTGGTGCAAGGACTATGCCGATGCTATTGAAAAGATACAAGAAAAAGGCGTGAAACGGCTGTTGGCACTTACAGGCGTACAGACCATCACCAAGCTCAAGCCGCTTGTCAATCTGGGCGTTGATTGCTACTTCCGCATCTTGAACCGAGAAAGCTCTTTGCGAATAGCGCACGAAAACGGCATCAACGATGACCACCTGCTTTATTATGATGCAGATCATAACGACCAAACAGGACGAAGTCAATGGTCACTATTTGACGCCATGATTACCAAAGAAAGTGGCACCAGCGGAGGTTTCAAAGAGAAAGTGGAAGCAGCCCAAGCGGGCGGCATGCAAGTATTTGCCGTTTGCCGTCCAGCTACCCCATCGGTCTTTCATATTGTCAATGGCGAACACGGTTTGCGTCGCATGGTAGAAAAGCTGTTGCCTGAATTCTATCCTTTGCATAGTGGCATCACCACAGGCACTTGTGCTACAGCTGCTGCGATAGCCGCACTGTTTCAGTTAGAAGGACAACACCCCAATATGGTCCCTGTGGTACTTCCCAATGGCGAAACCATTCAGGTGGAGGTACATTATGGCGACAATTATGCCTATGTACTGAAAGATAGTGGTGACGATCCTGATATCACCAAAGGCATTGAAATCAGAGTTTCTGTGAGTATATTGCCAACTGACATCGCCTTAACGTCTGAGGATGAAGCCGATGATGATGGTCTCCTACCTCGCATTCTCATCCGAGGTGGTGAAGGTATTGGTACCATTACCCTTCCTGGCTTCGACTATCCTCCAGGCTCTGCTGCCATCAACAAAGTTCCTCGTCAGATGATTCGCCACAATCTCCGCTTATCATTGGATCAGTCAACGCAGTTAATGGTCAACATTTCTGTGCCAGATGGAGCGGAAATCGCTCGTCGTACTTTCAACCCCCGTTTGGGCATTGTAGGCGGCATCTCCATTGTGGGCGTATCAGGCATTATCCAGCCATTCAGCATCGAAGGTTTCATCAACTCCATCCGCAAATGCATGAATGTAGCCAAAGCAATGGGGTGCACCCATTTGGTCCTCCACTCAGGAGCCAAGAGCGAACATATTTTGCAAAAAAAACATCCCGATTTGCCCACAATCGCTTTTGTAGAATATGGCAACTATGTGGGGGAAGCCATTCGCATAGCCGATGAGATGCAGATACCTCATATCACCATCGGCATTATGTTGGGAAAAGCTGTCAAACTGGCTGAAGGACATCTGGATACACATAGTCGTCAAGCCACCATGAACAAGGATTTCATCAAAGAAATGATGCGTGAAGCTGGGTGTCCCGAGGAAAGTCAGCATCTGACAGACAACCTGAATATGGCGCGTGATTTAATCACTCTGTTACCCCCTCAGGAACTGGAGGCTTTTGTATCAGTGGTCATGCATCGTTGTTACGAGCATTGCGCTCCCCTCTTCCCTAACGGACAATTAGACATAGAATTTGTAAAAGAAGAAAAATGAATAACTTTATGAAAAGCTTTATCAAAACTCTCGGTTTATGCTTGTTGGCTTGCTTCCTCTGTTGTTGCAAAGGAAACAAAACCAATCATCAAGAGAATAATTCTCCATTATCTGTTATCAATTCTCAATTAAAATACGCCCAAGGTTTCAAGGTACAGAACCTCGACAATGGCATTCGCCTGATTGACATCCAAGACCCACAGGCAGAGGAATCTACCGCTTGGCATTTTGCCTTGGTGCCTAAAGAACTGAAATCTTTTGACGTTCCACAGGAGTATGCTGTTGTGCGCACTCCTATTGACAAAGCTATTTGCATGACGATGTTGCAACTGGCCGACTTCATTGCGCTCGAGGCATTGGATCATGTGTCGGGCATCACCAGTACCAAGAACTTGTTCAACGAAGACGTCTTGCAACGAGTGAAAGATAACAAGATCTTCACGATTGGCTCAGAGGGTGACTTCGACGCTGAGGTCATTATGGCAGCTAATCCTGATGTCATCTTTATTTCTCCCTTTAAAAGAGGTGGCTATGAGGCTATTAAGCAGACGGGTATCACCTTGGTACCACACCTTGGATACAAGGAACTGCATCCTCTTGGTCAAGCAGAGTGGTTGAAATTCATAGGTTTGTTTATCGGACAAGATGAGCAGGCCAACACCCTGTTCGATGGCATTTGCGAACGCTATGACCACATCAAGGAGATGGCTTCGAAAGCAGAGCATCGGCCTACCGTGTTGAGTGGTGAGATGCATGGGGGCAACTGGTATGCTGTAGGTGGCAAGAGTTTCTTGGCTCAGATTTTTGCCGATGCAGGAGCTGACTATGTACTGAAAGACGACCCTAATAGCGGAGGGGTGAACATAGAGTTTGAGAAGTTGTATGCGATGGCGGCTAATGCCGACTACTGGCGCATCCTCAATAGTTTCCCTGGAGAATTCAGCTATGATGCCCTGAAAGCCAGCGAACCCCGCAACGAATTGTTTAAGTCGTTCAAGGAACACAAGGTAGTTTATTGCAATATGAAACGCAGTCCGTATTACGAGAAAGCTCCTGTAGAGCCCGATGTACTGCTTTCCGACTTGGTATTTGTGTTCCATCCGGAAGTATTACCTGCTGATTATCGACCCACCTATTACAAACTTTTACCATGAAGACAACCACTTACCTCATAGGATTGTTTCTGCTGATTGTGGTGTTGTTTGCCCTCAATCTGGCAGTGGGTACCATCGAGATTCCATTGAAAAGCGTGTGGCTGATTCTTTGGGGAGATGATACCCAACAGGAAATCTGGCGCAATATTGTCGTTCGCTCTCGCTTGCCTCAGGCTCTCACCGCTATGGTAGCGGGAGCAGGTTTAGCAGTGAGTGGTGCACAGATGCAGACCGTCTTTCGCAATCCATTGGCAGGACCGTCGGTATTGGGCGTCAGCAGTGGAGCCACCTTGGGGGTAGGTTTTGTAGTATTGCTCTCCGGCTCATTAGGCGGTGTGGCCTTGAGCCGTTTAGGTTATCTGGGTGATGCCGCTATGTCAGTAGCAGCCATCATTGGTGCTTTGGCGGTGCTGTCGCTCATCGTATGGGTATCACATAAGGTGAAGGGCAATGTCACTCTTTTGGTGATTGGTGTGATGATAGGTTATTTGGCTACTGCCATTATCGGCGTGTTGAAATTCTTTAGTAATGAAGAAGATGTCAAGGCTTTTGTGGTTTGGGGATTGGGCAGTTTCTCACGTGTTTCAGGCGACCAGATGTTGCTGTTTGTCACACTCATGGTGATACTCCTCCCCCTCTCTATGACATTAATCAAACCGTTGAATCTTTTATTACTGGGCGACGGATATGCCCGTAGCTTGGGCCTATCTATCAAGTGGGCACGCACGCAGGTTATCTGTTGTTCTGGTATCTTGGCAGCTATTGTCACTGCTTATTGCGGACCTATCATGTTCTTGGGTTTGGCAGTGCCTCACTTATGCAGAGCCCTGTTCCGTACTTCCGACCATCGCATCCTCTTACCCGCCTGCGTGTTAGCCGGAGCGGCGTTGGCATTGCTCTGCAACTTGGTAGCTCGCATGCCTGGCTACGAAGGAGTGTTGCCCGTCAATTCTGTAACCGCCCTCATCGGTGCTCCCATAGTAGCCATGGTGCTCTTTGGCAAGCGAAAGGGCGACAGAGTAGATGAATAACGTGCTTATTTCCAGTTCTCTGGAGCGATGCCCTCGCTCTGCAATTGCGCCTTGGTCATCACAAACAAGAAGTCGCTGAGTCTATTCATGAATCGCATGACAGATGGATCTACAGGATACGCTCTGTTTACCGTCCACAATCGGCGTTCCGCCTGCCGGGCTATCGTACGGGCGATGTGTATCTCTGCCGATGTCAACGACCCACTGGGCAAGATAAAGTGCGTATGTTCCTCCATGCGGGCCATCACCTCATCCATCTTCTGCTCCATACGCTCCGTCAGTTCGTCCACATGCAACGTACGCGGATTAATCTTGTCCTGAGGCGTAGCCACATGACTCATCACTGTCATCAGCTCCTTCTGTATATCCTGCAAGAAAGGTTGCCACTCGTCGCCCACCTCAGGCATTACACGCAACTTACCTAACAGGGCATTCAGCAGATCTATAGTACCATTAGCCTCAATACGGATATCATCTTTGGGCACACGAACCCCATTCCTCAGACTTGTCAGTCCTTCATCCCCCGTCATTGTATATACCTTTTTCATGATTGAAACAATTTCATAATGTCATTATCTCCCCAGTAAAGGTGAGTGTAGCTGGCTATAAGATGCTTATATTTGAACACAGGCGTATCAACGGCATTTCCTTTAGCATCAAATACTTGCGCAATGGAGTTTGGCATATCTTCCTGTGGTACAAACTGCGTATAATGAAACTCATGCCCACGCAAAGGCTGTCCGTTATAGTGGAATTGTCGATAGCCCAACGACAGCTTCCTGTCCTGCTTCTTCATCGAGATACTAAACGGTAGGACACCAGCCATTTCATAGGTTTTATCCTCATCAGCCACAATGCCTTTCGACAGATATATCATTCCCCCACACTCGGCCAATGTCTTACCCCCCTGCTCCACGTATTGACGAATGGAAGCACGGGTATACTTGGCCGTCATCAAAGCCTCCGCATGCTTTTCCGGATAGCCCCCAGGCAGATAGAGCAAGTCGATATCAGCAGGGATTGCTTGGTCTTCTTCAGGGTTAAAGAAGGTCACCATTCCCATGTTTTTCAAGATATCCAGGTGTTCGGCATAGATGAATGAGAACGACTCGTCGTTGCGAGCCACCCAAATATTCATGTTCTTCTTGCATGGTTGAGAAATCACTGTTTCAGGCAGTTCCCTACGAGTAGCTTGTAAGATAGTTTGCCAATCCACATGCTTCTCCATCAGGTCTGCTAAACGCTCCCCATCATTCTTCTCACTGAAATCCAATCCCAAGTACCTCGATGCCTGCATCAGTTCTGGTCGTCTGGGAATAAGTCCCCAACAAGGAATATGCAGATGATTTGTCACTTGTAATAACATAGCTTCGTGCTTCGCAGAACCCACATTATTAAATATCACCCCAGCTATCTTCACATCATCTCTAAAATGCAGGAAACCACTGATGATAGCAGCTGTTGAAAAAGCCGCACTCTTGGCATCCACCACCAAAATCACAGGCAGATCCAACAATCTGGTAACCTCCGAGCAGGAACCACGGTCACGATCATAGCCGTCGAACAAGCCCATCATACCCTCCACAATGCACATGTCAGCATCCTGAGCATGTTGCCGATATACTTCTTTCACATGATTCTCCTGCGCCATAAACGTATCCAGGTTATACGAAGGACGTTGGCACACCTGTTCGTGAAACTTGGTGTCAATATAGTCGGGGCCACATTTATACGGTTGCACCTGATAGCCCTTACGTGCAAAAAGGGCCATCAATCCACGGCTCACCGTCGTCTTACCTGCACCCGATGTGGGGGCTGCAATCAAGAATTGTGGTATTATTCTCATAAGCAGTTAGATTTTATGACACAAAGATACATATATCTCTCGAAAAATCCGTATATTCGCAGTGTAAAATAAGAAAGATTGCATCTATGAGAAAAATCATCCTCATCACTGGTGGAGCACGTTCTGGCAAAAGCAGTTATGCTGAGCAACTGGCCTTACGTTTGTCGGCCAATCCTGTCTATCTGGCCACTGCTCGCGTGTGGGATGACGAGTTTCGTCAGCGTGTCGTAAAGCACCAGGAACGTCGAGGGTCCGAGTGGACCAATATCGAAGAAGAAAAACAGCTGAGCAAGCACCATTTGGAGGGGCGTACCGTTCTGATCGACTGCATCACCATGTGGTGCAACAATTTCTTCTTCGACCTGCACGACGATGTTGATGCTACCCTCGAAACCATGAAACAGGAGTTCCTAAAGTTCACCCAGCCAGAGGCTACCTATATCTTTGTCACCAACGAGATAGGCATGGGTGGCACCTCAATTAACGATGTGCAACGCCGCTTTACCGACCTACAAGGATGGTTCAACCAATTTGTTGCTTCCCAGGCCGATGAAGTCATCTTCATGGTCAGTGGAATACCAATGAAAATCAAATGAATAACAAATGAAGATATTCAACATACAATCACCTGATTTGGACATTAAAGATGCTTTTGTGGATAAGATTAACAATCTGACTAAACCAAAAGGATCGTTGGGTACGTTGGAGGAATTGGCCCTGCAGATAGGACTCATACAGCAAACGCTCACTCCGCAACTGCTTCATCCGCAAAACATCATTTTCTGTGGCGATCACGGCATAGCCGACGAAGGCGTGAGTGTATCTCCCAAGGAGGTTACTTGGCAGCAAACCATCCACTTTACCCATGGAGGTGGAGGAGTGAATTTCCTCACCCACCAACATGGTTTCGGATTGAAGATTGTGGATGCTGGCGTTGACTTCGACCTGCCTTACGAGCGAGGCATCATCAATATGAAAGTACGCAAGGGCACACGCAATTTCTTGCATGAGGCAGCTATGACGGAGGACGAGATGAACCTCTGTTTGGAGCGTGGAGCAGAAATGGTGAAACGTTGTGAAAAAGAAGGAAGTAACATTCTGAGTTTTGGCGAGATGGGCATTGGCAACACCTCGCCCTCATCCATCTGGATGCACCTGTTTGCCCACATCCCTCTGACACAGTGTGTGGGTGCCGGAAGCGGACTCAACAGTCAAGGCATTAGTAGGAAACAGCAAATCTTGCAGCAAGCCGTTGACAACTACAGAGGCGACGGTTCGCCCAGCGATATCATCCGCTACTTTGGTGGCTACGAGATGGTCATGGCCATTGGTGCAATGCTTCAAGCAGCCGAAGACCACGTGATTATCTTGGTCGATGGCTTCATCATGACGGCCTGCATGTTGGCCGCTATGCAACTCTATCCCGAGGTGAAGCACTATGCCATCTTCGGACATTGTGGCGATGAGTCAGGTCATCAATTGTTGCTCAACGCCATGGGTGCCAAACCGTTACTGCATCTGGGCTTACGACTGGGAGAAGGCACTGGAGCCATCTGCGCCTACCCCATTGTCGATTCTGCCGTACGTATGATCAACGAGATGGAGAGCTTCCAAAAAGCCTCCATCACCAAATATTTTTAAGAGATGAACCGAGTTTTAGCAGCATTAATCTTCTTCACCCGCTTACCCTTCTGGCGCATCAAGCAGGTCGATGCCGAGCACTTCAAGCATGTAGTGCCCCTCTGGCCTTTGGCAGGTTGGCTCACAGGAGGCATCACGGTGGGTGTGTTGTGGTTGGCAGCACAGGTGTTACCCCTCAGTACCGCGTGGCTCATCGCCATCGTGGCGCGTTTGCTCATCACTGGATGTCTGCACGAAGATGGCTTGGCCGATTTCTGCGACGGCATGGGTGGTGGTGTCACACGCGAACGTGTACTCGCCATCATGAAAGACTCCCATATTGGTACTTATGGCGTCATCGGACTCATCATCTATTTCCTTCTGCTCATGCAAATAAGCGCCTTACCATTAGAACTGTTGTGTGCAGTAGTCTTCGTGGGTGATGTGTGGAGTAAATTTGTATCATCACACATAATCAATATCTTACCCTACGCACGCAAGGAAGAAGATGCCAAGAACAAAACCGTCTATCAGCGCATGAGTGCCCTTGAGGCCTTCGTAGGAGCCCTTCTGGCTACCATCCCCGCTGCAGTCCTTCTGCCCCAAGCTTTTTGGCCTGCGTTGCTGGCTCCTGTGGTAGTGTTTATCCTCCTCACTTGGTTCATGAAGCGACGCATCCAAGGCTACACCGGCGACTGTTGTGGTGCCCTGTTCCTCATCAGCGAACTCGCCTACCTCCTCACGTGCCTTATAATTTTCAATTGTCAATTCTCAATTTTCAATTAATAATTTTCAATTCTCAATTATGAAAATAACATTAATCCGCCATACCTCAGTCGATGTGCCACAAGGCACCTGCTACGGACAAACCGATGTACCCGTAAAGTCCACATTTCCAGAAGAAGCAGCGTTGGTCAAGTCCAACCTCGAAGCCTATACCCCCTTCGACAAAGTCTTCTGCAGTCCGCTCACACGTGCCGTCCAGCTCGCCACCTATTGTGGCTATCCTGAAGCCCAGCGTGACGAACGCTTGATGGAGATGAGTATGGGCGATTGGGAAATGAAGCCATACAGCGAGCTCAAAGGCCCCTATGTCAATGATTGGTACAACGACTACCTGCACCTCCCCACCCCTCATGGTGAGTCGTTCGAGATCCTGCTCCATCGTGTCAGTCAGTTCCTCGACGAGTTGCGCCAACAGCCATACCAAAACGTAGCCATTTTCGCACATGGAGGCATCCTCATCAGTGCCCAGGTCTATGCAGGACTTGTCACCTTCGACAATGCCTTCTCAGCTTTGTTACCCTACGGAGGCATCGCTCAGATACAACTTACCTAATTCCGAATCAAAAATAAACTAAAAAAGATAGATATGAAAAGAACAATTGTTTGGATAGCAGCTATGATGCTGAGTTTAGTGACCGCAATGGCACAAGAAGCCATATTTGCAAGGAACGATGTCACATCACCAGAGGTGAACGCCGACGGTACAGTAACCTTCCGTCTGTATTACCCCAAGGCCATCACCGTACAGGTGACAGGCGACTTCCAGCAGGGAGCAGCCGAGATGAAGCAAGACTCAACAGGTCTGTGGACATACACCAGCGCAAAACTTGAACCCGAGTTGTATTCGTATAAGTTTGTGGTCAATGGTACCGAATACTTAGACCCAAGCAACATCTATCGTAGCAGGGACATTGCATCGTTCACCAACATCTTTATTGTCAGCAACGACAAGGAAGACAAAGGCGGACTGTACAGTGTGCAGGAAGTGCCTCACGGCAATGTGGCCAAGGTGTGGTACGACAGCCCGACACTACAGATGAAACGCAGGATGACAGTCTATACCCCTGCTGGCTATGACGACAGCAAGAAGAGCTATCCAGTGCTCTATCTGTTCCATGGAGCAGGTGGCGACGAAGATGCCTGGACCACCTTAGGACGTGCAGCACAGATATTAGACAATCTCATTGCCATGGGCAAGGCAGAACCAATGATTGTAGTAATGCCCAATGGCAATATGAACGCACAGGCAGTGGCGGGCGAATGGAGCAAGGGCATGTATAAGCCATCGTTCACACAGCACATGGACCCTCCTGGCTTGGCTACCATGGAAGAGAGTTTCCCTGATATCCAGAACTATATTGAAAAGCACTATCGTGTGATAAAAGACAAGAAACACCGTGCAGTAGCAGGATTGTCGATGGGTGGCGGACACACCTTCTCGGTGAGCAAGACTTATCCCGAACGCTTCGACTATATCGGATTGTTTTCAGCAGCTATCGTAGCAGGCAGAAACGTAAACTTCATGGCGGTAAACAAGCAAACATTGGATGCCGACGCAGAGTTAGGCAAGCAGATTGAGGCGCTGAAGAAAAACAACCCCAAGCTCTATTGGATCGCCATCGGCAACACCGACTTCCTGTACAATGTAAATGCAGAGTATCGTAAGTACCTGGACGAGAAAGGCATGAAGTACGAGTATTTCGAGAACGAAGGCGGTCACATCTGGCGCCTGTGGCGCATCTACCTCAGCATGTTTGCACCCAGACTGTTCAAGAATTAGTCTACTACGTATTCCATCTCATGCCTCACGTCGTGGCTATCTATCCAACTGATAACATAGGTACCACGAAAACCACGGAAATGCACCTCACCCTTACGAGTTGCTTTCAACTTCAAGTTTGTCTTCCATTCCTTATTGACAAGCTGGTCAAGAGCATAATAAGATGCTTTGGGTTCCATATTGCGGGTGAAGAAACCTGTGTTCGATGGCTCCCCCTTCAGACCGCAGTTGTCCACTACGTTCCACCACGTAATGCCGTTTACACGTTCCTGACTGAACCAGATGCGATAAAGATTACGAGTGAGGATGGCTTGAATCATTTCACCACGAGCATCGGCCGATGGCGCAGGAATCGTTATCTCGCTTATGTGTATGGGCAGTCCTATCACAGACAGACTATCCAACACCTGCCAGATCTTTTCGGGTGATTCACATATCTCATGAGGGGATGACATCTTCTCGCCACGCGACAGGCGCAAGGCATCTTCAGGATCGAAAATATGCGACTGCATCCCTATGACATCTATCTTGCAACCACGGCGTAGCAAGTCCCTCACCAGGTCCGTATAGCTGTGCGAGGTCACATAGTCGTTGATATTCAGCTTCGCCTGCTTAGGGAAAAGACTTCCAGCCAGCTTGAATGACTCGTAAACGTAATCGCCAGGCATCAGACCGTAATGGCTTTTGGTTACTTTTGCATTTGGCACAAGAAGGTGAAGACTGAAATCCAGCGCACTTTCGTTGACAATATCCCAGCTGTCAACACGGTCTCCATAATAATTGGCTATGTCGGTCATTCTTCGTGTAAACTGCTCGTTCATAACGCGCAGCAACCCAGGAAAGCGTTGTTCAACCTGTTCAGTGGTCAGGTCTTTGTATTCTTGGGTGTATTTCCCCTCCCACTGATCCCTGGATACAATCATCTTGCTGAAATCCTCCCGCTCCTGTTCAGGTGCAAGGTTGTCCAATATCCACTCGGGCATGTGAGAGGCACGACTGCCCCATACGATGGTGTGTCCGTGAACACGGACGCCCCTTTCTTTCATATAGTCGATAATCGGTTCAGGCGCAGGCCTTCGCCAGAAGTACAAGTCCTCTGGCACCGAAAGGGCGTTCCAGAATGCCTCCGTGTCGATATACTGATATCCCGTCCTTGCCTGACCAGGCAACGGTTCGTAGGTCTTCCAGTAAAAAGGAACCGTTACTGAATTGAACAGAGTACCCCATAGTTCTCTGTACTTGAGGTTTCGTTCAGGCGTGCCTAATTGGTTGAAGTTAAAGACCTGTGCTCCGATATAGAAAGCACTCTTCACCTGTCGTATCTCTACTGTCGATCCCCGCTTCACATCGCCCAGCTGGAGTGTGACTTCAGCCTTACGGTTGCGTTCTATGTCCGCATCAATGCGGCGTTGCACATCCTCGTTCCACAGTTGCCAGTAGCCCTTATCCATAATGTGGGCTGTGTCGTCAGCCTCTGAGTGCGGGATGACGTTCTGAGCCGCTCCCCTGCCATAGCCGCATAGGGCAACAAACAGTAACACAATAATCCTTTTCATAAGCTCGTTCTCATTATAATCATCAATGACATGTCAATTGTACAATTATTTTCGTTATCTTTGTAACATGAAGAAGATAGTGATACTGATGATGCTGGCGACTATGTGCCTGAGAGCCATAGCGGATGAAGGGCTACAGCCAGGACAGATGGTAACAGTGAGCGAGAACTGCTACGGGACTGTGGTGCCTGAGACACTGGACAAGCTGGCGGAGTACATCAGCAACGAGAACTTCGAGATGTTTTCTACCTTCTTCAAATTCGGCTATGCCACCTACCTGGATAAAGGTATGCGGGCAACGGTGGTGAAGGTCCAAGACAACAAAGCACTGGTGAGGTTAGAGAACCTCACACACTGGTGGGTGCTGACGGATGACCTTCAGAATCTCATTTCACCATTAAAAGAGATAGGATCACGCTGACGACCCCTGACGTCTATCGACGCCCTGCCATTATCAAACACAGTAATCGTAAAGACATAAGTGTCTTCTGAGTTTTTTACACCAATCTCAACGACGAACTCATCGCTCTTCTTCTGAGTTAATTTATAGCTATCGATGCTTTCAGTAAAGTTCAAGCCCTGACCTCCACCATAAGGAATATTAAAAGCGTCTCCAGCATAAGGAAGATATGAAAACAATGTCTCGCCATTCACCTGCAAGTAATGATCTGTAGTAACACTTCTTGCCATTCCTTTTAACGGAGTCATAAAGTTGACTTCAATTTTAAAATTCTGCTCGGTCAAAGCATCTTTAACCTTAGCTGCTAGTTCTGAAGCTTTCTCAGAACGCTGGGCAGAGGCAGTGGTGCCACAACTTGCAAACAAAGCCACACCTGCCATCCATGCAATTGTAAGTAATAATTTTCTCATAATCAAAAAATAAAGTATCGTTTAGCATTATAATAACAGATATCTTCTATCATCTGGGCGATGCGGGGCATCTCCTCTGCTGGCAACTCGCCATTCTCTACATCCTGACCGACAAGGTTGCACAGGATTCTGCGAAAATACTCGTGACGAGGGTACGAGAGGAAAGAACGACTGTCGGTGAGCATGCCTACAAAGCGACTGAGCAGGCCCTGCAACGACAGGGTGTTGAGCTGCTTCTCTATGCCGTCTTTCTGGTCAAGGAACCACCAACCGCTGCCCCACTGCATCTTTCCTGGTACACTGCCATCTTGGAAGTTACCAATCATGGTAGCCACCATCTCATTGGCATTGGGGTTGAGGTTATAGACAATGGTCTTGGTAAGGCAACCTTCACTGTTAAGGTGGTCGAAGAACTGGGCCATGCTCTTGGCGGTAGTGAACTCACCCATAGAATCAAAGCCTGCATCTGGGCCCAAGAGTTCAAACATCTTGGTATTGTTGTTGCGCTGTGGACCATAGTGGAACTGCTGTACCCACTGGGTGTCGGCATCGAGTTCAGCGAAATAAGTGAGCAATCCCGACTTGAACTTCAGTTTCTCAGCCTCAGTAGCTTCGTCGCCACTCATGACCTTGACAAAGATGGTTTGCATCTCGTCCTCGGTTACTGGCTCGGCATAGAAGCAGTCGATGCCATGATCGGACAACTTGCAACCGTGCTGGGCAAAATAGAGATGACGCAGGTAAAGGGCTTCGAGCAGGTCGCTGTAGTTGTAGATATCTACACCGCTGACTTCCGACAGTTGCTCGATATAGGTGCGATAGGTCTGGGGGTTGTCGATGGCCATCGCCTTATCTGGTCGCCAAGTGGGTAACACTTTGATTTCGAAATCACTTTCTTTGATTTTCTCGTGATATTTCAGGGAGTCAACGGGGTCGTCGGTAGTGCATACTGTCTCTACATGATAGTGCTTCATGAGGCCACGAGCGGAGAACTCGGGTTGTTGTAACTTCTCGTTACATTCGTCGTAGATTTCCTTCGCCGTATCTGGGTTGAGCAGTTTCTGAATGCCGAAGGCCGTGCGCAACTCCAAATGCGTCCAATGGTACAACGGATTGCGGAAGGTAAAAGGAATAGTCTCTGCCCATTTCTGGAATTTTTCCCAGTCGGAGGCACCTCCTGTGATGAAATACTCATCTACCCCATTGGCACGCAAGGCACGCCACTTGTAGTGGTCGCCTCCCAGCCACAGTTCGGTAATGGAACGAAAACGATGATCCTCTGCTATCTCCTTGGGATTGAGATGGCAGTGATAGTCGATGATGGGCAATTGCTTTGCATGCTCATGATAGAGCATCTGAGCCGTCTTGCTCTGCAGCAAGAAATTGTCGTCCATGAAGGGTTTCATATTAATGAAAAAAAAAATAATGCCTCTATGTTAGCGTAGCATGTGGATGTGTGTAGGCGGCATTTTAGGCCTGACGTCAGCCGCCGGCACATCCACATTGCGAAGCGTTCAACGTAAAATGGTCAAAACTTCCTTGCACTTGTTGGTGATGTACTGCCAGTCTTTGTTAGCAACGACATCTTTGGGGAAGAGCTTGCTGCCCATACCCACACAGAAGACACCTGCCTTGAACCATGCGGAGAGATTTTCTTCAGTGGGTTCTACCCCACCCGTCACCATGAGTTTTGTCCAAGGCATAGGAGCCAGCAATCCTTTCACGAACTTAGGACCCAACACATCGCCAGGGAACACCTTGATGAGGTCGCATCCTGCCTCTTGGGCAAAGCCCACCTCGCTCACAGTGCCACAACCTGGGGTGTAAGGCACACCACGACGGTTGCACACCTTAGCTACATCAGGGTTGAACAACGGCCCTACCACAAAGTCGGCACCCATCTGGATATACAACGATGCGGTGGGGGCATCGACCACAGAGCCTACGCCCAGCGCCAACTCAGGACATTCTGCCCAAGCAAACTTCCTCACTTCAGCAAATACTTCGTGGGCGAAATCACCACGATTGGTGAACTCGAAAGCTCGCACACCTCCGTCGTAGCAAGCTTTCACCACTTGCTTGGCTACCTCTACGTTCTTATGATAGAAGACGGGCACCATAGGGGCGGCGGCCATCTTACTCAATACTGCAATTTTATCAAACTTACTCATAAAATTAATTTATCTTATGTTATAAATGAGCCGAAATGAATGGGTGTAGACGGCATATCTGCTTGCAGTCAGCCGTCGGCACATTCATGAGGCAATAAGCATTAAGTTCAGTTCAGCCCAATGACTGTGCGATGCCCAACTCAAGGCCACGAAGCTCTGCTAGGCCACGCAGGCGACCTATCAAAGAGTATCCTGGGTTGGTTTGCTTGCGCAGATCGTCTGCCATCTGGTGACCATGATCGGGTCGCATGGCGATGCTCTCTCCACGCTGTTGCTGAATCTCCAGGAAGGCCTTCATCACCTCTACCATCGGCACATCACCTTCAAGGTGGTTGGCCTCGTAGAAATTGCCTTCGTCATCGCGCTTGGTACTACGCAGGTGGACGAAATGAATGCGGTCGCCAAAGCGACGCATCATAGCCGGAAGGTCGTTCTCTGCACTTACACCCAACGAACCACAGCACAGACAGAGACCGTTAGCTGGCGATGGCACAGCATCCACCAACGCTTGGAAATCGGCTGCATTGCTCAGGATGCGAGGCAAACCCAAGATAGAGCATGGAGGATCATCAGGATGAATCACTAACTTGACACCAGCCTCTTCAGCCGCAGGAGTTACCTCTTGCAGGAAATAGATAAGGTTGGCCCGCAGGCGCTCAGGGGTGATGTCTTTGTATCTGTCCAACTCCTGTTGGAACTGCTCCAGTGTGAAGCTCTCCTCTGAGCCTGGTAAGCCAGCAATCATATTGCGCACCAAGCGATTTTTCTCTTCGTCTGTCATCTGTTCAAAGCGCACCTTCGCTTTGGCCTTCTCTTCCTCAGTATAATCAGCCTCAGCACCAGGACGCTTCAACAAGAAGAGGTCGAAGGCTATGAATGCTGCACGCTCGAAGCGCAAAGCACGACTACCATCGGGCAGCTCGTATGCTAAGTCGGTACGTGTCCAATCGAGCACTGGCATAAAGTTGTAGGTCACCACCTTGATACCACACCAGCCCAAATTAAACAGACTCTTCTTATAGTTCTCGATATAGCGCTTGTAATCGTCTGTCTGTGTCTTGATATGCTCGTGCACAGGCACACTCTCGACCACCGACCACTTCAAGCCAGCCTCCTCTATCATCAGCTTGCGCTTCATGATTTCCTCTACCGTCCATATCTCACCATTAGAGATGTGATGCAAGGCGGTAACGATGCCTGTGGCACCTGCCTGACGGATATCACTCAGACTTACAGGGTCGTTAGGGCCGTACCAACGGAATGTTTGTTCGCAAAGTATCATATTGTAAATACATTAAAGCCTCCATCAACGATGGCAACAGTGCCAGTAACAAACTGGGAAGCATCGCTGATGAGGTAGTGAATGGTACCACACAGTTCTTCGGGCTTGCCCATACGTCCCATCGGCGTTTGATGAATAATGTCTTGTCCTCGTTGCGTCCAAGAACCATCTGGGTTTGTCAGCAACGTACGGTTCTGCTCGGTCAGGAAGAAGCCAGGAGCAATGGCATTCACACGGATACCAGTACTGAACTTCTTCGCTACTTCTGTAGCCATAAAGGCGGTAAAGTTGCTCACTCCAGCTTTAGCCACGCCATAGCCTGCCACACGGGTCAGCGGACGGAAAGCCGACATCGATGAAAAATTAACAATAGCGCCTTTACCCTGCTTCGCCATTTGCTTCAGGAACACCTGTGTGGGCAAGACAGTGCCAGTAAGGTTCAAATCCAATACCTTCTGAAAGTCTTCTACTTTGAGGTCGAAGAAAGTGGCATCAGGACCAATGGTGGCACCAGAAAGGTTGCCGCCAGCTGCATTGAGTAGGGCATCTACTTGTCCATAGGCCTGTAGAATATCGGCCAAGTTCTGCTCCAATATCTCTTGTTTTACCACATCAGTGGTGAGGTACATTGCTTCGCCACCTTTCTCCTTTATTTTCTGTACAATGGTATTGCCTACTTCTGCCTTTCGTCCCATAATCACTACCCTCGCCCCTTGTTCGGCCAAGTAGGAAGATATGGTACGGCCTAAGGTTCCTGTGCCACCTGTGATGACAACCACCTTGCCTTTAATATCAAATAGATTACTCATAATTAAAAATCATTGTACATTCCACGTTGCAGAATCATTGCCATGAGCTGTACGTACTTCCACCTGATTCACTCCTTTGTTCAGTTTTACATTCTCCCAAACAACGGTAGCATAGGCATCGGTCTTCTGGGTGCCCACCAGCTTGCCATTGATATACAGCTTCACATTAGGAGCTGTGGTGAAAACGATGATGTCGGTCACATCTTCTTTTCTATCTACATAACGCTTCGAGCACAGATGCACAGTGTTCTCTGCCTTGTTCCAGTTAGCCTTATAGAGATAGAAAGCATCCTTGCGCGTCTGACGGTCGTGGGTCACCAAACCCTTGTCGTTCAGGTTGTCAGTATCACCTTCCCTACGCATAGACGAAGCGAAGTCGAACATATTCCATACATAAGAGCCCCAGATATACTCTCGCTCAGTGATCATCTTGATGTGCTTCATGTGAGAGACGGTCTGCTTTTCTTCCGGATGGAGTCGGCCACGTGAGTTGCTGTATTCTTTGTTGTTCTCGTCAAACTGTCCCACATGCTGGTTGATGCTAGCTCCTGCGCCATATTCACTGATAGAGATCTTGGCATCTGGGTAAGTCTGGTGCCAGTTGTCGAAGAAGGTAGCGAAATCAGCTATCTTGCCATCGTACCAGCCGAAATACTTGTTCCATCCCATCACATCAGAGATGAAGTTGAAGTCGCCCTCAAAACAAGTAGCAGAGGTGGTGAGGCGCACTGGGTCAAGCTGATGAGCGATATCATTCAACTCGCCCACAATGGCATTCTGGCCTCCGGCTACCTCGTTGAACAAGCCCCAGAACACAATGCTGGGGTGATTGTAGTTCTGGATAATCATCTCCTTCAATTGGAAACGCAGGTTATCTTCAAACTCCTTATAAGCATTATAGCCTGTGATGAACGGTATCTCTTCCCACACCACGAATCCCCGACGGTCGGCCTCTTCAAACATGAAGTGTGCCTGTGGATAATGGGCCAGACGCAAAGCATTCACACCCATCTCCTGGATGATGTTGAGGTCGGCAATATGGTTTTCTTTTGTCAAAGCAGAAGCCAAACCTGCCCAGTCTTGATGGCGAGATACGCCACGCAACTTAAGGTGCTTTCCGTTAAGGAAGAAACCCTTGTTCTCATCTACATAGAAACTGCGGAAGCCAAACTGGTCTTCTACACGGTCGATTTCCTGACCGCCTTTCTTCAGGATGGCAACTACCTTATACACATAGGGGTCGGCCATTCCATCCCACAGATGAGGATTATTAACGCTGGCATTGATGGTTACCTTGTCGTTGTTGATGATATGACTCGTTTTGTCGGCTACTACCTTTCCATTGGCATCTACCAACTGGAACTCCACTTCACAGTCCTTGTAGCCTGATTTGCTTGTGAGGCGAATCTCAGCACTGATCTCTGCACGATCAGCGGTGAGCGACTTCTGCGTTACTTGCAAACCATCAGAGCCGAAATAAAGCGGAGAGATAGCCACATCGTCGGTAATGATGAGCCAAGCATCGCGATACAAGCCACCATAAACGTTGAAGTCGCCACTGAGGGTAGCCACATCGTAACGGTGACTGTTGTCGCAGGTTACCAGAAGGTAGTTCTTCTGACCATAGCTGAGATAGTCGGTCAACTCGAAAGTAAAGGCATTGTAGGCTCCCTTATGCTCGCCTACCTGCACCCAGTTTACTTGTACGTTGGCTACGGAACCAGCGCCCTCGAACTTCACGAAGATGCGTTTGCCTTTCCAACTTTCTGGTACATCTATTTCTTTCATGTAAGAACCTTCGCCACGATAGTAACCGTCATTGTTCATGAAGTCCTCGTCGTTGTAGGTATGAGGCAGGTTGACTACCTTCTCTCCTCTGGGTACCATGATATTGGGATAGACGCCCCAAACGCCAAACGTTCCCTTTCTGAATTGCCACTCTTGGTTCAACGACGTAACCTCACGGCCATTGACCACTGACCATTGACCACTGACCATTATCAAGGTCAACAGCACCAACAAAGCTTTAAAGTTTTTCATATTATTAATTTAATTATTTTCTTTCCAACTTATATAATTATCTTTAATGATAAAAAGTACATATTTGGAGAGGCGTTAGTCTCTGAGAATCAGTACTTTTTACATTAAAGCAATAATTTATCGTTGTACCCTGCCAGAGGCGTCACCCCCAGCAAGAGCTTCAACCTCAGCAACACTTACCATATTGACATCACCAGGGATGGTATGCTTCAACGCCGAAGCAGCAACGGCAAACTCCAACGCCTCATCCTGATTAGCTTTGGTAAGCAAACCATGAATCAAACCGCCAGAGAACGAATCACCACCACCCACACGGTCGATGATAGGATTGATGTCATAGCGCTTGGATTCATAAAACTCATGACCATTATATATCATCGCCTTCCAACCATTGTGCGTAGCAGAGAACGATTCGCGCAAGGTAGATGCCACATACTTGAAACCAAACTCCTTCGCCATCGCCTCAAAGATACCCTTATAACCAGCAGCATCGGTCTTTCCGCCTGTCACATCGGCCTGTGGTTTGAAGCCCAAGCAGAGCTCCGCATCTTCCTCATTGCCGATGCACACATCCACATATTGCATCAGGGGCTTCATCACACTTTGTGCCTTCTCCTTCGTCCACAGTTTCTTGCGGAAATTCAGGTCGCAGGAAACTGTTACGTTGTTGCGTTTAGCAGCTTCGCAAGCCAACTTCACCAATAGAGCAGCCTTATCGCTGATGGCAGGTGTGATGCCTGACCAATGGAACCAATCGGCTCCTCGCATGATGAAATCGAAATCGAAATCCGAAGGCTCGGCCTCTGCAATGGCAGAATGGGCACGGTCATATATCACCTTACTGGGACGCATGGAAGCACCCGTCTCGAGGTAATAAATACCCACACGGTCGCCCCCACGAGCTATATAATCGGTCTTGACACCATACTTACGCAATGAATTAACAGCTGCCTGTCCGATCTCATGCTGGGGCAACTTGGTCACAAAATAGGCATCATGCCCATAATTGGCACAGCTTACTGCCACATTAGCCTCACCACCTCCATACACTACGTCAAAGACATCCGACTGAACGAAACGGGTGTTGCCCGGCGTAGAGAGCCTGAGCATAATCTCACCCATAGTCACTATTTTCTTTCCCATAAAATCCAGATAATTTACTGTTAATTACGCAAAGTTAAAAATAAGTAGAAAACATAGCAAATTAATTGCATTATTTTTATACTAGGAGGAAACAACTAAAAAAGAAAGGTGGCAACCAAATAAATGGTCACCACCTTTTCTGTGTGTTATGAAAAAGAATTTAGTCTCCGATTATTACTTTATCTCCTGAATAAGCGGTAGTAATCTGCCCCTTTACATCAGAAGTTTTCTCAGTCACCACTTTGCTCTTCTTCAGTTCTTCCCAAACTCCCTCAATCTGCTTGCAATAGCTGTGTACCTCAACGGTCAAGCCATCGCCGAAGTTGGCTTTCAGTTCATCAATCATATCATCCTGAATACCTGAGATTTCAATGGTGACACCTTTATTATCGTGTGTAATCTTGGTCTTAACATTTTCGTATTCCTTATAGTAATAGTCATACACACGGATATTGAAATCATCCTGCTCAATGATGTTGCTTTCAGTCAAAGGCAAGTTGATGGTTACAGTACCTGAATGGGATCTGATGTGAGCGGAAGTCTTGATTTCGTTCCAATCTTTGTGCTCCTGCAAGTGGATGTCAACCTCTACATTATTAGGAACCACTGCCAATGGATCGGTATCCACTAAGTTACCAGCCTCTACTTCAGCGTTTACTTCTTCTGTTACGTCTGGATCTTCAACGTCATTTACATTCTCAACGTCATTATTTGTCAGAATACCATTCACGTGCCAGCCATATTGCATGCCTACTTCCTTAACAACATACCACAAAACTTTTGTTTCATTGTTATTGAGGCCGTCAATAGCTGCTTTTAATGCTTTATAATTAGCAGTAGTCTCACTCTTTTCTTTGTTCAGCCAATAAGTCAGGAATGTGGCAACATCTGGTGCTTCCTTTATCGCACTCTGGGTAGCAATACCAGATTCATCATAGACATACCTGAACATACCAATATTATTACCGGTTTTGGTATCTTTCTTATAATAGTCCAAGCCACGATCATCATAAGTACCGTAAGCATAGCCTGTCCAAACTTTACCCAAATTAGGACCTTCATGACCACCCCAGTACTTGGCAGCATCTTGATTCAACCAACCTGGAAGCGTTCCGTCAATTCTGATGGTAAAACGAGCTACTTCCCAACCCTCAGCGATATTTACACTTGGCCAAGTCAAGTCACCATAAGAATAAGCACGGGTTGTGGCCCAGTCTGATCTTGTGTCAACACCTGATAAATGTGCTCCCTGCACGAATACCTTTGTAGCAGGCAGATCAGCAGTAGATACATTTGGAGTGTTAACTTCTAAAGGAGTCACTGTGCGGGTTAATAACTCGTCACCGTTTGAACATGCGGTGAACATTGCAATAGATACAATTGAGACGACTAAATAAACAATTCTCTTCATGTGTTTATCTTGATTAAAAAGGTCTTTTTTGTCTTCATTTTTTAATTTCGGTGCAAAGTTACACAATAATTTATTTAGGTTGTACATATTTTAACACAATTTTAACACCAAGTAGATGAAATTCATGCACAAAAACAGTTTTTAGGGTTTCCATGCACAAAACACAAAAGGATTTCTTATATTTGCACAAAGTTCTGCGAAACGGCTTACCCGCAGTTTTGCACATAAAAAACAACAACGATGAAAAAAGCATTTTGGAGCTTGATGCTGGTGATGACCTGCATCGGTGCAATGGCGCAAAAACCCTTGATTGGCATTAGTACTGGTTATAGTGCAAGTGATAATTCTGCCAGTGTGCGTTACACCTATGTGGACGCTGTAATAAATGCCGGAGGCATACCAATATTAATTCCTTTGGCTAAAGACTCATTAGCGGCAGCTGAGGTGATAAGCAAAGTTGACGGTCTTATCCTGAGCGGCGGCGAAGATGTGTATCCTTTTTTCTATGATGAGGAGCCTGCTGGTGCATTAGGTGGTGTAAACTATGAACGAGACCTCAGTGACAGGTGGCTGTTGCAATCGGCGGTGAAGATGGGCAAAGCGGTATTGGGCATCTGTCGTGGTGAACAGCTTACCAATGTAACTTTTGGCGGTACTTTGTATCAGGATCTCCCTTCACAATTCCCTAACCGTCCTGTACTGCAACACGGACAACGTTCCAGTGGTACATTACCTATCCATCATGTGAATGTGGTGAAGGACTCACATCTATATGAGATCATGGGACAGGAACAGTTGGCAGTCAACTCGTTCCATCATCAGGCAGTAAAAGATGTAGCACCCGATTTCAAGGTTGTGGCTACGGCTCCCGATGGTGTGGTAGAGGCTATTGAGGGTTTCCCAAAATATAACATCTTGGCTCTTCAGTGGCATCCTGAATATTTTGCTCAGCAGGGCAACAAAGAGTGGATAAAAATATTTGAGGATTTGGTGAAACGTGCTGGGGGCAACAAGCCTGTTTTGAAGGAACCGAACATCAAACAACCCAAAATCAGATAATCAATCTTTACTTTATGAAAAGACATATAACTACACTGATAATTTGCTTATTAGTTTTAGTTGTAAAGGCACAAGACACCTATACTGTCATCGTTTCTTGTGACGGTTTCCGTTGGGATTTTCCTATCTTGTATGAAACTCCCACGATGGATAAGTTGTCAAGAATAGGGGTGCAATCCGACATGCAACCGTCCTACCCGGCTTCTACTTTCCCTAACCACTATGCAATGGCCACTGGACTCTATCCCGATCATCATGGCATCGTGAATAACTCGTTCTGGGATCCCGACCTGCAACTTACCTATGCTGTGGGCGATAAGCTGACGGGCAAAGACCCCCGCTTTTTCTTGGGAGAACCTATCTGGGTTACGGCCGAGCGACAGGGGGTGAAAACGGCTACCATCTACTGGGTGGGAAGCGACCTTGACAATAGCCGTCATGCATCCTACTGGTACGACTACGGCAAGCCCTTGATATCTTACGAAGAACGCATACAAAAGGCATTGGAGTATCTACAACTGCCAGAGCCTGAACGTCCTCACTTTATCATGGTATATTTTGACGAGCCCGACAAAACAGAACACACCTATGGTCCCAATAGCGAAGAGACACGCCAAGCTGTCAAGATGGCGGATGATGCTGTTGGACAACTGTATGATGGATTGATGAAATTGCCTATTGCAGACAAGATCAACTTTATCGTGGTATCTGATCATGGTATGGCTTCAGAGGATCCAAGCAGAGTGGTGAACCCTGATGATTATCTGAAACCTGAATGGTATGAACACATGATTATAGGTATTCCGACGTCTATTTTTACCAAACCGGAATATCGTGAAACCGTGTATAACACATTGAAAGACATCCCCCACCTCACTGTGTGGAAGAAAAATGAAATACCAGCATATCTGCATTATGGAACCAGTAAGCGATTGGGTGATATCATTGTGGCACCAGATATGGATTGGGAGTTCAGAAATACGCCTCGTGGCGGATATGGTGCTCATGGTTATGACCCTACTGACCCCTATATGCATGCCATATTCCGCGCTGTGGGACCGGCCTTCAAGAAAGGTTACATAGCCCGACAATTTGAAAATGTGGATATCTATCCCCTGCTCTGTCACTTAATGGGCATTCAACCAGCTCCTTGTGACGGCAAGTTGGACAGGATAAAACTTATATTAAAATAAACGTGAATTAATATTAACCTCTTAATTTTTAGAATTATGGCAAATAGAAGAGAATTTTTGAAGGGAGCATCCTTACTGACATTAGGTGCTCTGTTTAGCAACTGCGCTAAGGCTGAAGCTGCTCCAAAGGGTGGCGGTCCTCTGGGCTTGCAGATTTATTCACTGGGTCCTGAACTCTCAGCTAATGGTTTGGCAGAGGGTCTGAAGCGCATCAAGGAAAGTGGTTACAGCTATATTGAGTTGGCTGGCTATCGTGATGGTAAGATAGGTCAGGCTACTATGGCTGAATTCAAGCAATTGGCCGACGATGCAGGTATCGAGATCGTAAGCTCACACCTGAACCCACCTGTACGCGACTACTCAAAAGACAACTTCGAGGAGATCAAGGACTTCTGGAAGAAGGCTACTGAAGACCACAGCGTTTTGGGCCTGAAATACATGGTACAGCCTGGTTTGCCTAACTGCAACAGCGCAGAAGATGCTCAGTTTGTAGGAGAAGTATTCAATGCAGCTGGTGAAATCACTAAGGCAGCTGGCATCCAGTTTGGTTATCACAACCACAACTATGAGTTTAACAAACTGACTCCTGGTGGCACCGAACCTATTAGCTTCGCTATTCGTGGCTTCCGTCCTGCAGAAGGTCAGCCAATGCCTAAGACCGTTGAGGAAATTTTCATCGAGAGCACTGACCCAAGCAAGGTAATCTTCGAGCTCGACGTTTATTGGACCGTTATGGGTGGTCAGGATCCTGTAGAGTGGATCAACAAGTATGCCGACCGCATCCAGATGCTGCACATTAAGGATCGTCTGATCCTGGGTGATAGCGGTATGATGAACTTCCCAAAGATCTTCGACGCATTCTACAGCCACGGACACAAGTATTTCTTCGTAGAAATCGAGGATACTCGCAGTGGCATCCAATTCGACCGTGTAAAGGCAAGTGCAGACTTCCTGAACAACAGTGGTCTGGTACAGAAATAATAGTTAAGAAAGCAAAAGAAAGGGAGCACCCATTAGGATGCTCCCTTCTTTTTGTTGGTCTTTACCTCCCATTACAATTGTTTATCTGGATTGTGTCTGCGTTGTCTATCTCTGTTATGAGTTCCACCACCTTCCCCACGAGGGCGCCACATATCTCTAACCATATTGGTACGGAATCCCATCTCTGCTTGTCTAATCTTAAAAATCTTCTTATCTGACAGAATCTTGCGGAATTGTTCTAAGTAGGATTTTTCCAGTCGAGCTGAGGTGAGCTGCGCCTCTGTAAAGGTGTCATTTATCTCTTTATAACTGCCTTCTTTCGCATTTTCATCCCTACCCTCGCGAAACAATTTCCAGGCTTCATCTTGCGCTGATTTCTGTTTCTGCTTCATCTCAAAATACAGAGGAAAGAATGCTTTCGCCTCTTGCTCTGTCAGCTCAGCTACCTTGGTAAGGTACTCCTGCTGACGAGTCTGGAACTGTTCTGCCGTCATGCGTTCACGACGCTTTGTGTCTTGTGCGCTCAGTGATGCTACAACCATCACCATTGTCAATAATAATAACAGTCTTTTCATAATTCAATTGTGTTTATAATAAAGTTACTCTGCATCTGACAAATACAGGTACAACGAATAGTCGTCCATTTGCATGGCATCCACCAAATTCTGTACCATTTCAGTTTCGTATTGCTCTTCTTCTGCTGCAATCACCGCTGGGTCGTTGTTATGCATATAGCCCAACACCTTGATGATGATAGCTGCACCTGCAAACATAGCTGCCAAATAAACGCTGGGTTTAGCCTTGTCCCACCATGTGAGCGGCTTGACCTTATACTCAGGTACCGGCTTTTCTGGCAGACTATCCATCACACGGTTGGTAAGGCCCTCAAAATAGCCTTCGGGCACCGTAAAGGGATTGCTCTTTCCCACCTTGTGTAACAACAGATCTTCTTCTTTCATGGTTCTCCTATCGTTTTCTATTTATTAGACAATGTTTTATTCAATTGGTTTAATCGGCTTCTTCAAAATACTTCGAGATCTTCTTTACAGCCAGATGATAATCAGCCTTTAAAGCTCCCACTGTAGAGCCAACGATCTCAGATATCTCTGTATAGGTAAGCTCGTCGAAGTAGCGCAGGTTGAATACCAGTCGTTGTTTGTCGGGCAAGGTAGTGAGTGCTTGTTGCAACAGCCGTTGAGCTTTGTCGCCATCGAAATAGGGATCACCCTCCAACTGATTAGCGGCACTCACCTCTTCATCATCCATCGACACCTGTTGTTGTGCCTTTTGTTTATTCAAAAAATTCAAACTCTGATTAATAGCAATACGATAGAGCCAAGTTGACAATTTCGACTCGCCTCGGAAATAATCAATATTTTTCCATGCCTGGATGAATGTCTCCTGCAGGACATCGTTAGCATCGTCATGATCAAGAACCAAGCGACGTATCTGCCAGTATAGCGGCTTGCCATACTCCTCTACAATCATGCCGAATGCCCTGCGTTGCATAGCATCGTCTTCTTGCAACATCCTCAACACATTTTCTTCATCGAATCTTGCACTCATATCGTTTTTGTTCATTCATCATTTTTTAGACAATCAAAAATGCAAAAGGTTTAATCCTCTACTAACACTGTTTGATCCTCTTGCGCTAAAATGGTATTGGGAAATATGGACTTAGCCTCCTCCAACAACTTGTTCTCATCATCGTATCGTGCAGAGAAATGGCCTATCACCAACTGGCTCACTTGTGCATCTTTCGCTATCTGAGCTGCCTGAAGGGTGGTGCTATGGAAATGCAACTGAGCCTTGGTCTCATGCTCGGCGGCATAAGTTGCTTCATGATACAACAGATCTACTCCCCTCACCTGTTCCACAATCTGAGGATGATACATCGTATCGGAACAATAAGCATAACTATGTGCTTTTGAGGCAGGTGTAGTAAGTCGATCGTTCGCTATTACTTCGCCATCAGGAAGGACAAAATCGGCTCCAGCTTTGATATTATTGATATAGGCAATGGGGATTTCATAGGCATCAATCATATCACGACGAATATGTCGTAAGCCTTCCTTCTCTTTGAAGAGAAAGCCACAAGTAGGTACGCGATGTTTTAGAGGTATAGTAGTAACCGTAAGTGTACGGTCTTCAAAAATCATGGCAGACTGATTTGTATCAAACTCATGGAAGAACACCTGATAGCTCATATCGTAATTACAATAATCCATGATGGGTTGCATCATCTGTTGTAAACCTTTGGGGCTATGCACATGCAACTCGGCTGTGCGACTTAAAAGATTAAAGGTGGATATCAAGCCAGGCAATCCAAACAAGTGGTCACCATGAAGATGAGAAATAAAGATATGGTTCAGTCGGTTGAACGAAAGTTTGTTTCTGCAATACTGCAATTGCGTGCCTTCTCCACAATCAATCATGAAGAGTTTATCGCGCACATTCAGCACTTGAGATGAGGGAAAATGTCTGGTCGTAGGTTTTGCTGAGCCACATCCCAATATTGTCAGTTCAAACTTTTCCATATTTATCAAAATTGTTCTGCCAACAAAAATAGCAATAAAAAAGGTGCCTGCAAAATATGCAGACACCTTTTATATATATAAGGTAACTAATTATTACTTGCTACCCTTAGCCATCTTAGCCTTCAATGCTGCCAGTGCATCGATATCACCCAGAGTGGTTGATGCAGCCTGGTTCTGAATAGCTGGAGCTTCTTCGCGTTTAGCAGTGTTGCTCTTACGAGCTGCACGACGCTGTTCGTTTCTTTCCTCACGAACCTGATCTTCATAAGTACGGCTGTGAGACAGGAAGATGCGACGAGTATCCTTGTTGAACTCAATTACCTTGAATGGCAGAGTCTCATTTACTTGAGCCTGAGTACCATCCTGCTTCACTAAGTGCTTAGGAGTAACGAAGCCCTCAACGCCATGAGGCAGAGCAACAACAGCACCCTTATCCAACATCTCAGTGATAGTTCCTTCGAACACAGCACCTTCAGTGAATACGCTTGCGAATGCATCCCAAGGATTCTCTTCCAACTGCTTGTGACCGAGACTCAGACGACGGTTCTCTTTGTCGATTTCCAAAACAACTACATCGATTTCTGCACCAATCTGAGTGAACTCTGAAGGATGCTTCACCTTCTTGGTCCATGACAGGTCAGAGATGTGGATCAAACCATCAACACCCTCTTCAATCTCAACGAATACACCAAAGTTGGTGAAGTTGCGAACCTTTGCCTTGTGCTGTGAACCAACAGGATATCTCTCTTCGATGTTCTCCCATGGATCAGACTTCAGCTGCTTGATACCCAAAGACATCTTACGCTCATCGCGATCCAAAGTCAGGATTACAGCCTCTACTTCATCACCTACATTCAAGAAATCCTGAGCACTACGCAGGTGCTGGCTCCAAGACATCTCAGATACATGGATCAGACCCTCAACACCAGGAGCAATCTCAACGAATGCACCATAGTCGGCCATAACCACTACCTTACCCTTCACGTGGTCACCCACCTTCAGTTCCTTATCCAGTGCATCCCATGGATGTGGGGTAAGTTGCTTCAGACCCAAAGCGATGCGACGCTTCTCATCGTCGAAGTCAAGGATAACAACATTTATCTTCTGGTCAAGCTCAACAACCTCATGAGGATCGCTTACACGGCCCCAGCTCAGGTCTGTAATGTGAATCAGACCGTCAACGCCGCCCAGGTCAACGAATACACCGTAAGAAGTGATGTTCTTAACAGTACCCTCGAGAACCTGACCCTTGTCAAGCTTGCTAACAATTTCTTTCTTCTGTGCCTCCAACTCAGCCTCAATCAAAGCCTTGTGAGAAACAACTACGTTGCGGAACTCCTGGTTGATCTTTACAACCTTGAACTCCATGGTCTTGTTTACGAATACGTCGTAATCGCGGATAGGCTTCACATCGATCTGTGAACCTGGCAAGAATGCCTCGATGCCAAATACGTCCACAATCATACCACCCTTTGTGCGGCACTTGATGAAACCCTTGATAACTTCCTGACTCTCGAGAGCTTGATTTACGCGATCCCAAGCCAGTGACAGACGAGCCTTGCGGTGTGACAGCACCAGCTGACCCTTCTTGTCTTCCTGATTCTCGATATAAACCTCCACCTTATCACCAGGCTTCAAATCAGGATTGTAACGGAACTCACTCATTGGAATGATACCGTCAGATTTGTAACCGATATTCACCACGACCTCACGTTTGTTCATGCTGATAACGGTACCTTCAACGACCTCACGCTCATTAACTTTGTTCAGCGTGTTGTCATACGCTTTCTCTTGGTCTTCTTTGCTGACTGCAGAGAGAGCTTCGCCACTTTCAAAAGCCTCCCAATTGAACTCATCGAGTGGCTTGATTTCTTTTAAGTTTTCCATTCTTGTTAATAAATTGTTTAATAATTAATTGTGTTAGACATTATGTTGTCTGAAAAACGCGGCAAAATTACGACTTTTTTTTCAACCCACAAACTGTTTAAGCAATTATTTTTTCTCTTTATTTTTTAAATAGGTAAGAGCAGCACCAATAGCAGTACTATATTCTGCATACGGAGGAATATGGAATCGTACTCCATAGAGACCTTCCAATTCATTGAAAACGTCCTTGCACTGAGGCATACGGGTAAGATTACCAATAAGCACAAAATCCTTAATATCAGAGTTAAGCGCACATAGAACGGCTCCGCTACCTATAGTCTGTAATACCGTCACAATAATGCCAGCAGCTATATCTTCTTGTGCAGAATCACTGTGTGCCTTGCCCAACAAAGAAGCTGTCGCATATAGAGGCAACCCTGGCAAATCGGACTTACACACATCTCCAATTAAGAGGTCCACTTTGGTATGGTCACCTTTCAACGCTAACTCTGATACCTGACGGATATCATGTGTCTTGAGCAGCAGATTTGACAAACCTTGAAGAGTGCCGCCACCGATGCCCATACCACCAATGTGTTTGATTTCTTCATGGTCGATCTTCACGAAGGTAGTACCAGTACCCATACTTACCACTATCAACTTATCGATATCAATGTCATGACGAGCTCCTAAGCCATCAGCCGTGAACTCATCCACCATCTGTGTGGGCAGATTATAAATGGGGGTAGTTACAAACGCACTACCTACACCAGTCATCATTACCTGCTCTATATCTTCCAACCTGATATCGTTATCATGCAGGTATTTGCCAAATGCTCCAAAGAAAGAGGTGACGGGGTCGGCTGCCGTAATAAACATTGGCTTAATAATCTGATTGTTCTCATCAATTCCAACAATCTTTGTAGTGGATCCACCCACGTCAATTCCTATAACCATTCCCATTTTTTGTTTTTCCGTATATAAGGTTTATAATTCTATTGTAATATTTTATCAGCAAAAACTTGTTTGACCAACAAAGCAAATTCTTGAAAAGCCGCTGTATCGCTCAGAGAGGATAAAGATTGCATAAGTCCATAATAATGCCAAGCATGCTCATGTGGGTCAGTGATGTGAAAACGTTTCCATAATTCATCGCCAATCACAGAATAGTCGCGAGCGATAATACGCATATTTGACAATTTGTCTCCCATCGCCACTATCTTTGCATCAAGTGGTGCTGCTGCCAAATGCTCAATAGCCACCTGTTTTCGAAAATGCCAAGTAGCAGCGGCACTACCTTCCAACTTAACATCACTTTCTTGTAACACCAGATCTGCCACTCGTTTTCCGAACTCGCTTTCCAATTGCTCATAGGTTGTATCAGTATCTTCTAAAGTATCATGTAAAGCAGCTGCAGCTAACAGCTCTTGATCAGAAGTCATGGTCGACACAATGACAACTGCTTCTAAAGGATGAACAATATATGGAAAGCCCTTACCTTTACGTTCTGTATTGGCATGAGCCTTCACAGCAAAACAAATAGCTCGATCCAACAAGCTGCTATCTAAGTACTCTTTCTTACTCATATTTACTTTTTATATATATCATCCCAAAAAGGTAAGTTCTTGGCCATATCCATGATCATATCAATCAAAACATCATAATTATTTTGTTCACCATTGATGGTCTTATAGACAAATTGCAGTCCCTCACGACCTCGACCCTGTTTCAGTACATGTACTAAACATAAATTCTGTAAGCCTATATTTTCTGCCAAGATATCCAAATCGGTCAGTGCTATCTGAGCAAGTGCCAACTGATAGGCATCCTCTGAATTCTCTTTAATAAAATGATCTACATCACTCAGGGTTTCAAAACCAAATGACACCAGCAAGGGCAGGAACCCCATCAAAGAAGCAGGGAAAATTTCCGCTTGATTCACAGACGCTATACGTTGGTTCAAACGCTCAAACGGACGCATTTCCAAATAGCTCTTAAAGGAATCGACGGTCAATGCCACATCATCCAATTTCCCTGAATGTACCAGACTCTGAACGTTGCGACGATACTCCGTTATTTCGTTGCGCAAACGACTGAATTCGTCATCCATCAGCTCCAGCATTCCAGCTAAACGACTGAACTGTCGTCGATGCTCGTCAAGAATTTTTACGTTGCCTTTATAGCCCGTATCGTGTTCAATGGTGGACCATACATGTTGCAAAGCCGTACGCATCTGTAATTCAAATCGAATATCTTTTAATGCAGGATTATTCGTGCGTAAGCGACAAATATAGTGTAGAGAGTTATAACCAAAACTGGTCAATTGGTGCAACTTACGCTTATCTACAGATTCTTTCCAATCAATAATGAATAATTTTTTGGCAATGGTAGCAACCTTATCTACATCATCGCTATAAAAAGTAATGATGCGAAAACCCACTAAGTCTGTGATATCATCGATGCTTTTATACTTAGCACCTTTTAGCAGCAACTTACCTGCCAATGAAGGTTCTGTCTTTATCCTATGTTCGACAGCTGTTACATAGATGCCCTGGTCGTCCAATGCTTTCTTCAGTTTGTTACAAGCCTGTTTCTCAATTTTCTTAAGACTTGGCACCAATTCACGAAACTGTTGCAACAACTCTTCACCATGAGGATCTAATATAATACTCGTTGTTTGTGACATATTCAATTTATTTGATTATCAATTATTATTCATTGCAGAAACGCTTCAACATTTCTTCATATGCATCTATCCGCCTATCACGTAGGAAAGGCCACCAGCGACGCACTTGTTCTGAACGTTCAATGTCAATTTCAACCACACAATTTTCTTCCTTATCTGCACTGGCCACAGCCAAGAACTCACCTTGTGGACCAGCTACAAAGCTATTACCCCAGAATTGAATGCCATTGGTCTGCCCAGACGGATCGGGTTCATGTCCTACCCTATTAACAGCTATCACAGGCAGTCCGTTGGCCACAGCATGTCCTCGCATAACAGTCTGCCAAGCATCCAACTGACGTTGTTTTTCCTCAGAAGTATCAGTACTCTCCCATCCTATGGCAGTTGGATAAATCAGCATCTCTGCTCCCTTTAATGCCATCAGTCGAGCACCTTCTGGATACCACTGGTCCCAACAAACCATCAATCCTAGTTTCCCCAACGATGTTTCTATTGGTTCAAAACCTAAATCACCAGGAGTAAAATAGAACTTCTCATAATATGCAGGATCATCGGGAATATGCATCTTGTGGTATTTACCAGCAATACTACCATCTGCATCAAACACTACGGCAGTATTGTGATACAAGCCAGCAGTCCTTCGCTCGAACAACGAGGTGACCAGTACAATGCTTAACTCCTTAGCCAATGCACCAAAGAATGCTGTTGATGGTCCAGGAATTGTTTCTGCCAAGTCGAAATTCCTAACATCTTCCACTTGACAGAAATAAGGAGTATTGTGTAACTCTTGCAGCACAACTAGCTGAGCTCCTTTCTCGACACATGCCCTTATGTTGGCAGCCAGCTTCTCTTTGTTATCAGAGATGCTGGCTGTAACCGACATTTGCACTAATCCTATTTTGATTGTTCTCATTTGCAATACAGACTTAGAATCGTTTCATACAATTCCTGCTTACCACTCTTCTGCTCTGGTTCGCCACACTTCTTTGCATGAGCCACAAGCTCTTCCAAAGACATCTCTCCTTTTTCAAAACGTTTACCTTCACCTGCATCGAAGCTTGCATAACGATCTTTCAACATTTGAGGCAATGGTGACTCTTCAACAATAGCAGCTGCATTCAGCAAAGCACGAGCCATAGCATCCATACCACTGATATGAGCAATAAAGATATCCTCTGGATCTGTAGAATTACGACGCAACTTAGCATCAAAATTCATACCACCATTACCCAAGCCACCATTACGAATAACCTGCATCAAAGCTTGTGTCAGTTCGAAATTGTCAATAGGGAACTGATCGGTATCCCAACCGTTTTGAGCATCTCCACGATTAGCATCAATGCTGCCCAACATACCGTTGTCAACAGCCACAGCCAGTTCGTGTTCAAACGTATGTCCTGCCAAAGTAGCATGATTCACTTCGATATTTACCTTGAAATCTTTATCCAATCCGTTAGCACGAAGGAAGCCAATCACCGTTTCTGTATCCACATCATACTGATGCTTAGTAGGCTCCATAGGCTTAGGTTCTATTAAGAAGGTACCATTAAAACCCTTTGCACGGGCATAGTCACGAGCTGCCTTCAACATATTGGCTAAGTGGTCTTTCTCACGCTGCATCTGGGTGTTCAACAAAGAAGAATAGCCCTCGCGACCGCCCCAGAATACATAGTTGGTTCCACCCAACTTAATAGTAGCATCGATAGCATTCTTAATCTGAACAGCTGCACGAGCCACCACATCAAAATCTGGATTGGTAGCCGCACCATTCATATAGCGCTTATGGCCAAAGACATTAGCAGTACCCCACAACAGTTTGATATCTGTACCAGCCATCTTCTCTTTCAAGTAGTCGGTAATTATCTTCATGCGTTCCTCATACTCTTCTATAGTGGCTCCTTCCTCAACCAAGTCAACATCATGGAAGCAGAAGTATTTAATACCCAATTTCTGCATAATTTCAAAACCAGCATCAACTTTAGCTTTAGCACGACAGATGGGACATTCTCCCTCGTCCCATGCATAATGACGAGTTTGTCCTCCAAACTGGTCGCCACTTGCCTGACCGAGTGTGTGCCACCATGCGAGGGCAAACTTCAGCCAATCTTTCATTTTCTTACCCAACACCACCTTCTCGGCATCATAGTAATGAAAAGCCATCGGGTTCATACTCTTTGTTCCTTCAAATGGAATCTTACCAATTTCAGGGAAATACTCTTTTGCCATAACTCTAATATTTTAATGATTTATAATTCATTCTTTAACACAGATTTCCAACGATGGTAAGCAGAAAGATATTCATCTCTCTGCGAAACCAGAGGCTCAATATGAGCTAGACATTCGAGTGAAGCGAAAGCTTCGTTGTGATTTTGATAAATACCAGCGCCCATGCCTGCTCCTTTTGCAGCTCCCTCAGAGCCTTCTGTTTTATATACATCTATCATGGCTCCACTAACAGTGGCCAAAGTATCACGGAACAGTGCCGACTTAAACATATTTGCCCTGCCAGCATGAATGTGCTGTATATTCAATCCCATCTGCTTCATTATCTCAATGCCATAGCAGAAAGAGAATACAATGCCTTCTTGCGAAGCACGTAATATATGTCTCTCATTATGCTTGTTGAAATTCAATCCATGTATAGAGCAGCCAAGTTCCTTGTTTTGCAACACGCGCTCAGCACCATTACCAAACGGCAACACCACTAATCCTTCAGAGCCAACAGGCACAGACGAAGCCAATCGATTCATATCTGGATAATCCAAAGACGGAGTAATATTATGATGCATCCAGGAATTGAGAATGCCCGTTCCGTTGATGCACAACAAAATGCCTAAACGGTTTAACTGATGCGTATGATTAACATGAGCAAAAGTGTTTACTCGGCTCAAAGGATCGTAGTTTACCTGTTCCGACACACCATAAACCACGCCAGAAGTACCTGCCGTTGCAGCTATTTCTCCAGGATTAAACACATTCAAAGAAAGAGCATTATTAGGTTGATCACCTGCCCTGTATGTAACAGGAGTACCTTCCTTCAATCCAAGTTCCTGTGCCGCTTCTTTATTGACAGTTCCCTGTTCTCCAAAAGTAGGCACGATATCAGCTATCATAGATGGTTCAATACCATAATAATCCAACAGGAACCCAGCCAACTTGTCTTCCTTAAAATCCCAAAGCATACCTTCTGACAAGCCGGATATTGTAGTGCAGATATTACCAGTTAACTTCATGGCGATATAATCACCCGGCAACATAATCTTGTCAATCTTATCAAAAATCTCAGGCTCATTACGTTTCACCCAAGCCAGTTTTGAAGCAGTAAAATTACCTGGAGAGTTCAACAGGTGAGACAGACAGATATCAGCGCCAAGTTCCTCGAAAGCCTGCTGGCCTATCCCCACAGCACGAGAGTCACACCAGATGATAGAAGGTCTCAACACCTGCTGGTTTTTGTCCACACAAACAAGTCCATGCATCTGATAAGAAATACCAATTGCCTTGATATCATCCTTATTTACTTGAGAAGATGACAATACATCAGCAGTAGCCAGTTTAAGATGATGCCACCACATTTCCGGTTGTTGCTCAGCCCAACCAGATTGCAGTGCTATGATTTCTGCCTCTTTTGGAGGATAGAAAGCAGAAGCCACACAATTGCCAGTATTGGCATCTACCAAACTCGCTTTAACTGACGAGCTACCTATGTCGTAACCTAATAAATACATATTCACTATCGTTTAATTGCGTAAAAATAGGAACTTTTTACGACAACACAAAAAAATGTGTCGATAAAGATTCACTTTACCGACACATTTGTTAGTTTTATGTTTTAAGCTTAAATTAGATCAGCTTAATGAACAATTCCTTACCGTCTTCTACTACCTCAACCTTGTTCTCACGCAGCAACCAGCCAAGTGCCAGATATGCGTCCTTGTCGAGTAATTTTACATCGTTCTTCTTTGCTTCGCTCTTGATGTCTTTCAGAGTCATACCATTAGTACCATTCAGAACATTCCAAATAACACCAGCAGTTTCGCCAACTTTTTCCTGTAACATTTTCTTTTTACTTTTAAAATTAAACATTAAAAACTATTGTTTTCATAGGTTCGGTAACCCTCACTTTTGAAAAACGGTGCAAAGTTAAGCATAATTTTAATATTATGTATCTTTCTAGTGATTATTTTTTTAAAAATAAACACTTTTCATAGTTTCTTGTCTGCAGGAAACGCTACTCCCAACTGTTTCCTAACTTCATCTATTACTTCGATGGTGGCCAACGAAACAGCATGTGAATTAATTTCACTTTCCAATTTTTCTTGTTCAATTAAATTGATAAACTCTGCCACTTCATAATAATAATCATCATGTTCTGCCTTCACGCTCACATCTTGAGGTTCAGCCTTGGGACCTCTGCCTGACATAGCAGCTGGTCTTGGAATATAGGTAACTTTGCGTATCGTATGAATCTCATCCATAATTAAATTACCATCTTCGCCCTCAATTTCTGTGGGGAGATAGGAATTGGCTATCTTTGAATAAAGAGCCGTAGCATTCATCTCATCATATAACAGGTTCACCACTCCCTGGCCATCGGTACCACTGGAGAGCATAACACCTTGGGCATTGACAGCATTTGGTTTACCAAACAAGGCAATAAGCGGATAAATGGTATATACACCAATATCCATCATTGCTCCATTAGACAATGCAGGATTGAAAGCATTGAGCACAATGCCTTCCTTGAACTTATCGTAGCGGGAAGAATACTGACAATAAGAAGCAAAATATCTACGAATCGTACCTAATTTCGGCAACAGCTCTTGCAACTTTACAAAATTGGGATTCATGGTAGCAATCATAGCTTCCATCAATGTAACATGATTCTTTTTTGCAGCTTCAATCATCTGTTTTACCTCATGAGCATTAGATGCCATCGGTTTCTCACACAACACATGCTTCCCACGATTCATGCAAGTAATAGCAATTTCGGCATGCGTACAGTTGGGGGTTGCAATATATACAGCATCCACCACATCACTCGATGCCATTTCCTCTACTGAAGTAAATGTATGCTTCACTCCATATTTGGCTGCAAACTCATCGGCTCGTTCCTGTGTACGAGAACAGATGGCAGACAGTTCAAACCGTTCGTCTTCTTTAGCACCCGCCAGTAACCAGTCGGTTATCTTATTAGTGCCGACCACACCAAATCTTACTTTCTTCACCATAATCAATAGCCTAACTCTTCTCCTACAATCACTACGCAGAAGCGCCCGTTGTCATAGGAATTTCTAATGATATGTATTTGATTACAAATACTGTTAGCTGAATGACAATCATGACACACACCATCCAACGTACAAGGAGTATCACGATTCAGACGGACAGTATTGATAGGAGCCGCTGTGCCTCTTGCTCGTTTAACAGCAGCATCCAGATCTTTCGCAATTTTATTGATGCCAACAACAAAAATCACCTTCTTGGGTCCCCAAGCAATGGCAGCAACACGGTTGCCATTACCATCTATATTAACAATATCACCTTGTTCACTCATTGCATTAGCGCTACTGATATAAAAATCAGCGCCAAAGGCTTTACGATACACTACCTGCGCTTCTTCTGGCGATTGCGCCAGATCTCTGTCAAACAAAGTGTAGGTACCAGATTTATGCAAAGCATCCGTCAGTCCCATATCACGAATCGTCATCGAGCCGCCCCACGATATACTGCTGCCTTGGGGAATAAGTCCGAGTACTTTCTTAATAGCATCAGCAGAGGTAGCACAATAATAGCCTTCAATATGACGTATGTTAAGGCTCTTGATTACCTTATTAGCCAACAATTCGTTTCTCTTTTCAATCGGTGTCATAAATACTTAATTTTGGTGATTATTTCTCCAAAGATAGTGCATTTTGATGAAAAAACACTATTTTTGCACGCATATTTGTGAGGGGCATGAAAAACAAACTACCATATCACATATTAGCCATTAGCATCATAGCTATCTGGGGTGTTACATTTATCAACACGAAATTCTTGATCATTAATGGTTTGAATCCACAAGAGATTTTTCTTTTGCGATTTATCATTGCCTATTTAGGTGTGTGGACTTTCTCACCTCGTAAACTTTTTACCGATAATTGGCGTGATGAGTTGACAACCATGTTGTTGGGCATTTCTGGCGGATCACTCTATTTCTGGGCCGAGAATACAGCTATTCAATACTCGTTGGTGAACGATGTTGCATTCATCGTGTGCAATGCTCCCCTGCTTACCCTGTTCCTCGGAATGGCTTTTTCAAAAGAAATTAAAGCCACCAAACCTATTGTGGGAGGTTCATTCATCTCTTTATTTGGCGTTGCATTGGTTATCTTCAATGGCAGCTTTATTCTAAAGCTCAATCCCATAGGCGATTTTCTAGCTTTGGTGGCTGCAGGTGCATGGGCAGTTTATAGTTTATTGATGCGCGACATGACCAAGCGGTATAATGTTACTTTTCTAACTCGAAAAGTCTTTTTTTATGGCATAATCACCATACTCCCCGCATTTTTGATTAATCCGTGGCAATTCCCGTTTGAAGATCTCGGCAAGCCTGTCGTATGGATGAACCTTGTATTCTTAGGTGTGATAGCCGCATTGATTTGCTTTGTTTTGTGGAGCATCGTGATTCGCGAATTGGGTGCCTTGTCATCAGCCAACTACATCTACTTATCTCCTGTATCCACTTTGATTGCATCCGCCATCTTCTTGAAAGAACCTGTTACATGGATATCTATAGTGGGATCTTTCATGATACTCTTAGGTCTATTCATAGTAGGTTTCTATACCAAGCACGAAAAAGACGAGAACCGTTCTCGTTGACGACGACAACGATTCTCACATACAGTTAGGATGGTTCAAACTAAAGGATAATCATTGTGGACGAACCTTCTGAAGTAAAACCACATCGTAATACTTATCCCCTATTCTCCACCACTCTTTTAAAACGCCACAATCCACAAATCCAGCATGGTGTAGCAAATGAAGGCTATCCTCATTATCTACCAGAATATGTGCATTGAGCTGCTTGAAATGTAGGAAAGTAAAAACATAATCGCTCAGCAAAGCCAAGGCTTCAGCCGCATATCCCTTGCCTCGTTCTTCTCGTAAAAGCGAAATACCAATCTCTGCCCTTGCATGCATGGGCTCAAAATCAGTAATATCGATAATACCAATCGGACGGTCTTGGGAAAGTTCGCAGATAATCAGTCGTAACTGACGATCGGCAAACATATCATTCATCGAGGAGTCTATGTAGGCTTGTAATACAGCTTTGGAATAAGGTACCGTGAAATTGGAGATGGACCACAACGAAGGGTCATTCTCCATCTGGTAGAGGAAATCCAAGTCTTCTGGCTCCATGGCACGAAGCCTCACCTGTTTGCCTACAAAGAACTGATTCATAAATTAAAAAGCAATAGAAGATATAAGGTATGCAATGACGGTAGAAACAATCACACATACCAAACCCGGCATCATGAAACTATGGTTCAAAAGGTACTTACCTATGACGGTAGTACCACTTCGGTCGAAGTTCACCGTAGCAATATCCGATGGGTAATTTGGTATGAAGAAGTAACCATAAACACTTGGCAACACACCCAGCAACACAGCACCTGGGATGCCCAACGAGTAAGCCAACGGCAACATAGCTACCACCACAGCACCTTGTGAGTTGATAAGTACTGACACCAAGAAGAAGACAATGGCAATCGACCAATTGTACTTCGCCACAATATCACCCAACGCAGCTTGCATCTCTGGCATATAATTACCGAAATAAGTATCTGCCATCCATGCAATACCGTAGATAGCTACCACAGCCACCATACCACTCTGCCATACGGCACCGCTCACGGCAACTTTTGGTTTAGCCTTACAGAAGATAATCATCAATGCAGCAGCAGATATCATTACAATCTGAATCACAATATTCATCTTCAACGTCTCAGTCGTACCATCTGCTTTAGGAAAACGAGGCAAGAAGTTCTGGAAAGCAGCGAAGAACACAATCACACAGAGCGCAGCAATGAAAATATACACCGCACGTTTAGCTTCTTTAGAAATATCCTTGTCAAGCGTTGTAGCAGTGTTACCATACATATACTGATACAACTCAGGATCCTGGCATCTCTTTTGGAATTCAGGATCTTTATCCAAGTCCTTTCCACGCCTGAAGCTGCAAGCAGAAGCTGCAATCAGACCACACAAACATGCAGGGATGGTTACCATCAACACCTGTGGGATAGACACATCGAAACCATTAGCTGCAGAGATACTGGTAAAAGCCACCACAGCAGCAGCTATAGGCGAACAGGTAATACCCACCTGCGAAGCGATGGATGCCACACCACAAGGACGCTCTGGACGGATACCTTTCTTCAAGGCAATGTCACAGATAATAGGCATCAACGTATAAACCACATGGCCAGTACCCACCAAAACAGTAAGGAAGAAAGTACACAATGGAGCATAGAAAGTAATACGATCAGGATGCTTGCGAAGCATACGTTCCGCTATCTGTATGAGCCAGTCCATACCCCCAGATGCATGCATCATGCCAGCACAAGTTACAGCAGCTATGATGATGTAAATAACATCGGTAGGAGGCGTTCCAGGTTTCATGCTAAAGCCGAAGACCAAGATAGCCAAACCGATACCAGAGATAGCACCCAGTGCCAAACTGCCATAGCGTGAACCAACATAAAGAGCTCCCAGTACTATCAACAATTGAATAATCATTAAAGCCATAATTACACGATATTAGATTAAGTATATTTATGCAAATGTAATAAATAATTCAGACATACTCAGCAAAAGCCCGAAAAATTTGCTTATTTGCCACACATAATGTATTTTTGCACAAATTTTAAACCATTATATAAATATGTATAGAACACATAACTGCGGAGAACTCCGCATAGCTGATGTTAACAAAGTGGTAACGCTGGCTGGTTGGGTACAGCGCTCACGTAAAATGGGAGGTATGACCTTCATAGACCTGCGCGACCGCTACGGCATCACACAGTTAGTATTCAACGAAGTGGTAGACGCCACTTTGTGCGAAGAAGCCAACAAGCTGGGACGTGAATACGTTATCCAAATAACAGGTACCGTAAACGAACGTTTCAATAAAAACAAGAACATACCTACAGGTGATATAGAAATCATTGTTGACAAGCTGAATGTGCTGAATGCAGCAATGACCCCTCCATTTACTATTGAGGACAACACTGACGGAGGTGATGACCTGAGAATGAAATATCGTTACCTTGACTTGAGAAGAGCCGCCGTACGCAAAAACCTGGAACTTCGCCACAAGATGACCATCGAGGTACGAAACTATCTCGACAATCATGGATTCATTGAAGTAGAAACACCAGTATTAATAGGTTCTACCCCAGAAGGTGCTCGAGATTTTGTTGTACCCTCACGCATGAACCCAGGCCAGTTCTACGCACTGCCACAGAGTCCGCAAACCCTGAAGCAATTGCTCATGGTAGCCGGTTTCGACCGTTATTTTCAAATTGCCAAATGTTTCAGAGACGAAGACTTACGTGCCGACCGTCAGCCCGAGTTTACCCAAATCGACTGTGAAATGTCATTCGTCACCCAAGACGATGTCATAGAATTGTTCGAAGGGATGGCCAAGCACTTGTTCAAGACCCTGCGCGGTGTGGATCTGGGTAACGCTCCTTTCCAGCGCATGCCTTGGGCTGATGCCATGAAGTATTATGGTAGCGATAAGCCAGATTTGCGATTCGGCATGCAATTCGTAGAGCTGATGGATATCATGAAGGGTCATGGGTTCAGTGTGTTCGACAATGCAGCTTATGTAGGTGGTATTTGTGCTGAAGGTGCTGCTTCATTTACACGCAAGCAGCTCGATGCCTTAACAGAATACGTGAAACGACCTCAGATTGGAGCAAAGGGAATGGTATATGCTCGCGTAGAGGCAGATGGTAATGTCAAGTCAAGTGTGGATAAATTCTATACCCAGGAAGTATTGCAGCAAGTAAAAGATGCCTTTGGTGCAAAACCAGGTGATTTGATACTGATCCTAAGTGGTGAGGATATCATGAAGACCCGCAAGCAGTTATGCGAACTACGTCTGAAGGTAGCTGACGACTTGGGATTACGTGACAAGAACAAATTTGCATTGCTATGGGTAGTAGACTTCCCCATGTTCGAATGGAGCGACGAAGAAAATCGCCTGATGGCCATGCACCATCCGTTTACCCATCCAAAAGACGAAGATATTCCATTGCTGGATACCAAGCCTGAGGATGTTCGTGCTGATGCCTATGATATGGTATGCAATGGTATCGAAGTAGGTGGAGGTTCTATCCGTATCCACGATCCTAAGCTACAAGCCAAGATGTTTGAGATTCTAGGTTTCACCCCAGAAAAAGCACAAGAGCAGTTTGGCTTCCTGATGAACGCCTTCAAGTATGGTGCCCCACCTCATGGTGGTCTGGCTTACGGACTGGATCGTTGGGTAAGCATCTTTGCCGGACTCGACAGCATCCGCGACTGCATCGCCTTCCCAAAGAACAACAACGGACGCGATGTAATGCTGGAAGCACCATCAGCTATCGAGCAGAAACAGCTCGACGAACTGGCTCTGAAAATTGATTTGAAAGAATAAGCATATTAGTTGCTTCGTATAATGAAAAAGGCTGCGAAATTCGCAGCCTTTATTTTTATTCATGCTTGAACAACCGTTCTTCAGCCAATTTTTCATATTTGGTACCTGTGCGACCATAGTTGGCATAGGGATGTATGGAGATACCCCCACGAGGAGTAAAGAAGCCAGTTACTTCAATGTATTTAGGATCCATCAGTTTGATCAAATCTTTCATGATAATATTCACACAATCTTCATGAAAAGCACCATGATTACGGAAGCTAAACAAGTAAAGCTTCAGACTCTTGCTCTCCACCATCTTGATGTCAGGAATATAACCAATGCGAATTTCCGCAAAATCCGGCTGTCCGGTAATAGGACATAAACTGGTGAATTCCGGACAATTGAAGCGCACCCAATAATCATTCTCAGGATGCTTGTTGTCAAAAGCCTCCAACACCTCAGGAGCATAGTCCTGACGATAGACAGTCTTCTTACCCAAAGCATTCAAATTAGCTCTCTTTTCTTCCATAGTCTATTCATTTTTTTGCAAAGATAATGATTTTATGCTATCTTCGCATATTGGTTTCCCTCTTTTTATGAATTAATGGCAGAAGAAAAGACATATATCAAGGTATGGCAACATCGCAAAAGGCTGAACAAAGTAGTGTTCAGCTATGCCGACTATTTCATCGTGTCATTATTTCTTGAACGAGGCAAACTATCATACGCCGACCGATGGATAGAGATAATGCCAGGAACAGTAGTATTTGCCAACCCAGCCCTGCCCTCTGCTTGGGAACCCATCACGGAAAACCCAGAAGAAAAAGGCTTCTCCATCATGTTCAGCAATGAGTTTATCCGCCAAGACGAATGGGGATTTTTGTTAGGCACCCCCCTGCTCGACCTCACACTAGACCAAGCCATCATCCTGAATCAAGAGTCATTACCAACCGTGAAGCTGCTCTTCCAGAGAATGATGGAAGTGAGCCAGACAAAAAACGGAATGACGGACGAACTAATACACAGCCTCCTGCACCTTATTATATATGAAGCCATGAGAGGCAAAGAAGAAAAGACATACAAGGAACAACACAATGCTGCCCAACGAACAGTAGAGCTCTTCCTGCTGTTGCTCGACCGTCAATTCCCCATCAACTACCCGCAAGAGAAGTTGGAGATGCGTTCAGCTACCGACTATGCCCAAAGGTTATCCATTCATGTGAACCACCTCAACCGCGTAGTCAAACAAGTAACAGGAAAAACCACCACCGACATCATAGCCAGTCGCATGGTGAAAGAAGCCCTGCGCCTACTGCGCGACACCCAACTGAATGTGGCCGAAGTGGCCTACGCATTAGGGTTTGAGGAACAAGCCTCGTTTACCGCCTTTCTGAAAAGAAAGACAGGAAAAGGACCGAAGGAGATAAGAATTGTTTGAAATCAACAAACAATGGTTTGAATTAGACAATTTTCATATCTATATAAATAACTTACTTTGCAAACAAAAAGGAATCTATGGAAAAGTCGATGAACGAACTGATTGAAAAACTGCATGAAACAGGTTGTTCATGTGTCATCAGCAACAAAGAAGTAAGGACATATACCCATCGTGGAGTAGATGATCTGTACAAGTTGCTTACACAAGAGCCGACATTTCTCGCAGGCGCTGAAGTAGCCGACCGTGTAATAGGCAAAGCAGTAGCTGCCATGTTAGTGAAAGGAGGCGTGAAAAACGTCTATGCAGACCTCATCAGTTTGTCAGCATTGACCTTGCTGCGCGATGCAGGAATAGCCACCGACTACGATCAGTTGGTAACCTACATCAAGAACACCAAACACACCGATTGGTGCCCCGTAGAAGCCCTATGCTACAACGAGCAGACTGTAGATGAGATTCTTCCTGTAGTCCAACAGTTTGTTGAGAACAAGGAACAATTCTTCAAAAGACAGTAGCTCAAAAAGGCAAAGAACAAAGTTTTATAGATTATAGATATGAAAAGACAAGTTTTATTTTTCGCCTTCATGGCGGGTTTTTGTGTGTTTGCACAAGCACAGAACAACGACATCTCCAAAGATGTAGAAACAGATGAAGTAGTCGTTACAGGTACAAGGAATAGCACCGATATTCGTCATTTACCTATGACCATTACCACCGTAAATCGTTTGAAGCTCACTGAGAGCCATCGCACATCCGTACTCCCCACCCTTACCGAACAAGTGCCCAACCTCTTCGTCACCTCTCGTGGTGTCATGGGTTATGGTGTATCAGGTGGAGCCGCTGGCGGCATCTCCCTGCGTGGTATCAGTGGAGGTAGCGGTCAGCTGATGGTGCTGATTGACGGCCATCCACAATACATGGGCATCTTCGGACATCCCATTGCAGACGTATATCAGAGCCTGATGTCAGAGAAAGTAGAAGTACTGCGAGGCCCGGCCTCCGTCCTTTATGGTTCCAACGCTATGGGAGGAGTCATCAACATCGTAACACGCAAGATGCTGGAAGATGGAGTAAAGACCGATGTCAGTGTAGCCTACGGTTCATACAACACACTCCAGACAGAAGCCACCAATCGCGTCAAAGCAGGCAAGTTCAACAGCGTATTGTCACTCTCATACAATCGCACAGACGGCCATCGCAAGCACATGGAATTTGAGCAGTATGGAGGCTACGGCAAAGTAGGCTATGACTTTTCCGACAATTGGAAAGCCCACGCAGACCTGAATCTCACCCACTTCAATGCCACCAACCCAGGCACCATACAAGCCCCCATATTGGAAGGCGACCAGTGGATAACCCGTGGAGCAGCCTCTGCCGCTATTGAAAACAACTATGAGAAGACCTCAGGTTCTTTGAGCTTCTTCATCAACTGGGGACATCATAAAATCAACGACGGTTACACCCCCGGTCCAGAAAGCGGCCCTCAGAAAGCATTCTATCTATCCGACGACTCCATGATGGGATTCTCCTGGTACCAAAGCGTACAACTCTTTGAAGGCAACCGCCTCACAGGAGGTTTCGATTTCCAGCACATCAAAGGACATGCCTGGAACGAATCACGCGCCACAGGAGAAGTAACCAACACCTATGCCGACAAGTCACTGAATGAAGTAGCCGGCTATATAGATTTCCGTCAGGACATCACCTCCTGGCTCACCATTGATGCCGGTTTACGTTTAGATCACCATTCACAAGCAGGCACCGAACTCATTCCACAAGGAGGATTGTCATTCCGTCTGCCACACGATGCCCAGATCAAGGCAATGGTCAGCAAAGGATTCCGCAACCCCAGCATCCGCGAAATGTATATGTTCCCACCCCAGAACGACGAGTTGAAGCCCGAAAGACTCATGAACTATGAGTTATCATTCACTCAGCGAGTACTGGATGGCGCCTTGAATTATGGCATTAACCTCTTTTACTTAAAAGGAGACAACATGATTCAGACCGTGCGAATAGATGGAAAACCACGTAACATGAATACAGGAGAAATCGAGAATTGGGGTATTGAAGGCAACATCGCCTATCGCATCAACAAAGCATGGAGCGTAAATGCCAACTACAGCTACCTGCACATGAAGAATCCAGTATTGGCAGCCCCCAAGAACAAACTGTTTGCAGGCGTGAACTACAGCCATGATCGCTGGAGTTTCAATACAGGCATACAATACATCAACGGTCTCTATACAGCAGTGGGCGACAATCCACAGAAAGAAAACTTCATCATTTGGGATGCCGACGTCAACTATAAGTTAGCCGATTTCGCCACTATCTTTGTCAAAGGAGAAAACCTACTGGCACAGAAGTATGAAATCAACGCAGGATTCCCAATGCCAAAAGCCACCTTTATGGGAGGTATTCATTTGACGTTCTAATTTTTTTTACGTACGATATTTATTTGTGTGAGAGACATCGTCTGCGTGATGCAGGCGATGTTTCATTTAAGGACTAAAAAAAGGCACGGGATACATGGACGCTTCCATAATCCCGTGCCAATCAACCATTCACGAAGTCAAAATTAGAAAATAAATCATAGTTGATTAGGTTTAGTCTGGTTTTTGGTATTTTCTTATTTTTCTAGTCTAAAATTTCGTTTTTTAAAAAATAAATATTTTCTTTGTCCTTTGAACTGATGCAAAGATACATCATAGTTTGTTTGATAAATGTACCATTTGTTACGAAGCCTGTTAATAAAAGTTAATTATGGATTTGAGCGACCTTTTAAACATCGATTTCTTTAAAGGATTAACCGAGGACGATATGGCCAATCTTCTCTTTGCTGTTCCTGGTGCCAAGAGAAAGTACAAGGAAGGAGACTTTGTTGCACACCAAGGTGAGGTATGCGATAAGATTGCCATTATGACGAAAGGATCAGTTTGTTCCATCATGATTAACGAGTATGGCAAAGAACTAATCCTGAGCAATATCGAAAGTCCTGACGTCTTGGGTTATACCTATCTTTTCGCTACAGAAAACAAATTCAATGTGAATCTTATAGCCAAAACTTCCTGTGAAATGTATTTTATTGAAAAAGAGCGTATAGTAGCTTTAATGCACGAACGTCCTGCTTTCATGCAATCATATATAAAGAGTATGGCTGATAGAGGTTTGTTCGTTTTCAAGCGTCTTTATGAACTCAACTTACACAGCTTAAAACAGCGTTTATTGAAATATCTTGAAAAGAATCCAGAAATCACCAACCAAGCCGAGCTTGCCAAACGATTAGGCGTTACTCGTCCTTCTCTATCCAGAGCACTTGCAGAACTGAGACGTGATGGCCTTTTTGACAAATAAAGCATTTAACGTTATTTGTTCATAACTTCTTGGTGGGATACATTGCTTCCCACCAACTATCATCATCCTGCAACCACTTCTGGAACCAGGCAAAGATAGTGTTCTGCCAACGTATGCGCTTGTCATAGTCCAGAATATGATGGTTCTGACCCTCCACCACAACAAAAGCCGTCGGTCTGCCCAGCAACTTCAAAGCAGTAAACATCTGAATACTCTCACCCACAGGCACATTGGTATCAGCATTACCATGCAAGAACAACAGCGGAGTGTGAATCTTGTCAGCATTAAACAGCGGACTCTGATCCACATACAAATCCTTGCGCGTCCAAGGATAGCTGTTAGCCATACTCACCTCACTATAGTTATAGCCCCAATAGCCCTCACCCCAATAGCTAGTATGATCACTGATACCAGCATGAGAGATAGCCGCAGCAAAGATATCAGTCTGCGTCTGCAGATACTGCGTCATAAAGCCACCGTAAGAAGCCCCGATACAGCCAATCTTCTTCGCATTGATAAACGAATGCTCAGCCGTAAACTTTTTCACACCCTCAATGATATCTTCAGCCACACCCTTGCCAGCAGTGTTCACATGACGAGCCGCAAACTCCTGACCGAAGCCAGTAGCACCACTAGGATTCACCACATACACCACATAACCCATAGAAGCATACACATGCTGCGGATAACGACTCTCAAACGTACGACTCGTCGGACTGCAACCACCATAGTAATCCACCACCATCGGATATTGCTTGTTAGCATCAAAGTCAGCAGGCAGATAATAACGACCATAAATCGTATCACCACGACTATTCACGAAGTTCCAACTCTTGCAGTCGCCCAACTTAATACCATCCAACAGCTCATGACTCAAGTCATCCACCAAACGATGACTATCATTCTTCAAATCCACAGCATAAATACGGTCAGAATTCTTAGTCCCCTGTCCGCAATACACCATCGTATTCGTCCTATTCGCCAGCGTAAACCCCTTCACCAGCTCCTCAGGCACCTGCATCTGATGAATCTCCCAAGAATTAGGCTCCATCCTATACAAGCTCACACTATCCTTGTTTTCCGCCATGAAATAAATCCTCCCATCCGCAGCACTCCATTCCATATCCGTCACATTCGGATTGAAATACTTCGTAAGCGGCTTCACCACCTTATCCTTCACATTCATCACATACAACTGATAGTCATACATGCTAGGCACCTGATCAGGCTTCACATTCTTCCCCACACCATCAAACGCCTCAGGAGAGCCCTGGAACAACACCTGCTTGGCATCAGGCGAGAAAGAGCCACCAGCCAAGAAACCATCACCCTCCACCAGCTTCTCAGCCACCAGCGTATTCACATCCATGCGATACACCGTCTGCAACGAAGTAGGACGAGCAGTCAAACGGTTAGTACTCACACTGAACAAGATATACCTGCCATCCTGCGAAATATCGTTCAGATACATATTTCTGTAACCATATGTCAGCTGCTGCAACACATGAGATTTCAAATCATATTTAGCCAAATAAGAACGATCACGCCAACCAGGCTGCCTGTCATCCGGCTCCAGCACCTCAAACACATCCTTACGCTCCTTCGGACCCTCCTGACGCATCATAAACACCAGATAATCCTCAGTAGGAGCCATCACAGCACGCCCCTCAGGCAACTGATTCGCCAGCACCTCCTCCTTTCCAGTCAGCGGATCCACCGTCACCAGCTCCCTGCCGTGCTGACGGTTTCTGAAATAATAATACTTCACCGATTGAGGCATCCACTGCCAGTTTTCCGAACCTTGTGCCATCACCCTGCCCGTAGCCAGTTCAGTGATAGAAGCATAATAGTCAGTCTTCCCCCCAGGTTTCGTATCACTATAATCAGTTATCAAGAACTTCCCATCCGCAGAGAGCGAAACCCCACTGAACCGCTTCCCATGCAAGATATCCGTCAACAGAATATTCCTACCCGCCTTCGAATCAGTCAGTTTCACCAAACCAGCATCCGCAGTGCCCAAGATAATCTTAGCCTTCTCAGCATGATTCTTCGCCGTCAACGCCTTGATCACCACCTGATGAGTACCAGGCTCCAGCACCAGACTATCCGTACCCACCTTGACACCATCCACAAACACCTGATATTTCGTCAGCCCCTCTACAGTCAGCTTCGCCTTCCCATAACGGTTATTCTGCATAGTAAAGCCCATCAGATGAAGCGCATGATCAGCATCCGATTTCGGAAGCGATATACCATCAACCCCCTTGATATCCGCATGTTTAGACCCAAACACATCCATCAGAGGCAAAGGAGTATCCATCAAGTTATCAGCAGAATATTTCTTAGCATTCACATCCGTATCATCCACGATAAAAGGTTGTTGCATGGGATAAGGACCAGCATACCTCAATGAATTCACCTTAATATCCTCCGCTTTCACAAACGAAGCACTGGCAGAAAGAGCCAAAACAATCAGAAACTTCTTCATCTTTATTTCAATTAGTAAATATTAACGGCAAAGGTAACAAAAAAAGCACTATCTTTGCAACTAAAATCATAAATATGGCAGAAAACAAGATCATTAGTTTACAAAACACCAAAGTAAAACAGGTGGTAGCCCTTCAGCAGAAGTCATCAGAACGCCGCAAACAAGGCCTTTTCGTGGTAGAAGGCATCAGAGAGCTCCAACACTGTTTAGATGCCGGCTACGAGATAAACACAGTTTTCTTCTGCCCAGAACTCACAGACACCACCACCCTCACCCAACAACTTCCTGCCGATGTTACAACCTACGAAGTAACACCCGAGGTATATGAAAAGATAGCCTACCGAGGAGGCACAGAAGGCGTGATAGCCATCGTCCAATCCCGCCAACTCAGTTTGAAAGACCTACAACTGAAACCCCAACCCCTCTTGATAGTACTCGAAAGCGTAGAAAAACCAGGCAACCTAGGAGCCATCCTACGCAGTGCCGATGCAGCAGGAGCCGATGCCGTAATCGTGTGCGACCCATTGACCGACCTCTATAACCCCAACCTGATACGAAGTTCCATTGGAGCCATATTCAGTGTTCCATGTATAGCCTGTTCCTCAATCGATTGCATCTATTTCTTAAAGAAAAACAACATCAGAATTCTGACAGCCCAGCTGCAAGATTCCAAGTTGTATTACGATACCGATATGACCTGTGGCACCGCCATCATTATGGGCACAGAATCCACAGGCTTGACCGATGTTTGGCGCCAAGCTGCCGATGCCCATATCCGCATCCCCATGCTAGGCCAGTTAGATTCGCTCAACGTCAGCGTCAGTGCCGCCATCCTGCTATATGAAGCCGTCAGACAACGAAACGAATTGTCGAAGAAATGATTTATTCCTTTTTAGAAAGTTTTTTTTCGTTATAAAGCAAAAAGCATTCTACCGAAAGGACTAAAACTATAATTTTGCAATCCAAAGATGACAAAGAATAAAGAAAGCAAAGACGATTTGTTGTTGCTCATCCGACAAGGAGAACCAATGACGAAAGCACAACAGCTCAGGCTGGTGTTACAGCTTTCCACCCCTGCCATCCTGGCCCAGCTCACCACCACCATGATGCAATACATCGATGCCTCCATGGTAGGAAGTCAAGGAGCCAACGCCTCAGCTTCCATTGGATTGGTAGAAACCACCACCTGGATGATGGGAAGCGTATGCTCCTGTGTGGCAGCAGGTTTCTATGTGCAGGTAGCCCACCTTTTAGGAGCCAACGACGCCAAAGAAGCACGTTCAGTGCTCCGACAAGCATTAGCAGCAGTCATCAGCTTCGGCTGCCTGATAGGATTAATAGGATTTGCCATTAGCCCCTGGTTGCCCATTTGGTTAGGCGGCAACGAAGACATCAACACCACAGCATCCACCTACTTCGCCATCTTCTCGTTAGGCATCCCCATCTTCCAGACCAGCATGTTAGGCTCTGGAATGTTGCGAAGCAGCGGCAACATGATATTACCCAGCATCATGAGCGTAGTGATGATGACGTTAGATGTCATATTCAACTTCTTCCTCATATTCCCATCCCGCACAATAGAGCTATTAGGTACCGAGCTGTATATCCCAGGAGCAGGCCTGTCAGTCGTAGGAGCAGCCATAGGTACTGTAAGTGCAGAATGCGTGGTAGCCGGCCTGTTGATGTATTTCCTGTGCTTCCGTTCAAAAGAACTAAGACTCACCATCGACAAAGGCAGCTTCAAACCCACATGGAATTACATCAAAAAAGCATTTCATATCGGAGGCCCCATGACCCTCCAGCAAATCGTCATGTGTAGCGCCTATATAGTCACCACCATCATCGTTGCCCCATTAGGCACATTCGCCATAGCCGCCCACTCGTTTGGCATTGTCATCGAGAGCATTTGCTACATGCCAGGCTATGGTATAGCCGATGCCGCCACAACACTCGTAGGCCAAAGCATAGGAGCCGGACGCAAAGACCTCACCCGCAAGTTTGCCTATATGTCAGTAGGCCTGGGCATGAGCGTGATGGCCATCATGGGAGCAGTGATGTATGCAGGAGCCCCCCTCTTCCTGAGCATCATGACCCCAGTAGAAGAAGTACGACAACTAGGCGTGATGGCCTTGCGCATCGAAGCCTTTGCCGAACCCATGTTTGCAGCCGCCATCGTCTGCTACGGCGTATTTGTAGGCGCCTCCGACACCCTCATACCAAGCGGCATGAATCTTGCCAGCATGTGGGCCGTACGCATCCCATTATCCGCCGTCCTTGCCCTATCGTTAGGCCTGCAAGGCGTTTGGATAGCCATGTGTGCAGAGCTCTGCTTCCGAGGCGTAATCTTCCTTTGCCGATTACGGTGGGGAAACTGGATGAATAAAATAGAAAAATAAAAATTTATACCATTTACTTTATGAAGGAAATAAGAAACCAAATTTTTGGAGGCGAACGCCCTCTGTTTGAGACCCATGACACGATTCTCGACCATGTAAAGATTACATTTGGAGAGTCAGGCATCAAAGAGTGTAGCAACATCATTTGCCGGAACTGCTATTTTGAAGGCAAATACCCATTGTGGCACGTCAAAGGTTCCGAAATCACCAACTGCTACTTTGCACCAGGCTCACGCTCAGCCATCTGGTATTCCGACGACATGAAGATGACCGACTGCGTCATCAACGGGCCGAAATTCTTCCGAGAGATGAAGAACCTAGAGCTCACCAACGTCACCATCAACGATGCCGACGAAACCTTCTGGGGCATCGACGGCTTGGTACTCAACAATGTGACATTGCACGAAGGCACCTACCCCTTCATGCATAGCAACAATATCAAAGTCAACGGTTTGGACAGCGATAGCAACTACGTATTCCAGTACTGCAAGAACATTGAAGTACACAATGCCCACATCGTAACAAAAGACGCCTTCTGGGAAGTAGAGAACGTCACCATCTACGACTCCTACCTCGATGGCGAATACCTAGGTTGGCATTCCAAGAACCTGCGACTGGTAAATTGCCACATCGCTGGCGAGCAACCACTTTGCTATGCCCATGACCTGATAGTGGAGAACTGCACCTTCGATGCAGAGTGCGACCGAGCCTTTGAATATTCCACCCTTCAGGCTGACATCAAGGGCTTTATCAAGAGCGTAAAAAACCCTGCTTCTGGCAAGATTGTAGCTGATGGCATAGGTGAGGTCATCCTCGATGAAAATATCAAGGCTCCAGCAAATTGCCAGATTCTAACAAGAGGATAGTTTTTATCGTGATTGCTATCGCTGACTGAATTTCTTCCACTAAAAATCGCTCACGTTTTCCTAAACCGCAAAAACTCACTTCGCTCAAACAGGTTTGCGCTTTCATACGGAAAACTATCCCGATTTTATTAACGCTGCAGAAATATATGTCAGCTCTTAGCAATCATCGATTTGATAGATTATTAATGAGCCGAAATAAATGTGTGTAGGCGACATATCTGCTCGCAGTCAGTCGCCGGCACATTCATGAGGCGAGAATAATCTTTAGCTTAAGAACAGAGACGAAGATAATAGACAATAAAAGATGAAGTACGATTTTGACAAAATAGTTGAGAGAAGAGGAAGCAACTGCTACAAGTGGGATGATGCGCCAGAAGGCGTGATCCCAATGTGGATAGCCGATATGGACTTCCAAACAGCACCATTTGTAATCCAAGCCCTGAAGAAAAGAGTAGAGCATGGCATCTTTGGCTACACCAAAGTACCAGAAAGCTACTACGATGCAGTAGTCAACTGGTTCAAAAACCGTCATGGATGGAGCAACCTCCAGAAAGAATGGATACTCTACACCTCAGGCGTGGTGCCAGCCCTCTCCGTCGTCATCAATGCCTTCACCCAGCCAGGCGACCAAGTCATCGTGCAAACGCCCGTCTACAACTGCTTCTTCTCCTCCATCCGCAACAATGGATGCGAGATCGTAGAAAACAAACTCATCTACAAAGACCAGACCTACCAGATGGACTACGACGACCTGGAACGCAAAGCAGCCGACCCCAAGGCCAAACTGTTGCTGCTCTGCAACCCCCACAACCCAGCCGGCAGAGTGTGGACACGCCAAGAGCTACAACGCTTGGGCGACATCTGCATCCGTCACAACGTGCTGGTAGTAAGCGACGAGATCCACTGCGAGTTCGTATTCCCAGGACACCAATATGTTCCCTTCGCCTCCATCAGCGACGAACTGCAACACCACTCCATCACCTGCAATGCCCCCTCCAAGGCATTCAATACAGCAGGTCTGCAGATCGCCAATATCATCAGCGACAACCCAGAATACCGCCAGAAGATTGATCGCGCCATCAACATCAACGAGGTGTGCGATGTCAACCCATTTGGCGTAGTTGCCCTGCAAGCAGCCTATACTGATGAAGGTGAAGAATGGTTACGCCAACTCAATGACTATCTGCTTGGTAACTACAATTACCTAAAGAAATACTTTGAGAAAGAAATCCCCCAATTCCCCATCACAAAACTCGAAGGCACCTACCTCGCTTGGGTAGATTGCAGCGTGTTGAAAACCACCTCCGATGAGATTGCCGAGCACCTCAAAGACCACTTCCAAGTACAAGTCAACGAAGGCAGCATGTATGGCGACGATCGTTTCATCCGCATCAACCTTGCATGTCCCCGCCAACGACTCGAAGAAGGTCTAAAGCGCATCGTAAAGGGTCTTCACAATTTGCTTTAAAATAATAATTCTACCATAGATGCTAAAAGGGCATATTCGTAGAGGCGTTAAGAAATATCGAGTTTTTGCGTTAAGAGAAAAAATCCAATAAGACCTTTGGTCGTCTATTTTTTACATAAACTTGGCTGCACCTCAGCAAAGCTCAAACAAGCTTGGCTCTGCATTCGGTTTGCACAAGTTTTCTTAGCAAAAAAGAAGATATTTTAGCCTTGGAGGATCAGCCCTTTTAACATCTAGGTAAAATATCCTTCTTTTTTTCGTAGTTTTAATCAACAATTATTACCTTTGCTCCGTTAAACCTCAACGAAAAACAAAAATAAAAAACAAATAAAGCAATGAAAGAATTCTTCAAGTATGTACTGGCCACCGTAGTAGGCATCATCGTAGCCGGCGTGGTCATGATGTTCTTAGGCGTGCTCACCATCTTCGGCCTCGCCTCATCATCCGACCAAGACGTAAAAGTCAAAGAAAATTCAGTACTCATGCTAGAGCTGAACGGCACCGTCAGCGAGAGAGCCCCAGAAAGCTCCCCACTCGACTTCCTGAAAAGCATGAACCCCATGGGAGACGAAGAAACAATGGGCTTAGACGACATCCTCTCAGCCATCAAGAAAGCCAAAGAGAACGAAGACATCAAAGGCATCTACCTGCTGGCAGGCACATTAGACGCACAACCCGCCTCCGCAGAAGCCATCCGCAACGCACTGGTAGATTTCAAGGAATCAGGCAAGTTCATCATCTCCTATGCCGACAACTACCAGCAGCTGCAATACTACTTGGCCAGCACAGCCGACAAAGTGCTCATCAACCCCAAGGGAAGCCTCGACTGGCACGGATTGGCAGGTATGAACATGTTCTATAAAGATCTGATGGACAAGCTCGGCATCGAGATGCAAATCTTCAAGGTAGGTACTTTCAAGAGTGCCGTCGAGCCATATATGCTCTCGGGCATGAGCGATGCCAACCGTGAGCAGATAGCAGCCTACATCGGCTCCATCTGGCAGAAGTTCTCCGACGAAGTAGCCACCTCCCGCAACGTCACCAAGGAAGCCCTCAACCAAATAGCCGAAGAAGGCGCCATGTTCAAGACAGGACAAGAACTCATAGCAGCAGGTTTGGTAGATTCACTCATCTACAAGAACGATGTGCGCACTTATCTGAACCGCTATATGGGTCTTGAAGAAGACAATAAAATAAGCGCCTACTCCGTTACCGACATGCGCAACGTCAAGCGCAACACCCCAAGAGACAAGAGCGGCAACATCGTAGCCGTCTATTATGCCGTAGGAGAAATCGACGGCACCTCCTACCTCCCAATGGGTGACGACGAAGGCATCAACTCAGAGAAAGTCATCAAAGACCTCCGCAAGCTCCAAGAAGACGACGATGTAAAGGCTGTAGTCTTCCGCGTCAACTCCCCTGGAGGCAGCGCCTACGGTTCAGAGCAAATCTGGTACGCCATCAGTCAGCTCAAAGAAAAGAAGCCCGTCATCGTCTCCATGGGCGACTATGCCGCATCCGGAGGCTACTACATCAGTTGCAACGCTGACACTATTGTAGCCGAGCCCACCACCCTCACTGGCTCTATCGGTATCTTCGGTATGGTACCTAATTTCCAGGCGCTCACCAAGAAGATTGGTGTCAACTTCGACGTAGAAAAGACCAACACCTTGGCAGATATGGGCAACACCTACCGTCCAATGACCGACAGCGAGAAAGCCCTGATGCAAAAGATGGTAGAACAAGGATACGACCTCTTCACCACCCGCTGCGCCGAAGGTAGAGGCATGACCCAGGCACAGATAGACGCCATCGGCCAAGGTCGAGTATGGACAGGCACAATGGCCCTCGAGCGCGGTCTGGTAGATGTATTGGGCGGCTTAGACGATGCCATCGACATAGCCGTTAAGAAAGCAGGCATTGAGAAATACACCCTCAAGAGCTACCCAGCACAAGAAGACGGCATCCTCGGCATGTTCTCAGACGTATTAAAAGACAACAACATTCAGCAGCGCCTCCTCAAAGGCGATGCAGCCAAGATCTTCAACGATGTGTATAGCATCAGTCAGATCGACAAGCTAGACCGCCTGCAAGCCAGAATGCCCTATAACATCATCATCAAATAAGCCTTGGTAACAAGAAACCATATAGAGATCTATCGCAGTTTGGTGCCTATGTCGTTCCTTTACGATATGGGCACTAAGCTTCGTAATGTCCTCTACAACCACCAATGGCTCAGCTCCAAGAGCTACCCCCTGCCCGTCATATGCGTGGGCAACCTCGCAGTAGGCGGCACAGGCAAGACCCCACACACCGAATACCTCATCCGCCTCCTGCAAGCAGAGGGGAAGCGCGTAGCCACCCTCAGTCGAGGCTACAAGCGCCACACCAAAGGCTACCACAAAGCCACCCCCCAAAGCACCGTACAAGACATAGGCGACGAACCCTGGCAACTCCTGCACAACCACCCAGACATCACCGTAGCAGTAGATGAAGACCGTTGTCACGGCATCGAGCAACTCCTGCAAGAACAACCCCAGATAGACGTCATCCTCCTCGACGACGCCTACCAACATCGAGCCGTCAAAGCAGGACTCAACATCCTCCTCACCGACTACCACCGCCTCTATACCAGAGACATGCTACTCCCAGCAGGAAGACTCCGTGAAAGCAAAGCAGGCGCCCAGAGAGCCCAAATCGTCATAGTCACCAAATGCCCAGCCCAGCTATCAGAAGCCGAGGCCCACGACATCAAGGCAGAGCTACAACTCATGCCCCACCAACAACTCTATTTCACCACCATCACCTATGGCGAGCCCCAGCCCATGTTTGCAGCCGCCCCCTGGCCAAAAGACATCGATGCCACCTACACCCTGTTAGCCCTTACAGGCATCGCCCATCCAGCACCAATGATAGACCATCTGCAAAGCCTCACGCCCCACGTAGAGCACATCAGCTTTGCCGACCATCACGACTTCACCCCCAAAGACCTCCAGCACATCCAGCAAACCTTTGCCCAGCTGCCAGAGAAGAAACTCATCATCACCACACAAAAAGATGCTGCCCGTTTGCAAGGCCTCGCGTCCCAGCTCGCCCCCGCTTTCCAGCAACATCTCTATGCTTTACCCATCCAGGTAGAATTCATTCACGAACAACAAGCAGCGTTTGATCAAAGCGTAATCAACTATCTCAAACAATAGCAAAACAAGTTGTTTTGGTATTGAAGAAATGCTTCCCAACGATGGTTAAATAGTACTTAACCACACCAAAACAAGTTGTTTTGCTATAAACGAAGGCATAGTTAGAAGTCTGTCAAATATCATAATTAAACAAATATTAGTTTTTGTCTTAGGCTTGCAGTATCTTTTGATTAGTTAGGCTGCGTCTCAAAAAAATATGCATGCATATTTTGTTCTGTCTTCGACTTGCACTATCTTTGCATAATAAACAAAATAAACTATAAGTGATATGTTAAGGAAGATTCAACAAACAGCTGAGTTTCTGAGAGGAAAGATTCAAAAATGTCCGGAAACAGCCATTATATTAGGTACTGGCTTAGGTGGTCTCGCTCAGGAGATTACAGACAAGAAAGAGATTATGTATCATGATATCCCTAACTTCCCGGTATCGACTGTGGAAGGGCACAAGGGAAAACTGATTATTGGTAAGTTGGGCGAAAAAGAGGTGATCGCCATGCAGGGACGATTTCATTTCTACGAGGGTTACTCGCTGCAACAGGTGACATTCCCTATCAGGGTGTTCCGCGAACTGGGTGTGAAGACGCTGTTCGTATCAAACGCCAGCGGTGGTTGCAACCCTCACTTCAAGGTGGGCGACCTGATGATTCTGACTGACCACATCAACTTTATGTGCGGCAACCCGCTTTGGGGACCTAATGTACCTTATGGTCCTCGATTCCCAGGCATGACGAATGTGTATGACAAAGAGCTGATTCACAAAGCGGATAAAATAGCTGACGAGTTGGGCATCAGGGTGCAGCATGGTGTGTATCTGGCCACACAGGGTCCTACCTTTGAGACGCCATCAGAATATAATATGTATAGGATATGGGGTGCCGATGCCGTAGGTATGTCAACGGTGCCTGAGGTGATCGTGGCAGTGCATTGCGGCTTGAAGATATTCGGTATCTCTGCTATCACTGATATGGGTGTGGGCGATTATGCCGTGGAGGCTAGTCATGAGGAGGTACAGAAAGCTGCTTCCATGGTAGAGCCTCAGATGTGTGCCTTGATGCGTGAAATGATTAACCGCTCATAAAAATCTGATTATGAGAACAGAAATAGCAACACTGGGCGAATTTGGACTGATAGACCACCTGACCAAAGGCATAGAGCCTTTGCATAAGAGTACGTTGAAAGGTGTGGGGGATGATGCGGCAGTGCTCTCCTATCCTGCCGACAAGCAGGTGCTGGTGACGACCGACCTGCTGCTGGAGGGGGTGCACTTTGACTTGGTCTATACGCCTTTGAAGCACCTGGGATATAAGGCGGCAGTGGTGAACTTCAGCGATATCTATGCCATGAATGGTACGCCAAAGCAGATCACGGTGTCGCTGGGCATCTCGAAGCGTTTCTCGGTGGAGGACATGGAGATGCTGTATGCGGGCATACGTCTGGCTTGCGAGGATTATGGCGTGGACATTGTGGGCGGCGACACTACTTCGTCGCTCACGGGCCTGACCATCAGCATCACTTGCATTGGTGAGGCGGAGAAAGATAAGATTGTGTATCGCAACGGGGCGCAGGAAACTGACCTGATTTGCGTGAGTGGCAACTTGGGGGCTGCTTATATGGGCTTGCAACTGCTGGAGCGTGAGAAGGCGGTGATGAAGGGTGCCGACAAGGACATTCAGCCCGACTTTGCGGGCAAGGAGTATATCTTGGAGCGTCAACTGAAGCCTGAGGCGCGCAAGGACATTATCGAGAAACTGGCGGAAGCGGGCATCCAACCTACAGCGATGATGGATATCTCTGACGGTTTGTCGTCGGAGCTGTTGCACATCTGCAAGCAGAGCAACAAAGGTTGCAGGATTTATGAGGAACATCTGCCCATTGACTACCAGACGGCATCAATGGCGGAGGAGTTTAACATGAACCTGACAACTTGTGCGCTGAATGGTGGCGAAGACTACGAACTGCTGTTTACCGTGCCTTTGGCTTGTCACGAGAAGATACAAGATATCAGCGACATACGGTTGATTGGCCACATCACCAAACCTGCACTGGGATGTGCTTTGATTACACGCGACGGACAGGAATTTGAGTTGAAGGCGCAGGGGTGGAATCCGCTGAAAGAACAGAAATCGTAAAATTTTCGCAAGATTATTTGGCAGATTCAGAAAAAAGTCATACCTTTGCACCCGTTATCTGAAAAGGATAGCAAAAATAGGATGGTGTCATAGCTCAGTTGGTAGAGCAAAGGACTGAAAATCCTTGTGTCCCCGGTTCGATTCCTGGTGACACCACCAACCAAAAGAGTATTAGTTTGCAAAATAAAACCCTGAACATCGAAAGAAGTTCAGGGTTTTATTTTTTTATCGTTCGTAAAACTCTATTGGCAAGCCATCAGGGTCGGCAAAGAACACGAAACGTTTGCCAGAGAAAGGATCGACGCGCGGCGCCTCATGCTCTACATGCAGTCGGTCTAACTCAGCGAGGTTGGCTTCAATGTCATCCACCTCGAAAGCTAAGTGGCGCAAACCTGCTGCCTCTGGGTGACTGAGCCGCTTAGGAGGATTGGGGAACGAGAACAGCTCGATGATAAACTCCCCATGCAGGGCAAGGTCGGTCTTGTAAGAATCGCGCTCAGCCCTGTAATGCTCGCCCAACACCTCTAATCCCAACACTTGGGTGTAGAATGCCAAACTGCGTTGGTAATCGGAGCAGAGCACCGCCACATGATGTACTTTGTTCAGCTTCATACGGTTACTTTGCGAGTCTTAGGATTTCTGCCTTTACGATAGGCTCAATAATGCCATAGCCCTCGAGATTAGGATGTACCCCATCAGGAGAATACTTCTTCGGCAAACCCTGGTTCTCGTCCTTCATCAGGTTGAACAGGTCGATATAACTCACGCCATTCAGCTTGGCATAGCTCTCCAGCATGGCATTGATCTGCAGAATCTGCTGGGTAGAATCGGTAATCTCTGATCTCCAAACGTATTTGTTAGCTGGCAAGATGCTCAGGATGATAGGCTTAATGCCGTGAGCGATAGCCAGTTCTACCATAGAGATGATATTGCCGGCCACATGCTCTACGGGCATGTATTTCTGATTGCGGGCCACATCGTTGGTACCAGCCATGATGACCACCACTTTTGGATGCAGGTTCAGAACATCGGCACGGAAACGAGCCAGCATCTGAGCAGTAACTTGTCCGCTGATGCCTCGACCCACGAAGTTGTTCTCAGTAAAGAAAGCCTCATGCATACGAGCCCAGTTGTCGGTGATGGAGTTGCCCATGAACACAGCCACAGGGTTGCTAACCGACTGGTTAGCCTCGGCATAGCGCTCATAGTTTGCCCAGGTCTTCAAGTCATTGATATCAAAGTTGTTTTGTGCGGAAGCATTTGGCAGATAAACTACCGTCATCATGATGCCCATCAGCGCACACACGATGGTTGAACAGATTTTGTTTTTCATAGTACCTTTATATTATAGTTTATTTGGTGTAAAGGTAATCATTATTTTTATACGTTGACCTCACAACAGAAAAAAACTTGTCGTAAACTTTGCGATTAGGATAAAAAACATTACCTTTGCAGCCGAAATTTCTCAATAGAGGTTTTATTGTGGAGGTTCCGTAGCTCAGCTGGATAGAGCAACAGCCTTCTAAGCTGTGGGTCCCGCGTTCGAATCGCGGCGGAATCACAAAAGAGGAAAAACGAAGAAAGGAAGCTTGCTTACTAATCTTCGTTTTTTCTTTTTTGTTCGATGGCCCGTGGAAGGGCCAGCGATGGACGCAGTCACTTTTTGGAGCAGCGAGAGCAGAGATGAGCTTGCTCAATCTATGCCGAATCGCGACAAAATAGGACGCAGTCAATCCGGCGGAATCACAATCTTGCTGGTCTAATTCGGCACTTTCCCTCAAAACTTGTAATACAAGCTGAGCAAGACGTTGCGAGGTCGGATATCGTATGAGACAAACGACTTGGAAAATACATCGGTGTCGTCGACTGTAAGGTTATAGCTCTTTTGATTGAGGATGTTCTTGGCAGAAAGTATGAGCTGAAGATTGTCAGTAAGGTTGTACTCAGCCTTCAAGTCGAACAACACAAGATCTTTCGAAATACCTTCAGCAAACTCGGTATGATAATGTTCTCCCAAAACACTGAAGTTGAACTTACGCCAAGGTGAGAACACCATCTCGAGGGTATGGTCGTAACTATCAAATGTATAATCGACTGACCTGTCATCTGCCTTCATTTTATTATGTAGGTACTGCATCTTATAGACTACATTCCACCACGAATTGAGACGACCATTGATGTAAGGGGCGATGGTGAACAGATGTTTCTTGAAAGGTAATGTCACTTCATTGCGTTCGACATCAGAATCAACCAGGTTGGCAGATAACTTGATGCCTACCATTCCTTTGAATGAGGTAATACCTTTGCTGATGTCGATGCTGGCATCATAGGTTTGGTTCTCACCTATATCGCTTGTATATTTATAGATCATGTACTTCGAGTTGAGCTCCATCAGCTCGCTGAAATATTCTTTGGCACCCCAAAAACCGAAATGTGCGTTCACGAAGAAGGAGCTTTTTGGCCAACTGAAACTGGCTGTGAGCTGGGTATTGATACTCCTACTGCCATTGAAGTCTGAATAGCCTTCGGTGGCTGTACGGAAATCGCTGAACACTAAGCCTTTGTAGATGTTATAGCGGGGGTGCTCATTATTATAGATAGCTGCTTCGAGGTTGAGCGACAGGAACTTGAAAGGTATATAGGTAAGCGTTAGCTCTGGTGAGAAGTAGAACTTTGATTTGCGTGTCTTATCTTGCTGGTTCATCATGTCTTTCAACGAAAAATGTGCATAGTCGATGGGCAAGCCTAAAGTGGCCTGGAAATGGTCGGAAATATATGTCAGGGAGGCTTCACCGAAGGCTGTGAATGCATTGAATCGTGACTCTGAGTCGGGCAAGTCGTAGTCTGCCAGCTCTTTCATCTCTGCTTTCAGGTGTCGGAGGTTGCCTGTCACTCCGGCATTGAGCGAGAATGTAAAGCGGTCGTTGATGCGCCTGTCTAACATGGCCTTGAACTCGCCATAGGCGGAATAGGATGTAATCTCTTGGCGAAGGACGCCTTCTCTTTCTTTGACGACATTGAGGGTTTGAGGACGGGAATAGAGTCCGGCATTGGCACTAAGGGTCAGTACATTATCTCCCATCGGCAGCTTATACTGGAAGTTGTTTTTCAGCAGCAATGGATTGTTGTGGCCTGTCATGATGTTGGGCGTGGAGCCTGTTACTTCTGTATGGGTGTCATACCACTGGGTGGAGAAGCTTAGGTCGTTGCGCAGGAAATGATGATCGGTATTGGACAATAGTGTTACTTCTGCCTGTAAGTCGTTCTGGTGGTTCTTTGCTTGCTCGGTGGAGGCATAATCGATGGCCTTTCCTCCATCTAAATAATAGGTGGTTTCTTCGGCGTCGAAAGCTGTCAGGCGGTCGGAATGGTAGAGCAACTGGAAATTGAGCTGATAGTCGTTCTTCAGGTGTACGGTGGTGCCGAGGTTCAGCACTCCACTGCGGTTGAAGCGTACTCTTTCGGGCGACAAAGGGGCTAACGATGGTGCAAGGTCAAGGAAGCTCTTGACGCTGTAGTTGATGCCGCTCAGGGAATATGGATCTGGGTCCCAGGCGCCATCCATCGTATCATCACCGAAGCCTTTCACTGCTCCGCCCAAGGGTAGTCCTGTATTGTCGGCTTGAAACAGTATGGTGGTTTGCCACTTCTCTCCCATCCTTATGGCTGAGAAATCGGTATTGACTAACAAGGGACTAAGGCCGAGGCCGCCTTTTAGTGAACCAAACCACTGGTCGGTATCTTCTTTTTGCAAGACTACATTGATGGAGGCTGAGTTGCTGAACTGCTTGCCTCGCATCACCTTTATATATACATGGTTCTCGGTTATCTCTAACCGTTCTACATCTTCGGGCTTCATGTTGTAGATGGCGGTATAGTTGCCTTCCAGCACGTCTTTTCCGTCGATATACATGCGGTCGATGGTGAGGCCGTTATAGGTATAGTTGCCACTTTCTTCGTCTAACGAAATACCTGGCATCTTGCTCATGACGTCTTCTAGTTTCTTGTCGCGTATATCTGTAAAGCTGGCTACATTGTAGCTGACGGTTCTCTCCAGGCCTTCATTACCCACACTGGTAACCATTTCCTGGGCATGTGTCCATATGGGGACTAGCAGCAGGAAAATGAGGAGAGGTAAAAATCTTTTCAATAAATCATTCATATCAACAGCATTCGTTTCGCTTGGGCGAACGAAGCAACTTATTTCAATTCTATCTTTAACAGTTTGGCTCCGTAACCTGGTACCATCAGGTCGGTGGCATGATGAGGTGAGAAATTGATGATCTCGTATTTATTCGTGAGTAGTTCGTGGGCCTTGATACCATCAATCTCTGGAATATTGAAGCAGTCGAAGAGATGGGTAGGCAGGTTCACGGCGACATCAACAGGCTCTGCGTCGAAGTTCACCACAACGAATATGAGTTCATTATCTGCTTTGCGTACAAACGAGAACTGACGACGCTCGTTATAGCGCCAACCTCCGACATTGGCATAGGTAAGGTCGAAGAACTGTCCTTCACGAAGAGCCACCTCGCTATTGCACAGGTTCAGCACTCGTGTATAGGTCTTGAGGAGTGCTTTCTCATCACGGTTCAGTTTTTTGCCATCGAAGGTGCCTTCGTTGTACCAACGGCGCAGGGTATCAGGACTCCAGTAGTCGAAGATGGTGGTGCGTCCGTCTTGACCGCTGAATCCTTCTTCATCCATACCTGCCTCACCCAACTCCTGTCCGGCATAGATCATCACCGGATTGGTGTTCATGCAAGCAGAAACCACCAAAGCAGGAATGGCCTTACGGGGGTCGTCGGCAAAGAAACGGGAGGCGATGCGCAGCTCATCGTGGTTCTCAAGGAAATTGAGCATGTGGTCTTGGATATCTCCCACCTGTTGCCAACAACCGCTGATGGCAGCAGCCGACTGGCGGCCTTGGATCACTGCAAAGAGGGTGTCGTACAAACCTACCTTATCATATAAATAGTCGAAATGTCCACGACGGATATAATCACGGTACTGTCCTGGATTATACACTTCGGCAATGAACTGAATAGTCGGATGTTGCGCCTTTACCTGTGGAATGGCCCACTCCCAGAACTCCACTGGCACCATCTCGGCCATATCACAACGGAAAGCATCGATCTGCTTGTCGGCCCAGAACAACAGGATGTTCAACATCTTATGCCAGGTGTCGGGCACAGGGTTAAAATAGCGTTGCCCGCCTCCTTGGTAGTCGATGCCGTAATTGAGCTTTACTGTCTCATACCAGTCGTTCTTGCCTGGATAGGCGTCAAACTTATCGTTACCGGTGGCTTTGGCGGGGTACTCGTGGTAGGGCAACGATGCGTCGCCTAGCATGTCGAAGTGTCCATGTAACTCGGTGTGGGGGATGTAATAGAAATTGTTGGTGGGGCTGAATGCGCATTCGGTGTTGTCGGCCACGCCTAACTGCTGCACGCCTGTGGGCAGTTGGTCGCTGTGATATTGTCGTGCCACATGGTTGGGCACAAAGTCCATGATGAACTTCAGGCCGGCTTGATGGGTGCGTTTCAACAATAACTCAAACTCTCGCATGCGTCCTGTCACATCCATCGCCAAATCGGGATCTATATCGTAGTAGTCTTTGATGGCATAGGGTGATCCGGCCAGTCCTTTCACTACTGCTGGGTGGTCGGGCTGTATGCCGTAACGGGAGTAATTGGTTTGTGTGGCATGTTCGATAAGTCCGGTAAACCATATGTGTGTTGCCCCTAACTCTTTGATTTTCTTTAAAGCTAAAGGTGTAAAATATGCTAACTTTCCACATCCATTCTGGCGGATGGTGCCATTCTTCACACAGCGTTCGTTGGTATTGCCAAACAAGCGGGGCAACACTTGATAGATGATTGTCTTCATTCGTAAAAAGTAATTTTGTTCTGCGAAAGTAATCAAATTCTTGTGAATTATGCGTCTCTTTCAGAAAAAATATGCTAACTTTGCATGATTTTATGAGGAAACTAATAATAACAACAATATGAATATCTCTTATAATTGGCTGAAAGAGTTTGTGGATTTTGACCTTAAGCCGCTGGAACTGGCTGACGCACTGACTTCTATAGGTTTGGAAGTGGGTGGCGTAGAAGAGATCCAGGCTATCAAGGGCGGAATGGAAGGACTCGTTATTGGCGAGGTGCTGACTTGTGAGCCCCACCCCAACTCTGACCATATGCACGTGACCAATGTGAACTTAGGCAGTGGCGAACCTGTACAAATTGTGTGCGGTGCTCCTAATGTGGCTGCCGGACAGAAAGTGGTGGTGGCTACCATAGGTACCAAGCTATATGACGGTGATGACTGCTTCACTATCAAGAAATCAAAACTCAGGGGTGTTGACTCTTGTGGTATGATTTGTGCTGAGGATGAAATTGGCATCGGTACGGACCACTCTGGCATCATCGTTTTACCTGACGATGCTGTGGTAGGAACCCCTGCCAAGGAGTATTACAACATCAAGAGCGACTATGTGCTTGAGGTAGATATCACTCCTAACCGTGCCGATGCTTGTTCGCACTACGGTGTAGCGCGCGACCTTTATGCTTTCTTGGTACAGCGTGGCATTCCAACCCAGTTGCACAAACCAAGTGTGGATGCTTTCAAGGTGGATAACCACGACCTGGACATCAATGTGACCATCGTGAACAGCGAGGCTTGTCCTCGTTATGCTGGCATCACTGTCAAGGGGGTTACGGTGAAGGAGAGCCCTGAGTGGTTGCAGAACGACTTGCGTATGATTGGTCTGCGTCCTATCAATAACATTGTTGACATTACCAATTATATATTGTTTGCTTACGGACATCCGATGCATTGCTTCGATGCTGACAAGATCAAGGGCAACGAGGTAATCGTGAAATGTATGCCTGAGGGCACGCCATTCGTTACCTTGGATGGTGTGGAGCGCAAGCTGAGCTCACGCGACCTGATGATTTGCAACGCTGAAGAGCCGATGTGTATCGGTGGTGTGTTTGGCGGTTTGGAATCAGGCACTACCGAAGAGACCAAGAATGTGTTCCTGGAAAGTGCTTACTTCCATCCTACTTGGATTCGTAAGACAGCCCGTCGTCATGGTCTGAGTACGGATGCTTCCTTCCGCTACGAGCGTGGCATCGATCCTAACAACACCATCTATATCCTGAAGTTAGCTGCCATGATGGTGAAAGAGCTGGCTGGTGGTGAGATTTCTTCTGAAATAAAGGATGTGTCTTGCAAGGATTTCCCACCGTTCCGTGTGGAGCTGACTTACCAGCGTGTGAACGACCTGATTGGCAAGAAAATTCCTGCCGAGACGGTGAAGAGCATCGTGAAGAGCTTGGAGATGGAAGTGGTGGCAGAAACCACAGAAGGATTGACGCTGGATGTTCCTCAGTATCGTGTGGATGTACAACGTGACTGTGACGTGATAGAGGATATTCTACGTATTTATGGTTATAACAATGTAGAGATACCTACCACCCTGAAGTCAAGTCTGGTGGCAGAGACAGAGACGGATAAGTCTAACAAGCTGCAGAACCTGGTAGCTGAACAGCTGGTGGGCGCAGGTTTCAACGAGATCCTGAACAATTCACTGACCAAGGCCGCTTATTACGATAACCTCAGTTCTTATCCTGCACAGAACTTGGTAAGGTTGATGAACCCGCTGAGTAGTGACTTGAACGTGATGAGGGAGACGTTGCTGTTTGGTGGTTTGGAATCTATCGCTCGCAATGCTAACCATAAGAATCCTGACTTGAAGTTGTTTGAGTTTGGCAACTGCTACTACTACCGTGAGGAGAAACACAATGAGGAAAAGGCTTTGGCCCCCTACTCTGAGAGTTATCACCTGGGGTTGTGGCTGACAGGTAAGGACAAGCAGGGTTCTTGGATTCATACAGACGAAGAGAACAATGCCTATATGCTGAAAGCGTATGTAGAGAATATATTTGGTCGTTTGGGCTTGCGTATGCGTGACCTCGCTATCGAGAACCTGAATACCGATATCTACGCATCTGCCATTGTGATAAAGACACAAGGAGGCAAGCGTTTGGCAATGATTGGTTCGGTTACCCGCAAGATCCTGAAGCAGTTTGACATAGACAATGCCGTTTATTTTGCCGACATCAACTGGATTGAGGTGATGCGTAGCATCCGCTCGCTGAAGGTGAGCTTCAAGGAACTGCCTAAGTTCCCCGCTGTACGTCGCGACTTGGCGTTGTTGGTGGACAAGAGCGTGCAGTTTGCACAGATCGAGAAACTGGCATTCGATGCCGACCGCAAACTGGTAAAGGCTGTCAACCTGTTTGATGTGTATGAGGGCAAACACCTGGAGCCAGGTAAGAAATCGTATGCCATCAGCATCACGCTGCAGGACGAGAGTCAGACCCTGAACGACAAGGTCATCGAAAAGGTGATGCAGAAGATCATCAAGAGTCTGGAAACACAGGTTAATGCAAGACTTCGTTGATTGAGAATTGAAAATTGAGAATTGAAAATTAAAAAAATAAATACCAATGGGAAGAGCGTTTGAATATAGAAAAGCTGCAAAGCTGAAAAGATGGGGTCACATGGCTAAGACCTTCACCCGACTGGGCAAGCAAATCGCTATTGCTGTAAAGGCAGGTGGCCCAGAACCAGAGAACAATCCTACGTTGCGTTCACTCATCGCTAACTGTAAGCGTGAGAATATGCCAAAGGATAACATTGATCGCGCCATCAAGAATGCGATGGGCAAAGACCAGAGCGAATACAAGAGCATGACTTACGAAGGCTATGGCCCTCATGGTGTAGCTATCTTCGTTGACACACTGACCGATAACCCTACCCGTACGGTGGCTGATGTTCGTTCAGTATTCAACAAGTTCAGCGGCACACTGGGTACCATGGGCTCGCTGGCATTCTTGTTCGACCACAAGGCTGTATTTACTTTCAAGAAGAAAGACGACCTCGATATGGACGAGTTTATCCTCGATATGATTGACTACGATGTGGACGAGGAATTTGACGTTGACGACGAGGAAGGTACCATCACTATCTATGGCGATCCTAAGAGCTATTCTGCTATACAAAAGCACTTGGAGGAGCAAGGCTTTGAGGATGTGGGTGGTGACTTTACCTACATTCCTAACGACCTGAAGGATGTAACTCCTGAGCAGCGTGAGACCATTGACAAGATGGTGGAGCGTTTGGAGGAGTTCGATGATGTGCAAAATGTCTTCACGAACATGAAACCGGAAGAATAAAACGGCTCACCAACATCATAAAAGGCTGCATTTCTGCAGCCTTTTTTATTTCGGAGCCCTTCTATAAAGGAAGTAAGCGATGAAAGCATAAAGGATATTGGGAATCCAAACAGCTATAATAGGTGGCATACCGCCATTGACTGAGAATGTAGAAGAGACGGTTTGGAACAATATATAGCTGAAGCTCAATCCCAAACCGATACCTAAGTTTAAGCCCATGCCGCCCTTCATCTTACGCGATGACAACGAAGCACCTATCAGGGTCAGGATAAACGAAGCAAACGACATAGCGATGCGTTTATGGAATTCAATCTCAAACTCTTTGGTATTCGACAATCCCCTGGCTCGTTGACGATCGATATAAGCACTCAACTCAGGGTTAGTCATCATTTCCTGCTGGTTCTGCATCAGAATCAGGTCATCAGGCGTCAACCGTATCAAGGTATCTATTCGGTTGCCTCGCTTGATCATCTCACGATCACCTCCTAACTCTCGAATCATATAATCGCGTGCCGACCAATGGTTAGCATGTGCCGTATCATAAACGATAGTGCGTGCCGTCATGTGTGACACCAGTTGCTTACCCTCAAACTTGTCGAGCGAAAAGCGATAGCCCGTCTTGCTCTGGTCTTCATAGCGTTCGATATAGGCCACTACATTGGTATCCACCTGCATCTGGATATTCCTGACTGTACTCGTCTTTCGTTCCTTATAGTATTTATCCTCAAAATTGATGCGTGTCACACTGCCTTTTGGTATGACGTAAGCGCCCAACAGGAATGTTACAATAGAGATGATGGCTGCTGACACCATATAGGGTCGAAGCATGCGCTTGAAACTCATGCCCGTTGAGAACATAGCAATGATTTCTGAATTCTCTGCCATCTTGGCGGTAAAGAAAATGACAGCTATGAAGACAAACAACGGACTGAACAGGTTGGCAAAATAAGGTATGAAGTTCTGGTAGTAATCGAAGATAATGGCACTCCATGGGGCATCATGCTCCATAAAGCGATCCATCTTTTCGTTGAAATCGAACACTACAGCAATGGAAATAATCAGGACAATGGCAAAGACATAAGTACCCAGAAACTTGGCAATAATATAGTAGTCCAAACGCTTCAGGTACTTATGAGGCATCAGTTCACGAAAGCTCTGAACGCCTAACATACTCTTCAACCAAAGCTCTAATTTATTCTTCCATCCTACTATGTTCCAGGACTTTTTCATTATAATCTTTGAGATACTTTTTCCACCATTTTAGGTTTCCAACTAGCAAAATCTCCGGCAATGATATGCTTCCTTGCCTCACCCACTAACCACAGATAGAAGGCCAGATTGTGCAACGATGCAATCTGCATGGCGAGCAATTCCTGAGCGTGGAAGAGGTGACGCAGATAGGCTTTGCTATACATCATGTCCACCTTAGAGGCACCATCTTCCTCGATGGGTGAAAAATCGAACTCCCATTTCTTGTTCTTCATATTGATGATGCCCTGCTTGGTAAACAACATTCCGTTTCGGCCATTGCGGGTAGGCATCACACAATCGAACATATCCACTCCTCGTTCTATGGATTCCAAGATATTGGCAGGGGTACCAACGCCCATCAGATAGCGAGGCTTGTCCTTAGGCAGAATACCGTTCACCAGCTCTATCATCTCATACATCACTTCGGTAGGTTCTCCCACCGCTAAACCGCCAATAGCATTGCCTTCTGCCTCTTTGGAAGCGATATATTCAGCCGACTGTGTTCGCAAGTCACGATAAACACAACCTTGTACGATAGGGAACAACGACTGGTGATAGCCATATTTCGGTTCTGTTTCCTGATAGCGTTGGATGCAACGATCCAGCCAACGGTGGGTACGTTCCATAGAGGGCTTGGCGTAAGCATAATCAGCTGTACCAGGGGTACACTCGTCGAACGCCATGATAATGTCAGCACCAATGCTGCGTTCGATATCCATTACCTTCTCAGGACTGAAAAACAATTTGCTGCCATCAATATGTGAGCGGAATTCCACGCCCTCTTCTTTCATCTTGCGGATGCCAGTCAGAGAGAAGACTTGAAAACCACCGCTATCGGTCAGCATCGGACGGTCGAAGGCATTGAACTTGTGCAAGCCCCCTACCCGTTCCAAAACCTCCAAACCTGGGCGAAGAAACAGATGATAGGTATTGCCCAAGATGATCTGTGCCTTCACGTCGTCTTTCAAGTCGTACACCTGCACACCTTTCACAGACCCTACTGTACCTACGGGCATAAAGATAGGCGTTTCTATCTGTCCATGGGCAGTAGTAATCAATCCAGCACGTGCGTTCGTCTTACTATCAGTATATTGTAGCTCGAATGTCATTCCTCTTCTTTCTCATTCTTTTCTTCCTTCACAGTCAGGTCAACCGCATCGGCCACTTTCTCCTTCAGCAGTGCCAAGTCAAACACTTCCTTCACATCTTTCACGAAATGGAAGGTCAAACCTTCAATATAGATTGGCTGAATATCTTCTATATTCTTTCGATTGGCCTCGCTAAGGATAATTTCCTTGATACCAGCACGTTTAGCAGCCAATATCTTTTCCTTGATACCTCCCACAGGCAATACTTTTCCACGCAAGGTAATTTCGCCGGTCATGGCTATGTTTGCCTTGACCTTGCGCTGTGTCAATGCTGATGCCAATGAGGTGGCCATCGTGATACCTGCAGAAGGTCCGTCCTTTGGAACAGCTCCCTCTGGTACATGGATATGGATATCCCACTGGTCGAACACCCTCACGTCAATATCCAGCAGTTGTGGATGTGCCTTGATATATTCCACAGCCAACATAGCCGACTCTTTCATCACATCGCCCAGACTTCCTGTCAGGGTAAGTTTGCCCTTGCCGTGATTCAGACTGGTTTCGATGAAGAGGATTTCTCCGCCTACAGCTGTCCATGCCAAGCCCGTTACCACACCGGCATAATCGTTGCCCTGGTACTTGTCGCGACTGTATTCCTGTACGCCGAGATAGCCGCGCAAATCAGCGGGCTTCACCTCTGTCTTTTCCAAGTAGCCATCTTTTGCATATTGCAGTGCCATCTTACGCAACACCTTGCCAATCTTCTTCTCCAACTCACGCACACCGCTCTCACGGGTATAGTTCTCAATAATCGCCTCTATGGTAGCTTTCGGGAATTTCACCTCACCCTTCTTCATACCATTGGCATCCAATTGCTTAGGTACCAAGTGCTTGCGGGCGATTTCTATCTTCTCTTCTGTCAGATAGCCACTCAACTCTATCAGCTCCATACGGTCGAGCAACGGTTGTGGTATGGTCTGCAGGTTGTTGGCAGTAGCTATGAACATCACCTTTGAGAGGTCATAATCCACATCTAAGTAATTATCGTGGAAAGTAACGTTCTGCTCAGGATCGAGTACCTCCAACAAAGCTGATGATGGATCGCCATGAACATCGGAACCCAACTTATCCACTTCATCCAACACAATAACTGGGTTAGACGAACCCGCTCTCATCATGCCCTTGATAATTCTACCTGGCATAGCACCAATATAGGTTTTGCGATGTCCACGAATTTCAGCTTCATCGTGCACACCTCCTAATGACATACGGATATATTTGCGCTTCAATGCCGTAGCAATAGACTTACCCAGAGAGGTCTTACCTACTCCAGGAGGACCGTATAAGCAGATGATGGGTGATTTCATATCACCCTTCAGCTTCAGCACAGCCAAGTGTTCCAGGATGCGTTCCTTCACCTTCTCCAGTCCGTAATGGTCTTTGTTGAGCACCTTCTCAGCATTCTGGATATTCAGATTGTCGGTAGTATAGATGCCCCAAGGCAAACCCATCATGGTCTTGAGGTAATCCACCTGCATGCTGTATTCGGGCGACTGCTGGTGCATCTGCTCCAACTTGTCCACCTCCTTGAGGAAAGTATTCTTCACCTCTTCGTTCCACTTGATGGTATTGGCTTTCTTGCGCATCTCCTCAATCTCACGCCTAGAGCCATTACCTCCCAGCTCATCCTGAATGGTCTTAATCTGCTGTTGCAGGAAGTACTCACGCTGTTGCTGGTCAATGTCTTCACGGGCCCTCATCTGAATGGAAGCCTTGATTTCGGCTAACTGTACCTCGCGGCTCATCAGTCCTAACAAACGATAAGCACGGTCTTTCAATGAATCCATCATCAGCAGCTCTATCTTTTCTTCGTTCTGAACAGGCAGATGAGCACACAGGAAATCTACCAAGAAAAGCGAACTGTTAATATTACGGATAGCGAAAGCAGAATCCGGTGGTACAATATCAGAGAGTCTGATAAATTTGACGGCCATATCTTTGATGGCCTCCATAAGCGGACGAGTTTCCTTGTCGTTCTTGGGGAACATAATATCATTCAACGCCCTTACCCTTCCCTTCAAATAAGGATCGTACTGGGTAATCTCCAACAACTCTATACGTCTGAACCCTTGTAGGATAACGGTGGTAGTGTTGTCGGGCATCTCAAGCATACGCAATACCTTGGCCACCACTCCCACTTTATGGAGGTCTTCCATAATTGGATTCTCTGTATCTGATTGCTTTTGGCAGAACACGCCTATTTGTAACCCCTTGCGCTCGGCATCCTTCACCAAGCGTAAAGAGGATTTTCTTCCTATCGTCACAGGCAGCACTACACCAGGAAACAGCACCATGTTCCTCACGGGCAATAAGGGTATCTCGTCGTTCACTTCCAAATTCACGAATCTCTCCTCCGATCCTCCTTCAAGATCAGTGAACACTGAAATTACTTTCTCTTGTCTGTCTTCTTCTTCGTCAAATCTGTAATTCTTCATCGTCTTTTCACCTAAAAAATGATACCACACATGTGGCTTTGCCTAAAAAAGCGTGTAAAGTTACGGCTAATTATTCATTTTCCCACGCTCTGTCATCTTAAAAAACACAAAAAGCATGCCAAAAGCACAAGAAATAGACGAATAATCTATAAATTTGCATCAATTCTTATAGAATCAGCAAAAATGTCGAATGACTATTTTCAATTCAAGCAATTCACCATCTGGCACCAACGATGTGCCATGAAGGTGGGCACTGACGGTGTGTTGGCTGGTGCATTAACTCCTGTAGAAGGAGCCAGACATATACTCGACGTGGGTACGGGTAGCGGACTGATTGCACTGATGCTGGCACAGCGTTGTCCTGAGGCACAGATTACAGCCATAGAGATAGACGACGATGCCGCTACCCAGGCAGCAGAGAATTTTGCCGCTTCACCGTGGGCAGAACGCATCCAACTGATCCATGGTGATTTCAACGAGTACACATCCGACATATTGTTCGACCTCATCGTAAGTAATCCGCCCTACTTTACCGATTCGCTGAGAAACCCCGACCCTCATCGCACGCAGGCTCGTCATAACGAGACACTGAACTATCACCAACTGTTTCTTCGTGCTCGTAACTTATTACAGCCAAAAGGCATCTGTTGTGTGATTATTCCCACTGAGTCAGAAAGTTTTGTCAACGATATGGCTTCACGTCATCACCTCTTTCCACAAGCAGTGACTCACATCTATACCAAACCGGGGAAGCCTTGCCGCAGGGTGTTTATCACCTATTGGAGAGGGGAAGAAAACGACTTGTATTATCCTGACATGAAAACGGAACAAACGCTCTATCTGATGGATGCCAATAGTCAATATACCCCTGAATACCGTAAACTTACTGAAGATTTTTACATCAAGTTATAAAAGATTTCACTATCTTTGGCATCAAATTTGATTATTAACAAGCAAGAAAGATGGACGAAGGTGCAGAGATTAAACAGAGATACAGGATTCATGGTTGGTTGGCCTTGAGTCCCATGTTGGTATTTCTATTCTCCTACCTAGGTGCTTCCATCCTGCTCAATGATTTCTACAAGATACCTATCACAGTGGCTTTTTTGCTTTCGTCGTGCTATGCCGTAGCGATAACACGCGGACTGACTATTGACGAGCGTATCAGCGTATTTTCCAGAGGAGCCAGCGACAAAAGCATCCTGCTCATGGTGTGGATATTCATATTGGCAGGGGCTTTTGCACAGGGTGCCAAACAGATGGGTGCCATCGACTCAGTAGTGAACCTCACCCTAACCATCCTACCAAGCGATCTTCTTTTAGCAGGCATCTTCTTAGCTTCATGCTTTATTTCTCTCTCTGTAGGTACCAGTGTAGGCACCATAGCTGCTTTGGTACCTGTGGCCAGTGGGTTGGCTGCTAAGACAGGCATAGATTTGCCTTTTATTACTGCCGTAGTGGTGGGTGGTTCATTCTTCGGCGACAATCTCTCGTTTATCAGCGACACCACCATAGCTGCTACACAGACGCAGGACTGCCTGATGAAGGATAAATTCCGTGTTAACATCCAGATTATCCTGCCAGCTGCCATTGTGTCGTTGGTCATCTATATCATACAAGGTATGGCACTTGATGTCACACCTGAGATAGGTCCCATTGAGTGGTTGCAAGTCATCCCCTACCTGTTGGTACTCATCTTGGCACTATTTGGTATGAATGTCATGTTGGTACTGCTCATTGGTTTAGCAGCTACAGGCATCGTAGGTATCCTCACAGGTACGCCTTTCTTCAGTTGGTTGGGGGCTATGGGCGAAGGTATCATGGGAATGAGCGAACTTATCATCGTTACCTTGTTGGCAGGAGGTATGCTGGAGATGATTCGTTTCAATGGCGGAATAGCATTCATAATCAAAAAAATGACAAAGCATATCAAGGGAAAGCGAGGGGCAGAAATGAGCATCGGAGCCTTGGTGGGTTTAGCCGATTTGTGTACTGCGAACAACACCATTGCCATCATCACCACTGCTCCTATCGCTCGTCAGATTTCACAGCAATTCAACCTCGATAAGCGCAAGGTGGCCAGCATACTCGACACCTTCTCTTGCATGGTGCAGGGCATCATCCCTTACGGGGCACAAATGCTGATAGCATCAGGACTTGCTGGCATCTCGCCTGTCAGTATTATTGGGTCACTCTACTACCCTTTCCTTATGGGAATTTGTGCTGTTTTAGCGATTCTTTTCCGTTTTCCAAGAAAGTATTCTTAAACAAAACAGCTTTATAATGTTAAAACTTTCCCGATTTTACATAAATTGCTCACGCTCGGCATAGTTTAAGCAAGCTTAACTCTGCTCTCGCTTAATCGCAATTTTCTTAACGCTGCAGAAACGTATGCCAGTTTTAATCATTATAAAACCTACTTTTTATTAAAAAAGTTTGGTTGTTTAAAGGGAAAGCAGTAACTTTGCGCCGCCTTTACGAGTTAAGGGCATCAATTCAATTATTAATTAATAAAGTATTAAGATTTTATGGCAACAAGAATTAGACTGCAAAGACATGGTCATAAGAACTATGCGTTCTACACCATCGTAATTGCCGATGCACAAGCTCCACGTGATGGTAAGTTCATCGAGAGAATTGGTACTTATAACCCAAACACCAATCCTGCCACAGTAGAATTGAAGTTTGATCGTGCACTGTATTGGGTTAATGTAGGTGCACAGCCAACCGACACCGCACGCAGCATCATGTCACACGAAGGTGTGTATCTGATGAAGCACCTGCTCACAGGCGTTAAGAAAGGTGCTTTCGACGAGGCTGAAGCTCAGAAGCGTTTCGAGGCTTGGAAGAAAGACAAGCAGAACGGTTTGAAGGCTATCGCTGACAAGGCTGCTGCTGACAAGAAGGCTGCTGATGCTGCTCGTCTGGCTGCTGAGAAGAAAATCAACGAAGAGAAGGCTAAGGCATTGGCTGAGAAGAAGGCCGCTGAGGAAGCTGCTAAGGCTGCTGAAGAGGCTGCTAAGGCTGCAGAGGAAGCTGCTGCTGAAGCACCAGCTGAAGAAACTACCGAAGCTCCAGCTGAGACTCCAGCTGCTGAATAAAGTCGGGTTTCAATTAGATGATTACAGAAAAACACCTCTCCGATGTTCAAATCGGGGAGGTGTTTTTTATACACTTTTAATAAGTTAGGCTGCGTCTCGACATAAAAAATAAACAAGTTTATTTTGTTCTGTCCTCAACTTGCACTAACTTTGTAGAGTATTTATTTACCAATTCAATGATACAAATGAAAAAACTCTTTTATGTAGGTGCATTGGCTGCTCTTTCAGCCTGCACTGGTAACAGCGGCTATACAATCAATGGCGAGATATCCGACGCTGCTAATGGCGACTCTATCTTCCTTGTAGAGATGAGTGGCAGACAAACTGCCAAGCTGCAAGGTGCCGTTATCAAAGATGGAAAGTTCACGTTCAAAGGCGAACAAAGTACACCAGCACTTCTTTACCTAATGTATCAGAACAACTCTGAAAACGATCAGGCGCTGGACTTCTTCCTCGAAAACGGAACCATCAATGTAAAAATGGACAACGAGAACCCATCAGCCACAGGTACTCCTAACAACGATGCCTATCAGAAGGTACGTGACAATATCAACAGCCTGCAAAATGAGATGAGTGATATTTACGACAAGCTCAGCAGCGAGGATAACTTAGGTGACGATGTGCGTGCTGCCCTTGAAAAGCAGAGCGAAGAGCTTGAAGATAGGTTTATCGATGTCGTCGTGAAAGGCACCAAAGACAATGCCACCAACGAGGTAGGTGTTTATATGCTGAAGAGTTTCTACTACTATATGGAGACCCCTGAGTTGGCTGAAATAGTAAGTCAGATCCCCGAGAGATTCAACTCCGACGAGACCATCAATCATATCAAGGAACAGGTTAGCAAACTTTCTGCAACTGCTGTAGGTCAAAAGTTTACAGATTTTGAAATGAACGACCCAGAAGGCAAGCCTGTTAAGTTAAGCGACTATGCAGGCAAGGGCAAATTGGTGTTGGTAGATTTCTGGGCAAGCTGGTGTGGTCCATGCCGTCAGGAGATGCCTAACGTAGTAAAGGTGTACGACCAGTATAAGAAGAAAGGCTTCGAAATCGTAGGTGTATCACTCGACCAGACAGCCGATGCATGGAAGAGAGGAATTTCCGAACTGAACATCACCTGGCCTCAGATGTCCGATCTCAAGTACTGGCAGTGCGAAGCAGCCGCCATCTATGGTGTAAGTGCTATCCCCCACACCGTACTTATCGACAAGGACGGCACTATCATTGGCCGTAACCTGCGTGGTGAGAAGCTGTACGAGAAGATTGCAGAACTTTTAGACTAATAATACTAATAATACTAATATGAAAAAAACATTATTCACAGGATTCGCATTGCTGGTTAGTGCATTCACTTTCGCTCAGCAGGCATTATTCGGAGGCGCAGGCATCGTGTCTCCAGAGATTCATCCGGACAATACGGTAACATTTAGAATCTCAGCTCCCAAAGCTGTTAAAGTACAGGTAACAGGTGACTTCCTGCCTACCATGAAACAGACTGTTAAGTTTGGCGACACAGTCATGGAGATGGACGTAACAGGTGTGGCTGACTTAACCGAGAAAGACGGAGTTTGGGAATACACCACCCCAGAGCCTGTAGCACCTGAGTTTTATACCTATCACTTCCTGATTGATGGTCAGCGAGTGATTGACATGAACAACGTATATGTAAATCGTGACGTTTCTACCCTGAGCAGCATCCTGCTGATTGGCGGTGGCCGTTCTGACCTCTACAAGGTAAATGCTGTTCCTCATGGCACCGTAGCTAAGCGCTGGTACACCCAGGATGGACTGACCCGTCGTCTGAGCGTTTACACTCCTGCTGGCTACGAAACCAGCAACAAGCGTTATCCAGTGTTCTACCTGCTGCACGGTATGGGTGGCGATGAAGAGGCATGGCTCACTCAAGGCCGTACTGCCCAGATCCTCGACAACCTCATCGCACAGGGCAAGGCAGAGCCTATGATTGTGGTGATGACCAACGGCAACGTATCTCAGGAAGCTGCTCCTGGTGAGACATCTGCCGGTTTCGTACCTCCTTCGATGAACCTGCCTAAGACAATGGAAGGATCTTTCGAGAGTACATTCATGGAAGTGGTGAAATTTATCGACACCAACTACCGCACCATCGCCAAGAAGCAAGGCCGTGCCATCGCAGGTTTGTCTATGGGTGGCTTCCACTCAAAGTTCATCTCACTGAACAACCCTGACACCTTCAACTATATTGGTTTGTTCTCAGCAGCATTGGGCGTTACTGACCCAAGCATCTCTCCTATTTACATGAATGAAGATGCCAAGCTGAAGACTCAGTTTACCAAGGCTCCAGCCCTCTACTGGATTGGTATTGGCAAGACCGACTTCCTCTATGCAGCCAACAAGGCTTATCGTGAGAAGTTGGACGGTATGGGCTACAAGTACCAGTATCTGGAGACCGACGGTGGTCACATCTGGCGTAACTGGCGCATTTACTTAACTGAATTTACACCTCTGTTGTTTAAATAATATGAAAGCAATTTGTATGCCACAGCCTTGGGCCTCGCTAATAAGTGCAGGGCTGCAAGATGTTATGAGTATGGCGTGGAAGCCAAAAGAAAACCCAGGCAAGATAGCCATCGTTGCCACCCAGATGCAAATTCCTGAAGAATATCATCAGGCGTTACCAGAATGCTGGTCATACCGCATCGACAACTATCTGCTGATGGGACAGATCCCCACCCTCACCAAATTGCCTACGGCAGCTATCGTAGGCTATGTTGATGTAACAGGCTTTTCCGACAAAGAAGAGTCAGTGTGGAGCCTGCCCGACTGCGTGAACTGGAAGTTGGCCAACCCTCGCTTACTCAAGCAACCAATACCTTGCGATGCTGCAGAGCAGTTCGTGTTTGACACACCAATTATCGACGAGGCTCAGTTACCTGAGACTATCGACATACAACAGCCTTCATTAGCCGATGGCGTGCTCACCCTGCCACTCAATCAGCTGAAGTACGACAGTCTCCTTGACGGCGACAAGGAACTGGACATGAACCTTTATTCCGACAACCGCGACTTCTTCACTGGCTATACGGGCAAGATATGGAACCCACGTCCTGTGAAGCAGCTGGTAGCTGTGAGCCCGGAAGGCAAGAAACAAAGTTATGAGGTAGTGAAGACCGACCTTATCCTCGACCGCGACGACGATGGTATTCCACTCAAGATTGAGAAGGTGGGCGGATGGGAATACCTCTACTACCTGCTTTACACCATTGGAGATAAAATCTGATTAAACTAATTAATTATTTCAAGATAATGAAAGAGACATCACCCTTTATGGTTTTCTCTGGTACCAACTCAAGGTACCTTGCCGAGCGCATCTGCGCCAGCTTGAATTGTCCGTTAGGCAACATGAACATCACTCATTTTGCCGACGGTGAGTTTGCTGTATCTTACGAAGAGTCCATTCGTGGAGCCATCGTATTCCTGGTACAGTCAACCTTCCCCAACTCCGACAACCTCATGGAGTTGCTGCTTATGATTGATGCAGCGAAGCGTGCTTCTGCCAAGTCTATCTGCGCCGTGATCCCTTATTTCGGTTGGGCACGCCAGGACCGCAAGGACAAGCCACGCGTATCCATAGGCGCTAAACTGGTGGCAGACCTGTTGTCAGTAGCCGGTATCGACCGTCTTATCACAATGGACCTGCATGCTGATCAGATCCAGGGCTTCTTCGATGTACCTGTTGATCATCTGTATGCATCCAGCGTATTTATTCCTTACATCCAGTCACTTGACCTGGGCGACAACCTCGTGATGGCTTCTCCTGACGTGGGTGGTTCAAAGCGTGCAGGAGCTTATGCTAAGTATTTCGATGTGCCATTGGTGCTCTGCAACAAGACACGCGAGAAGGCCAACGTAGTGGCTTCTATGCAAGTTATTGGCGATGTAAAGGACAAGGACGTAATTCTGATTGACGATATCGTTGACACAGCCGGCACCATCACCAAGGCAGCCAACCTCATGATGGAGAACGGTGCTCATTCTGTACGCGCCATTGCCAGTCATTGTGTGATGTCAGATCCAGCTTCTTTCCGCATTCAGGAATCACAACTCGAAGAGATGGTGTTCACCGACAGCATCCCTTACAGCAAGAAGTGCGACAAGGTGAAGCAGCTGAGCATTGCCGACATCTTTGCAGAGACCATCCGTCGTGTGGTTTGCAACGAGTCCATCAGCTCACAGTATCTTATCTAAGAAGCTGTTGCTTTCATTAATAGTAAAGGGGCACCCATTGGGCGCCCCTTGTTTATTGTCAGCGTTGGATGTCACAATTTGTGACTTCCCAATAACCAGTCTTGTCAGAACCTATACGACGAATGTACTCACAACTATGGAGCGTTTTAATAGTTCTTGCAATAGTGGGGCGAGAAAGATGGCAGAATTCTGCCAACTTCTCGTATGAATAATCAGGGAATGAACTGATAGCGGCCAACACCTTTTGCTCTGTCTTAGACAATGCAGACACATCTGATTTTACAGTATCATTTACAGTATCATCATCCCTCATCAGTCTCAATAAATCAAGTTGGGTGGCTATCACTCGGTCAGCAATAAAGTCAACAAACACCTCTGAGCGAGTATGTGCTGTTTCGAGCGAATAGATATATTCGTGACGCAGAATAGCCGGAATAATGGCGATGGTACAACTATTACGCAATAAGGCGAGATTCATCAGCAGGCGTGCCACACGACCGTTACCATCCACAAAGGGGTGAATGAATGCAAAACGCTGATGCAATGTAGCAGCCAACTCTATGGGGTGCAACTTCTTCTCGTTCTCATTATACCATTTCACAAGTTTCTGCATCTCACCCGGAATCTTCGAGACAGCTGCAACTGCATAGCGGCTACCACTGATACATACCTTTACATTGCGATAGTGCCCAGCCTTCTCTACATCAATCTGCTGATAGAACAGGCGGTGAAAATTCAGGATATCCTCTTCTGTAAGCCCTTTCTTCTCCGTAATCTGATAGACATAATCGTATGCTTTGGCATGACCTACAGCCTCGTAGTGGTCGCGCAGGGGTTTGCCCTCTATCGTTAACCCATCTTCAATGACCACCTTGGTTTCTGATTCCGTCAGGCTGTTACCTTCAAGAGCATTACTCGTATAGGTCAACCCAACGCGGTAGTACTCCCGCAACGACTTGAGCGTTTCAGGTGGCAAAGGCCTGTATGCGGATAGCAAAAGGTTGTTTTCGTCAGCCTTTTTATATTTAGCAATTATTGCGTCCATCTTCTTATTCATTGCTCTTTCTAAATTGTGCACGCGTGCGTTCAAAATTACAAATATTTCTCCTTAAACTCCTTCTGCTTAATAACAAACATCTAAGACTTCATACCTTAACTGTGCTTTTTTATTAGTTGGCATAGAATCAAAGGTGTAATGTTTAACTTACAAATATTGAGAATTCAAATTTATAAATCAATAGATTTATAGTGTTTTTTCGAGGAGGGGGGAATTATTAAAAAAAAAGAAGGCTACCTTCACAGGTAACCTTCCCCAACAATTAATTCATTCATAACAATGCCCCAACTATGAAATTTGGAACGGGTGCAAAGATAGTGCCTATATCGACCGCACAACACTCATATTGGGACGTTGTAATTAGGAGTCTTATAACTCATTCTTTTATTCTCAATCAAACGAAAATATTCAAACTAACTATTTGATCTCTATATAATATAGATTAATAATACTAATCAACCTTGTCATTAGTTGTCATTGTCATTAGTTGTCACGAAGGATTTTGAAAGTGTTTTTTGGGCCATAGAATATATAAATATATATTTATATTTCTATGAGGGTTTTTCGCCCCCGAAAAAGCTTAATGACAACTAATGACAATGACAATGACAACATCATTCTATGTCTCCAGGAGATACACATACCTGCTAGAAAAAAATCAAAAAAAAGGATCCGAAAATTCGAAAACCGCAAAAGTGATGTTATATCTTTGTAACGTCAAAATCGAGGCAGAATTTTTGCGCCCCAGTTAGGAAAAAAGTTTTTCCTAGTTATTTCGGCCTTTTTTGCTAGTGCACGAGCAGAAAAAAAACTACCCCGTTTTGACGATAGGTAAAACAATTTATTAACAAAAAAACACGACAAAAGACTATGGCAATGAAAGTGAAGGCCGTTGAACGCCTGGTGAAGTTCAACAAGAATGATGCGGGTACCTACCGCTATGTTATGCAGCCGGATTTGTATATCCCGCTGAGTCAGGACAAAGTAATCAAGGAAGCAGCTCTCCGTAGTGGTGTCAGCCGCGGTGTGATGCAGGCCTGCTGGGATGCAGCTGGTGAGGTCATCAAGGCATGGGCAACCGAAGGTCACTCTGTGGCTCTGCCCGGATTGGGCACCATGCGATTCGGTTTGCGTGCATCCAGTGTGGCCAACGTGAACGACGTGAAGACCTCGCTCATCAAGACACGCCGCATTATCTTCACCCCTGCAGTGGATCTGAAGGACGAGCTGGCGAACACCTCTATCCAGATTACCTGCTACGACCGCAATGGCGAGGAGGTGAAGCGTGTGACCAGCTCTGATCCTGGTAACATCGAGGACGATGCTGATACCCGTACCGATACCGAGGATAATGGCAACAGCGGCTCTGGCTCAAGCACTGGTGGCAACACTGGTGGCAATACCGGAGGCAACGACGGTGGTGACAACGGTGGCGGTGATGGCGGCGATGACATGCAGATCTAAAGCCTGACTAGCTCCTCATTGTGGATGTGCCGGCGGCTGACTGCGAGCAGATATGCCGCCTACACACATCCACATTGCTCCGCCAAAAATAATCAACCTAAAAATTAAAGCAAATGAAAAACAAGGATCTTTGGAAAACGGTGATTCAGTTCGCCATCTCGATACTGACAGCAGCATTGACTGCTATGAGCACAACTTCGTGCATGGGACAAGGTCCCATATTTTTCTAAAAATAGATATATTTTAGAGAAAATATTACGAGCTATGGGGTATGGGCCCCTGAGTATTTAAGACAAGAAAGCCCGGTAAGTTAATTCTTATCGGGCTTCACTAAAATTTATAAGGTTATTTGTTTTCCTGACGAAAGACGTGCTGAACAGCCTCCAGATAACCGAAGCCAAAATAGCGGTCGGGCAGCAGATAGCTTCCTTCCACCCATTCGTTCCAGGCATTTATCATGATAAAGGGAGGCTGCTGAGGATGCTCATCAACATAGCTCTTGGCCACTTCAAGGAATGATTCGAAGGCACGGGGTGTCTGGTTGAAACGCGTGATGTCGTTCTCGCCCTTTTCAGGGAAACGGGGTGTGTCGTCCCATCCGATGGAAACCGTGGGAAAGACGGGAATGCTAAATGCTTTTTCCCATTGCTCACGTATCTGGATAGCGTTGGTGCCGTACGTAAGGTAATCTGGGGTGAAACCGCCCATGTTATAGAATGCGTGGCTGTTGATGCCAAGTTTATCGATGCGTTCCTGCTGGGCTTTGATGAAGTCTTCTGCCAGAAAACTGCCACCGCCACTGTTCTCCTGGATGTGGAGCCCCTTGAAACCAGCTTTCTTCACTTCGGCACGGAAGTATTCCATCGCCTTGGCGGCCTCGTCTATCGTACCAAAACTTTTGACGAACTGATTCATGTCGAAGATGCCAAATACAGGACAGCCGTCGATTTTCACATAGTTATTCTTCTTGAAATACTGTTTGATAACTCTTGCCACAATCGTCTTGAACTGGTCCATATTCACCTTAGGGTCGAAAAGGAGCGAAGTGTCATCACCATGAAGGTGATAGTTCCAGTAGTTCTTCTTCACTTCATGATTGGCCCACATGATGTAGAAGTTCATTTTCCCATTGTTCTTGGCACCAAGGAAACCATCGTTGAGAGCACCTTCCAGATAGGGATAATCCATAAACCAGTACCAGTCATAGACGAAGGTGTTCACACCATACTTCAGGGCCGTGTCTATCCATTTCTCTACCACCTTAGGGTCATCGTCGAGCTCATATCCCCAGAGGGGCTGCTTTGGCTGATAATGACCAGGGAAGCGAGGATTGCCCTGCTTGATGACCTCCCACTCCCCTTCTCCTTGCGGCCACAGGTATTTGTGTCCGAGCGAGTCGTCATGACAGGATGGCCAAACATAGGCACACACATAGTAATTGTCGCCGCTAATGGGCTTGCTGCTATTCCCTCGACAGGAATAGCAGCACACCAGAATCATTGTCCAAATGGACAAAAGCAAAATGTTCTTCTTATTAGTCATTATATTACTGCGAAACGATGCGGTCGTTGTGATAATTTACGGTACGCTCATTACCTGCTGAGTCGGTTTCTTTGAATTCTCCTTCTTTCTTGCCTTGCTTGAAAGTGCCTTCGTAACGGGTGCCGGTCTTGTCGATGCGTACACCATGACCATCTTCCATGCCATTAACGAAGTGGCCTTTGTAGCGTGTGCCGTCGGTCTGAATGAGGGTGCCTTCGCCATTGAACTCGTTGTTGGCCCATTCGCCTTCGTAACTATCGCCCACATTCCACTTGTAAGTGCCTTTGCCATGACGCATATTCTCGTGCCACTGGCCTTCATATACAGCACCATTCTCCCAAGTGAAGGTGCCCTGCCCTTCCTGCATGCCATTCTGAAAATCACCTACGTATTTATTGCCATTGGCATAGAGATAGACGCCTTCGCCGGTGCGTTCGCCATTCTGATAGGCACCTTCATAACGATCGCCTGTATGGAAGGAATAGATGCCCTTGCCATGCTGCATGTCGTTGTGCCACTCGCCTACGTACTTGTCGCCATTGGTGAAGATAAACGTACCAGTACCCTCGCGCAGGTCGGCCTTCCAACCACCCGTATAGCTACTGCCGTCGTTCCAGGTAAAGGTGCCCTGTCCTTCTTTCTTGTCAGCATGCCACTGACCGTCATACTTGGCTCCGTTGCGCCAGGTATAGGTACCTTTGCCCTCACGCTGGTCGTGGTCCCACTGTCCTACATACACATCGCCAGTATAATAATACATGGTACCGTCACCCTGCTGGTAGTCCTGATACCACATGCCATCGTAGCGGTTGTTGTTCTGGAAATAATAGATACCATGCCCATGCTGCTGGTCCTGAAACCACTCACCCTCGTATTTCTCACCATCGGTAAAGATGTATGTACCTGAGCCCTGACGTTTGCCTTTGACATATTCTCCCTCGTAGGTATCGCCTGTGGGGAAGGTGGTCTTGCCTTTGCCATTGGGTTTGCCACCCTTCAGTTCGCCAGAATAAACAGCTCCGTCACGGAAGGTATAAGTGCCTATTTTGATAGACGTGGAGAACACGCCTTTTATTCTATCTACAATGCCTGTATTTTGTGCCTCCAAAGTGGTGGGCAAAAGACATAATAATGCCAATATGATAGTTGTCGTATGTTTCATCATGTTGCAAAGGTAAGAATAGTTCGTTAATTGTAAAAGAAAGAGGCCAAGTTTTATGACATTTTTTCACCAACCACAATTTCTGTTAAAGTGTCTTTAGTGAGAAAAGTGCATGCCAAACGTTGCAATTCGGTGGGTGTAACGGTGGTAATGGCTTGCCAGAAACGGTAGAAATAGTCATCGGGCAAACCCAAGGTGTGCATGAATATCCATGCATCGCTGATGGACAGGCAGGAGTCATAGCTGCGCAACAATTCGCCCTTCATGCTGTTGCGCACCAGTGTCAGTTCGTCGTCACCCACCAGTTCGTTCTGTAGTCGTTCAATCTGGTGATAGGTCTCTGCCAACAAGGGTTTAACAAAGCGATGATCACAGTCGCTGAGTATCATGAGCGCATTGTCATAAGGAGACGGATTCAACACAGAATAAATGCCATAGGTCATGCCTTTCTCTTCGCGTATAGTGGTCATGAGACGACTGCCGAAGTAGCCTCCCAAAAGGGTGACAAGCACACGCAACTTCAGGAAATCAGGATGTAGCTGGTCGATGGTGGATTTGCCAATCAGTACCGAACTTTGTGCCGTGCCTGGCATCTCCTTAAACAGTTGTTGGTGGCATTGCTGGGGTATAGTGCCTTGATACAGTTCCCCACCCTGTTGGCCTTTGCCAAAAGGTTCGCCAAAGGTCTGATTGATAAGCTCAATACAATCGTCAGTAATACGACCGGCAAGATAGATGCTAAGGTTACCACTGTGGTACCACTGTCGGTGAAACTCTTTCAGCATCTCCACATTGACAGCCTTATAATCTGGCGCGTCAGCCATATCGCACAAGAGGTGTTGTCCATAAATGGCACGTTTGAAGAGACGGCGTGCCTGTGCATTGGGTTGCTGCAAAGCAGTCAGGAATCGCTGTAGGTTGTTTTGTTTCACCACTTCAAGCACCTGGGCATCGAAGATGGGTTCCTTCACCATCTGAGCCAACAGGCCGATGGTGGTTTTCAGATGCTTGTTAAGGGTATAAAGCGAGATGTATGAATGCTCGAACGAAACGTTCTGCTCCATCCATGCCCCATGGAAATCGAGTTGCTCGGCTATCTGCGTACGACTGAGGCGTGCGGTACCTTCGCGCAACATACGATTGGTAAAAAGAGCCTGCAAAAGATGCGACTGGTGATGACGACCGGCATTGATCACCAGGTCGATGCGGGTAACCTCCACATCACCGGAGTCGAGTACCCACAGCTTCACTCCGTTGGGTAACACACACCGCTGAGGCGCTTTCAGACGAAACTCATCGAGATCGTGTATGGGCGGTTGTTGGCTACGGTCAATCATCGCAGGGTCAATCATCTATTTTGTTGCTGTTTCAGGAAGGCCTCTGCACGTTCCAGATCGGCAGGCGTATCAATACCGATGGTTTCAGTATCGGTCAGGCCCACCTTGATGGTATAGCCGTTCTCCAGCCATCGTAACTGTTCAAGACTCTCTGCCAGTTCGAGCGACGACTGTGGCAGAGCTGTGAGCTGCTGCAACACCTCGGCACGATAGGCATACAAACCGATGTGCTTATAATAAGTATGGTGTGACAGCCAGTCGGCTCTCTCTACATTACGTTGGAACGGTATGATAGAGCGACTGAAATAGAGCGCATTCATGTTTTTATTCACTACTACTTTCACCCCATTGACGTTCTCCAAAGCCGCTAAACCGCTGTCAGCTGAGAAAGGCTTCACCAACGTAGCAATCTGTGTCTGCTCGTCCAGGAAGCAGGCTCTAACTACCTCCAACTGTGAGGGCTGGATAAAAGGTTCATCCCCCTGAATATTGACCACCACGTCAAATTGCCCACCTATCTTCTGAAAAGCTTCCCAGCAACGGTCGGTACCGCTCTTATGATGGACGGATGTCATCACCACCTTACCGCCAAAATCCTTGACTACCTTTTCTATGCGCTCGTCATCCGTAGCTACGTATGCATCATCCAGCACTCCTGCCACCTGCTCATACACTCGTTGTATCACAGGTTTACCACCCAACATGGCCAAAGGTTTAGCTGGGAAACGGGTAGATGCATAACGGGCGGGGATAATGCCCACAAACCTCATGTTCAGCTGACGTAGCAGGCGTTGCACATAGGGCTGTTGCCAATCGTGTTCCTTGAAGCGTTGATCTCCTGCTTGCAGAATATCCACATCGAGGCGGATGATTTCCTGGTATTTCTCATCAGGTGTACGGCCTGCCAAGCGTTCAATCTCTTTGGTAATGGCACGCACCTCTTCATAAGGCAGTTCTGACTCAAACTTAGCAGCACGGTTCAGGAACCAATCAGGACGCAAAGTACCCATTGGCTCTGAGGTCTGTTCACTGCTAAAGCGAATGCCAGGGAAATGACGGATGAGCTCGCTCACCGCCAGTTTCATATTCTGCTCGGCATTAGTGTTACTTCCTATACACAATATATATTCCATTACTGTAATATTTTACTTGTTTTTCGATGAAATAAAACTGACATACGTTTCTGCAGCGTTAAGAAAACCGGAAAAACGTGAGCGATTTTTAGTGGAAGAAACTCAGACAGTTTTATTCATCAAGAAGAAGAATAACTATTCGAATATTTCGTCCAAACCCTCGGCAACAGTATTGTCAGTCATGTCAATGCCATCATCACTGCAAGGATCATAGTTTTCAGGGAACTCGAAGCGTTCACTCTGGTCATAACCCAAGGTAGGATCCTCATACACCTGCTTCATATAGGCAGCCCAGATAGGCAATGCCATAGAAGCACCCTGACCATACGCCATCGTATCGAAATGGATATCACGGTTCTCACCACCTACCCAGCACCCAGACACCAATGAAGGCGTGAAGCCCATGAACCAACCATCGGAGTTGGAGTTGGTAGTACCCGTCTTACCACCCATATCGGCAGTGATGCCCAAGCGGCGCACACGACCACCCGTACCTTCATTAATCACGGCACGCAGCATGACCAACATCTTATAGGCACTCGATGCACTGATAACCTCCTGCATTTCTGGAGAGAACGTAGCCACAATATTACCATCAGCATCTTCTATGCGTGACACAAACACAGGTGACACACGGATGCCACGGTTAGAGAATGCGGTATAGGCACTCACCATCTCACCAACAGATATCTCACACGGACCGAGGCAGAGGGAAACCACAGGATCGATCTCCTGATTACGCACGCCAAAGCTTTGGATCAGTCGTTTAAGGCTATACGGACTGAGTTTGCCCATGAGGTAAGCCGTAATCCAGTTGTCGGAGTTGGCCAATCCCCACTTGATGGTAACATTCTCACCAATGAGCTTATTGCTGGCATTACGAGGTGTCCACGGACGGTTGTTCTCATCCAGCAAGGTATATGACACATGGCGCACCAGGTCGCAAGGCGAGAAGCCGTTCTCCATGGCCAATGTATAGACGTATGGCTTTAAGGTAGAACCTACCTGACGACGGCCTTGCATAGCCATATCGTATTGGAAATAGTTATAGTTGGGACCTCCCACATAGGCTTTTACGTGACCTGTGCGTGGATCCATCGACATAAAGCCTGAACGCAAGAAATACTTATAGTAACGCAATGAGTCAAGCGGCGTCATCACCGTATCTTTCATGCCGTCCCAGCTCCACACCGACATCTGCATGGGCGTATTGAACGCCTCATTGATTTCAGCATCGGTAGCACCATCTTTCTTCATGTTGCGGTAGCGGTCGCTCTGCTGCACGGCACGGTTCATGATGTCATTTACCTGCTCGGTGGTAAGGTTGCGTGTAAAAGGAGCCGTCTTCGATTTGGCCTTCTCCTTGAAGAACTGCTGCTGCAACTCTTTAAGGTGGCCTTCCACAGCATTTTCTGCATAACGCTGCATGTGACTGTTGATGGTGGTATAAATCTTCAGACCATCGGTGTAGAGGTTGTATTTCTCACCGTTTTTCTTGACATTCTTTTCGCACCAGCCATACAACGGATTAGTCTCCCAGTCGAGCGAATCCTCATACCACTGCTGCTGTTGCCAACCACGGTAATTCGATTTCTCAGGTTTCTTGGCAGTCATCACACCACGCAGGTACTCACGGAAATAAGTAGCGATGCCTTCCTTATGATCCACACGGTTGTAGTGCAGGGTCAACGGCAGTGCCCTGAGCGAGTCGGCCTCCTGACGAGTCAGATAGCCAGCCTTCTCCATCTGTCCCAGTACCACATTACGGCGACTGCGTGAGCGCTCATTGAAACGCACTGGGTTGTAGAGCGACGGATTCTTGCACATACCCACCAATGTAGCGGCCTCTTCCATCTTCAGTTCGGCAGGGGTGCAACCGAAATAAGTATAGGCTGCAGTCTTGATGCCAACGGCATTGTTCAGGAAGTCGAACTTATTGAGATACATAGTGATTATCTCTTCTTTGGTGTAGTAACGCTCTAAGTTAACAGCAATCACCCATTCGATGGGTTTCTGCATGGCGCGCTCCATGATATTGCTGGCACTGGGCGAGTAAAGTTGCTTAGAAAGCTGCTGGGTTAGCGTACTACCACCACCTGCATTGCGTTGCATCAGTACACCGCGCTTGATGATGGCACGAGTCAGACCGATGAAGTCGATACCAGAATGGTTATTGAAACGCACATCCTCGGTGGCTATCAGTGCGTGGATCAGGTCGGGAGCTATCTCATCATACCCCACATACACACGGTTTTCCTTGCTATAGGAATAGGTACCCAGCACCTCGCCATCATCAGAGATGACTTCGGTAGCAAACTTATAATTCGGATTTTCGAGGTCTTCAACAGGTGGCATGTAGCCTATCCATCCCTTGGCAATACCGGTAAATACCAACATCATGGCTACTAGTCCGATAGCCAGAAGAACCCACAAGCCTATAATGATTTTTTTCAGCATAATCGTTAAATTTGACGCAAAGTTAAAGAATTAGTTCGAAACATTCGTTGTTTTTTAAATATTTTCTTTACCTTTGAACTATAATAACCAATTTTAAGACTAAACAACTATGATTCGCTCTATTTTCGGCTTTTTAGTAGCTGGATTACTGGTAACCAGCTGTGCTTCTTCTCCTAAGGAGAAGGATCAAGTATTTGAACCCATCAAGACCGTAGTTCCTCAGCGTCCCGACGGACAGGAAGATGTACTGCAACTCAGGGCACCTAAGCTGGAGACCGTACGTGTGGGGTTTGTAGGCTTGGGCATGAGAGGTCCTGGTGCCGTTGAGCGATTCACCCACATCCCAGGCACGCAGATAGTGGCTTTGTGCGACGTACTGCCTGAGAACGTTGAGAAATGCCAGGAGATATTGCGAAAGGCCGGACAGCCCGAGGCAGCTGCCTATAGTGGCGACACTGAGGTGTTCAAGCAGTTGTGCGAGCGTGATGACATCGACCTGGTGTATATCGCTACTGACTGGATTCATCATGTACCCGTAGCCCTCTATGCTATGGAGCATGGCAAACACGCTGCCATTGAGGTGCCATCTGCCACCTCTTTGGAAGATATCTGGAAGCTGATTGACACGTCTGAGCGTACACGCAAGCACTGCATCCAGTTGGAGAACTGCTGCTACGACTTCTTCGAGCTGACAGCACTGAACATGGCACAGCAAGGGGTGTTTGGCGAGGTACTGCATGTAGAAGGCGCTTACCTACACAACCTGGATCCTTATTGGGAGGAGTACTGGAACAACTGGCGCATGGATTTCAACCGCACGCATCGTGGCGATATCTACCCTACCCACGGCTTCGGTCCTATCTGTCAGGTACTGAACATACATCGTGGCGACCAGCTGCAGACCTTGGTGGCAATGGATACCAAGGCGGTGAATGGTCCTGCTCATATCCTTAAGACCACTGGCGAGACAGTGACCGACTTCAAGAACGGCGACGAGACCACAACCATGATAAAGACCAAGAACGGGGCTACCATCTTGCTGGAGCACGGTGTGATGACACCTCGCCCTTACAGCCGTATGTACCAGGTGGTGGGCACCAAGGGCTATGCCGGCAAGTATCCTGTGCAGCAGTTCTGTGTACTGCCTCAGCAACTGGATCGTTCTCTGTTGCCTGAGAAGTTTGACGAGCGCTATGAGGTAACACTCACCAACGAGGCCAAGGACAAGGTGATGGAGGCTTATAGAAGTCCGATTCTTACCAAAGACCTGGAGGAAACGGCTAAGACGGTAGGCGGTCATGGTGGCATGGACTTCATCATGGACTACCGACTGGTGTATTGCCTGCACAACGGTTTGCCGTTAGATATGGACGTATATGACTTGGCTGAATGGTGCTGCATCGGCGAACTGTCGGCCATCTCAATGGACAATGGTTGTGTGCCTGTGGAAATACCCGACTTCACCCGTGGCGGACAAGACAAGGTGAAGGGTTTCAACTATGCATTTGCTGAATAACGAACATACATAGACCTTATGAAAAACATCGAAATCGCAAAACAGTTTAAAGCAAAGAACATCGTAAAGGTAAAGCCTTTGCGAAGCGGATTGATCAACGACACCTACCTGGTGTGGACCAAGGGAGTTGAGTCGCCTCAATACATTTTGCAACGCATCAACAACTATGTGTTCAAGGATGTGGCTCGCTTGCAGAACAACATCAGTAAGGTGACGAGATACCTGCGTAAGCAACTCATTGCGCAGGGCGAGAGCAACATCGACCGTAAGGTACTGACCTTAATCCCTACATTAGAGGGCAATACATACTATACCGATGGTGAAACCTATTGGCGCATGATGGTGTATATTCCTCATGCAGAACAGCCAAAGATGAGTCACGACCTGTTTGTAAAAGGCGGTGCAGCAATAGGTCGCTTCGAGCGCATGCTGGCAGGATTCCCCACCAAACTGAAGCCAACCATTCCTCATTTCCATGATATCGATTTGAGAATCAAACAGATGAAGAAAGCCTATACGGATGCCATTCTCAGCAACCGCGACTTGACAGGCATGGGTGATTTGTTTGACGACCTGATGATGAGCTATCAGTATTTCAAGCCTTATTTCGACCGCTTTAAGGAGATGCCACAACGTGTATGCCATTTCGACACCAAACTGAGCAACATGCTCTTCGACGACAATGGCGATGTGCTCTGCCTCATCGACCTCGACACGGTAATGTCAGGCTATATCACCTCCGACTATGGTGATTTTCTGCGCACAGCGGCCAATACCACCAACGAGAACGACAGGGCATACAGTCATGTGATTTTTGACATGAATGTCTTTAAGTCGTTTACCGAAGGCTATCTGAATGAGATGAAAGACATCTTAACCCCCGCCGAGAAAGAACTGCTGCCCTACTCTGTGCTGCTATTCCCACTGATGCAGAGCGTGAGGTTCCTCACCGATTTCATGAATGGCAATGTGTACTACCACGTGGATTATCAGAAGCAGAACCTGGTAAGAGCAAAGAACCAGTTTGCCCTGTTGGAAAGCGTGGCAAGCAATTGGGAAGACATTTGCGACTTTATCTATTATAAGGAGAATCATTATGAAAAGGATTAGCATAGAATATCTGAAAAACGAGGACTACGTTGATTATATCGACGGTGACCTCTTCATCATTGAGGACGTAGAGAAGCTGCCCACCATCAAGCTGGGGGCTGTAGAGGTAGAGGCCATTATCGTGATTTTCTGTTCGGCAGGTGTGGGACAGGTCACCATGAACGGTACCAGGCACCAGCTGAAACGCAACCAGCTGCTGCTGGGCATGCCGCACACGGTTTATTCCAACTACATGAAGCTCACCGATAATTTCGAGGTAAAGATTCTCGGCATTGCTACCCGTGCTCTGAACAGTTCGGTGTTTATGACCAAGAATATCTGGAAGAACTTCTACTTCTTGCTTAACAATCCTGTGCTCGATGTAGGCGAAAAAGAACTTGATTTGTTATCACATTACTACGAGCTGGCCAATATGAAGATTCACAATGAGCGCTCACCCTTCCACCAGGCTATCATGATGTCGCTGTTACATTGCGTGATATTCGAGTTGCTGTCACTTACCAATAAGGTGGAAAGCATTGACTTTGATGAGAGTGAGCAGTCGAGTCAAAGCGATGTCTTGTTCAGGAGTTTCCTCGAACTGTTGGCTGAGCATGAAGGACGAGTGCGCTCCGTGCAGGAATATGCCGATATGCTGTATGTATCGCCCAAGTACTTGTCGGCGGTGGTGAAACAGCTGAGTGGTCGCACAGCCCTTGCCCTGATTCACGAGACCACCATCCACGCCATTGTACGCCAACTGAAATATACCGACAAGCCCATCAAGGAGATTTCTGAAGAGATGGGGTTCCCCAGTCTCTCGTTCTTTGGTAAGTTCGTTAAGATGCAGTTGGGTGTATCCCCCAAGAAATTCAGAAGAGGTGAATAACAAATATCCCCGCCGGTTGGCGGGGATATTTGTTTATTTCTTTTCGTTCAGTCTGTAACTGATGAAAGCTACATGTCTGCTGTCTGGTGCCCAGGAGTTGGTATTGATGGTACCCTGTCCACCAAAGAGCTCTGCCACACGCTTGGGCTGTCCACCAGCCGCAGGCATCAGCCACAGTTCTACATTATAGTTAGCCAAATGCTGTCCAGGCTCGAGGTCACCCACGTGGTAGGTAATGTAGATTACCTGCTTGCCATCAGGAGATACATGTGGAAACCATGCGTTGCGTGTCTCATCAAATGTCATCTGTGTCTGCTCAGAGCCATCGGCATTCATGCGCCACACCTGCATCAGACCGGTGCGTACGCTGTTGAACCAGATGTGCTTGCCATCAGGACTGTACTCAGGACCGTCATCCAGGCCCTCAGCGGTGGTAAGACGTTTCTCTTCGCCACCATTCACAGAGATGGTATAGATGTCGGCACCTGTAGCCACACTGCGGAATGCGCAATATGCCAAAGTCTTTCCGTCAGGACTCCATCCGTGCAGGTAGCTAGGTCCCCAAGGTGTAATCAACTTGGGCGTGCCACCTTCCAGAGGTAATGTATATATTAAAGAGGTACCACCTGATGGTGACGGACTGGAACTGACGGCTATCGACTTGCCATCGGCAGAGAGTACATGGTCGTTGTTGCAACGCACCACATATTCGGTATTGATCAAACCTACCTCACCCTTTCCGTCAGCAGCAATTTTATACAGCAAACCGCTACTGTTGTAGATAATCCACTTGCCATCTACAGTCCAGTTAGGAGCCTCAATCAGATAAGGGAACTCTTTTAGTACAGTACGCTCGCCCGTCTGTACATCCAACACCTCAAGGATACTCGTTACTGTGTTTCTTTGTTGAGCCTGCATGCCTATCGCCACACAGAGCATCGATAATAGATAAAAGATTCGTTTCATGGTTGTAATGATTTATTGTCCTTACATGAGGCAAAGATAGTGTTTTATTTATTAAACTACCAAAAAAAATTATATTTTTAATCTTTCACAGGCTTGGTCTCTTTTGCAAACTTAAACAGGGAAACAGGCAGGTGGCAATAGCCATCGGGGTTCTTATCAAGATAGTCCTGGTGGTATTCCTCAGCCGTATAGAAATTTTGTAGTGGCATCTTCTCCACCACCAAGGATTCCTCATAGTTGGCCTGCTCAGCCTGATACACCTCCTCCACGATAAACGCATCTTCTTTATCTACATAATAGATGCCCGTGCGGTAACGAGTACCTTCGTCGTGGCCTTGTTTGTTCAAACTGGTTGGGTCGATGGCCTTGAAGAACATCTGAAGGAGGAAACGCAATCCCACCACCTCAGGATTATAAACTATCTTCACCGTCTCGGCATAGCCGGTCGTATCGGTATATACTTCCTTGTAGGTAGGGTTTTCAGTATATCCGTTGGCGAAGCCCACCTCGGTCTCCACCACTCCATCTATCTGCTTGAAGAAATGCTCTGTTCCCCAGAAGCAGCCTCCTGCCAGGTATATCTCTTTCAAAACCATTGTTGCCATATATAAATATGTATTATGAGTTTTCTGCTGCAAAGATAATCATTTATTGATAAAAATAAGATAATGCCGTGCCATGTTTCTGCGTTGCACCATTTAATAATAAAGATTTGTAAACTATTTGTAAACTCCAAGAGTTGTTTTGCTGAGTCAAACTAACTATATTTGCGTGTTAGAATAATTGATACTATGAAAAGAAGTAAACTTTTTACTATACTGACTCTCACAAGTATTCTGTTCGTATCTTGCGAGAAAGAAACGGACAACCTACTGAAAGATTTAGAGCAACAACAGTCATTGGCATTGCTGAATGCAGATGCCTTGCGTAGCACGAAGATTAGTCGCAGGCCTGGCATATTTAATGGAGAGAAAGGTCACGATCATCGTGATATTCTGGGCCATGATGACCTAAGCATTAGTTATACTAGTACGTCTGAGTTGCAGAAGGGCGATATCATTGTCACTGATTACGACGAAGAAACAGAAATGTATACTGCGGAAATCTACTGGGGAGAAGAGATCAGCGAGGAAGACAAATCATTGTTCTTTGATGCGCATGTTTGGATGATATTCCAACGCCAAGGCTATGGCGAACTGACTTATACCTATTATGATGGGTATAAATGCGTTTTTTCCCATTCTTATTACAAACCTGGTGACAAGTTTACTTTTACAAAGAGTATATGGTGGTCATGTACTGATGTGGAAGTCCGGATGTATTATCGTTTCCCTGATCATCCTCATTGTTCCTATTATAAGTCATGGACTCGTCCATTTAGTTCCTTGAGGTATTACATATCGGAAAAAAAATGAGAAAGTGGTGGTTCATAGTACTATGGTTGACTATGCTCGGACTGGCAGGTTGCCAGCAGCGCATAGACTATCCTGCACAATTGCTGTTGGCGGACAGCTTGGCAAGTGCCGACCCCACAACGGCCATAACATTGCTTTCGTCTATGGAGGAGGATATGTTGCAGGCACCCAAGTCCACACAAATGCTTCATCGCCTGCTCTGCATCAAGGCAGCTGACAAGGCCTATATCCCCCACACCACCGATAGTCTGATTCTGCCAGTGGTGCAATACTACGAACAAGGTGGTGACCCCGATTACTTAGGAGAAGCTTATTACTATGCGGGGCGAGTGTATCGTGACCTCAACGACGCTCCCTTGGCATTGGCTTATTTCCAGAAAGGACTGGATGCTACACGGCAAAACAAGAGTCAATGGGTGAGTTCCGTCCTGTATGCCCAGATGGGAGAGATTTACTATTATCAGTCGCTTTACCCAGAGGCTTTGGAGATGTATGGCGAAGCCTACCGTTTGGATGCACTTTCTAATGACACCTTAGGCATTATCCTCGATTTACGCGACCTGGCCTTCACACATCGCACCTTGCAACAGCCCGACAGTGCTTTGTATTATCTGCACCAAGCCGAGCAATTAGCGCAACAATACGAAGACGAGGAGATGCAGGGACTTATCGCCTCGCAGTTGGCAGGACTGTACAACCAGTTGGGCAAACAGGAAGAGGCACATCGCTTCATCGACCAAGCCATGCAGCAGGTGGGCGAAGCCGACAAGTTCAGCACCTACGATGTGTATGCCAATATCCTGCTGAACGAAGGCAGATATGATGAAGCACAGACTTACTACAAACTAATGACTCAGGCCGATGCGGCTCCTGTAAGACAGGATGCCTACAACGGACTGGCTACCATAGCTGCCCACAAGCATCTATCTGACGACTATCTCTACTATTACGAGCTCTACAAGGCATGCAGCGACAGCATCCACCGTGCTGATGCCACTGAAAGCGTGAGCCGTATGAACGCCATGTACAACTACCAGTTACGTGAGAAAGAGAATATACGCCTACAGAAACAGCTGGAACGGCACCAACAACTTTTACAGCGCATCGCCTTTGTGGTGAGTGTCATCCTGTTGTTACTGATTATCTACATCCAGTACAGCCGACGAAAACGTATGCGCCACCAACACAACAAAGAGCGCTTGCAACAGTTACAAGAAGAGAAATATCGTCAGAGCGAGGCATTTATCCAAGCTAACAAAGAAGAAATCATCCATTTACAGCAACAATTAGAGGAAGCCAATCAAGAGAACCATGAGTTGGTGGAGCGACTGGAAAGGCAGAAAGAGCAACTGGAGAACGCCAACTTAGTGGCCGAAATCAAACGAGGAGAGAAAAAACAAGCAGATTCAGCCATCAAGGATTCAGCCATCATGAAGCACCTGCAACAGATGGTAAACCAAGGAAATCATATAAAAGCAAAAGAGGTGAAGGAGATAGAGAAGTTGCTGGATGAGGTTTATCCCGACTTTCGTCAGCACCTCAGTCAGTTGGGTACCATGAACCCGTTGGAATATCAGGTATGCCTCTTGCTAAAGATGGAACTCCCCCCTAGCAGCATTGCCACCTTGGTATTACGCGACAAGTCTACGGTGTCTCTCATCCGTCGCCGCCTCTTAAAGAAAGTGACGGGTCGGGATGGAGCACCTACTGATTGGGACAGCATCATACTGTCGTTATAGTTTGTATGAATGACTAATTTTCGAAGTAGATGATATGCCTGTCATAGCTCATCGCTCCCAAAATCCCCCATCCGTTTACGGCATTGCCATGCGTGTAGATGGTTTCGCTGTTGATATCGCTAGTGGTGAGGCGATACAACTCAGCTGACTTAAGGAAGCGGTAATAATCCTCGGTAATGGCTTCCAAATCCACCTGTATCTGAGGTGGTATATAGGTGAAATTCTTCAACTGGGAATCATCTATTATACCCTCCTCTTTCATCCAGTCATAAACAGATGGGGTATAAGGCACCTTCGGACTATCAACGACAAAGGTATAGCCTCCACCCTGTATCTGCTCACTGCTGAATACATTTGAAAAGAATGCCGACCAGCCTCCAAAACCACTGGTGAGACGGCTATCCATAAACATCTCGTCATCAGAAAAGAACACATCCTGTGCTCTGTAATAGGGATGAATGGTCCAAACTGTTGTGGAAGTTCCATTCTGGTCCAAAAAGCCACTATGGAAATAACCCACACCTACACTACGTACACGCAGGCGGTAATAGCCTTCACCCCCCACATTATTGATGCATAGTGTGAGGCGCATAATGCTGTCGGTCTCGAAGGCGAGGCCATTTATATATTTATAGGGGTTACCGTCCAGTTCCTCATGACTTATCACCTCTATCTGCGGCTTGGCGGGAACAGTGGTTTCCGCGGTCAGTGTTACCCCATCAACGGTGGCATTTACTACTACATGGTCACCCTCTTGAGGGGTATAGCTGGTCTTGTAGTTATAGTTCTTGCCATCGAACGTCATGGGATAAGTCGTCTGTCCGTTCACCTGTACCTCCACCTGTGCCGACGGTATATGGGTGCGTTGCAAATATTCATTACTACTGTAGTCACCAGTATATGTTTCATTATAATGATACATGGCCGTATCAAAATCCACGTAACGTCGCCCCTGTGACTGATCTGCCCGTTCGGCATGAGTCAGATAGACAATAAAGGGCGTACCGGCAATGGCAACGGCATTAATCACCGTAGAGCCTTTGGCCAAGTCCTCCGGAGTGCCTTCATAATCGATGACATGTTCGCAAGATGTACAAGCGACAACCAGTGCAAGTAGAATTGTAAATATCCTGTTCTTCATAGCTTTCAGAGTTTAAGGGTGAGACTGATGGATGGCATGAAGGGGAACAGACATACGCCCATCAAGGCGCGACGGTTGTCTTTGTATCCCCAATATACTGACGACACATTGGCTCGGTTATAGAGGTTATAGATGCCAATATCGCAAATCATTTCACCAATGCCGATGCTGCCATGATGACTCAGCGTGATGTCGAGGCGGTGCACAGCCGGCATTTGGTATGCATTGCGTTGTCCATAGGTGTCGGTACGTACGATATGGTCAATGTAAGTGGTTCCCATATTAGCTTCAAGACGATTCTTATAAGCTGGATTGTCACCACCTCCGTCTATTGGATAATAATTGTTGTATTCATCCAGCACATTGCCAGCTATGGTCATACTGGCCATAGTGGCACGTCGGCCAGTCTGGTAGGTCCAGGCAGCAGAGAGATCCCAGTTCTTGCTCAGTCGTTGGGTGATGTTGATGCTGAAGTTATGGCGACGGTCGCCCACGGCATAGAACTCACGCCCTTCATTGAGTATCATACCCGGACGATCGAAGGTACGCAGTGATTTACTCCAGGTGTAGCTCACCATACCCGTGGTAGTACCAACGGTTTTCTGTGCCATCACCTCCACGCCAAAGGCACGGCCACGTCCCTGTACTATCTTATCCTCCCAGTTGTTGCCCGTCTGGAACGAGGCTCCTTCCTGATATTCCATCACATTGTCCAACCATTTGTAGTAGCCCTCAATCGAAAACTGAATGCCACTCTTCGTATCATGGTTAAAAGCAAGTGTAACCTGGTCGGAAGTGCCAATCTTCATGTTGCCGGTAATGGGTACCCATATCTCGGTGGGCGTGAGTAGACTGCCACTGCTCAGCAGACTCATGCCTTGCGACATACGGGCATAAGAGGCTTTTATTGATGTGCGCTTGCCCAATAACAGACGAACGGAAGCACGAGGCTCTATGGCTACCTGCGTCTTCGCATCGCTTACATAACCCTGTAGTCGGAGTCCGAGGTTTGCTTTCAGCTTAGAGGTGATTTCCCAATCATCCTCCACATAGGCGCCAAACACTTTCAGGTCTTGCACTCCACCTACTTGATTGTTGGCATTTTTCTGTGTTTCCTGATAGCGCACATCACCCAATCCTTTGTTAAGGGCAGTACTCTCACTGTCTGTCTTTTTGGTGTAAGCATCGTTGTTCACCGCTATCGAGGGCGTCAGGTTAATGATGCCGGCCTGTATGCCACCATGCACCTCATGCACGTCTTTCCACGTATATACCAAGTCGCTCTTTAATTGCACATCGTGTACTTTCGAAGTATAAACCGTTCCTCCTTGTTTATTTTCAAGAGAATAAAGTTCAGCAGTCATTCGCTCGTTTGAGTTGATGCCCAGGCTGACCCTGTCACTGCTGCTGTGCAGGTGCTTCAACTCATAGTCATATCCACTGTAGGAAATCATGGTGTTCCATTGCAGTGACCCGCCGAACTGGTGTGTATAGGTAAGTCCTCCGAGCAGGTTATTCCAATTGTTGAGCGTCTGACTGGTCAAGGTGTTGTCAATCAATCCGAAGATGGTAAGATCGTTGTTTCCTTTCTTTTGGTATTGGAAATGCTGCTGGGTTTCATTGGGTGTTGCGTTGTTCTCGTCATGACCAAAGTAGAACACCAACGACAGTTTGTCTTTGTCGGTAAAACGGTGCACCAACTTGGCATTGATGTCGAAGTATTTCATGTGGGCGAAGTCATTCATCTGCCCAGGATTGTCATACGCCACCTCTTCGAGCAGCGGTTTTACTATCAGGTTGAAATAAGACATGCGGGCTGCTATATTAAAAGAGGTGTGGTCTTTCCAGATAGGTCCCTCGGCTTGTACACGCGAAGCCAACATACCCGCAGTTACAGAAGCACGGTAGCGGTTCATGTCACCATCCAGCAGACTGATATCAACAACACTTGACAATCGACTGCCATAGCGGGCAGGGAAAGCTCCCTTGTAAAGCACCACATCGTCCATCACATCGGCATTGATGGCAGAGGTAAACCCCTGCAGATGCTGTGGGTTGTAAAGTGTAATGCCATCAAGCATAAAGAGGTTCTGGTCATAGTCGCCACCACGCACATGGATGCCGGCACGCCCCTCACCACTGCTTTGCACACCAGGCAGGTGTTGCAATGATTTCAGTACATCGGTTTCACCATAGACCATGGGCATGCGACGTATCTGTTCGGCTGACAGGGCAATGGCACTGGTCTACGAGTTCAATGCGCCAAAGTTATGACGGGTGCCATATACCTGCACCTCACTCAGGTTCTGTGCATCTTGCTTGAGTTGGATGTTCAACCTCTGGTCGTTCCTAAGGGTGATCTGTTGCGTCACTGATGCATAGCCTACGTAGCTGAACACCAGTTCCAACTGTCGGTTACTGGGCAGAGTGATGACATAATGCCCTGTGGCGTTCGTGGTGGTGCCTGTTCGTCGTTGGGTATGATAGACGGTCACACCCACCAACGGCTCACCTGTCTCGGCATCTGTCACCTGTCCGCTCAGCACCACATTCTGGGCACCAAGTGGCAAACATAGCAACAGCAGCCCCACTAATAAACAATGGTTATAGATAGACCTTTTCATAACGATAAAGATTAATGATTATTAGTCATCTCCTGACTGATAAAGATAGATTCTCTCACGAGTTTATCCTCATTGTAGCCCGCATAGAAATCTACATTTCCCGTGCGTTTGGCGTAGGTGTCATTGGCTTCTACAGTAATAAGATAGGTATCTATCCTGCTTTTTCCCCCTTGCTCTTGTTCCACCAGCCTGCAAGATGTTATCCAGGGATATACCCACTGTATCTCTGCATACAAAGGCACATTGTTTACCTCCACCTTTACTCGCAGCGTAGCAGCATCTGGACCGAGTTCAAAACGGTCAGAAGAAAAACGAATCCAACCAATAGTTTCCTTTTCTACATAATCTACTTCATCCTTATCTTTACAAGCACTGAGGATAAGGGGCAATGTAGCCAAAAGAAGCAGGGTGCCATAAACTCTAAGTGTTTTCATAGTAGTATAGAATAATAGATATGACATTTTACCCCAAAGATATTCGACTCTTCAGGGTCCTGCAAATTTTGGAGTTTACAAATGAGTTTACAAATGTGAGGGCGGTTTGTAAACAGTTTACAAGCCTTTTACGGAAAGTTAAAAATGGTTAATGCCGTGCAATGTTTCTGCGTTGCGCCATTTAATAATAAAGCTTTGTAAACTAACAAGGCTATTTTGTAAACTATAATACTTGTTTAGGTGAGCTAAACTAATTATATTTGCGCCTATACATTATTCCTTTATATATGATTAGGTTTGGTAGAATATGGTGTGCTTGTGCTTTGTTGGCTGTCGGATGTACGGCTCAGGCACAGGACGTATCAAAGGATCTGGATTTGGAGGAGGTGACCGTAACAGCGAAGCGCCATAACTTCAATGCCCTCAGTTCTCAGATGAGTGCCAACTCGCTTTCTATTGACCAGATTAAGAAACTGCCCATGCTGTTGGGTGAGATCGATGTACTCAAATCACTGCAACGCCTTCCTGGTGTGCAGTCGAGCGGCGAAGGCCGTGCGGGCATCTTCGTACGAGGCGGTGACTATGACCAGAACCTCTTTCTGATTGATGGCATCAACCTGTACAACCCACAGCATCTGCAGGGTTTTACCTCTGCCGTCAATGCCGACATGCTGGATGATGTGGTGCTGTACAAAGGGGCCTTCCCCACCCGTTTTGGCAGTCGCTTGTCAGGCATCATCGACATGAGTCTGCGAGAGGGCGACATGAATAAATACCACGCTACGATAGCGGCAGGTATGCTGGCATCCAGGATCCAGCTGGAGGGTCCTATCTGGAAAGGACGCACCTCATTCAATGTGGCGGCGCGTGCCTCCTACTTCAATGCCATCATACGCCCGTTGTTGGAAGAGGTGGTGTATGACAACCCTGGAGCGATGAATGCCTACAACCACATGAAGTATTTCGACATCAATGCCAAGATTACCCATCGCTTTACGGACAAGGACAAGCTGACGGCCATGTTCTACTATGGACGTGACGTGAATAATGCCACGCCTACTGAGACGAGTCAGCACTTTGTAAATACGATATGGAAAACTGATGCCAGTGGTGAAGTAATCAGAGATCCTGTTTCGGGGTTGCCCTCGTGGAGCGATAAAACCAGCTGGACCAACGTGAGCAGTGAGAGTGTCACCACCAACCGCTGGCACAACCTGCTGGGAGGATTGCAATACAGTCATCGGTTCTCACCACAGCTGAAGCTGGAGGCAGCTGCTGCCTACAGCGGCTACGACTATGAGCTGAACTACGACACTTACACCCAAAACGAGGTGAAAGTCAATATCTATGACAGAGACCCTGACGTATGGGAAATGGACGAGAACGATGGTCTGGTTTTCTCGACGACAAAGGTGGATAACGGTACCCATTTCAAGACAAAAGTAAACGACTGGAGTGCGAAGATCGACCTGGGTTACACCTTACAAGGCAAGCACGAGGCACATGCAGGCTTGCAGGGAAATGCCATCAATCTTTCTTCTGGCATCGATGCTTTCTACAACTACTGGAAGAAAGCATCGTTAGACGAGCAGACACTTTGGAACATTGGATTGGGTGAGGATCGCTATAAAATTACGGAGAGAAATGTGCACAACGACATGGTGGAAGGCAGGTCGTTGAGCTCAATGGCAGTTTACATAGACGACGATTGGACCATCACCCCCTGGCTTAGGGCTAATGTGGGTCTGCGTTGGCAGGGATACCAATCCGACGGTAAGTTCCGCTCTTCGTTGGAGCCACGTGCCTCCTTGCGTTGGCTGTTGGCCAAGAATGCCTCACTCAAGCTGTCGTATGCGCGTATGTCACAAGGCTTGTTCCTGCTCACCAGCGGTAGTTTGGTCACTCCATCAGAGATATGGATTCCTTACAACAAAGACATGAAGTTGGGCACCTCCGACCAGCTGTCTTTGGGCTTCAACTACGACACCGACAACGGCATACAGTTCTCGGTGGAAGGCTATTACAAATGGCTGGACAATGTGGTGGACTATGCCGAAGGTACTTCCTACATTGGTGCCAAGGGGATGAACGAACTGGTTGTACAAGGACAAGGCAGGGCCTACGGCGTGGAGGTGCTGGTGGAGAAAACCTTTGGCAAGACAACGGGTCAGATAAGCTACACCTGGAGCAAATCGCTGCGTACCTTCGACCGCCCGGGCATGGAGCTGAATGGCGGACGTGAGTTCTATTCCAACGGTGATCGCAGGCATAACTTCAACATCAGCATCACACAGCGACTGAGCAAGAACTGGGATTTCTCAGCTGCATGGACCTACCAGAGCGGACGACGTGCCTCTATCGCTACAACGACAGTGGCTTTCGGACAACTGGATGAGTTTAACAACTATCAGCCTACTTCATCGACAGGATGGAGCAAAGACCTAAGTCAGAACCCAGCCTACAGGTATGAGACGGATGAATACTATGTAGATACTGACTTTGACCGTGCGGTGCGCATGGATACCTACCGACAGCGAAACAGCTTTGTATTCCCTGCCCTGCACCGACTGGATGTCAGTCTGATTCATCATGGCAACATCGGCATAGGTGAGATGATTTGTGAGGTGGGTATCTATAACCTATATAACCAGCAAAACATCTCGTCAGTATATTGGGGTTATGCCAATAACCGTAAGACCCTCAAGGGCGTGTGCATGTTCCCTATTATGCCTTCATTTACCCTCACCCTCAAACTATAACGACTATGAACAGCAAATTATTATACCTATTACTGATGTTGGCGTTTCTCTGCAGTGCGTGCGAGAAAGAGTTGGACTTCAAAGGTGTGGAGCAAGAGACGGAGAACGATATCATCATCAATGCGGTGGCGGTGGTTGGCAAGCCTTTCAAGGTGTTGGTGTCACACGCCTATCAGGTGGGAAAGACACCCACGCTGACCTATAACGACTACCAGAGTTCGGTATTCTTCGATGATGATGTGAGTACCGACTACCAGAGCATGGCTTATTACAAGAAAACAGCCATTCTGGATGCTGAGGTGCAGGCGGTGGTCAATGGCAGCCAGACCTACAACTTGACGTTGGCAGCCGACAGTCTGAGCTTTGTTTGCAATTATATTCCTCAGGAGAATGACCATATTGTGGTAAAGGCAAGCTATCACAAGATGGATTGGAGTCAGGGTACAGAGGTAGGCTTACAAGAAGCAACGGCAGAAACCACAGTGCCTGCTCAGCCAAAGCTAGAGGTGGTGAAACATGAAGTGTTGGGCGACAACCCCTATAAGGTGATGAATAACCTTACATACAACACCGATTCCATTATGCGGATTACCTGCCGTATTACTGACACTGTCGAGAATCAGTATTACAGGTTGCGAGTAAGGGGCGTGATTTCTGACAGACCCGACATATTGATTGACGGGTGGTACCGATTGGAGAACACTGAAGACCGAACCCGTTACCTGATGCAGGACATTTTCTTCTCCGACGACGAGCTGTTTATGGATAGCCGCTTGAATACCAACTTCGGTGGTTGGCCAGCTTTTTTCAGCAATGTATTCGACGATACGCTGATGAAAGGTAACGACTATTCATTTGTTGTTGACAGTCCTAAACCGATACTGCAAGTAACGAGTTATGAGATGGGTGACATGCAACCCAACAGCATTTGGGTAGCGCCACAGGTAATGGTAGAACTACAAGCCATCACGCCAGAGTTCTATCGTTTCCTGAAGTCGGTCGAGCTGTATCGTGTATCCACCTCCGATGCTTTCTCCGAACCCGTACAGATAGTCAGCAATGTCAAGGATGGCTGGGGTATCTTGGGCGCCCTCTCCTACCAACGTGTCATCATCCCTTATGATTGAACTCTCTTGTTGCAACAGCCATGATGCCTGCTACCAGTCGTCGGAAAACTCGCTATGGGTGACGCTAAAGCTTGCTATCACAGAAGGGAAAGCTTCCTACCACAGGCCGCAGTATCTGCCATCACCCGTCGCAGTATCTGCCATACCCCTATAGGAGATACTGCGATGACTCATGGGAGGCTTTGGAACGACTCGAAGCAGATACTGCGACGACCCATAGAAGGCATTGCCGTTAAAAAGGGCAGAAAGGAGGCATTCCTTTCCCTCTATGAGAGAGGCAAAAGGCATGAAGTTTGATACAAAAAAAAGGTTGGCTCCCAAACGGAAGCCAACCCTTTTTATATATAACTTTTAATGAAGTCTTAGAACCACAGATAACGAGTATCCTTTACATTAGCTTTCAGATAGAGGTCGTTGCCAAACTGCTGAAGAGCAATGGTCTTCTTGGTGTTGCGCAGCGAAATCTTCTCTACTGCCTCATCGTAAGTATCGTTGGTCTTGTTCTGTGCATAAGGCTGCAGTACATATACTGCATAGTTGCCCTTGAGAGGAGCACTTGCTACGCCCTGCTGGCCTACCAGTGCATCAGCACTGAACACATACTCAGAACCTCCTACAGCTGCTACGTAAGCTGGTGAAGAGAAGGATACACGCTTTACAGAGTCGCTTACAGCCTCGTCCATAGCCTTCAGCTGATCCAGAGAGGCACCAGCTGCCTTAGCCAACAACTGCTCACCCTTCTTCTCACGAATCAACTCACGCTTGATATCATCCTGTACCAGTGCCAATGGGCGATAACCCACCTTGTTGATGCGAGCTACACCTACCTGCATCAGGCGGTCGCTCTCGCCACACTCATACAGACCAGATGCATCGCCGGCCTTAGCCTCGAACACCCACTTGAGGGCATCCTTGGTATTGCGGATAGAACCGATGGTGTGGTCAGAGTTCTGTACCTCACCCTGGGTATAGAGACGGAAACCTGCATCTTCTGCATTGGCCACCATCTTCTCGTAGGTGCTGTTAGCTGCTACGAACTCGCTGAAATTATTGTAAGCCTTGTTATAGGTTTCCTTGCTGAACTCGATAGGACGCTTCACAACAGCTACTTTGTACTTAGGCTGTACGTTCTTCTTAGCCACTACCTCAAGGATAACGTTAGCCTGTGTGAGGTTGAGGTTGGTGAGCTGGTTTTGTGGAGTGGTGATGATGGCGTTGATGTAACGCAGGTTGTCACCATCTACCTGAGCACCTTCGTAGTTGGCTGAGGTAATCCAAACAGGTTCGCCTGTCTGACCATAGCGCTGTGCGATGTCGTCAAACTGTGCACCACCCTTGATGGCGGTGAAGATGCTGTCGGCCAGCTCCTGTGCACGAGCCTGTGTGTCGCCAGTTACCTGGATCTGACGGAACTGAATAGAGTCTGCCATGTTGACAACCTCGAGCTTCTTGAAGCTGTTGATGGTGTTGTCAGCAGTATTGTAGTAAGGACCAAACACGCCACCTACCTCTACAGAGTCCAGACGAGCCACCACGTCAGATGGCAATGCGTTGGCGGTGTAGTACAGGTTGATGAATGGCTGCTCAGAGCCTGACTGACGAACGAAGGTAGTATAGTCGGCTACCTCGCCTCTCAGTTGCTCGGTATAGTCATCCATCTCAGCCTCAAGAGCGGCACGGTCTTCATCGCTGGCTACCACCTGAACATCGATATAACGGATGTCGCGGGTCTCTACCAACTGACGGTACTGTTCCTTCTTCTTGTCGTAGCGAGCCTTGATCTCAGCATCGGTCACCACGATAGATGAATCGAGCACTGAGCTATAAGGAAGTGCTGCCATCAGGAAGTCGGTCTGAGTGGTACGAGCATCGAAGCTGTTCTGTGCCTCAACAGAGTTAGAGAGCAGTGACATGCTGAGCAGTGTCTGGTATTTCTCTGCCAGACGATTCTGACGCAAAGTCTTCTCGATGAATGTCCAATAGTTGTAAACTTGCTGATACTGCTGCATAACGTCTGCAGAAGTGTTGGATGCGTTCATGCTGGAATAGTTCACGAGGAACATATTCAGCATATCCTTGTCAAATGCACCGGTTGTCTGGTTCAGGAAAGGAGTGTTAGACAAGATGGTTGCAGAACCCTCATTGATGATATCCTGTACTTCTTCGTCTGAAACGGTGAGACCCAGTTTCTTGGCCTCGTTCTCAATCAGCTGGTTATTTACATAAGCCTGCCACACCTGATCCTTCACTGCATCGTTTTGCTCATCGGTCAGTGCGGTAAGGCCCTGTGAGAACTTCACTGCATCTGCATACTCCTCGAACAGTTTCTGAAAATCTGTAGCGGAGAGCTTCTTTCCATATACTTCACCTACATCCTGTGACTGACGGGGAGCAATTACCTTCCATGCGTCACCGGCGATGAAGGCAAACAAGCCCAAGGCAATCACACCAACCAACAACGGTCCATGAGACCTGATTTCTTGTAAAGCTGCCATATTTAAATTTTTAAGTTTTTTATGCGATAAGTTTTTATGTTCTTGGCTATTATTTCCAAAAACGGTGCAAAGGTACAAAAAATACTAATACCCTATTGCTTTTTTTCTAAAAAAATGTTGCCAAATGACTCTATTCGTTCACTTTTAGACGTACAAGTTCGATTTTAGTAGCTGCCACCTTGATGATTTTAAAGTCGTATTTTTCAATTTTCACTGTTTCGTGCAGCTTGGGGAAGCTCTGATAGCGGTCCAGGATCAAACCACCTACGGTGAGATACTCGTCAGACTCAGGCAGGTCGAGGTTGAAAGTCTCGTTCACACGCTCTATCTCCAGACGGGCAGAAAGCACATATTCGTTCTCCCCTACCTTCTTGCAAACGTAGTTTGAGCTGTCGTGTTCGTCCTCTATCTCGCCAAAGATTTCTTCCACCAGGTCTTCAAGGGTGATGATGCCCGAGGTACCACCAAACTCGTCCACCACCACTGCCATGGTCTGCTTGTCTTTGATGAACTTTTTCATCAGTCGCTGGGCCGACATGGTTTCTGGCACAATAGGCATGGTCTTGATGTTTTTCACCCAGTTGTTGCGGTCGCGGAACATCTCGGACGAGTGTATGTAACCCAAGATGTTATCGATGTTTCCATCAAAGACAATGATTCGTGAATTGCCCGACTCGATGAAGGTATTGATCAGCTCCTGCACAGGGGTCTTGACATCCAGCGCCAGGATTTCGGTGCGTGGCACCATACAGTCGCGTAACTTGACAGATGAGAAGTCGAGCACGTTCTGGAAGATCTTCACTTCAGAGCCCAAGTTGTCCTCATTCTCTGCATTTTCGATACTAGAGGTCACGAAATAATCCAAATCAACCTTGCCAAACACCTTCTCCTCCACTTCACGGTTCACCTTTTGTCCGAAAAGCCGTAACAGCACGTAGGACAGCATAGAGGCAAACTTTGACACAGGATAAAGGAGGATGTATAATATATAAAGAGGTATAGCGAAGATTTGCAACATCAGGTTGGGGTTCATCTTGAAAAAGGTCTTGGGCAGGAATTCCCCCGTAACAATAATGATAAGGGTGGATATGATGGTTTGCAGGAGCAGGATCAGGAATTCGTTCTGTCCTACAAGAGATATCAAATAAGGTTCCAGCAGCTGTGCCATCAGGATACCATAGATAACGAGGGCGATGTTGTTGCCCACCAGCATGGTGGAGATAAAGTTGCTGGAGTGATGGTAAAAATGAGTAAGGATAGACGATGTGATACCTGGCTTGCGATCCATCTCCAGACGCAGTTTATCGACAGAGACGAAAGCTATCTCTACCCCCGAGAAGAAGGCGGAGAAAAGTACAGCTATCAAAAGGCAAATCAGTATATTCATTTATTTAGAAGTATTAGCGGCCGCTGTAGCAACCGAGTCGGTTTGCAGACTATCAGCAGGCATGACAGCCGTCTTTTCCTCATCCACATAGAAGATGCCTTCTGGTTGGTGGATGGTATAGACCGTGAACTGCTGGTTGGAATCAAAACCGTGTCCGGTGATGATTCGGTCAATCTGTTCAATACGGATAAACTTGTCGGAATACACCTTCTGTGTATCCTGGTTCCAGAAGAGCAGCTCCGTATTGAAACGCTCACCCTGCTGGTTGCGTATATCGACGTGCCCCCGCAGTTCCCACAGCTTCTGCTTGTCGTAGTAATAGGCGGTGTCGGCCTTGATCTCGGCCATCACGTCGTTGTTCTCATCAAAGTTTTCAACATAGACTCCCTCTTCGAACGACCAGCGCGAGGGGTTGAGCTTGTCGTACACCAGCCAGAGGGGCGTGGTGATGCGATAACGGATGACACCCGAGTCGGATATCAGTGTCGTCACATCGTGGGTCTCCAGTGCAGGCAATGAATCGCGGTTGGTGACAGCACCTCCCATCTGCTTTCCGCTGCCTGAGCATGCAGAGAAAAAAAGAAGCATAACCACTGCCACGAAGACAGTGGTTATGCAGATAGGTTGATGTATGCGAACTATCGAAAGTTGCATAAATATTTGCTACATTAGCGAATGGTAGTAGTCTCACCAATGAGGCCACCAACAGTCACGCGGTCACCCTTCTTCAGGCCCTGCATGAACAGGTCTTCTGACTTCGGGAAGTAGCGAGAGTAAGTGCGGATCAACTCATCAGCCTGCTCTGCGCAACTTGGATCCAAAGTCTTGGCACGCTGCAAGCGGTCAACGCATACATAATAGGTGCAAGAGTTCAGTGAACGCTCGTCGCTCCAGTTAGGATTAGCTGCGTAGATTTGAGCCATCAGGATATGAGGAGCACCCCAGTCGTCGCGGAAGCTGATAGCCTGCTGAGTATATCTCTTGGCATTGCTCCACTGCTTGATGGTTGACAGAGAAGCTGCTATAGCGTAAGCAATCTCAGCCTTCTTTGCATTGTCAGACTCGAGCTGCAGAGCCTCGTCGAAATACTTAACAGCGGTCTCATACTCACCCTTCTTGAAGTACATGTAAGCCACACCGTTTGCTGCGTCAGCAGTTGGGTTGATGCGATACATGTAGTCAGATGCGGTGAAGTAAACCTCGCTCTCGTTACACTTCATCATACGCAAGATAGCGATGGTGTTCTTCAAGAAAGCTTCGTTGCTCTTGTTCTGCTCTACCTGAGGACCAAATACGTTCTGCAGGGTCTCGCAGTCAGCCATACCACTGTTGATGAAAACAGCCAGGATGTTCTCCTTTGCAGCTTCCATGTTGCTCTTTACCTTCTCATCCTCTGTCTTAGAGATAGCCTCGTCAGCCAGGTCAGAAGTCCACAGGTAGTCATCCAGGAACTGCTGGCTCATGCTAGAATCTTCCTTCATGATAGCCAAAGACTCGTTCAGGAAGTTCATGATGGTAGAAGCCTTGGTGTTGACACCGTCGCCCTGTACTGATTCCTTGAACCACTGATAAGCAATCTTATGGTTCAGGTTAGGAGCATAAGTCAGGTAGTCAACAGCCTTGTCGGCCAAAGCAGCGGCGTCAGACTTGATACCACGGGTCTTTGCTCTGAACTCAGGTAGGTACTTAGCACGAAGGTCATATACGTTCATCAGTTCGTCGAAGAACTTCTGATACTCTGCAGAACCCTTCTGGTTGGTACTCAGGAATGAGTGGAGAATGTCGATCATATCAGTGAAGGTGTAATACTTCATCGTAGGACATTCCTTGATGACAGCCTTGGTAGGCTCATAAGCATCTGCATAATTCTTTGCCTTAACAGCCTCATGACCAATAGAGCTATTGGTGATGCACTCCTGGCTCTGAGCGAAAGCAGTGCTGAAACCTCCAGCGAGGAGGGCGATTGCAAGTAAATTCTTAAGTTTCATTGCCATTAAATTTAAAGTGTTATTATTAATTTATTTAATTCTCAATTATTAATTCACTCTCGTCTTGTAGAACCATCGTTCGGTGAATGTAACACCTATGTTCACCCTCAGCTGGTTTTCATGGATGAAGTCGGCGGTCTGACCTTTCACCCTGGCATACTGTCCAGAGATGTTAAAATAAGAACGCGACCTCAATATTGGTATAGAGAAACCTGCCGACACGCCCCACTCTTTCGAAGCCCTCACATCATCCATCTTATAATAGGGAGCATTGTAATAGGCACCTATCCTGTACTTGGTTCTTTGCAGGAAACTTCTGCCTATTGGGTCGGGCAAGTATTCTGCTCCAACTGCCACCTTGGTTCTGTCAACGAACGCGTCTTCATTGCCCATAAACGACACCTTGCTCCATGCCTGGTAAGTCAGATCCAGTCCTACAGTAAGCCTGCCATCGTAAATATAAGCAACACCTGCACCAATTGTCATAGGAATACCACTCGGCACGTTCAAATCAGTTTCCTTGACGGTAAGTCCGCTGCTACTCCCACCTGAAATAGCAGTGGTAATACCTATTATTTCTTGGAAGTAGGTTGTATTAGTTAAATTATATCCCGGCGAAAATACTGCACCAAAAGTGGCAAAATGTTTCTTGCCAAACTGATAGGAGTATTGTGCGCCAAAGTCAAACTTCACGCTATTGATGCCCACATGTTCACGTGTCATAAAGCCGAATGCTTCGTCATTATAAGGGAAGGTAAGCATCATGGCATGCTCTACGGCACCCCAAAGATAAGAAATATTTGCACCAATTGAAAATTTTCGGTTAATTTTATATGCCAAACCCACATAAGCTTGGTGCAAACCACCCTCACCGTAATAGTTAATAGCGTAAGTTTTGGTAGCATCCGCCGTGTTCTTAATTACTTTCGCCATGTCGTAACCCACATTGGCATAAGGCAACAAGCCCAAACTCATGCCAAAACGAGTACCCACACGGAAGTGCATGGACAGATAGTCAAGACTAGTATTCTTGGCATTCGTCTTGAGAGTGCCATTGTCGAAGTTAGTATTCTGCAGCGACATACCGGCCTCGAAAATGAAGGTCAGCGAGTCAACAGCCGTATAGGATGCCGGGTTGGCAAAATTAGTATGTTGCTTGTCTCTCAGACCATAAGCCACACCACCCATAGCTTTGCTATTGCTTGCCCCCTGGTCGGCCAACTGTCCATAACCATAGCGGCTATACGGCGAATTTGTGTTGTTTTGTGCAAAAGCCACTCCTGTCATCAGGAAGGACATCAGCATCAAAAGCGTTTTTCTATATCTCATTTTAATCTTAATATTCGTACACAATTCATCAAAAATACAAATTCGTTTGCAAAGATGCAACTTTTATTTCACGTATCAAAAGTTTTTTGCCCTTAATGCCGTTAAAAAAACAAAAGTGGTATAAAAATTCTCTGCTTTGCATTATCTTTGTAGCCAAATGAGACGAATTCTTGTGAAATATGGCTTATGGTTGCTGATGCTTTGGGGCGTGCTTGAGATGCAGGCACAGAACCAAACATTAACGCTGCCCACCGACACGGCCGACACCTGGCAGGTGAGCCTCATTACCTGCGGTCCTGGTGTGGAGGTGTATAACCAGTTTGGGCATTCAGCCATACGAATGAAGAACGATTCGCGCGACATCGACCTCATTTATAATTATGGTATCTTCAGTTTTAACACGCCCAACTTCGCCCTGCGATTCACCTTGGGACAAACCGACTATCAGTTGGGCATTCAGTACTATCAAGACTTCGTGGACTGGTATGCCTACTGCAACAGGGATGTAAGGGAGCAGGTGCTGAACCTGAGTGTCGAGGAGAAAAACAGGCTTATTGCTTTACTGAACGAGAACTACCTGCCGCAGCACCGTGTGTATCGGTATAATTACTTTTACGATAACTGTGCCACACGGCCCAGGGATTTGATAGAGAAATGTTTGGATAATCAGCTGCAATATGCTGACGATATGACAACTACCGATACAGGACAATCGTTTAGAAGTGTTGTCCACCAGTTTACTGCCAACAACGCCTGGTCGCAGTTTGGCATCGACCTGTGCTTAGGTAGTGAAGCCGACCGCTCTATTTCCAGGCGCATGATGATGTTCATCCCGCTGTATCTGGAACAATACTTTGATAGTGCAGTTTTACTCCCGGCTACCCTGCCATTAGTAGCTGAGAGCCGTCAACTGGTGGTCATTCCTGAAGCCGATAGGTTGCATCCAGACACTCCTTTCACTCCGTTCCGTTGCTTCACACTGTTGTTTATTGTGGTAGTGGCATTTACCATTTATGGCATCAAGCACCGTAAGAGTCTTTGGGGACTTGACCTGGTGTTGTTTGCCACAGCGGGTATTGCGGGGTGCCTCCTCACTTTCCTGGCGTCGTTCTCAGAGCATCCTACAGTGAGTCCCAACTACCTGTTGTTGCTCTTCCAACCACTGCACCTGTTACTGCTTCCGTGGTTCATACGCAAAGTGAAAGAGCTGAAGAGAAGCCGCTATCTGTTAGCACTGGCCATAGAATTAACATTATTTATTATATTGTGGGCGGTCATTCCACAAAGTTTTCCGCTCGCCGTACTTCCTTTGGCACTGTGTTTGTTAGTACGCTGTATAAGCAACATGATTATATCCTTAAAATTTCATTGATTTTAAGCAATGAAAAAAGAGTTTTTGGCAACCATATTAGTCCTGACAATAGGAGGCTGGCAGATGCAAGAGGCATCGGCACAGACTCGTTTGGTGGTGTCGGTCACCATTGACCAGCTGCGCAGTGACTATATCAATACTTTCTCGCCCTTCTACGGCTCACAGGGCTTTAAACGCCTCATGCGCGAAGGCAAAGTGTACCAACAGGTGCAGTTTTCCTTTGACAATAAAGACAGGGCATCTGCCATAGCTGCCATCTATACGGGTACTACCCCATCTGTGAATGGCATTATTGGCAGTCAATGGCTGGATCGCACTACGGGCCGACAGCAGAACTGTGTAGATGATGCTGCATTTATGGGCAACAACACCAACGAAAACTCGTCGGCTGCATGGCTGCTTACTTCTACCCTGCCCGATGAATTGAAGATAGCTACCAATAACCAAGCTTTGGTATATGCTGTGTCACCGTTCCGTGATGCTGCCATTTTATCGGCCGGTCATGCTGCCAACTGTGCCTTCTGGATTAACCCCGAGACAGGCAAGTGGTGCAGCACCACCTACTACAAAGATTTCCCGTTATGGCTAGACAACTATAATACCCAGCAAGGTCCTGACCTTAGGGTGAAGGATAAAGACCGTGTAAACCGCTATCGTCGCTTGCTCACCACCCCTGCCGTAAACAATGAGGTGAACCTCTTGACGGAAGAGTTGCTCAAGCAAAGCGAACTGGGAAAAGATAAGGTTGTTGACTTCCTCTCACTTACCTATTACGCAGGCACTTACCAGCATCAACCTCTACAAACGGTTGAACAAGAAATGCAGACAGTTTATACCCATATCGATGCCTGTATGGCCAACCTGCTCAACCTACTGGAGCGCCAGGTTGGTATGAATCATGTACTGTTATGCATCAGTTCTACAGGATACACCGACCCGATATATCAGGATATCTCTGCCTACAACATTCCTACAGGAGAATTCTACCTCAACCGCTGTGCCACCTTGCTGAACATGTTCCTGATGGCCACCTATGGTGAAGGGAATTATGTAGAACATTACTACGACCAGCAGATATACCTCAACCATAAACTGATTGAGGACAAACACCTTGATATGGCTGACATCCAGCAGAAAGCATCTGAGTTCTTGGTGCAATTCAGTGGTGTAAGTGAAGTATATTCCGCCAACCGTTTGCTGTTGGCCCCCTATACAGAGCGTATCGAACGCAGTCGTAACGGTTACCACCGTAAACGTTCGGGCGACCTTGTCATCGAAGTGTTACCCGGATGGCAGATTATTGACGAACATACACAGACTAAAAAAGTGGTAAGTCAGGCAGTTACGCCTACTCCACTCATCATACTCCACCCAGCATTCAAGGCTGCAACTATCGCTTCTCCCGTGGTGGCTGAACGCATCGCTCCTACCCTTGCCAACGCTATCCACATCCGTGCCCCCAACGGCTGTTCTCTCTCTCCGTTGGCAGAATAAAGAATGTGTTTTAAACAAAAAAGAATAAATTCTTTTTGTTCTGCACTCGATTTTGCTTACCTTTGCACCCCGTAAGCATGTATTGTGCTTTTTTATCAACAAGAAATTAAAATAATAACATAATGGGATTTAATGATTTTTTGACCAAAATCTTCGGCAACAAGTCGCAGAAAGACATGAGGGAAATAAAGCCTTGGATAGACAAAATAAAGGCTGCCTCACCAGAAATTGAACAACTTGACAACGATGCACTGCGTGCTAAGACACAAGAGATTAGGCGTTACGTACAAGACGCTGCCATTGAAAAGCGTGCCAAGATTGACGAGCTGAAAGCTAAGATTGAAGTAACCGAACTGGAAGACCGCGAACCGATCTTCACACAAATCGATAAAATAGAGAAAGAGATTCTCGACCTCTTTGAAGAGAAGCTGAATGAGGTATTACCTCAGGTATTTGCCATCGTGAAGGAAACTGCCAAGCGTTTCTCTGAGAACGAAGAGATTGTGGTGACAGCTACTGATTTTGACCGTGAGCTGGCTGCTTCACACGACTTTGTACGTATTGAGGATGACAAGGCTATCTATCAGAACCATTGGATGGCTGGTGGTAACGAGGTGACCTGGAACATGGTGCACTACGATGTACAGCTCATTGGTGGTGTGGTACTGCATCAAGGCAAGATAGCCGAAATGGCAACAGGTGAAGGTAAGACGTTGGTGGCTACCCTGCCTGTATTCCTTAACGCCTTAACAGGCAACGGTGTACATGTGGTAACAGTGAACGACTACCTGGCTAAGCGTGATGCCGAGTGGATGGGTCCGCTCTACATGTTCCACGGACTGAGTGTCGATTGCATCGACAAGCATCAGCCGAACTCAATTCCACGTCGAAATGCCTATCTGGCAGATATCACCTTCGGTACCAACAATGAGTTTGGTTTCGACTACCTGCGCGACAACATGGCCATTCGTCCACAAGACCTGGTGCAGCGCAAACACAACTACGCCATTGTCGATGAGGTGGACTCTGTGCTGATTGACGATGCACGTACCCCTCTTATCATCTCTGGTCCTATTCCTCAGAATGCCGATACGCAGTTGTTCGAGGATTTCCGTCCGTATGTAGAACGCCTCGTGGCTAAGCAGCGCGACCTGGCTACCAAATACCTGGCAGAAGCCCGCAAGCTGATTTACTCTGAGGACAAGAAAGAGGTGGAAGAAGGCTTCCTGGCCCTCTACCGCAGTCATAAGGCACTGCCAAAGAACAAGCCATTGATCAAGTTCCTCAGCGAGCAGGGCATCAAGACGGGTATGCTGGCTACCGAGGAGATCTATATGGAGCAGAACATGAGGCGCATGCACGAGGTGACCGACCCACTCTACTTCGTGATTGATGAAAAGCTGAAGAGTGTGGAGCTGACCGACAAAGGTTTCGACGAACTGAGTAGCTACACCTCTGAGCCCAGCTTCTTCGTGCTGCCTGACATTGTGACACAGTTGGCCGAGCTGGAGAACGACAAGAGCTTGAACGATGAAGAGCGCTTGGCAAAGAAAGATGAGTTGCTGAACATCTACTCTACCAAGGCTGAGCGCGTGCACACACTGATACAGTTGCTCAAAGCTTACACCATGTTTGAGATTGATGTTGACTATGTAGTGTTGAATGGTGAGGTGAAGATTGTGGATGAGCAGACGGGCCGTATCATGGAAGGCCGTCGCTGGTCGGATGGATTGCACCAGGCTGTTGAATCTAAGGAGCGTGTGAAGATTGAAGGTGCTACACAAACCTTCGCTACCATTACCTTACAGAACTACTTCCGTATGTATCACAAACTGGCAGGTATGACCGGTACGGCTGAGACAGAGGAAGGCGAGTTCTGGGATATCTACAAACTGGAGGTAGTGGTAATTCCTACCAACCGTCCAGTAATCCGCAAGGATATGAACGACCGCGTTTATAAGACCAAACGCGAGAAATATAAGGCTGTTATCGAGGAGATAGAGAATATGGTCAACCAAGGTCGTCCTGTATTGGTAGGTACTACCTCGGTTGAAATATCTGAAACCTTGAGCCGTATGCTGGCCATGCGCAAGATCAAGCACAACGTGCTGAATGCAAAGCTGCACCAGCGTGAGGCCGAGATTGTGGCACAGGCAGGTCAGACAAGTACCGTTACCATCGCCACCAACATGGCTGGTCGTGGTACCGATATCAAGCTAAGTCCGGAGGTACGTGAGGCTGGTGGTTTGGCCATCATCGGTACTGAGCGCCATGAGTCACGCCGAGTTGACCGTCAGCTGCGAGGCCGTTCCGGTCGTCAGGGTGACCCAGGCTCATCTGTATTCTTCGTATCTTTGGAAGATGACCTGATGCGTAAGTTCGCTTCTGAGAAGGTAGCTCGTCTCATGGACCGCATGGGATTCAAGGATGGTGAAGTACTGGAACACAGCCTCATCACCCGCTCTATAGAGAACGCTCAGAAGAAAGTGGAGGAAAACAACTTCGGTATCCGTAAGCACTTGCTCGACTACGATGATGTGATGAACAAGCAGCGTACTGTAATCTATGAGAAACGCCGTCATGCCCTCATGGGTGAACGTATCGGCATGGATATTGCCAATATGATTTGGGAGCGTTGCTTCAATGCTACCCAGTTGGCTACCTACGATGACTGCAAGATGGAAGTACTCAAGACTTTTGCTTTGGAGACACCATTCGACGAGAACGACTTCATGAACAAGAATAAGGAAGATCTGGCTGGCATGATTTTCGATAATGCAATGCTTCATTTCAAGCAGCGCACCGACCACATGGCTGAAATCGCATATCCTGTCATCAAGCAGGTGTATGAGACCCAGGGTCAGATGTACGAGAACATACTTATTCCTATTACCGATGGTCGTAAGATGTACAACATCTCTTGCAACCTCAAGGAGGCTTACGAGACCGAATGTAAGGCGATTGTCAAGCAGTTTGAGAAGTCTATCCTGCTGCATGTCATCGATGAGGAATGGAAAGAGAACCTGCGCTGCCTTGACGAACTGCGTAATTCTGTGCAGAATGCTCGCTACGAGCAGAAAGACCCATTGGTGCTCTATAAACTCGATTCTGCTAAGCTGTTTGACGACATGGTTGAAGTCATCAACAATGACACCATTTCTATCTTAATGCGTGGACAGATTCCTTTGCAGGAACCACAGCAAGTGCAGCAAGCTGCTCCTGAGAGACGCCAAGATATGAGTCAGATGCGTGAGAACAAACGTGATGCCGGTTCATTATCGGGCGGTGACCCTGCACAACAGGCTGCTGCAGCACATGATACACGTGAGCAACAGAGAACGCCGTACGTCGCACCAAAGACCGTGGGTCGTAACGATCCATGTCCATGCGGTAGTGGCAAGAAGTTCAAGAATTGCCACGGGAAAGGGCTATAATCGTGAACTATAGAATGAGGAAGGTATTACTGATATTGTTTGGTTTGGTAGTGCTTTGGGGCTGCCAGAGTGTTGACTATCTCTCTATCGACTATTTACTTCCTGCTCAAATGAGTTTCCCTAACGAACTCAGGAAGGTGGCAGTGGTAAATAATGTGGTGGAAGGCACTCCTACCCAACTGCCCAGACAGTTTTCTGACGAGCCTGATGTAAACATGCGCACGCAGTACCGCAAGACGCAATATTTATCAGGTGACAGTAAGGCAGCTACAGAATCATTGGCTCAGGCATTGGCTGATGGTGATTATTTCGATACCGTCATCATCTGCGACTCTGCCTTGCGTGCAGGTGACAGGGAAGAACGCCGTCAGACACTCACTCGCGATGAGGTGAACGAACTGACCCAGCAACTGGGTGTCGATTTCCTGATTGCCCTTGAGGGACTTGAGCTACGTACAGAGACGAAAGCAGCTCCTGATTATTATACAGGCTTTTATGTAGCCAATACAGATGTTAAAGTGGCACCCACTGTACGTGTGTATCTGCTACAACAGGCTGTACGCGCGTCAATCAACAAGGTAGATAGCATCTTCTGGCAAGGCTTTGGAGAGGATATTACCGAGTCGGTACGCGAATTACCCACTAACCAAAGCATCGTGAGCGAAGCCAGTAATTATGCAGGTGAGTTTATCGCCAAGACCTTCGTACCCTATTGGGAAACAGCCACCCGTTACTATTTTACCAACGGCTCTGTATCGATGCGTGATGCTGCGGTACTCGTAAAAGAAGACAAGTGGGATGAGGCTATGAAGTTATGGCAACAAGCTTATGACGAGAGCAAGAGCAACAAGAAGAAAATGTATGCATCTTACAACCTGGCACTGGGTCATGAGATGCTGGATGATATCGACCAAGCCATTGAGTGGGCTACCAAAGCACAGCAATATGCCCTGCAAGCAAACCAAGGCGAGGTGGCGCAATTTACAAGCATATATCTCCAGCAGTTAAACACCAGAAAGCAGAGTTATGCCAGCGTTAAGATGCAGATGCAGCGTTTTAATGAAGATTTTTAGGCAATAGCATGAACACTTTTACAAAAAATGCTTATATTTGCCCGATAATTATTCGTTGATATATGAAACTGAACGATTCATCATCCGCACAGCTTAAGGCTACCATACGCAAGGCTATCGGCAAATTCACTGTCGAGGACGAGACCTTTGTTACCGATTTGCACATACAGGCCAATCCTCAGACAGGTACTGTCAGCTTGATAGATGACGATGATAATGAGCTAGGGCGCACCTCTGTTAAGGAATGGGTGGAATACGATGGTGATGATTTCGAAGAAATGGTAACAGATACTCTTACTGCCATCCTACAGGAAATGAAAGATGCTGGCGATTTTGCAAAGGTGCAGATTATGCAGCCCTACTCTTTCGTGTATGTGGACGAGGATAAAGAGACCATTGCCGAGCTACTGCTAATGGATGATGATACACTGATTGTCACAGATGGGTTGCTCAAAGGCTTGGACGAAGAACTTAACGAGTTCTTAAAAGATCTGTTATCAGATTAAATCACGACATTGGGTTAAACAATAAGAGCGCTCACCAAATGGTGAGCGCTCTTTTATAATAGGTGAGCTAATTAAGCCAGACGTGCCTTCAGCTCATCAGGCAATACTGGCATCGCGCCACTCTGTGTGCATACAAAAGCACTGACTTCCACAGCCAACTTATGTGCCTCTTCAACAGGCTTGCCTGCTAAGATAGCAGCAGTAAAGGCTCCTGTAAAGCTATCGCCTGCACCAACGGTGTCAGCTACAACAACACGAGGTGTGGGCTGATATGAAACCTTTCCTGGCGTGAACACATAGCTTCCTTCAGTACCACAAGTAAGAATGAGCATCTTCAAGCCATACTTAGCCAACAGAATCCAGCACTTATCTTCTTGTGAGATAGAATGGAAGCCAAACAAACGGCTCACAAGTTCCAGTTCCTCATCATTAATCTTCAGGATATTGCAACGTCCCATTGACTCTTCCAACAAATCAGGCGTATAAAAGCGCTGACGCAGGTTGATATCAAATATTTTCAAGGTATCGTCGTCTGCTGACATCTCCTCTAAGAACTTAACAATGGTTTCGTGACTTGTAGCACTACGTTGAGCCAGTGAACCGAAACAAACGGCACGGGCATTATGTGCCAACTCCTTCAACTCATCAGTAAAAGGAATATTATCCCAAGCCACTTCTTTCTTAATCTCATAGGAAGGAACACCCTTCTCATCCAGTGTCACCTGCACGGTGCCTGTAGGGAACGGCACACGCTCAATCAGTGTGTTCAATCCACGCTGGTTGAAAATGCGCATAATCTCGTCACCATCCTCATCATTGCCTACAGCACTCACCACACAACTCTTGAAGCCAAACTGCGACACATGATAGGCAAAATTAGCAGGAGCGCCACCTATCTTCTTTCCTTCAGGCAGGCAATCGAACAATGCCTCACCCATTCCTACAACTATATCTTTCATATTATTTATGCTTTAACTTGCTTGATAAACGATAACAGATAAATTACGCCAATAGCCATCACCAGTACAGCACCAGCCTGTCCGATAGCATCGCTGGCAAAGCCCATGATCAACGGGAAGATGGTACCACCAAACAAACCCATAATCATCAGTCCGCTCACCTCGTTCTGCTTGTCGGGTACGGAGAGTAATGCCTGACTGAACACAATGGGGAAGATATTGGAGTTACCATAACCCACCAGAGCAATACCTGCATAAAGCATCCACTGGGTCTGTCCTGTAAACAGCAATGCCATACTGAGTGCCATCATCACCACACTGATAATAAAGAAAGTGCGCGTCTTCAAAATACGCAAGAAGAACGAGCCTGTGAGACATCCTAACGTACGGAAGATGAAATACAGACTGGTAGCGAAAGCAGCCTCGTTGAGCGTCATGCCCAAACGCTCCATCAGAATCTTCGGTGCAGTAGTGTTCACACCCACATCAATGCCCACATGACACATGATGCCGAAGAACGAGAGCAGTACGATGGGCTTGCCCAACAGTTGCAGACACTCAACAAAAGTAGAAGCCTTTCCTTCAATAGGCTCTTCCTCAATCTTTGTAACACCCAACGCCAACGTAGCGATGACACCCACCACCAAGAAGATAGCAAACAGCACACGCCAGTCATAACCCAGATCAGGGATAACATGTGTGGCTCCCCACATAGCCAGATAAGGAGCAATGAACGAAGCGATGGCCTTGATAAACTGTCCGAAAGTCAGCGTAGATGCCAGGTTCTTTCCACCGATGATGGAAGACACCAGCGGATTGAGGGATGTCTGCATCAAGGCATTGCCAATGCCCAGCAACGAGAATGCCACCAGCATGATGCCGAAGTTATTGCCAAACAACGGCAACAATAATGACAATACCGTAACGATGAGTGACAGCATCACCGTCTTCTTGCGCCCAATATTGTTCATCAACATGCCCGTAGGCACAGAGAAGATAAGGAACCAGAAGAACACTAACGACGGAAAAATGTTGGCCACAGAATCTGTCAGTTGCAAATCATCTTTTACATAGTTAGAGGCGATGCCCACTAAATCGACAAAGCCCATAGCGAAGAAGCAGAGCATCACAGGCACCAGCTTCGCCATCTGAGATTGATTTTGATTACTCATTATATTAATTAGTTTTAAGATTATACACCGTGAAATTCTTAACCTGCACACTACCACCAGTAGCATTCAGAACCACCTTATTATAAGGAGTATGGGGAAATACCAGATTGGTCATCACAAAGCGACCATCGTTCACAAAGGCCTCCACACTGCAACGATCCACGATAAACCTCAGTTGCAAGTTGCCACCCTCTACTTGTGTCACCGTAGGAGTGATGAAGTCTTTGCTGAAGTCGGCTACCCCACTCTTATCACGAATGCAGGTCAGCTCCCGCTTTGCCATATCCAGGCGGTATTCTATCTCCTCACCTTGCTGGTTCATCAAGCGGAAAGTCAGACTTCCCTGTTTCTTCTGACGCACCGTCATTGTTATCTCGTAGGTTCCAGCATTGTTATCCATCAGTTTCTCAATGCTATATTCCTTACCCACGCTGAACGACTTGCTCATCACCTTCTCGCCTCTAAGCTTCAACAGCTCTGGCGATGGAGCCGATTGCATATATGTCTCACCATCCAACTGGAACAGCTGCAGGTCGCGAGGCACCGAGTTGGCACTACGGAACTGCATGGTAGGCACGTCATTAGCATATTGCCAATTACTCATCCACGCCAACGCTATCACACGGTTCTGTGGTGCATTGCTCCAAGTCACCGTAGCATAATGGTCTTTGCCAAAGTCCATCCATTTCGTAACCTTTGGCGATTCATTTACAAACTTGTGTCCGTCGAACGAACCCACAAAATACTGTGTAGCACTTCCTCCAAATGGTCCACCTGGGTTGATATTCACCACCAGCACCCATTTTTTCTGGTTGGTACCAGCTACAGGCAACTCAAACAGGTCAGGGCACTCCCACACACCATCATGCACACCTTGCCCTTCGCCGAAGTTGCTCTCATAAGTCCAGTCTTTCAAGTTAGGCGATGAATAGAAACGAATCACCTGCTGCACGGCCAAAGCCATAATCCATTTCTGAGAGCCTTCATGCCATATCACTTTAGGATCACGGAAATCAGCTATTTCGCCCGTCAGCACAGGGTTGCCGGCATATTTCTTAAACGTGCGGCCATTATCGGTACTATAGGCGATACTCTGCATCTGTCGTGCACTAGCTTGGGTATAGAATGCCACAATGGCACCGGCACCAAAGCCAGCGGTATTGTTCTTATCCACCACTGCCGAACCACTAAAGATGGTACCCAAACCATCGGGAGCAATAGCTACAGGCAGATGTTCCCATGATACCAGATCCCGACTGATGGCATGTCCCCAGTTCATGTTACCCCAACGCGATCCATAAGGGTTATACTGATAAAACAGATGATACTCACCATCTTTATATACCATACCGTTGGGATCGTTCATCCAACCGTATTGGGGAGAGAAATGATATACAGGGCGCCACAAAGTCTCTCTGTTGCTGGCATCAAAGTTATTCGCCAAAGTGAGACGAGAGCTGAACGCCGATTCATTCACTTTCGGACGGTCCTTCCCTCTCTCCAACGGACTCATGGCAAAGCGAAGCACTACATGCTTGCCGGCCACCTTCGACAGGTCGTAGGGCACCGTATAATCCACCTTGTTGACAGCCAAACGAACGGTAAAGGTTTCCACCTGCATGTTGTCAGCCATTACACTAATGCTTACATCAGGTGCTGTATCTTCCACTGGTAGAATCAGATACCTTTGCGTAGGATTGATACGCATCAATCCATGACCATCTCCCAGGTCCACTACCTCTATATCGCCCCCAGCAGCAAAAGCCATCAAGGAGAGCATGCCCAGCAGCATGCAAAACAAAACTCTCTTCATATTATTTCTTCTTATATTTATCAATGATCAACGCTATCGCTCCGTCACCCGTCACGTTGCAGGCCGTACCAAAGCTATCCATCGCTATATACAGACCAATCATCAGGGCCTGAGCCGCATCGTCGAAGCCCAACATCGACTGCAACACACCCAATGCCGCCATGATGGCGCCACCAGGCACACCAGGAGCGGCTACCATCGTGATGCCCAACATGCAGATAAAGCCGGCAAACATACCTATCGTATAGGGCATTCCCTGCATAATCATCAGGGCTAAGGCACAAGCCACAATCTTCAGCATACTGCCCGACAAATGGATGGTAGCACAAAGAGGTATCACAAAGCCAGCCACCTCGTTGCTCACCCCATTACGTTTCGCTTGTTCCAAGGTTACTGGTATCGTAGCTGCCGACGACTGTGTTCCTAATGCCGTAAAATAGGCAGGAAGCATGGTCCACAGCAACTTAAACGGATTGCGCTTCACCATAGTGCCGGTTATTACATAGAGCATCACCAGCCAGAAGATATGCAATGCAAATATAATACCAATGATCTTGATGAACACCATCAGTATGGAGAACACTTGTCCGGTGTGCGTCATATTCAGGAAGATACCGAAGATATAAAGCGGCAACAAAGGCAGAATCACACTGCTGATGGTCTTGATGATGATCTGTTGGAAATCACGCGCCACATTCTTCAAGTAGTCACTGTCCATCGAAGCGGCTCCCAAGCCCAACACAAAAGCCAGTACCAGCGAAGTCATCACATCCATCAATGGTGGAATCTTCACGCTGAAATAAGGCTCCACGCCCTGTGCCTCGGAAATCTCCTCCAGAGGAATGCCAGAAGTGATGAGTGAAGGAAAGAGCGACAACCCAGTAAAGAGCGACAGGAAACCAGCCAACAGGGTACAACCGTAGGCCAGTACAACGGTGGCCAGCAACATCTTTCCTGCTCCCCTACCTATGTCAGCTATGGCGATGGTCACCAAGCCCACAATAATCAGTGGGATGCAGAATCCCAAGAACTGACTGAAGATGCTGTTGAACGTCTCAAACACCCGTACCAAGCCCAACGGGAACACTTGTCCAATGATGATGCCCAGCACAATGGCGATGAGGATGCGAGGCAACAGACCTATCTTGATTCTCTTCATGCTTTCATAGTATTATTTGTCAAAGTTACAAAAATGTATTTACTACCACAAAAAAATCCCTCCAAAAATGGAGGGATTCTCATAAATTATATGTCAAAGGCTTATTTCTTCAGTGCAGCAATGCTTTCCTTCAGCGAAGCGATGATGCTCTCGGCATCATGCTGTTTCTTGCGTTCCAAAGCCACCACAGCCTCAGGTGCATTCGCCACAAAACGGTCGTTGTTCAACTTAGCCAGCACACCTTTCAGGAAACCTTCCTTAGCTGCCAGTTCTTTCTCCATACGTGCAATCTCAGCTGCTGCATCAATCAGGTTACCCAGCGGTACGGCATATTCCGTAGTGCCCACCATAAAGTTAGAAGCACCTTCTGCCTTAGCATCCACTATATCGATAGCCGACAGATTACACATCTTATTCAACAGAGAGTTGAAGTCAGCTACAGGATTCTCACCCACCACCTGCAAGGTCAGTTGCTCCTTCTGGGCAATGTTCTTCTGTACACGGATGGCACGAATACCACTGATCACTTCCTTCACAGCTTCCACCTGCTTCAGCAGTTGCTCATCCACCTTACCCACAGGTTGCATCGGACTCACCATCAGGCTCTCGCCCTCCTGGCGCTCGGTGATGTGTTGCCACAGTTCCTCGCTTATGAATGGCATGAACGGATGTAACAAGTGCAACAGTACATCGAAGAACTCAATGGTCTTCTCCATCACCTTACGAGGTATAGGTTGCAGATAAGCAGGCTTAATCAGTTCCAGATACCAAGCCGAGAACTCGTCCCAGAACAGCTTATACACTGCCATCAGGGCCTCGCTCAAGCGATACTTGCTAAACAGATCGGCCACCTCAAGTGCCACAGCGTTCTGCTTGCTCTCGAACCACTTCATAGCTATCTCCGAAGCCTCAGGTACCTCAATATCAGCTACCTCCCATCCCTGAATCAGTCGGAAGGCATTCCATATCTTGTTGCAGAAGTTACGTCCTTGCTCGCACAATGCATCGTCAAACAGGATATCGTTACCAGCAGGAGCCGAGAGCATCATACCCATACGCACACCATCGGCACCATATTTGTCAATCAGTTCCAATGGATCAGGTGAGTTGCCCAACGACTTCGACATCTTACGACCCATTTTGTCGCGCACGATACCTGTAAAATACACATTCTTAAACGGATAAGTACCCAAATACTCCTCACCCGCCATAATCATCCTGGCCACCCAGAAGAAGATGATATCAGGAGCCGTCACCAGGTCACTGGTAGGATAATAGTACTTAATTTCCTCGTTGCCTGGGTTGTTGATGCCACCAAACAGTGAGATAGGCCACAACCAAGAGCTGAACCAAGTATCGAGGGCATCCTCATCCTGACGTAAATCTGAGAGCTGCAAGTCAGCATTGCCACTGGCCTTGCGAGCCAGCACCAAAGCCTCTTCAGCCGTCTCCGCTACCACGAAATCATCATCAGCATCGTAGTAGTATGCAGGAATACGATGGCCCCACCACAACTGGCGACTGATACACCAGTCCTGAATATTCTCCAACCAGTTCTTATAGGTATTCACATACTTCTGTGGGTAGAAGTGCATCTCGCCCTCCATCACAGGCTTGAGTGCTATCTCAGCAAAGTGCTCCATCTTCAGGAACCACTGCAATGAGAGACGAGGCTCTATGGCAGTATCAGGATTACGCTCAGAGTAGCCCACTTTGTTGGTATAGTCTTCCACTTTCTCCATCAAACCAGCATCTTGCAGGTCTTTGGCAATCACCTTGCGGCAATCAAAGCGATCCATTCCCACATACAAAGTACTCTGTTCAGAGATGGTACCATCAGGATTGAAAATATCAATGGTTTCCAGATTATGCGTCTTACCCAGCATATAGTCGTTGGTATCGTGAGCAGGTGTTACCTTCAGACAGCCTGTACCGAACTCGATATCCACATAGCGGTCCTCAATCACAGGAATTACCCTGTTCACCAACGGCACAATCACTTTCTTACCCTTCAGCCACTGAGTCTTGGGGTCTTTGGGGTTCACACACATAGCCGTATCACCCATGATGGTTTCAGGACGTGTGGTAGCCACCACAGCATAATAGCCACGCTCATCTTTGTGAATCACGTTGCCCTCGCCACTCTCGTCGATAGTATCCTGACACTCAGGAGCTACATAATATTTCAGATAGAACAGATGGCTCTGCTCCTCCTTATAGATCACCTCTTCGGTTGATAGAGCCGTCAGCGCCTTCGGGTCCCAGTTCACCATACGCAGACCACGATAGATGTAGCCCTTGTTATAGAGGTCAACAAACACCTTGATCACACTCTTGCTACGCTCCTCATCCATCGTAAAGGCCGTACGATCCCAGTCGCATGATGCACCCAACTTACGCAACTGCTGTAAGATGATGCCACCATGCTCATGTGTCCAAGCCCAAGCATGTTCCAGGAACTGTTCACGAGTGAGGTCGCGCTTTTTGATGCCCTCTCCCGCCAGTTTCTTCACCACCTTAGCCTCAGTAGCGATAGAAGCATGATCGGTACCAGGTACCCAACAAGCATTCTTGCCCTCCATGCGGGCACGACGCACCAGAATATCCTGAATGGTATTGTTCAGCATGTGTCCCATGTGCAACACGCCAGTGACATTAGGTGGTGGGATAACGATGGTATAAGGTTCACGACCATCTGGTTTCGAACTAAAAAGCTTATGATCAGTCCAATACTGATACCATTTCCCCTCCACTTCTGCGGGACTGTACTTACTTGCTAACTCCATTTTATCTTAATTCTTTACTTTTTTTTAATTTAGGGTGCAAAGTTACATAAAATAATTACAAATGCCAAAGCAGAAAGAAATAAACAGTGATAAATTAGGAGATAGAATCGTAGCCAGGATTTTTAGACTATTTGTTCAAGATAGCGTTATCGATAGCCACCATTAGTGCAGGAATGGCATCAGTCCATGACTCATTCAGCGCTCTCCTGGCAGTTGTAATGCCCAATGAATTGGCTTTAGTTACAGTCTTATAAACCTCTTTATCATTAGAGACAAGTCCTCTTCCTCTTCTGTCATATGTCCTTACATAAAAAGATGTTACAGCTGTCCACTTGCCAACGGGGAATGCACTCGACGAGAATTGATGTCCAACAGCACCCACACCCATCTTGGCATCAGTACCAAAACCAGCGCTATAGCCTCCGATGCCTATTCTAACAGTAATATGATTGGCAATAGGGTTCTTATAATCAGATACATTCACAATTCTCACGGTGGCTCCGCCAAAAGCTTGTCGTACTACCTTCGCAACTTCAGCCACTACTTCTCTAGATGAACATTCAATTTTTGCTTTGGCAGGGAACTTTCTGGTGTCATAGACAGTCACATCCACCGTATCTTTGTTAGTATAACCAGCCCTACGACCTACACCTTGTTCTTTTGGCTGCCACACATACACTTTCTGAGAATAGACAGATGAAACATAGCAACATCCTACCAAACACAATAAAGCAATATGTACCATCCGATTTTCTATTCCTATTTTCAGGACTTTGATTAATGTATTCATAATTAAATAATCTTTCTACTACTTTCTTTTATTTTGGCAAATGTAAGAAAAGAAATTGAATTATCCATATCAGGAGTATCCAAATTATTCGTATATTTGCAATATGGAAGAAGAAAGAAGCATAAGAAATGACGAACTGATTACGGAACAGCCATCTCATTATGACCACCTGGAGGAGATGTCAGTACTTGAACTGCTACAGCACATCAACGAGGAGGATCGAAGCGTGGCGATGGTAGTAAACCAGGCAATTCCGCAGATAGAGGCTTTGGTGGAGGCTATCGAGCCCAGAATGAGAAGGGGCGGACGACTATTCTATATCGGTGCTGGTACTAGCGGACGATTAGGTGTGCTGGATGCCAGTGAATTACCCCCTACTTTTGGGGTACCAGAAACATGGGTGATGGGTATCATCGCCGGTGGTGACCAGGCTTTGCGTCATGCGGTGGAGCGCGCTGAAGACATATCGGAACAGGGATGGAAAGACTTGCAGGCTTACAACCCTACCTCGGAAGATACAGTACTGGGAATAGCAGCCTCTGGTACAACGCCTTATGTAGTGGGTACTATCCGTCATGCTCGCCAGAACTGTTTGCTGACAGGCTGCATCACGAGCAACCCCGATACACTGTTGGCACAGGAGGCGGAATATCCTATCGAGACTATTGTGGGACCTGAATTTGTGACGGGCTCAAGCCGCATGAAGAGCGGCACAGCTCAGAAGATGGTGCTGAACATGATATCGACTACCTTGATGATTCGTTTGGGGCGTGTGAAGGGCAACCGTATGGTGAATATGCAGTTGACGAATGACAAGTTGATAAATCGTGGTACAAGAATGCTGCAAGAATCATTAGGATTAAGCTACGAGGAAGCGCATAAACGTTTGCTAGAAGCTGGCAGCGTTAGTAGGTGCTTATGAGAATGGAGAATGGAGAATTGATAATGCATAGTAAAGAAGAAAAAATGGCGGCTTTTGGCCGACTGCTCGACATCATTGACGAGCTGAGAGAGAAGTGTCCTTGGGACAGGAAGCAGACGAACGAGAGTTTGCGACCGAACACGATTGAGGAGGCATATGAGTTATGCGAAGCCTTGATGAAAAACGATGACCAAGAGATATGCAAAGAGCTAGGCGATGTGCTGATGCATGTGTGCTTCTATGCGAAGTTTGGCGACGAGAAGGGACAGTTTGACATCAAGGATGTGTGCGACCGTTTGTGCGACAAACTGATATACCGTCACCCACATATTTATGGTGATGCTGTGGCAGAAAATGTAGGTCAGGTGTTGCAAAACTGGGAACAACTGAAGATGAAGGAGAAGGGGGGCAACAAGACGGTGTTGAGTGGCGTGCCAGCCTCACTCCCCACCCTCATCAAGGCGTATCGCATACAGGACAAGGCTCGCAACGTGGGGTTCGACTGGGAGGATGCCTCTGGGGCTTGGCAGAAGGTGAAGGAGGAGATTGCCGAGTTTGAAGAAGCATCGAAAGATATGACCAAGGAGGAGGCGGAGGCCGAGTTTGGCGATGTGATGTTCAGTCTGATCAATGCTGCCCGCTTGCTGCACATCAATCCAGATAATGCCTTGGAGCATACCAACCAAAAGTTTATCAGCCGCTTCAACTATGTGGAGGAGCATAGCATCAAGCAGGGACGCAACCTCAAAGATATGACGTTAGAGGAAATGGATAAGCTTTGGGAAGAGGCAAAGATATTTAATAAGAATAAACAATAATCAATAACGCCAACTCAAACAATGATTCAGTTTGATGCACTAATTGAGCCTGTGCCTGAAAAAGGTGGATCGTATATACGCTTCCCGTATGACATTAAGCAGATGTATGGCAAAGGACGCCTCAAAGTACATGCCACTTTTGATGGAATTCCTTACGATGGAAGCATTGTCAACATGGGTGTGAAAAATAAAGATGGCTCTGTTTGCTACATACTAGGTATGTTGAAAGAAATACGTAAGCAACTAAACAAGCAACCAGGAGACATGGTTCATGTAACTATATCAATTATTGAATAAACACAGACCTCAAGAATTTGGTGATACACCATTGACTATTCAGATTCAATCTTAAAAGTAACCATAAATGATTTTTCTTTATTTATATTGTTGTTTGAGGAAAAAGTAGTATTTTTGCAGCCTCAAATTTTGTACAACTATGGCATTTATTGAAACAAACAATTTAAAGGGCGACATTTTCGGTGGAATTACAGCTGGAATTGTCGCCTTACCTTTGGCTCTTGCCTTTGGTATTCAGGCATTTGGAAGTATTGACGACCCTGCCGCCAGCTCTATGGGAGCGTTGGCCGGACTGGTAGGCGCCACATTGTTGGGCTTCTTTGCATCATTATTTGGAGGAACACATTCACAGATAAGTGGTCCCACAGGACCTATGACGGTCATCACAGCCACATTGATCAGCGGTGTATGGGCATCGCAACACTCGCTAAGTGCCGTACTTATCAGTATGTCGATGGCAGGTTTGTTCTGCGGCTTGTTCCAAATTCTTTTTGGCGTCATCAAGATTGGTAAGTATGTGAGATACATCCCCTATCCTGTTCTATCAGGCTTCATGAGTGGTATCGGTGTGATTATTATTCTGCAACAGCTTTATGCGATGGTTGGCTTAAAATCACCTGTGCTGACGATAGATATGATTATGGAACTGCCTGAGCGCTTATCGGGTGGCATATCATTAGAAGCTTTGCTGTTAGGTTTGGGTACTATTGCCATTATCTGGCTGATGCCTAAGATTTCCAAGAAGGTACCTGCTACACTGGTGGCACTGTTGGTGATGACGGTGGTATCGCTGTTTTTCAAGATGGAAGACCGCCTGCTGATTGGCGCTATCCCTGGAGGTTTGCCGATGCCTTTTTTCGCTAACAGCAGCATCTCGTTAGCGGGTATCGACTGGTATGAAACGCTCAAGGTGGCCATCGTGCCGGGCTTGACATTAGCCGGTCTGGGTAGCATAGACACCTTGCTGACTTCGGTGGTGGCGGACAACATTACGAAGACGCATCACAACAGTAACCAGGAACTGATAGGTCAGGGTATCGGCAACATGATGGGTGGCTTGTTCTGTGGTATTGGCGGTGCAGGTGCTACGATGCGTACGGTCGTGAATGTGAAGAGTGGCGGTCGTACCAAAATCAGCGGTATGATCCACTCTCTGTTCCTGCTGGCAATTCTGTTAGGTTTGGGCGGACTGGTTCGTTATGTTCCTCTGTCAGTATTGGCTGGTATTCTGATTACCGTTGGTTGGGGCATCATCGACTTCAAGGGTTTCAGGGACTTGCTGAAGATTCCTAAGGCTGATGCCAGCGTATTGCTGATTGTGTTCGGCCTGACGGTGCTGGTGGATCTACTGACCGCTGTGGGCATTGGTATGGTGATTGCCAGCGTGTTGTTTATGAAACGTATGAGCGACCTGGTAGAGGGTGGCTACAGTTCGTCGGTAATGACTAACTTCGACAAGGAGAGTCCTTGGGCTGACGAGGGTGGTATACCTGAAAGCTTGAAAGACCATATTTATATTCAGCGCCTGAACGGTCCTATCTTTTTTGGATCTATCACTAAGTTTCAAAGCGTGATGAACGATGTTCCTGTTGATGCGAAGATTGTGATCATCCGTATGCGACTGGTGAGCTTTATGGACCAGAGCGGTCTGTATGCGATGGAGACGGCCATCAAGGATATTCAGTCGCACGGAGCTATGGTACTGATGACAATCATTCAGCCTCAGCCTATGTATATGCTGAAGACAATGGATGTGATCCCTGACCTCGTGCCGGAGGAACATACCTTCAAGACATTCGAGGATTGTACATCTTTCCTTCGCTCTCTAGGAAGATAAATACGCCGCATCACCAAAAAGCATGTGCCGGCAGTGATGCAAGGCCATAAAAAGAGCTGCTCAATTAAGCAGCTCTTTTTTTTATTGTTCTTTCGGAAGTATAGTGAACTTGACTTTCAGGATGCGACGTTTATCGAGCGAAAGCACTTCGAACTCATATCCTTGGTAGATAATCTTTTCGTGGACTTTCGGAAATTCACCCTTGAGCTCCAAAAGTAAGCCTCCTACAGTGTCGCTCTCGCCAGAAGCCTCTTCGAAAGTATCTTCGTCCAACTGGGTAATTTTATAGAAGTCGGTAAGTAAGGTCTTAGCCTCAAACACCCATGTATGGTCGTTGATTTTTGCAAATGAGCGATCCTCGTCATCGTACTCGTCGCGAATCTCCCCTACTATCTCCTCGATAATGTCCTCCATCGTTACCAAACCCGATGTACCACCAAACTCATCCACCACAATAGCGATGTGCACTTTGCTGGTCTGGAAGTCCTTAAGCAGCATATCAATCTTTTTCGTTTCTGGCACAAAGTAAGCAGGACGAATCAACGACTGCCAATGAAAATTGTCTGCCTTACCTAAGTGAGGCAGAAGGTCTTTAATGTATAGCACACCCTTGATGCTATCCACCGTACCCTGATAGATAGGGATACGTGAATAGACATTGTCTATGATACAACGCATCACATCCTTGTAAGGTGTACGGATGTCGAGGGCAATCATATCCATGCGTGAAGTCATCACCTCTTTGGCAGTCTCACCACCAAAGCGGATGATGCCTTGAAGGATGGTACTCTCGTCAGAAATCTCTTTTTTGTCGGTCAACTCAAGCGCCTGTTCCAGTTCGTCAACAGACACATTGTGCTTCTTGGGAGAGAAATATTTGTTCAAGAAGAACGTACTATGAACAAGAGCCTTGGCAAATGGCTTGAACAATGAACTGCAAAAGCTGATGCCTGGTGCAGCAAAACGACAGAATTGCAGGGTATTCTGGGCCGAATAAATCTTAGGTACGATCTCACCGAAGAGCAGCAAGAGGAAAGTCAGTACCACAGTGAGGATGATGAACTCTGCCAAAGGTGAGGCAAAGTTAAACACCTGCATAAAGAAATAGTTGCATAACAAAATGATGGTGACATTGACGAAGTTGTTGGTAATAAGGATGGTAGCCAACAACCTTTCTTTGTCTCCCAGCAGGCGTGCAATACGTTGATCGGCAGGGTTCTTCTTCTCCTCAATAATATTAAGATCAGCAGGAGAAAGTGAAAAAAAAGCAATCTCAGAAGCCGAAGCAAAGGCAGAAAAAAGCAACAGAAAAGCAGCCACAACAATGGCTACAATGGCCGCTGTTGATGGCTGCTGGATAGTGATTTCATTAAATACAGCTGTTAGCTGAGATAAAAATGAGTCTGAGTCCAAAGAATTACAAATTAGTTAAACATGTTGTTAAAACGGCAAGTCGTCCGTTGGTTCAGCTACCTGCTGTGCTGGTGCTGCTGGCTGAGCTGAAGGAGCAACTGACTGTGGTGCCGCTGATGCCGACTGGTTAGACTTAGGCGTAAGCATTTCCATCTCGTCGACATAAATTTCGGTGACATAGCGTTTGATGCCACTTTGGTCATCATAGCTACGAGTAAATATCTTACCTTCAACATAGAGCTTGTCGCCCTTGTGAACGTATTTCTCTACTGTCTGTGCCATACCATTACGGAACACCAGGTTGTGCCACTCCGTACGATCGGGTACAACAGTGCCGTTCTGCAAGGTGTACCCACGCTCGGTTGTTGCCAATGTCACTTGTGCTACAGCACGTCCGTCTTCAAAGTATCTTACGTTGGGATCTCTACCAACGTTACCAATTAAAATCGCTTTATTCATAACTGTTATTATAAAAATTAATTGTTCGGCACAAAAGTAAAGTAAATTATTGCATCTTGCAAGTTTTTTAGGATGATTTATCTAAAAAAAGTGTGATAAGTCGTGGGAAGGCATAGTCGGCCAATTGTTCTATCTTTATCCGTTGGTAGGTAGGAAACGAGCAAGTGGCTGAAGGTAAGGTAAGTTGATAGAAATCGGCCCAAATGATACGATGAGTAAGCACGTGCTTTACCCCCTGACGGATAAGGGTGAGCTGTGGCTCTTCGCCTTTGGCCAACATTGGTTGGATGGCTTGCAGCAACTCAGGTATCGATAGTTGATGATTGCTCTCCACAAGGGGCAGCTCGTAAAGGTTCTGCCAGATATCACGCTCGGTGCGCTTGCGAATAAAGGTTGTATCCCCAGCTTTTACCCATAGGTAGTGGAAATAGCGAGTTTTCGGCGTAAGCTTCTTTTGTTTTTGTGGCAACTCATCGACTTGTCCGCTACGCAATGCTTCGCAACCCTCAGCCAAAGGACAAGAAGTACACGAAGGGGAAAATGGGGTGCATACCAAAGCCCCAAAATCCATGATGGCCTGGTTGTAATCAGCTGGACATGATGCATCCAACTGATCTTGTGCCAATGCGGCAAACAATTTCTTCCCCTGGGTAGTGTCAATAGGCTCATGAATGCCGAAATAGCGGGCCAAGACACGATAGACATTGCCATCCACCACAGCATAGGGCAAATTGTAGGCAAACGAGCAGATAGCTGCAGCAGTGTAATCCCCTACTCCTTTGAGAGCTCGGACTTCGTCAAACGTTCGGGGAAACAGAATACCTCCCCTTGCCTTTTCTCTGATTTGAAGGGGCATATCACCATTCAACTCATCGGACGAGTTATTAGGGGAATGCGCATCTGACGTATCCAGCTGATTGCCACAAATACTCTTTGCAGCTGCATGCAGATTACGGGCACGTGAATAGTAACCCAGTCCTTGCCAAAGGCGCATCACCTCATCCTCTGGAGCCTCGGCCAATGCCTGCACAGTAGGAAAACGATCCATAAAACGCAGAAAATAGTCATAACCCTGACTCACGCGCGTCTGTTGTAGGATAATCTCTGATATCCAGATGCGATAAGGGTCAGTTGTATTACGCCAAGGCAAATCGCGCTTGTGGGTTCTATACCATATTAATATATAGTTACTAAAGGTACTCATGCAATTATTGACCAATCCGCCTGCAAAAATAGTAAAAACAAGGGAAGAAAACACCTAATTTGCTCAAAATACGAGTTTTTATAAAAAAAAAGCGCATTCCTATTTTGGGATTTAGAAAATAGGTAGTATATTTGCAGTCCGAAATAACTAACATACTTAAAATTATAAAGAAATGACTAAAGCTGATATCATTAACGAAATCGCAAAGAGCACTGGCGTAGATAAGAAGTCAGTTGCCGCTACTGTTGAAGCATTCATGGTTGCAGTTAAGAATTCTTTGGAGAACGAAGAGAACGTTTATCTCCGTGGTTTTGGTAGTTTTATTGTTAAGAAGCGCGCTCAGAAGACCGCTCGTAACATTTCTAAGAACACTACCCTGATTATCCCAGAGCATAACATTCCTGCTTTCAAGCCAGCTAAGACTTTCACACTGCAGGTAAAGAAATAATTTATTAACCCTTTAATTTTTCAAAAGCTATGCCAAGCGGAAAGAAGAAAAAAAGACATAAAATGGCTACGCATAAGCGTAAGAAAAGACTGAGAAAGAACAGGCATAAGAGCAAGTAAACATTTCTTGGTCTGAATTGAGATAAATATAAAGGACAAATTTGAGTGTTTCTTGTTCAAGTTTGTCCTTTTATTTATATCAATCAACAATGTAACAAAGAGATCTTTAACATTTTTAGAAAAGTAACCCGTGACTAACGAACTTGTAGTGGATGTGAAACCTAAGGAGGTTTCCATCGCCCTGTTGGAAGACAAGCAGTTGGTAGAATTTCAAAAAGAAGGAAACAACACAGCTTTCAACGTGGGTAACATTTATTTGGGACGCGTTAAGAAATTAATGCCCGGACTCAATGCATGCTTCGTAGATGTGGGATACGAGAAGGAAGCATTTCTTCACTACTTGGACTTGGGTGAGAAATTCAGCTCAGCAAACAAGTATGTCAAGCAAGTATTAAGCAACAAGAAGAAACTGAACCCCGTGAGCAAGGCATCCATAATGCCTATCCTACCAAAGGATGGATCTATTTCTGATTACCTGGAAGTGGGACAAGAAGTGGTGGTGCAGATTGTCAAGGAACCTATCTCAACAAAAGGGCCAAGACTGACCACAGAACTGTCGTTTGCCGGCAGGTATCTGGTACTCATGCCTTTCGATGATAAGGTTTCTGTATCGCAAAAGATTAAATCGAGTGAAGAGCGTGCACGCCTCAAGCAGTTGCTGATGAGTATAACACCAAAAAACTTTGGGGTAATTGTCAGGACGGTAGCTGAAGGAAAACGTGTAGCTGAGCTCGACGCAGAACTTAAAGTCTTGCTGAAGAGATGGGACGACGCCATGCTAAAAGTGCAGAAGGCCACGAAATTTCCGACACTGATTTACGAAGAAACAAGCCGTGCCGTTGGTATGTTGCGCGACTTGTTCAATCCTGACTTCGAGCACATCTATGTAAACGATGAAGCCGAATATAACGAGATCAAGGATTACGTATCAATCATAGCCCCTGAGAAGGCAGGAATCGTGAAGCTGTACAAAGGCGAACTACCTATCTTTGACAACTTTGGAGTGACCAAGCAAATCAAGTCGTCGTTTGGGCGTACCATCTCCTATAAAAATGGCGCCTACCTGATTATTGAACATACGGAGGCTTTGCACGTAGTTGACGTGAATAGCGGAAACCGTACCAAGACCGACAATCAGGAAACGACCGCATTGGAAGTGAACCTGGGTGCCGCTGACGAATTAGCACGACAGCTCAGACTGCGTGATATGGGTGGCATCATTGTGGTGGACTTCATCGATATGGCGCTGGCGGAAGACCGTCAGAAGCTGTATGAGAGGATGTGCGCGAATATGCAAAAAGATAGGGCAAGGCATAAAATCTTGCCACTGAGCAAATTCGGACTGATGCAGATTACCCGACAGAGGGTAAGACCTGTACTGGACATAGACACAATGGAAACATGTCCAACCTGTTTCGGCAAGGGCCAGATTCGCCCATCTATCCTCTTTACAGACTCTCTGGAGAGCAAGATCGACTACCTGGTGAACAAGGTGAAGATGTCCAAATTCTCACTACATGTACATCCTTATGTGGCGGCCTACGTCAACAAAGGATTGCTGTCGCTCAAGAGGCAATGGCAGATGAAGTATGGATTTGGCATCAGCGTTATTCCTAATCAAAGTCTCGCTTTCTTGCAGTATAAGTTCTACGACAAGAAAGGTGAAGAAATTGACATGCAGGAAAAACAAGATGCTTAACTTTAAAGAAAGCCCTGAAGCTTTATTGCTTTGGGGCTTTTTTATTATGTGGAAAAAATCTAACTTTGCATTATCATAGAAAAAATACTAACCTTCAGAAATGAATTACGATTTTGATGAAATAATAACACGCAAAGGCACCGACTGCGTAAAATACGATGCAGTGAAAGAGAATTGGGGGCGCGACGACTTGCTGCCCATGTGGGTGGCAGATATGGATTTCAGAACACCGCCTTTTATTGTTGACTCGATACGTAAGCAATTGGAGCAAGGAATTCTGGGTTACACCCTGCCCTGTCAGAGATGGTACGACAACATTATAAAATGGGTAGGCAAACGCCACGGAATGAAGGTGGAACAAAAGGACATCTGTTTCGTACCAGGTATTGTAAGAGGCATCGCCTTTGCCGTGAACTGTTTCACCCAGCCAGGTGACAAGGTAATGGTACAACCTCCTGTGTATCATCCTTTTTTCTTAGTAACCGAGCACAACAACCGCCAGGTAGTGTATAGCCCTCTTGACATTCACGACGGACAGGTACATATCAATTTCGAGCGGTTCGAACAGGACATCAAGGACTGCAAGCTGTTCATTCTCTGCAATCCTCACAACCCTGGAGGCAGGGTGTGGAAGGAGGAAGAGCTGCAACGGGTAGCTGAAATTTGTAAAAAGAACGGCACTCTGGTGGTGAGCGATGAGATTCATGCCGACCTAACCCTACCTGGATATAAGCACCACTCTTTCTCTACCATATCAGAGGAAGCTCTCATGAACAGCGTGACCTTTATGGCACCCAGCAAAGCGTTCAACATGCCTGGATTGAGTAGCTCTTACAGTTTGATTTTCAACCCCGAACTGCGCGATAAGTTCAATGAATATATGGAGTCGAGCGAACTGTCTATGGGCAATATGTTTGCTTATTCGGCTTGTGCTGCTGCCTATGCACATGGAGAAGACTGGCTAAACCAAATGCTTGCCTACGTGCAAGATAACATTGACTTTACCGAACAATACCTGAAAGACAACATACCTTCTATCAAAATGCTGAAACCGCAAGCCTCATATCTGGTATTTCTGGATTGTCGTCAACTGGAATTAACGCAGGAAAAGTTGGTGAACTTGTTTGTTGACAAGGCCCATCTGGCACTGAACGATGGCACCATGTTTGGCAAACAGGGTGAAGGCTTTATGCGCCTGAATGTAGGATGTCCTCGTAGCGTGTTACAGCAGGCATTGCAACAATTGAAACAGGCAGTGGGTTGATTATTCAAATAATATATGTATATTTGTGCAGAATTAAATCAATAAAGACATGTACACCATACAGACTAACCAAAGTGGCACACGCTCTATGCAGATCAGTGACGAGCACCTGGCCACCATTCGTAAATATGGGTTATTCAACAACCTGACCGACAGCAACGGTTTTGTGGACGAGAACGTACTCGAGAAACTAAAACTCGGCGTACGATCACTTATTGCTGCTGAAAACGGTGATATTAAAGACCTGTTGACCTTATGTATCGATGTGATCTATCACGATAACATGAAAGCTTTTGGCTTGCAAAAGCTGATGACACTCTACGCTACTTGGAATGAGCAACACCCTGTCGAAGAAGCAGCTCTTGACAACACCGAAGCATGAGTAATTTGACCGATTGGCTCCCTACTGCTAAAAACAGAGCAAAGTTATTTTGCTCTGCTTACATAAGTAATAACACATGAGCAACTTAACAGACTGGCTCCCTACTACCAAAAAAGAGGTAGAACTGAGGGGATGGGACGAACTGGACGTGATACTGTTCAGCGGTGACGCTTATGTGGACCACCCTTCGTTTGGGGCAGCTGTTATCGGTCGAATACTTGAGGCTGAAGGACTAAAGGTAGCCATTGTGCCACAGCCCAACTGGCGAGACGACTTGCGCGACTTTAAGAAACTGGGCAAGCCTCGTTTGTTCTTCGGTGTCAGTCCGGGATGCATGGACAGTATGGTCAACAAATACACAGCCAACAAACGCATTCGTCATGAAGACGCCTATACACCTGATGGTCGTACAGATATGCGCCCTGATTACCCCAGCATCGTTTATACCAAAATACTCAAACAGTTGTTTCCTGATACCCCTGTGTTCTTAGGGGGCATCGAGGCCAGTATGCGTCGTCTCACCCATTACGACTATTGGGAAGACCGTGTGCGCCCCAGTATCCTGGTGGATAGTGGGGCCGACTTGTTGATGTATGGCATGGGAGAAAAAACTGTGGTGGAGATAGCTCGTAAATTAGAACGTGGCGAACCGCTCAAGGACACTCCGCAAATTGCATACCTGACAAACAATATCCAGCCACAAGATACTGACATCGTACTTTATTCACATGAGGAATGTCTGAAGGACAAAAAGAAAGAAGCGGCCAATTTTAGACATATCGAGGAGGAAAGCAACAAATGGTCTGCCCAGCGTATCTTGCAACGTACTGGTAAACAGACTGTAGTGGTAAACCCACCCTATCCGCCTATGACGGAAGCAGAGCTCGACCACTCGTTCGACCTGCCCTATACCCGATTGCCGCATCCCAAGTACAAGGGCAAGCGCATACCTGCCTACGACATGATTAAGTTCAGCATCAACCTGCACAGAGGTTGCTTTGGGGGTTGTGCCTTCTGTACCATTTCGGCCCACCAAGGAAAGTTTATCGTAAGTCGCAGTAAGGAAAGCATCTTGAAGGAGGTAAAGAAGGTGATACAGATGCCCGATTTCAAAGGATACCTCAGCGACTTGGGTGGCCCGTCAGCTAATATGTATCGCATGCACGGCAAGAACTTGGAGTTGTGCAAGAAGTGCAAACGCCCTTCATGTGCCCACCCCACAGTATGCAAGAACTTGAACAACGACCATCGTCCGCTACTGGATATCTACCATGCAGTAGATGCGCTTCCAGAAATCAAGAGAAGCTTTATTGGTAGTGGTGTACGCTACGACTTACTGCTACACCGCAATGATAACGAGGAGATAAACAAAGCTAATCGTCAATATACTAAAGAATTGATTACCAAACATGTTAGCGGACGACTTAAGGTAGCTCCAGAACATACCAGCGACGATGTGCTCTACTTGATGCGCAAACCTTCATTCAAACAGTTCGAGGAATTCAAGAAGATATTTGACCGTATTAACACACAAGAAAACCTGCGACAACAAATCATTCCTTATTTCATCAGCAGTCACCCAGGCTGTAAGGAGGAAGATATGGCCGAACTGGCAGTAATCACAAAACGGTTGGATTTTCATTTGGAACAGGTGCAAGACTTCACCCCTACACCTATGACTGTATCAACGGAAACATGGTACACTGGATTTCATCCCTACACCTTAGAACCTGTGTTCAGCGCTCGCACGCAACGCGAGAAACTGGCTCAGCACCTTTTCTTCTTCTGGTACCAGCCAGAGCAACGACGCGAAATCATCAACGAACTTCGTCGCATCCATCGCCCCGACTTAATCGACAAACTCTACGGAAGACGTTGAACGTTGAACGTTGACCATTGACCATTGATCATTGACTGCGTCCTATTCTGTCGCGACTCATATAACAAGTCTTACTCTGCACACTCTGGTTCTAGAAATAACTATTTTAATGAATAAAACCGACACTCAGACAGTTTTATCATCAAAAAGAAAGTGTAGTTAACCCATAGCGTAGATTTCTCGTAGAACGTAAAGCGCTTCCTCTACACTTGTTACATCTTTCACCAGCATCGAACGCTTATGGTCATTGCGCTCTTTGAGTTCGCAACGACGAGTATATTTCATCATATAGTCGATGAGCTTGCCAAACACAGCACCTTTGTAGTAAGGACTCTCAGGATTCGATACCAAGAACAGCGTCATGCGTCCACCCTTCAGGAAGATGCGCTCGACACCCAACCTTGCAGCCAACTTACGTAGAGGAACAATGCGCAACAACTCCTCCGTTTCTTGAGGTATCGGACCGAATCTATCTAACAATTTGATTTTAAAATCATCTACATCATTCTCTGTAGATAGATTATCCAGTTCACGATACAACAACATACGTTCGCTGCTACCCGTCACATAGCTGGCCGGCAACAGCAACTCAAGGTCGCTCTCAATCTGACACTCATCCACATAGTGCTCACCCTTGTCAGCTTCGTTCCTATTGTTTTCTTCAGCAAACAGTTCGCTGAACTCATCCATCTTGAGTTCGTGAACGGCCTCACCCAGAATCTTCTGATAGGTTTCATAACCCACATCGGCAATAAAGCCACTCTGTTCGGCACCCAGCATATTACCTGCTCCACGAATATCAAGATCCTGCATAGCAATATGAATACCACTGCCCAAACCTGCAAAGTTCTCGATAGCCTGCAGACGACGGTGTGCTTCCTGTGTTAGCGTCGATAACGGAGGAGCCAACAAATAACAGAACGCCTTCTTGTTGCTTCGCCCCACCCTGCCTCGCATCTGGTGTAGGTCGGACAATCCGAAGTTCTGTGCATCATTAATGATGATGGTGTTGGCATTCGGAATATCGATACCATTCTCCACAATAGTGGTTGATATCAGCACATCGTAGTCGTAATTCACAAAGCCCAGTATAATCTCCTCCAAAGCCACAGGATCCATCTGTCCATGTCCAATAGCTACACGACAATCAGGTATATGTTTCAGTATCAAAGCCTTCAGCATCTCCAAGTTAGAGATGTGGTTATTGACAAAGAAGACCTGTCCATTGCGACTCATCTCGAAATTGATGGCATCAGCTATCAGTTCCTCGTTGAAGGTATGCACCTCGGTCTGTATAGGATAACGGTTAGGAGGAGGCGTCTGAATAACAGACAGGTCACGTGCCCCCATCAGTGAGAACTGCAAAGTTCTGGGTATCGGAGTGGCCGACATGGTGAGGGTATCCACATTCACCTTCAGTTGACGCAACTTCTCTTTTGTGCTAACACCAAACTTCTGCTCCTCATCGATAATCAGCAAGCCCAGGTCCTTAAACTTCACCTCCTTGCCCAAAATCTTGTGGGTACCAATCAGAATGTTCACCTTGTTCTCTGCCAAGTCCTTAATAATCTGCTTAGTGTCCTTCGCCGAACGAGCCCTACTGAGGTACTCCACCCTGCAAGGCATATCCTTGAGACGATCCTTGAATGTCTGATAATGCTGGTAAGCCAACACGGTAGTAGGCACCAACACAGCCACCTGCTTGTTGTCGCTCACCGCCTTGAAAGCCGCTCTGATAGCCACCTCCGTCTTACCAAAGCCCACATCCCCACACACCAAGCGATCCATAGGACGATCGCTCTCCATATCGGCCTTCACATCAGCAGTAGCCTTGCTCTGGTCAGGTGTATCCTCGTAAAGGAAAGAAGCCTCCAGCTCCTTCTGCATAAAACTGTCAGGACTATAGGCGAAACCCTTTTCATCCCTACGGGCAGCATACAATTTTATCAAATCGCGAGCAATGTCTTTTATCTTGGTCTTGGTTCTGTCCTTGATGCGTTCCCAAGCCCCAGAGCCCAATTTATTCAGTCGGGGTGGTTCACCGTCCTTGCCCTTGTATTTCGACACCTTGTGCAACGAATGAATAGACACAAACACCACATCCTCATTCTGATACACCAGTTTAATCACCTCCTGCGTAGTGTTGCCATTAGGAATGCGCACCAACCCTGCAAAACGCCCCACACCATGATCGGTATGCACCACATAGTCACCCATCTGAAACTCGTTCAGTTCCTTCAGACTCTGTGTAATCTTACCACTACGGGCCTTGTCGCTCTTCAGATTATACTTATGGAAACGGTCGAATATCTGGTGGTCGGTAAACACACACATGCGTTGCTGATGGTCAACAAAACCCTCATGAATCGTCTTCTCAACAGCAGTAAATACAATGTCATCACCCCTGTCTTCGAAGATAGTCTTAATACGCTCCGTCTGCTTCTTGCTGTCACTGCAGATAAACAAACGATAGCCATCCTGCATATATTGCTGCAAACGTTTGCTCAGCAAGTCGAAATTCTTGTGGAAGATAGGTTGCACATCCGTATCAAACATCAGTGAAGCATCAGGCGTGCCAGTAGGCTTGACGCCAATCTCCATCCTACGGTATTGCAACACCTTACGCATAAAGTCCTCGCCATCGATAATCTTCCCATCGAGCACCAGCATCCCCTGTTCTTCCGCCTCTCGCGCCTTTATAGTTTGCTCAGAGAGGGCTTCATCATGCACCTGCTGAATGCGTTCACGCAACCAGAACAGATCGCGCATTACCACCATTGTCTCAGGTTGCAGGAAATCGAGGAACGACACCATACCCCCATCCCCCTTGCGCGACAAGCCCGCACTGAGGTCAGGCACAATCACCACACTGTCTTTCTTCTCTTTCGACAGCTGACTTTCTATCTCGAAGGTACGAATACTGTCCACCTCATCGCCAAAGAAGTCTATTCGGTAAGGATATTCTGAAGAAAACGAGAACACATCGATGATACTGCCACGCTGAGCATACTGTCCTGGTTCATAGACATAATCAGTATATTGAAAACCATATTGCTGCAGCAAGTCGGTCACAAACTTCATATCCAATTGGTCGCCCACCCTGATCTTGAGCGTCTTCTCATCCAGCTCCTTACGCGCTATCACCTTCTCGGCCAGCGCATCAGGATAGGTCACCACAAACAGATTGGCCACATTCTTCTGTAAACGGCTCAGCACCTCAGTGCGCAATATCTCGTTGGCAGCATCCTTCTGACCATATTTGATGGCTCTGCGGAACGACGAAGGGAAAAACAGCACCTGTTCGTCGCCCAATATTTGAGTAAGATCATGGTAAAAATAACCGGCTTCTTCGAGGTCTCCTAAAATAAACACAAAGGGACAATGCGTGTTTCCTATTAAGGCAGAGGCATACACAGAAGAAGCCGAAGCCTTCAGACCTCCGCAATAAATGTGTTTTACTTTCCCTTGTTCAATCAGTTGGCTCATGGCCGCTACCTGCGGATGCTTCACCAACAGTTGTTGCAGTTCATCAATCTTCATTTCAGGGTGCGAAGATACAAAAAAATATTATCTCCACCTATACGATACCACAGCTTTTTCTGGTAAGTCAGCCACAAAAGCAGCATCCCCATTCAGTTTTACATTCACCTGTCGAGCCTCCCCACGATTGCTCACCACCAAGCCGTAGGAGCCGTCAGGATTGATGAAAGCAGCATAAGTCAGTCCCTCACCAGCATGCTCGTTGGTCGCAATACGATAAGCCCCAGGCTTTGCAGCCACACTCATGTGCGCCATCGCATAGAAATGCGAGTTGCGGGTAATGGTTGTGTAGTCAGTATTATCAATGTCCACCACCCCATAGCAAGTAGCACAAGCCCCTTCGCCACGATGAGGGCCACGATCATTGTCCAGCATCAGGTTCCACACCACAGAGCCTCTGCACCAACCATTTACAGTGGCCAGACCAAGCTGTTCTACATCCCTCAATAGCGACTTCTCCAAGTCCCTGCCGTTATTCCAAGTACCAATACTCGCCTCGCTGAACACCAGTTCCTTGTCAGGCGCCTCACGCTGTATGCGCAACAACTCATCCGGTTGTCCCCCATAGTTATGGTAAGCCGCCCCTGCAAAGAACCTTGCAGCTTCCGCATCTTCGTAGATATGCAAAGGATACTGCTGTTGGTCAGCCATATTGTCGTAGTTGTAGTTATGGTCAAAAGCATAAATCTTTACAGGCAACGCTGCTTTCCGCAAAGCAGGACCTAATGCCTGCTTCACAAAAGCCTGTTGCTCTTTCCAACCCATGAACAACGAAGCCGAATTACCACGATTCAACGGCTCGTTCTGAGGCGTCACACAATAGATAGGCACCCCCGCCCGTTGCATCGCCTGTATCCACAGCACGAAATATTGCGCATAATCCTCATAATACGCAGGATTCAGTTGTCCGCTCGTCCACGAGTCGAAAGGCTCAAGCGTATCAAGGTCCTTTACCTTCATCCACTTCGGACACGTCCACGGCGTTCCCATAATCTTCAGCGCAGGATTAATAGCCAATATCTCCTTCAGTGCAGGAATCACATACTTAGTCTCCTCCACCGTCAGTGCGAAATGCTCAATGCCAGGCTCGTCGCACAAAGTATATTCGCTCAGCGAGAAGTCCGAGCACCCTATGCTCACCCTCACATAGCTGAAACCAAACTTGTCAGGAGCAAAAGTCTCTTGCAAGAAATGGTGCCTTGCCTCAGCAGGCATAAGCGAAAGGTTGTAAGCCGTAGAGCCAGTGATAGCAGCCCCGAATCCATCTATTTCCTGATAGCGCACCGAAGGGTTGATTTGAATTTCAGGCACCCCACTTTTTGAGGTACCCATTGTGGTTTGTCCCAAGGTCATATCCCAAGTACGTGTAACGTCAGTGGTGTAACTCATCACCTGTTGAGACAGCGTATAGGCGCCCACACAAACTACACATAATAGAGTTAATACCAACCTCTTAATCATAACTTATTAAATTAATAATATAATAAGAAAGCCCCTCACCTTGAGGAGGAGCTTTCAGTATAACATCCACTAAATTGCTTACACAATAATCAGTCGACGGGTATTGTGGATATGACCAAATTCCACCAGATACACAGTCTCCTCCTTATCTGGTTGCATCAGGTCCTCCATGATAGGAGGCATATACGAGTGAGTGCATGCATAGCTATATTTCAGGTCGTGATATCCCTGCTTCAAGCCACCCGGCTTATCCACGATCAGCGTCACCAGTTCCAGAGGATTCCAGTGAACGTTGCCCGACTTCAGCATCTCCTGCCAAGTATAGTCGGCACCATTCAGACGCCAAAGAATATGGTCTTTAGTGATTTCCTCACCATCCACCACGATAGAGCCCACCTTTACCTGACTCAAGAAGACGCCTCTGTAATAAGGCAGACGAATCTTCACCTGGAAGCCAGTTACCTTGCCCCCTTCGCTGATATTCCTAAATCCTACAGATTGTATAACTTGTTTCTCCATAATGTTTCCTCCTACGCTTTTAATCACCCAAAATTCTCTTCATCATGATGTGCTGCTTGCGCAAAGTCTGACCCACCTCGTAGCCCTGGTCATACTTGTCGCTACCCTCATATTCACTCAGCAGGTAGCCATCCCAGTTGTGGTCAATCATGATTTTCAGCACCTCCTCGTAAGGGATCTCTGTTTCATGGAAATCGTCGCTCATATGGAACAGCTTAGCGTGACAGCAATAGATGTAAGGCAACAGAGGAATAATGTCCTCGGGCTTGCTGTAATAAGCCGTCTGACCCGGTGTTTCACGACCACGAGTAGTACGGAACACACTGAAGTCGATATTCAAGCCAAAGTTCTTGGTACCCGTCTTCTTGATAAAGTCCACATAATCGTTGATAAAGCCCTCCGTCAAGCTAGATGGAGTATGTATTTCAGGCAACATCACCAGACCTAAGCGCTCAGCCAACGGCAACGCCTTCAGGATGATATCCTGCCAATTATCGATAGGAGCCAGCTGACCATCCTTCACCGTCATCTTAGTACGCAGGAACTTAAAGCCCAGACGATGAGCCAGATGCAAGTCACGACTCAGGAAGTCCACAGCCTCATCCACATCCAGCAGACGATCTTGATACAACCTGCAGTCCAACCAATGGCCATACTCTACCGGCTCAATGTCGTACTTTTTGCACAGTGCCCACCAGTTGTTCACCCACTCCTCTGTAGGGTACGGATAGTTGGCAATGTGCGCATTGGCCAAAATCTCGATGCCATGAGCACCCATGTCATGCACATCCTCGAAGCAATCTTCCAAGGTTTTCTCGAAACCGAATTCGGCAGAATAGCTATAGAATGAAACACCCCTCTTCGGGCCCTTGCGAACTGCAGATGACGCTGTTGTATCAGCCACTGCAGCCTCCTTTTTAGCAGCCATCACCGATCCAGGCAAGACACTGGTTATAGCCACAGCAGAAGCGCCACGCAGGAAGTTTCTTCTAGAAATAGAATTTTCTTTCATAAATGTCTTTCATTTATTAGTTAGGTTATTGATGCAAATATACCAATAATTTTCTAAAATAACTAAAAAAGCATCGAATTATTGGGATAGGTTAAGCAAAAATGGCTACATTTGTCACGAATAAAACAAAAACAGGCATGCATAAAGTAAACGACAGTATAGTAATCATCCCCACTTACAACGAGTGCGAGAACATCGAGAAGATCATCAGGGCCATTTTTGCCCTCGAACACGGCTTTCACATTTTGGTCGTCGAAGACAACTCACCCGATGGCACCGCAGCTATCGTAAAGCACCTACAGGACGAGTTTCCCGAGCGTCTGTACATGATTGAGCGTACAGGCAAGTTAGGGCTTGGCACAGCCTATATAGCAGGCTTCAAGTGGGCGTTGGAACACGACTATGACTACATCTTCGAGATGGACGCCGACTTTAGTCACAATCCCAACGACTTACCCAGATTGTATAAAGCCTGTGCCAACGAGGGTGCCGATGTATCCATTGGCTCCCGCTATGTGTCAGGTGTCAACGTGGTAGATTGGCCTTTGGGACGCGTGTTGATGAGCTATGGAGCCTCTAAATATGTAAGGATTATCACAGGTATCCCTGTCCACGACACCACCGCAGGCTTTGTTTGCTATCGCAAGGAAGTGTTACAGATGATGAACCTTGACAAAATCCGTTTCAAGGGTTATGCCTTCCAGATTGAGATGAAGTTCACCGCATGGCAATTAGGTTTCCGCATCAAGGAAGTGCCCGTCATCTTTGTCAATCGCAAGGAAGGCACCTCCAAGATGAACAGCAGCATCTTTGGCGAAGCCATGTTCGGCGTCATCCAAATGAAGTGGGATTCCCTCTTCAAGAAATAATAAATATTAAGTTACAGTTGCATGGAGCGACAAATACCGTCCTCTGGTCATTATTGTGCCACAGCTCTCTGGAGATCTGCTGAAAGCGCATGACGGTTTAAGAACAGATAGGTAGTATTAAGTGCGATGTAGTCGCGTGACATGAACCAAGTGCCCTTGTAAGGATAGTTCGTTCCCCAAGAGTTCTTAACCAAATAATAAGGTTTGCCTTTCTCATCAACAGCCTTGCCATAGATCAGCATTACATGGTCGTAAGTAAACTCCCAGTCGTCCCACTGCTTTTGACGCATCTCTTGAGTAGGCCTCACTCCATCAGGCAAGTAGGCCAACGACTGGTTGCGATAGAAATCGCCCGAGACATCGCCTCCCCAAGCTACGGTATAGCCAGCATCCAGTGTCTCGTCAAGAACATCCATCAGTTGCTCTATGGGGATGTTGTAGCTGGCCTTTAATCGCCATTTATAGGGTGACTCGATGACGAACCACTGGTTAAAAGGATGATGAGTATAGCTGGTTAGACTCACATAATCGTCGAGATCGAGGCCAAGGCTTTCTGCGAAGGTCTTTGGAGTGTAGGTCTTTCCTTCATAAACGAATGTTTCGGGGCATGCTCCTACATACTGGTCAATGACAGTTTGCACGCTGTCTTGCCAATGTGGTTTGGGAGAAGAGTTTCTTAAGGGAGCCTGTTCTTCTGTGGTAAAGCGGTTCAGCTCAGGCTTTCCCTCGTTCCATACAATGCTGCTCACTGTACGTTCCAGTTCGGGGAAGAACACTTTGAAGTTAGCCAAAGAGTCACCCGTCAGCGAACCTGGTGCAGGCATAGCTTCCTCAGGACAGATGCCATGCCGGCGAATCACCTCAAGCACATCTTCACAAGAGCCACCCTCCGAAATCTGGCTATAGCCATGCATGCGCACATAATGCGTGGCACAATCCATATAATCCTTGTTCACCACAAACATCTCGCACAGGTCGTAGGTCTTACCAGTTTTCCGTAGTATCTCGCTCTCCAAATAGCCCAACGTAGCGAAGTCCCAGCATGTACCACTGCGATACTGGTTTTTCACACTTGTTATCGGGAGTTCCTTCAGCGTTGTAAACGTCTTTCCTTCAGTCGTAACGGCCTTGCCTCCGTATGATATGATAACCTGTGGCTGCAGGTTCTCTTGTGCCGATGCAGTTGTCATGAACAACCCTACGGCAATGATTGCCAATGTTCTCATGATGATCATAGCTAAATTTAAATACACACAGTTAAGGTACTGTACTTGCTGCAAAATTAATAATTTCCCACAATTATTCCTCATTTATTTCTATCTTTGCAAATAAATAATCATCATCCTCAACAAACAATACGGAAACAAAGACATAGAGTATGAAAAACAAACAGAACAGAACGAACTATAGGCGATGGATTTTAGGTGTCATGCTGGTATTTACCATTGCGATGATGGTGGTACCAGGGGGTAACGAACTATATGCAAAGCATATTTATCCCTGGGTGGGAACAGCACTTGCGAACTTCTCGTCTTTGTTTCCTTTCAGCATCAGTGAGGTACTGGTGATACTGAGCATCGCATGGATCATCCTCTACCCCCTCTATGCCTTGGTACGTCCCAAGAAGAAGTTCCGGAAAGCGATGGGAAATGTGGTGGAGTATTTTCTTTGGCTGTTTGTGTGGTTCTACTGGGCATGGGGGTTGAACTATGGACAACCCAACTACTACCAACGTACCAACACGCCACCTGTGGCTTTCGACAAACAGATGTTCAAAAACTTTACCAAACGATATATCGAGTCACTGAACAGCAACTATACATTGGTAGAAACAAAAGATGTGGAGAAAATAAAGGAGAATGTAATGGCAGCTTACAAGCTGCAAGGATTCAACCGCATACACGTCGTAAATCCACAGGTAAAGACCATGCTCTACACACCTTTGGCATCGATGGTGGGAGTAACAGGAAGCATGGCACCGTTCTTCTGTGAGTTTACCTTGAACGGAGATGTGTTACCTCACAACTACGCAGCTACCTATGCGCATGAATATGCACACTTGCAGGGCATCACTTCGGAAGGTGAGGCGAACTTCTACGCTTATCTGGCCACCACGCAATCGACGGACAAAGGCATCCGCTTCAGTGGGTATTACTCCATCTTAGGGCATGTGTTCAACAATGCCAGAGTATTGCTGAGCGAGGATGAGTATAAATCGTTGTATGAGGACCTGCGGCCAGAGATAAAGTCACTGTTAGCGTCTGATAAGGCTTATTGGCAAGCGAAATACAACGAATCGTTTGGCAAGGTGCAAGACTATCTATACGACATGTACTTGAAATATAACAAGGTGAAGGCTGGAAGGAAGAGCTACTCGGAGGTGATTGGATTGATCATTGCTGCTGAACGTTGACAGAACAAGAAAATACTGGCAAGTTTTTCTTTTAAGTTATTTCCACCCTTGCATACAATTTCAATCTATCATTCTCACTATAAATTATAACGCTTTTACATACATAGTTACACTACCCCTTTTAAACGATTGAGCCTTAACGGCTTGGAGTGAGTGTAACTTCTTCAAAAAGTTACACTGCCTACTCTACATGCAAAACAAGTTGTTTTGGTGTCATAAGCTAGTAGTTTAAGGCATGAAGGAAGCATCTTAACGGTACCAAAACAAGTTGTTTTGCTGTTGCAAACTACCGTCGTTTTGTATGCAGGTTTGTTGTGCGTTGTTGCTCAACTATCTTACAAAAGTGAAAAATATCCCTTGCAAATACCGAGAACAATAGCTTACATGGTAAGGAATAATAAAACAAATGGTTATTAGTTTTTTCAAAGTTTCTTTCATTATTCAAATTATATAGTGTATCTTTGGCTTTTGAAAGAATAAGATAGATAACTTATGCAAAGGACTCTGATACATCATGTGACGATAGTGAATGAGGGCAGACAATTCAAGGGTGCTGTCATCATAGAGGGGGAAGTGATTTCGGCCATCGTAGAGGGTGAGGTCTATAATTTGGAGGACTTCGACTCTGTGATAGATGGTACAGGGTGCTACCTGTTGCCTGGCGTTATTGACTCACATGTTCATTTTCGTGATCCAGGATTGACGCACAAGGCGGACATCACTTCGGAGAGCAAGGCTGCTGTAGCTGGGGGTGTGACATCGGTGATGGATATGCCAAATACGAACCCACAGACCACTACGCTGGAGGCTTGGGAGGCGAAGATGGAGAACTTTGCTCAGCATAGTCTGGTGAACTACAGTTGCTATTTCGGAGCGACCAACACTAACTACGACTTGTTTGACAAGCTGGACAAGCATCGTGTGCCTGGCATCAAGCTGTTCATGGGCTCGAGCACAGGCAATATGCTGGTGGACAGGAAAGAGAGTCTGCGCCATATCTTTGGGGGTACGGACATGCTGATTATGGCGCATTGCGAGGATCAGCATACCATCAGTGAGAATATGGCAAAACACAAGGGGGATGATGGTGATGCACCTATCGGTTTGCATCCTATGATACGCTCAGAAGAGGCTTGCTGGCTCTCGTCGAAGTTGGCGGTAGAGTTGGCGCAGGAAACGGGGGCTCGTCTGCATATCGCTCATATTTCTACAGCTCGCGAATTGGCGTTACTGTCTGATGAGCCATTGACACAGAAACGCATTACTGGTGAGGTTTGTATCTCTCACTTGATGTTTAACGATACTGAATATCAAACATTAGGAGCTAAGATAAAGTGTAACCCTGCTGTAAAGGGTGTGGGCGACCAACTGGCTTTGCAACAGGCTTTGAATACCCAACGGCTCGATACGGTGGCTACCGATCATGCTCCGCACTTGCTGAGTGAGAAACAGGGGGGTGCCCTGAAGGCAATGTCGGGTATGCCTAGCATTCAGTTCTCGTTGAACTGCATGCTGGAATTGGTGGACAAGGGTGTTATCAGTCTCGAGACGGTGGTGCAGAAGATGTGCCACAACCCTGCCCTGCTCTATCGCATCGAGAAGCGTGGGTTTATCCGTCCTGGCTATCAGGCCGACCTGGTATTAGTGAGGCCAAACACCACCTGGGAAGTTACGCCAGAGGTCATCCAGAGCAAATGTGGGTGGAGTCCTCTTGAGGGGCATGGCTTCAATTGGAAAGTTGAAAGGACGTTTGTGAACGGTAAACTGGCATTTGCTGATGGCGCTCCGAGAGAAGGGATCAGAGGGGAAGAATTGAGAATTAAATGAAGAATAAATAACAACTGATATATTATGAAAAGAAGATCTTTTATCATGACTGGTTTGGTAGGTGGTGCTGCTTTAGCTATGAGCAGTTGCAACGCTGCTCCTGCAAAGGAAGAAGAGGCTAAGACCACTGCTGCCGACAACAAGTTTCATCTGAGTTGCGCAGATTGGACTTTCCACAATTTCGACATCGACACAGCTCTCCAGACATTGCAGAAGTGCGATATCCATTATCTCTGCATCAAGGATTTCCACTTGCCACTGGATGCTACGGACGAGCAGATCAAGGCATTTCACGCTAAGTGTGCGGAATATGGCGTAACAGGCTACGGCGTGGGTCCTATCTATCAGAATACGGAGGAAGAGGTGGACAAGGCGTTTGCCTATGCCCGCAAGGTGGGTGCCAAGGTGATGCTTTCGGTTCCTCCCTACGAACTGTTGCCTTACGTGGACAAGAAAATCAAGGAATATCCTGAGATCAAATATGCCATCCACTTACATGGACCTGACTTGGACGTGTATCAGGATGCTACGGTGATTTGGGATAAGGTGAAGGACCTCGATCCTAACATCGGTATGTGTTTGGATATTGGTCATGATTTCCGCAACGGTGCCGACCCTGTGGCTGACCTCGAGAAGTACCACACTCGTGTGTTTGACATGCACATCAAGGATGAGACGGACAACTCAAAAGAGGGCAAGTGCATCGAGATGGGACGTGGCAAGATTGACTTCCCTGCTTTCGTGCGCATGATGCGTAAAGTGGGCTACGAGGGCATGTGCAGCCTGGAGTACGAGAAGGATATGGATAATCCGTTCCTGGGCATTGCCGAGTCATATGGTTATATGAAAGCGGTTTGCCAATTGGCGTGAGCATTGTTAATATATACAGCATTGGTGAAGTAGCAGAGTTTGTGAACTGGCTCTACTTCTTCCATGCGTGGGGTTTTGCTCCACGCTTCGCCGCTATTGCCCAGGTGCATGACTGTATAGGTTGCCAAACCACTTGGGTGAATAGTTTTTCTGAGGAGGAGCAAGGCAAGGCTCGTGAAGCTGTCAAGCTGATGAACGATGCCCATCAGATGTTGGGCGAGTTGGAGGGCAAGCTGACTTGCAAATGTGCTTTTCAGCTGTTTGAGGCAAATGCATCGGGTGATAACCTACTGATTAACGGCGTTTTATTCCCATTGCTCCGTCAGCAGCGTATGACTCGAGAAGGAGAGCCGTATCTCTGTCTGAGCGACTTCGTGCGACCTGTGGAAATGGGAATACCCGACAAAGTAGGAGTGTTTGCGGCCACCATCGACGATTCGGCTTTGTTAGAAACGGACGATGCTTATCGCAAGCTGTTGGTGCAAACGTTGTGCGACCGTTTGGTGGAGGCTTCTGTGGAGAAGTTGCACCTGTATGTCAGGAAAGAGGCGTGGGGCTATGCGCCTGATGAACAACTCAGCATGACCGACCTGCTATTGGAGAAGTTTCAAGGCATACGACCAGCAGTGGGCTATCCCTCCCTACCCGATCAGTCGGTTAATTTCATCATCGACGAACTGATCCATCTTGGGAGCATCGGCATCACCCTCACGGAGAACGGGGCGATGCATCCTCATGCTTCTGTCAGCGGACTGATGTTGGCGCATCCGCAAGCTCGCTATTTCAGTGTGGGAAAGATTGGCGAAGACCAACTTATTGATTATTCACAACGCAGAGGACTGCCTGTTGAAAACATGCGCAAGTTCTTGGCAGCAAACTTATAATACTATGTTACAAAGACTTGCATTCATTTTCGTATTGTTGATTTTTATCCCTGATGCTTATATCTACTGGTTATACATCAGGAAATGGAATAAAGCACAGTGGGTTAGAATCTTGTGGTGGTTGCCATCTATCATTCTGGCAGCTGGCTTTATCAGTGCCGAATACATCGGTACACAAAACCCTTTGGTTGAGCGCCAGAGCATCATTGCTTGGCTGGGCATCTTCATCATTTGTATAGGTATGCCCAAACTCTTTTTCATGCTGGTAGATCTGATTGGTCGCATCCTGCACGCTATCATCAAACCTATCTCCGTGCGATGGTTCGCTTGGTTGGGCATTATCCTGGCCGTCGGTTTCTTCTGCATAGCCTTATATGGCAGTACGCTCGGACTTAGTCATTTCCAAGTGAAACAAGTAACCTACACCTCTCCTCGCCTTCCACAGGCCTTCGATGGCTATCGCATCGTGCAGATATCCGATATCCATTCAGGCAGCTACAAGGACCGTCCTGATATTATGGAGAAGCTGGTGAAGCTTACCAACGAGCAGCAAGGCGATGTGATTTTCTTTACGGGCGACTTAGTGAACCAACGTTCTAAAGAGGTGGATCAGTTTGTTGATGTACTGAGTAAGTTGCATGCTCCCGATGGCGTTTATTCCATTTTAGGCAACCACGATTATGGAAGATATTACCGTTGGGCACAGCCTGGTGACGAGGAACTCAATCAAGAACATTTGGAGAAGCAAGAATTTAATATAGGTTGGAAACTACTTAAGAACCAACATGATATAATTTACAGAAATAACGATAGCATTGCGGTAATTGGAGTCGAGAACGACGGTAATCCGCCCTTCCCACAATATGCCGATTTGACTAAAGCATCTGAGGGCACAGAGGGGATGTTCCGCATCTTGTTGAGCCACGATCCTACGCATTGGCGCAGGGAGGTGTTGCCTACTACTGACATAGACCTCATGCTGGCTGGTCACACCCACGGGACACAGTTCATGCTCTTCGGTTGGTCGCCTGCTGCATGGCTATATGACGAATGGGGAGGCATGTATCAAGAAGGCTCACAAGCATTGTATGTCAGTTTGGGCATAGGTTATGTAGGTTTGCCTTTCCGTTTTGGCGCATGGCCTGAGATAACGGTCATCACCCTGCATCGATAATTATTAAAATACATAACGCCATGAAAAAATCATTTCTACTCTTTCTAGTACTGCTCACAGGCCTGGTGCCAGTGAAGGCGGATGAGGGCATGTGGCTACCACTACTCATCTCTAATCGAATAAATGACATGCAGGCTAAGGGCTTCCGACTCACGGCCGAGGATATCTATAGTGTGAATAACGCCTCGCTGAAGGATGCCGTAGTGCGTTTTGGCGGAGGCTGTACTGGTGAGGTGGTCTCTCCTGATGGACTGCTCTTTACAAACCACCACTGCGGTTATGGACAGATTCAGGAGCACAGCACAGTGGAGCACGACTACTTGAAAGATGGATTCTGGGCCATGAGTCTGGAGGAGGAACTGCCGAATCCCGGACTCACCGTGAGCTTCTTGCAGCGTATGGAGGATGTAACCGACAAGGTCTTGAAGGGCTATGTACCTTCTATGACCAACGGTCAGCGCGATTCTTTGGTGCAGGCCAATTCCAGAATCATCACCGAGCCTATCAATAAGCAGGGAAAGGGTATCCGCTCAACGGTGGAGGGTCTCTACCAAGCCAACCAGTACTTCCTCTTTGTCTATAAGATCTATTCCGATGTGCGACTGGTGGGTGCTCCCCCCTCTTCCATCGGTAAGTTTGGTGGCGATACCGACAACTGGATGTGGCCCAGGCATACGGGCGATTTCTCTATCTTCCGCATCTATGCTGACAAAAACAACGAGCCAGCCGAATACTCCAAAGACAATGTGCCTTATAAGCCAAAACACTATTTCACCATCTCCCGCAAAGGTGTGAAAGAGGGTGACTTTACGATGGTGTATGGTTTTCCTGGTACCACCAAGGAGTATGTCACTTCCGACGAGGTGCGCTATACGGGCGAGGTGTCTGACCCTGAGAAGATAGCTCTGCGTACATTGCGTTTGGATATCCAGAAGAAGTATATGTCGCAGGACCAGGCAGTACGCATCCAGTATTCATCCAAGAATGCCGGCGTATCTAATGCCTGGAAGAAATGGCAAGGAGAATCCAAAGGTTTGGCTCGCAGAAAAACGGTGGAGTCGAAGTTGGATTTTGAAGACAGATTCCTCAAGTGGGCAGAAGGGAATGAATACAAGGGACTGCTGGAACAGATTTCTTCACTCTATGAGCGACGTAACCCCTACTTCCGCGCACAGGAATATTATAACGAAACAGTATCTACCATAGAGTTGTTGTCATTTGCCAGCAGAATCCACTCGGCACTGAAGGATGGAAAACCTGTACAGGATGTGGCCGATGACTTTTACAAGGACTACTACCAGCCTATAGACGAAGAGATTTTCGTGGCTATGATGGGCGCTTTCGACAAACAGCTCAGCGCAGAGTTCAAGCCGGCATACCACTCGCAGAAACTGGCTCAATATGGTAGTCTGGAAGCATGGCGAAACGACGTGTTTGCACGCTCCATCTTCACTGACAAGGCCAAGGTGTTGCGTCTTACCAAAGAGGATCTCCCGAAAATAGAGGCCGATCCAGCCTACGAGATGTATAATGCTTACAACCTGTGGTACCGCAAGGATCTGCAGCCTGTGGTGAGCCGTCTGGGACAGGAAATTAGTTTGGCTAATCGCCGATACATGAAAGCACAGATGGAGTTCCAGCCCGACAAGACATTCTATCCTGACGCCAACCGCACGCTACGCGTGTCCTATGGTCAGGTAGCAGGCTACAACCCGTCGGATGCTATCTCCTACTCTCCCATCTCTACACTGAAAGGTATCATTGAAAAGGATAATCCGGATATCTTCGACTACAATATTCCGCAGACCCTGCGCGATATTTATGCTGAAGGAGGCCACGACGACCAGCCCGTGTGCTTCCTGGCTACCAACCACACCTCAGGAGGCAACTCAGGAAGTCCTGTCCTCAATGCCAACGGTGAACTGATAGGCATCAACTTTGACCGAGTATGGGAAGGAACCATGAGCGACTTGGCCTTTGACCCTGAATTCTGCCGTAACATTTCACTGGATATCAGGTATCTGCTGTTCGTGGTAGAGAGGATTGGCCATGCACAGTGGTTATTGAATGAATTGACTTACGCTGACTAACGATTACTTTTTCGGAGCAACGAGTGCCCCTGATCTTCGCTATATGGATGTGCCGGCGGCTGACTGCGAGCAGATATGCCGCCTACACACATCCATATAGGCTTGGCATAGCTCAAGCAAGCATAACTTTGCACACGCTGCCCCAGAAAGTTGCTCACGAACTTTAGCGGTCAAACAGCAATTTGTAGTCCCGCTCAATGGCAGGCTTGGTCCACTCCTCTGGAACAAGTTTCCATTGGTTCAGCGGTTGTGGATTAACGTCAGGATGCTGCTCGATATACTCCATGAGGTAATAGCGCAAATCCTTATCGGTAGAGACAATCACTCTCTTAATAAGGTCGTCGTGGGCAATGCCGGCACCCTTGGTAAGGTGCTCGCCTCCACCATTGCCACGATAGGAGTTTACAGCTACCTTATAGTGCTTGTCAAGGTCGAAAGGCGTTCCATCGGCCATACGCTCAATCTTTACTTTCTGTCCTGCTGGTTTGGTAACATCTACCGTATAGATGATGCCTGCAGCTGAGTCGAAGTTAAACATCGGATGCAGGAACTTGGCTCGTCCATCACCAGCATTCTCTTGCGACACATCCATCAACAGCACATGGTCGTTCTTCGACTTCATCTCGTTGATCCAAAGACCATAGGAATACTCTAAAGCGCCTAAGATTTCACGACCTGTGAGATCCATCGTATAGAGCATATTCTCGTACTTATAGAGGTTGAACATATCGCTCACATACACATCGCCTTCCTTGATTTGGGCATCATACGACAACGGGGCTGCAAAAGAGATGTCGGCTCCCGTGAGGGTCAGTTGCAGGGAATGAATGAGGTCGATAAAGGCAGATGGCCCGAAGTAGGCAGGACGTGTGGTAATGGTGGCAGCAAAATGACCTATCTTCTTGGAGATGAACTGCGTAACTGCGTCATACTGCTTGGAGAATTGTTGCATGAAGGCTTCGCTCACAGGGAGGTCATCCACCGAAGCCAACTCTCCTTCCACCTGTTTCGAAATCACTCTCCCATTCTCAACTACGCACTTAATGGTGACATCCGACACCACATGTGCCGCATTGCCTGGGTTGATGAGCAACACACTATCGCCCTCGACATTGACTATCTTATGACAATCACGGCTATGGTCATGCCCAAACAACACCACATCGAAGCCAGGTACTCGCTCGGCTACCTCTTGAGCAGCATGTTCACGATAGATGCCACTCAGCCACTGGGCCTCATCACCAGTATGAAACAGACCTATCACCACATCGGCCTTTTCCTGATTCTTCAGGATGGGCATATATTTGCGAGCAGTCTCTTCCATATCGTCAAAGCGCAAGCCTTCCCACAGGTTCTCTGAGAGCCAAGCAGGGATGCCTGGAGTAATCATTCCCAATACGGCTATTCTAATGCCCCCACGCTCGAAAACTACATAGGGCTTGAAATGGGGGTTTCCTGTGTCTGTTTCAATGATGTTGGCTCCCAGTATGGGGAAATCGCAATCTGCGGCCCAACGGTCGAATACAGGACGGCTTACTTCCACATCGTGGTTGCCCATATTGCCTGCGTCAAAGCCCATGTAGCTCAGCATCTCTGCAGCTAGATGGCGCGATTGCTGGTCGATATAGTTGTAATAATAGGCCGAAGGTTGTCCTTGCAGGATATCACCATTATCGAGCAGCAACACCCTGTCGCCATACTGCTTACGTTGCTCCTCCACATAGGTATGCACACGTGCCAAGCTTCCCTTTACGTCTTTTCTGTCGATAAAGTCGTAGGGATAGAAGCTACCATGCACATCGCTGGTTTCTATCACCTTCAGCTCAACCAACTGCTGTTCCTGTGCCATCGTTATCATCGGGCCCATCATTAACAGACTCATCCACCAAAACAGTTGCTTCTTCATATGTAGTCTTTTTTGTTTCAAACCAGTAAATAATCAAGCCTGTGGCCACTATCATGAGGATGGTGCAAGGTAACGAGCCCTCAAAGCCGAAGTCACCTCCGTTCATCAATGTATTGTCAGAGATACCGAGCTTCAGCAGGGTATTCTTGCCTCCTGTGCCACTTACTTCGTAACCCAAGATCGGACCTTGTATGAAGTTCCAGAACAAGTGCAGACTGATAGGGAACCACAGATTGCGCGTATAGATATAAGTCACACCCAGCAAAACACCAGCCAATGTGAGGTTCAATATAGCAAAACTCGTAATGCCAGGGTTACCTAAATGCAGACAAGCAAACAAGAAAGAAGAAATAAGCAAGGCCAGGAACTTGTTCATGCCCACATCAAGCATGTGCCCCAGTACAAAGCCACGCATGGCCGACTCCTCCATCATAGCCACCAGAATGTAGAACAGGAATTGCACAAACAAATAAGAGAAATCGAAATGAAAACCATCTATCTTGATCCAGCCAGCAGCCAGCGAAACAACATAACCGACAGCATAAATGGCAGCAGCTACGCACAAACCATAAAACACATCCTTACCCCTGCCCCGAAGGCCAAAACCCATATCATTCACGAACGACAACTCGTCCCAATAATGGATAATCAACCAAGCAGCCAACAGCACTGACACCAATTGAATACCTTCGATAACCAATATCGCCCAATGCTCAGGATTACTTACATCCACCACACGTGATAAGGCGAATGGAACCAGCAAGACAGTCATAAAGAAAAGCGCAGCTATCGCAAATACGATGAGCTTAGCCAGTAAAATCAGATATTTCTTCATAATATTTGGGTTTATTTTGGTTACAAAGATAATAAATCTTTAACTTTGCACACAAATTTGTAAAATAAAAGTACTATGGTATCTTTTTTTATTGCCTTGGTGGCATTATTGGTCGGTTATTTAGTGTATGGCAAGATTGTTGAACGCATTTTCGGGCCTACCGACCGCCCCACCCCTGCCTATGCTAAACAAGACGGTGTAGATTATATCCCCCTATCGGGCTGGAGGGTATTTATGATCCAGTTCTTGAACATAGCCGGTACAGGACCTATCTTCGGTGCCATCATGGGTGCCCAGTTTGGTCCATCGTCTTATCTGTGGATAGTGTTTGGCTGTATCTTTGCCGGTGCCGTACACGATTACCTCTGTGGTATGCTGTCCGTACGCCACGACGGTGTGGGTGTGCCCGAACTGGTAGGTACGTATCTGGGAAATACCCCCAAGAAGATTATGTTGGCATTCTCCGTATTCCTGCTGCTGATGGTGGGTACGGTATTCGTATATAGCCCAGCCATTATTTTGGGCGAGAAGATGGGTGGTGATACCCAGATGGTGATGATTTGGTGCCTCATTATCTTTTTTTATTACATCATCGCTACGATGTTGCCTATCGACAAGATCATAGCACGCATCTACCCTATCTTCGCATTCTCATTGATGTTTATGGCAATAGCCCTGTGTGGGGTATTGCTCATCGATATGCCAGCTATTCCTGAGGTGTGGGACGGACTGGATAATCTGAAACCCAGTGCTGGTCCTATCTTCCCTTGCTTGTTCATCACCATCGCCTGTGGTGCGCTGAGTGGCTTCCACGCTACCCAGAGTCCGTTGATGGCTCGCTGCATCGAGCATGAGAAACAAGGTCGCCCCATCTTCTACGGTGCAATGATTGCCGAAGGTGTGGTAGCACTTATCTGGGCAGCTGTTTCATCCTATTTCTTCTACGGTGGTGCTGCAGAAGCATTGGGTGCTTCGCTCAAAGCAAGTGCTCCACAAGTAGTGACAGTGGTTTCTGAGGGCTGGTTGGGCACCTTAGGTGGTGTCCTCGCCTTACTGGGTGTGGTAGCCGCTCCTATCACCAGTGGCGATACAGCTTTCCGCAGTGCACGACTGATCATCTCTGAGTTCATACACTTGAATCAAAAGAAGATTGTCAATCGTTTCATGATATGCATACCTTTGTTTTTGGCAGCATTAGGTCTGTTGTGGTTCAATATCGAGGATGAGAATGGTTTCAATGTCATCTGGAACTATTTCGGATGGGCTAACCAGTCGCTCGCTACTATCGTATTGTGGACTGAAACCGTTTATTTAGTAAAACAACGGAAAAACTTCTATATCACATTGATACCAGCTATGTTTATGACAACTGTAACAGTATCATTCCTGCTGCTATCACCTATTGCTTTCGGCTTGGACAAGACCATCGCCTATATTGCAGGTGCAGTGGCAGTAGTCGTTGCTACAGGTTGGTTCTGTCACTGGTATCGCAAAAATAGCTGACATACTGGCATAATTCAGTCTTGGCAAACTATTTGCTGGTTGACCGTTGACTGCGTCCTATTTCGTCGCGACTCGGCATAGCTTAAGCAAGCTTAGCTCTGCCCTCGCTGCTCCGAAAAGTGACCGTTGGACATTAAGCCGCAATGGATGTGTGTAGGCGGCATACCTGCTCGTAGTCAGCCGCTGGCGCATCCATAAGGCGAAGAATAGAAAGTTGACCATTAATAATAAACATTGATGATGATTATGAAGAAGAAGATGAAACTTAATTTCAAACAGAATAAAAAGCAAAGGAACAATATGAACTCGGAAGAACAGAAAGAAGAGATGAAGAATGAGGTGGAGGAAGCTGCAGAGAAATCAGTGGAGGAACCTACCCCAGAGGATGAACAGTCTGCAGCTGGCGAGTCTCAGCCCGAGGCTGAAGAACCAGCCAAAGAGCTGACACCCGAAGAGCAGTTGCAAGCACAGGTGGACGAGCTGACCCAACAGCAGGAAGAGATGAAGGACAAATACTTGCGTCTTTCTGCTGAGTTCGACAACTACCGCAAGCGCACCATGAAGGAAAAAGCCGAACTTATTCTGAATGGTAGTGAAAAAGCTTTCAAAGCCATTCTGCCTGTGATTGACGATATGGAAAGAGCATTGGCCACCATGCAGAAAGCCACCGATGTAGAGGCTGTTAAAGAAGGTGTTGAACTGATTTATAACAAGTTCATACAGATACTTGGTCAGAATGGCATACAAGCCATGGATACCAAGGAAAAGGAACTGGATACCGACTACCACGATGCCATCGCCATTATCGATGCGCCATCTGAGGAGTTGAAAGGTAAGATATTAGACTGTGTAGAGACAGGCTATACACTGAACGATAAAGTTTTACGCCACGCAAAAGTGGTGGTAGGCAAATAAATAGACTAAACAAATGGAAGAAAAAAGCTACTACGAGATATTAGGCGTTGAGAAAAATGCTTCGGCCGATGAGATTAAGAAGGCCTATAAGAAGAAGGCCATTCAGTATCACCCCGACCGTAACCCAGGCGACAAAGAGGCTGAGGAGAAGTTCAAGGAAGCTGCCGAGGCCTATAGCGTTCTGTCTGACCCCGACAAGCGTCAGCGCTACGACCAGTTTGGTAAGGCAGGCGTAAGCGGTGCTGCTGGCAATGGCGGTCCATTTGGTGGCGGTTTCGGTGGCGGCATGTCTATGGATGATATCTTCAGTATGTTTGGTGATATCTTCGGTGGTCGTGGCGGTTTCGGAAGCTTCAGCGGCTTCGGAGGCGGTGGCGGTAGTCAGCAACGCAAGTTCCGTGGCTCCGACCTTCGTGTGCGTGTGAAGCTGAACCTGAAAGAGATTTCTACTGGTGTAGAGAAGAAATTCAAGTTGAAGAAATATGTGGCTTGTCCACATTGTCATGGCAGTGGTGCTGAAGGCAGTGGCGGCACAGAAACCTGTCCTACCTGTAAGGGACGCGGCACCGTCATCCGTACCCAGCAAACCATCTTAGGCACCATGCAGACACAAACCACCTGCCCTACCTGCGGTGGCGAAGGTCATGTCATCAAGAACAAATGTACTCACTGCGGCGGCGATGGCATCGTCATGGGTGAAGAAACGGTAACAGTGAAGATTCCTGCTGGTGTGGCTGAGGGCATGCAGCTCTCTATGAGCGGCAAAGGCAATGCCGGCAAGCACAACGGCATACCTGGCGACCTGCTCATCGTGGTGGAGGAAGAAAAGGACAAGGAACTGATTCGTGATGAGAACGATTTAGTGTATAACCTGCTGCTGAGTGTTCCTACTGCTACCTTAGGTGGAACGGTTGAAATTCCTACCGTAGATAACAAGGTAAAGGTAAAGATTGAGCCAGGCACCCAGCCAGGTAAGGTGTTACGTCTGCGAGGCAAGGGTCTGCCAGACGTCAACGGCTATGGCACCGGCGACCTGCTGGTCAATGTCAGTGTCTATATCCCAGAGACCTTGAGCCGTGACGAGAAAAAGGCACTGGAGGATATGCAAGACAGTGACAATTTCCGTCCGTCAGGTTCTGTCAAAGAACGCATCTTCAAGAAATTCAAGAGCATGTTCGACTAAATAAAAATGCATAATAAAACAAAAAGCCCCTGCACAGGGGCTTTTTTATTGTCGAGACGTTAATTCAACTTATTGGTTAGCAGGATTGATGCCAGCTCTTTCTTTTTCGGCCATGTTCTGACGCAACAACTGTTGCTCCTGAATTAACTTCATATTCTCCTCTGCCTTCGTAATGAACTCCTGCACCAAAGGGTGTTGCTTGAAGATAGCAGGAGCACTACGGAGGATATCTTCAATCTGATCTGTCATCATAGGATATGGCATCGAACTGCACATCATCATAAATACGCTGGGACCCAACACATTGTTGTAATTGTCCTTGATAAACGACAAGATATATTCATTCATCTTGCGGTTCAGTTCCTCGCTCTCCTTCAGCATCTGCGCATGCACCTCATCGATATTGGCACCATTCATCACCATCTGCGCCTCACGGTGATCAAGGTTGTTAAGCTGTTCCTCCAAGTCGTTCCTGCGATCAAAGAAGTTGTAGAGCGCATTGTTCAGCGGCGTACCCCATGCACGCATATCACCTGTATTGATAGACACCTGAATGATACCATTCTCAAGGATGATAGGCATAATGCTCTCGTCTTCCATATAGATAGACACCATCATGGTAGAGTCTGAGACACCTTCCATAGAGAACAAACCATGCTCGACCGAGGCAGAATCCACGGGCATCCATCCGCTCTCCGACAATGTCTTGAGATACAGTTTCTTTCCGTCAAGGCTATTGATGTCAGACTTTCCAGCTATCTGATAAGCGCTACTGCATGAGGCAAATACAACTGCCAGAAGCGTCACGAAAAACAATCGACTAACCGTCTTTTGAATCATATACCAATCATGTTTATCTTGATGTCAGAGGCAAAGATATTGTTTTATTCAATTAATTGATTTATCTTTGCCCAAATTTTAAACATCTTTAGAATATGAAAGTCAAAGTCTTAATTATTGTAGCATTCGCTACACTCTTTTCTTTAACATCTAAGGCTGATGAAGGCATGTGGCTCTTGCAGCTCATGCAGCAACAGAACAGCATTGACATGATGAAGAAACAAGGTCTGAAGCTCAATGCTTCGGACATCTATAACCCCAACGGTGTATCACTCAAGGATGCAGTGGGCATCTTTGGTGGTGGCTGTACGGGCGAGATTATCTCTCCCAACGGCTTGGTGCTGACCAACCACCACTGCGGTTATGGTGCCATTCAGGCACACAGCTCGGTGGAGCACGATTACCTGACCGACGGCTTCTGGGCTGCCACTCTGGCTGACGAACTACCTAATGAACGCTTATCATTCCGTTTCGTGCACCGCATCGTTGATATTACCGATCTGGTGAACGAGCAGATCAAGAATGGTGAGGTGACGGAAGTCAACTCCCTCACTCGCCCCTACCTTAACAAAGTGGCGCAAGACGAGTTGGCTAAGAGCGATCTGAACGGCAAGCCTGGTATCGTAGCCCAAGCTTATCCGTTCTATGCAGGCAACAAATTCTACCTCATCTATTATAAGGTATATAATGATGTTCGTATGGTAGCCGCTCCCCCATCAAGCATCGGTAAGTTTGGTGGTGAAACCGACAACTGGATGTGGCCTCGTCATACTTGCGACTTCTCTGTATTCCGCATCTATGCCGACAAGAACGGTGAGCCAGCCGACTATTCTCCTGAGAATGTTCCTCTGAGCACCCCTCAGTACCTCAAGATTTCCATCAAGGGCTTGAATGAAGACGACTATGCCATGATTTTGGGCTTCCCAGGTAGCACCAGTCGTTATCTCACTGAATCAGAGGTGACCGAGCGCATGGTGACCACCAACCAGGCTCGTATCGATATGCGTACCATTCGTCTGAATGTGTTGCGCGACGTGATGGCTGCCAGCGATAAGACCCGCATCCAGTATGCCAGCAAGTTTGCAGGTAGCAGCAACTACTGGAAGAACTCCATCGGTATGAACCAAGCCATTGTCGATAACAAAGTGCTGGAAGCCAAGGCAGAGGTGGAGAAACAGTTCAATGCCTTTGCCGCTAACAAACCGGAATACCAAGGTGTGGTAAGTGGCATCAACGCCATTATCGAGCGCCGTATGCCTGTATATCGTCAGTACTACTACATCAACGAAGCGCTTCAAGGTGCTATCGAATTCGGTAGTCCGTTCCAAGTGATGGATGAGATGAAGAAGGCATTAGAGCAGAAAGACAATGCGAAGGTGGAAGAGCTGAGGGGACAGCTGAAGCAGGTTTTTGCACAGATCCACAACAAGGACTACGACCATGAGGTGGACCGCAAGGTAGCGAAAGCCATGATTCCTGGTTTGGCTAAAGCACTATCAACCAACGAACTGCCTAGCTTCTACCAAACCATTGCCCGCGACTTCAAGGGCAATACTGATGCATACGTAGATAACCTCTACAACAACTCTATCTTTGCCAACGAAGCTAATTTCAACAAGTTCCTCAAGAAGCCTACCGTGAAGGCTATCGACAACGATCCTGCTACTGCTTACTCTCGTTCGAAAAATGAGAAGTTGCAGGAAGTGGCCGCACGCTATACGCAGTTGAGCGAGGGCATTGACCTGTTGCACAAGGCATTTATCCGTGGCTTGGACGAGATGAAGTTGCCTACCCCATCTTATCCTGACGCCAACTTCACCATGCGCCTTACCTATGGTAATGTGAAGTCATACGACCCAAAGGATGGTGTTCATTATAAATACTACACCACAGGTGACGGTGTGTTGCAGAAGGAAGACCCAACAAATCCTGAGTTTGTAGTTCCCGCCAAGTTGAAAGAACTGCTGCAAAAGCGTGATTTCGGCCGCTATGCTATGGCCGATGGCTCACTGCCAGCTTGTTTCCTGACCACCAACGATATTACGGGTGGAAACTCTGGTAGTCCTGTGATGAATGACAATGGTGAGTTGATTGGTATTGCTTTCGATGGTAACTGGGAATCTCTGAGTGGCGACATCAATTTCGACGACAACCTGCAGCGTTGCATCGCCGTAGATATCCGCTACGTGCTGTTCGTCATCGACAAACTCGGTGGCGCTCAACGACTGATCAATGAAATGACGATCGTTGACCGTTGACCATTGACTTCGTCCTATTTCGTCGCGACTCGGCATAGTTCAAGTAAGCTTGGCTATGCCCTCGCTGCTCCGAAAAGTGACCGTTGACATTAAAGCTCGAGAGCCTCTATGGATGTGTGTAGGCAGCATATCTGCTCGCAGTCAGCTGCCGGCACATCCATAAGGCGAAGAGCAAGCCAGATTGATGCCAGCATCTATGGCACTCGCTGCTCCAGAATTTATAATGTTCCTTTTGAGGAGGGCAATTCGTAGTGATAGATATCTCGCTTTACCGCCATTTTGATGGCACGAGCGAGAGCTTTGAATATACCCTCAATCTTATGATGTTCGTTCTGTCCTTCGGCCTTGATGTTGAGATTCATCTTGGCTGCATCGCTCAGCGACTTAAAGAAATGCAAGAACATCTCGGTAGGCATCTCCCCTATATTCTCACGTTTGAACTCAGTATCCCACACCAACCAAGGCCTACCGCCAAAATCAAGACAGACTTGGCACAGACAATCGTCCATCGGGAGGGAATAACCATAGCGCTCTATGCCTCGCTTACTGCCTAACGCCTGATACAGACACTCGCCCAAAGCCAAAGCAGTATCCTCAATGGTATGATGTTCATCTACATAGAGATCGCCCTTAACCTGAATGGTCAAATCAATGCCACCATGTTTGCCAATCTGCTCCAGCATGTGGTCGAAGAAACCCAAACCGGTATTGATATCGCAAACCCCATGCCCGTCTAAGTTCATCGACACAAAGATATCTGTTTCTTTGGTAGTACGACGAACTTCCGCCTTTCGTTCTCCCGCAAACAGAAACTCGGCTATACGGTCCCAGTCATCGGACACAAACGCACAACACGCTTTCAATTCGGGCTTAGCATCCAAACACGACATATCCGGTTGCAATAGAATGGCCTTACAGCCCAAGTTCTTAGCCAGTTCCACATCGGTAGGTCTGTCGCCAATCACAAAACTATTGGCCAAGTCATACTGCTCATTATTTATATAGTGTTTCAGCATACCTGTGCGAGGCTTGCGATTGGGAGAGTTTTCCTCTGGCATCGAAGGATCTATGCACACTTCATCAAACGTGATACCCTCACCCTCCAACGTCTGCATCACTAAGTTATGTACAGGCCAGAAGGTCTCTGATGGGAACGAAGCAGTGCCTAATCCATCTTGGTTGGTCACCATCACGAAGCGGAAATCCAACTTACTACGGATAAAGCCCAGGTTCTTCATCACCTTGGGAACAAACTGCAACTTCTCAAATGCATCGAGCTGATAATCCACAGGTGGCTCGACAACCAAAGTGCCGTCCCTGTCAATAAAGAGGATTCTTTTTCGTTGACCGATATTATCTAGATTCATCCTTTCCATTGTTTTAGTGCTTCTATTAAGGTATCATTTTCTTCCGGCGTACCAATCGTAATTCGCAAGCAGTTGCCACACAAGGTAACAGAGTTGCGATTTCTCACGATAATGCCCTCGCCCACCAAATATTTATAGATGGCATTGGCATCTGACACGCGAGCCAAGAAGAAGTTGGCATCCGATGGGAATACCTTTTCCGTCAGTGACAACTCAGCAAAGCGTTGCATCAGCCTTGTGCGTTCCTCCTTCAAAATCTTCACCCACTCCTTGGTCTGTTGGGCATTACGCAAAGCCTCAAGGGCCTGTTTTTGCGTCAGCATATTCACGTTGTAGGGATATTTCACCTTATTGAACAAGCCAATAATCTCGGTCGAGGCAAACGCCAAACCCAGACGAATAGCCGCACAACCCCATGCCTTCGAGAAGGTCTGCAACACTATCAGGTTAGGATATTTGTCTAACAACTGTGTAAACGACGGTTGCTCGGAGAAATCAAAGTAAGCCTCATCCACCACCACAATACCACCAAAGTTTTGCAATAACTTCTCAACTTCTGCATGACTCATGTCATTGCCTGTAGGATTATTCGGCGTACAAACAAACATCAGCTTAGTATGGGCATCGGCCGTTCGCATCATATCGGCAGCATGGAACTGGAAATGGTCGTCCAACTGCACCTTGCGATACTCGACATTGTTCACGTCGGCACATACTTTATACATGCCGTAACTGGGGTCGATGGCCACAGCGTTATCTAGTCCTGGGTTACAGAAAACACGATAGACCAGGTCGATGGCTTCGTCGCTGCCATTACCACAGAAGATATGCTCCTCTCCCACACTCTTTACCTTGGCAATCTCTTGCTTTAGCGTCTTCTGCAAAGGATCGGGATATCGGTTGATAGGACCGTTATACGGATTCTCGTTGGCATCGAGGAACACGCTGGCATCCACCCCACTATACTCATCTCGAGCACAAGAATAGGGCGCCAACTCCCAGATGTTCTTCCTCACGAGCTTTTTCAAATCAAATATTGCCTGTTGTAAATGCTCCAGCTGATAATCCGCACTCTGCAACCTTACCGTCACAGCATTCTTGTGGGCATCCAGTTGTTCATTAGCCGCCATCACCTCAATGGCCTTGCCTATGCGCCCAATGCCCTGAGCAGTAAGTTCCTGATAGGTAATCTTTCGACAGAAGCTGTCGAGGTTCACCCCATTATAAGCCTTCGCATAACCATTGGTGGGCAGTGTGTGGTTGGTTCCTGATGCATAGTCTCCTGCACTTTCGCAAGCAAACTTGCCCAAGAATACCGAACCCGCATTCACCACACGTTTGGCCAGTGTTTCATAATCTTTCGTCTGGATAATCAAGTGTTCAGGAGCATACTCGTTCACCATATCAATGGCCTCATCCATATCCTTTACCAGTATCAGCCTACTGTATTTCAACGATTTAGTAGCGATATCCTTGCGAGGCAATGCGTTCAGTTGGCGCTCCACCTCTTTCATTACCGCTTGCTGCAACGACACAGAGGTAGTAACCAGTACAGCCTGACTATCCACCCCATGTTCTGCCTGACTCAACAAATCAGCTGCCACAAACACAGGATTGGCAGTTTCATCGGCCAGCACCAACACCTCCGACGGACCAGCAGGCATATCAATGGCCACATCGCCCATGCTCACCAACTGCTTGGCAGCCGTAACATATTGATTTCCTGGACCAAATATCTTATACACACGAGGCACTGTCTGTGTGCCGTAGGCCATAGCACCTATGGCTTGCACGCCACCAATCTTATATATATGACTCACCCCAGCCGTCTTGGCTGCAAACAACACGGCAGGATGCACCTTGCCATTACGAGCCGGAGGCGTACACAATACTATTTCGCGACACCCAGCTATCTGTGCAGGAACGGCCAACATCAGTACGGTCGAGAACAACGGTGCCGTGCCTCCAGGGATATACAACCCCACGCGTTCTATAGGCACCGATTGCTGCCAACAAGTAACGCCCGTCTGTGTCTCCACCTGCACACCCTTAAAGCGTTGTGCTTCGTGGAAACGAGCAATATTACCCTTGGCCAATAAAATCGCCTTCTTCAGTTCGTCACTCACCAGCTGCTCAGCTTCCTGCATTTCTTCCTCTGTCACTGCCAAGCTCTTCAGCCTCACATGGTCGAAAGTTTCCTCATAGCTCAGCACGGCCTCATCGCCGTTATACTTCACTTGGTCGAGAATACCTCTCACCATCTCATTCAGGCTCACCGTGTTCATCACAGGTCGCTTCAGCAGTTCAGGCCATTTTTGCCTCTCTGGATATTCTACTAGTATCATACTCTCTCAAACTATCATCTTTTCTATAGGAATAACAAGAATCCCCTGCGCCCCCAAGTCCTTCAACTTGCCGATAATCTCCCAAAACCGCTTTTGGTCGAGCACCGTATGTACAGAGCACCAACCCTCTTCAGCCAGTGGCATCACCGTCGGACTCTTGATGCCCGGCAACACGGCAATGATCTCCTCCAGCTTGTCTTTGGGTGCATTCATCAGCACATATTTCTTATCCTCTGCCGCCCTTACCGCATCAATGCGGAATAACAGCTCTTCCAAGATGGCTTGCTTGTCGGCACTGATATTCCTGTTGCCAATCAGCAATGCCTCGCTCTGCATCACAACCTCCACTTCCTTCAGGTGGTTGCTCACCAATGTTGAGCCAGAGCTCACGATATCGAAGATAGCATCAGCCAAACCGATGCCCGGACTAATTTCCACAGAGCCGGTGATGACGTGAATCTCAGCCTTCACCCCCTTCTCTGCCAGAAACTTCTTCAATATCACAGGATAGCTGGTAGCAATCTTCTTGCCTTCAAACCATTGCACACCCTGATAATCAACGCTCTTAGGCACAGCCAATGACAATCGACACTTACTGAAACCCAATCGTTTCACAATCTCGGCTTCCTCGTCACGCTCCATAAACTCGTTCTCGCCCACGATGCCTATATCGGCCACACCGCTTGCCACCGTCTGGGGTATATCATCGTCGCGCAGGAACAGCACCTCCAGCGGAAAGTTGCTTGCCTGCACCAGCAATGTTCTCTTCATCAGATTCAGTTTGATGTCCGATTCCGCAAGGAACGACATTGTTTCGTCATACAGACGACCTTTTGATTGTACAGCTATTCTTAACATGCTTGTTTGATAATTATAAAAAAGGCTCACCGTTTTTCTTTTCGGCAAGCCTTCATATTTATGTTTCCAGAAATCCACATACATACCATTTGCCCACCGAATTTACTCGTTAGGATGCTGATGGTGATGATGTGAACCTGCGTAATTCATACAATTCGTTTTAAATTCGTTGCAAATTTACACGATTTAAAACAAACTGCCAAATATTTTCTCTATTTTATGTTGTTTTCTGACTAAATCTGTCTATATTCGCAGAAATAATATTTACAAACTGACCATGAGGAAACATATCCTACTCTCGATATTGACTTGTTTGCTATTAGACTATACTGTCTTCGCACAAGTGAACGAACTGCCTCGCTCTACTCCCGAACGAGAGGGAGTGCCATCTGGTGTTGTATCTGCATTGCTTGACTCGTTGTTTGCCATTCCACAAACTGACATTCACAGTGTTATGGTGTTACGCCACGGGAAGGTGATTGCTGAGGTATATCCTGAACCGTTTAAAGCTGAATACCAACACACACAGTATTCTTGTTCGAAGACCTTTGTCAGTGCAGCTGTAGGTTTGGCTGTCGATGCCAACTTGTTAAGGGTTACTGATCGTGTAGCTACATTCTTCACTGACAAGTTACCTGCTGAGGTTACCCCTGAACTGGCGTCTATGACCATACATGACTTGCTTATTATGGCATCAGGCATTGACCCTGACGGCAACCTCCGAGCTGAAAACACTTATTGGCTCAAACCGCTGTTGTCAAAGCCTGTTAAGACTCCAGGCAAGTTATTCAAATATGATTCACTATGTACTTACCTGCTAAGTGCCATCGTACAACAAGTCACTGGGAAGACTGTTTTCGCCTATCTTCAGGAAAAACTTTTCAAGGATATGCATATAGAAAAGGTTTCGTGGGAAGAAAGTCCTGAAGGCATCACTACTGGTGGATGGGGGCTGTTTATTCAGCCCGAGAGTTTAGCGAAGATGGGACAGCTTTTGCTACAGAAAGGCCGTTGGGATGGCAAGCAACTTCTCTCGGAAGGATGGGTAAGTCAAATGATGTCTAACCACATTGATACTGGTGGTGGCAGAGGTTACGGCTACCAGATGTGGGAAGCTTCTAAAGATGGTGCTTTCCGTGCCGATGGTCGTTTCGGACAATATATCGTGGTAATGCCTAAGCAGGATATGGTGGTTGTTATAACTCAATGTAGCAACGCGCCAAACCCTTGGATAGTTTCACAAATGTTGGCTCCTGCCGTACAAGACGGGGCACTTATGGTTGATAAAGGTTACCAAGTCTTGCAAAAGCAACTGCAAAGATACAGCTATCCCACGGTTAGTGGAAAAGCAAAATGCAATTTGGCCAAATCATTAGTAGGAAAAACTTTCAAGTTATCTGATAATCAATTTGGTTGGGAAGATATCTGTTTCATACCTGGCGACAAACAACTGACTGTTGTTATTACTGACAAGCAGGGCATTCGTAGCGAGCTTTCTGCTGGTTACAAACGTTGGGATACTACCTGGACTCCTGCACTGCCGCCATACTCCATGAATGCGCAACAGAAATTCAAAGGTATCGAAGGCCCCTTTGCTGTTGCCGCTTGCTATGGCTGGACTTCTTCCAATACGCTGCGACTTGATCTGCAATATGTTAATTGGATCAGCGCTTTAGACCTTACCCTTACTTTCCAAGGCGACACTGTACAAATCACGGTCCATAAAAATTATGAACCTGATGTTCCTCAGTTTAATGGAGCAGCATAAATAAAATGTTTTATCTGGAAAGAAACATGACATGAAGGATTACCTGTATTATCTGTTTGATGAAAAACTGAGCGGTGAAGGGCTTTCTAGCGTGAAGGAGCGGATTAGCGCCACTGGTGCGAAGGTAATCGACCTGTCGCCCACGAAGAAGGGCATCATGAAAAGGCTGAAAGAGCTGAAAGGGTCCAAGAAGTATGCGTTGCTGATTGGCAACGACGTAGAGACTCAGCATATAGCCCTAAAGGCGGAAGTGGATTTCTGTGGCTGGCTGGACGGCACAACCTCTGAAGCTGCCTTTCAGCAATTGCCCTACCGTAAGTTGTTGAATGATATTCGCTTGCTTCCTCTGATGGGGCAACGATACCCCTACCAACACAAGGGCAAGATAGGCTGGATGTTAATGAAATATTCCCGATGGGTGCATTTCAAGCAAATCAGGGGGTTGACACACAAAGCAAAATATAGCGTGCAGGAGCATGTTTGCCAGAATTGCGGGGAGACTTATACGGGCAACTTCTGCCCCTCCTGCGGACAGAAACACAACGTGAAACGCTATGAAATGGCCACCTTACTTAAAGACACCATCTCGGATGCTATTAACTTTGAACATGGTTTCCTGCGTAGTTTCTTAGAGTTGTGCTGGCGACCTGGCTACATGATGCGCGACATCATCGACGGCAAGCGAAAAGACTATAACAAGCCTATCAAGACCATCTTCGTGCTGGCTACGGTTTATCTGATTGCAGCGCAGTTGTTGGACCCTGCTTCGTTTGTGAAGCGCAAGGAAGTAAACTTGGAAAGTATCCCCGCCATCAGTCAAAAGTTAGCGGAAGATACCCTGAACAACGACATTGTTCCTCAGCTTTTTGAAATCAACAAACTGGCTTCGGAGGCATTGGCCATCAAGCGTGAGCAGACGACTTCCAGAAATTTGGTAATAGCTGATAGCATACTGAAACGGCGGCACTCGTCATTGTCTATGAATAAGGAAGACAGCATTTTGATAATGCGTCAGATAATGTCAGCTATGAACAAGGCCGACAGCGTGAAGTTCTCGGAGATGCTGAAGGAAAATGCCTCCAATATGGGGGGCGTCTGGGGAGATTTCACCAATCTTGCTGCCAGAAACACTGAGGTCTTAGAGAAATTTGAGGAGAGGTATTACCACGAAGGAACCCTGCTCTACTCTATGGGGGAAATACTGAAAGATTTCTTCGATATGAACAAGGCGGTGGCTATCTTGCTGATGATACCCGTGATGGTGTTCTGCGCAAGGCGTAGTTTCCGCACCACCTTGGTGGGCATGAGGATGAACTTGGCGGAATACATCATGGTGTTCATGATATTCGGAACGCAACTGATGTGGCTACAGTTGCTCTCGTTGTTTGTCACTCAGACATCGAGTTTTGCCCCTACTTACGACATGGGGGCTGGCATCCTGTTGCTGGCGTGGGACATGAAGCAACTATTCAACCTCGGCTGGCGGAACAGTTTGAAGCGTACCATATTCTATATGTATGCATACGGCATCCTCTTCGTTTTGCTCGCCACAGCTGCCTTGTCAGTGCTGAGCAGTTTCGTTATGTGGATAATGTATCAAATTACCTTATAAAAAATTGGGGAAATTCTTTGCGGTTCCAATAATTTGTTGTAATTTTGCAGCCGATTATTCCGCTTCAGGTTCGACTAAGCGATTGGCAAAGATGGCCAACCACCTGACGGAGCTAACTTTTACAATTATAATAAATGTACGCAATTGTAGAAATCAAGGGCCTGCAGTATAGAGTAGAAGCAGGCAAGAAGATGTTCGTTAATCTGCTGCACGATGTTGAAGCTGGTGATGCAGTGGAATTTGACAGAGTATTATTGGTTGACAACGAAGGTGCTATCACCGTGGGTACTCCAGTGGTGGAAGGCGCAAAGGTTGTGGCTGAGGTTAAGACAAAGATGGTAAAGGGCGACAAGGTGCTGGTCTTCCACAAGAAGAGAAGAAAAGGGTTGCGCAAGTTGAACGGTCACCGTGAGCAGTTTACTGAGATTGTCATCAAGGAGATTATTGCATAAACATTAAAAAGTAGAAAAGATATGGCACATAAAAAAGGTGTTAGTAGTTCAAAGAACGGACGCGAATCTCATAGCAAACGATTAGGCGTTAAGTTATTTGGTGGCCAGGCTTGCAAGGCTGGTAACATCATCGTACGTCAGAGAGGTACTCAGTTCCATCCTGGTAAGAACATCGGTATGGGTAGCGACCACACTCTGTACGCATTGGTTGACGGAACTGTTCAGTTCCAGGTTAAGCGTGAAGACAGGCGCTTTGTAAACGTTATCCCAGCTGAAGTAGTAGCAGAGGCATAACAACGAAGCGGTTTATGAATAAACGGAAGGGATGCGATTGGAAAAGTTGCATCCCTTTCTTATAAAAAAACAACAATAAACAACAAGTATAGGCTATGCTTACCATCAAACAAATCACTGAAGATACCGAAAAGGTGATCAAAGGATTGCAAAAGAAGCATTTCGACAATGCTAAGGAAACCATTGAGAGGGTTTTGGAGAAAAACGATGTGCGCAGAAAGACGCAGACCGTATTGGACAACAACCTGGCTGAAGCAAACAAGCTCTCTAAGAGCATTGGCATGCTGATGAAGGAAGGCAAGAGAGAGGAAGCTGAAGCTGCCAAGGCACGTGTGGCTGAGCTGAAGGAAATCAACAAGACCTTGCAAGCTGAAATGGATCAAGCTGCCGACGACTTGAAACAGCTGCTTTACACCATTCCTAATATTCCTTACGACCTGGTGCCAGAGGGTGCTGTGGCTGAGGATAACCTGGTGGTGAAGAGCAACCTGAAAGAGTGTACCGATGGTGATACCGTAGGCAACTGGAACGTGAACCCATCATTGGGCATCACGAATCCCCTGCCCCATTGGGAACTGGCTAAAAAGTACGACTTGATTGACTTCGACTTGGGTGTGAAGATTACTGGTGCTGGATTCCCTGTATATAAAGGCAAGGGTGCCCGTCTGCAACGTGCTTTGATCAACTTCTTCCTCGATGAAGCTGACAAGAGCGGCTATCGTGAGATTCAGCCTCCTACGGTGGTAAACGAGGATTCTGGCTATGGCACTGGTCAGCTGCCTGATAAGGAGGGTCAGATGTATCACTGCCAGGTGGATAACTTTTACTTGATTCCTACAGCAGAGGTGCCTGTTACCAATATTTATCGTGATGTGATTCTGGATGAGAAGGACTTGCCTATCAAGAACTGCGCTTATACTGAGTGTTTCCGTCGTGAAGCTGGTAGCTATGGCAAGGACGTGCGTGGACTGAACCGTCTGCATGAGTTTTCTAAAGTTGAGCTGGTGCGCATCGATAAGCCTGAGCATTCTAAACAGAGTCATCAGGAGATGTTGGATCATGTGGAAGGTCTGCTGAAGAAATTGGAACTTCCCTACCGCATCCTGCGCCTCTGTGGTGGTGACATGAGTTTCACTGCTGCCATCTGCTATGACTTCGAAGTTTATTCTGAAGCACAACAGCGTTGGTTGGAGGTTAGTTCTGTATCTAACTTCGACACGTACCAAGCGAATCGCTTAAAATGTCGCTATCGTACAGCTGACAAGAAGGTGGAACTTTGCCATACACTGAATGGATCTGCATTGGCTTTGCCTCGCATCGTGGCTGCTTTGTTGGAGAACAACCAGACTGAAAAAGGCATCCGCATGCCAAAGGCACTTGTTCCTTATACTGGTTTCGAGTACATCGACTAATCGGTCGATTACACCATATATATAATAAGGGGGCACACACGCCCCCTTAATTATGCCCCCTCACTAACACGTAGAGGGGATTTTTAACAAACTTAAGGGATGGCAAGCAAAATAATTAGAATATTGTTTTATTATGTCAAATAATAGCAGTATCTTTGCACCATTCTTTCAAAAAGATAGTAAACAGTAATTATAACGACCAATTTATTAAGAGAATGAACAAAATCGTTAACAAGGAGCAATACTCCGAAAAGGTATTCAAGATTGTTGTTGAAGCACCTCTTATCGCACAGTCGCGCAAGGCTGGCCATTTCGTGATTATCAGAATCGGTGAGAAGGGCGAGCGTATCCCACTGACCATTGCTGAGGCAGACACGAAAGCAGGTACTATCACACTGGTTGTACAGAAAGTAGGTCTCTCATCTTCAAAACTTTGTGATCTGAAAGTTGGGGAGTACATCACTGACATCGTAGGTCCGTTGGGTCAGCCCACCCACATCGAGAAGTTTGGTACGGTGGTTTGTGCTGGTGGTGGTGTAGGCGTAGCTCCTATGCTTCCAATCGTTCAGGCACTGAAGGCTGCTGGCAATAAGGTGATCACCGTTCTGGCTGGTCGTAGCAAAGACCTCATCATCATGGAGAAAGAGATGAGGGCCAGCTCTGATGAAGTGATTATCATGACCGACGATGGCTCATACGGCACCAAGGGTTTGGTGACACAAGGCATCGAGGGTGTGATTCAGCGTGAGAAGGTGGACAAGTGCTTCGCCATTGGTCCGGCCATCATGATGAAGTTTGTATGCCTGCTGACCAAGAAATATGAGATACCTACCGATGTATCGCTCAATACGATTATGGTGGACGGCACTGGTATGTGTGGTGCTTGTCGTGTAACCATTGACGGACAGACCAAGTTTGTGTGCGTGGACGGTCCTGAGTTTGATGGTCACAAGGTTGATTTTGACGAGATGATGAAGCGCATGGGGGCTTACAAGCCTGAGGAACGCGCTGAATTAGAGAAATATGAAGCTGCCCAGCAACAAAAGGCAGAAGCTGACGAGAAGAGTCGCGATGCTGCTTGGCGTGTAGAGCTGAGGGCCACCATGAAACCCAAAGAGCGTATGGCGATCCCTCGCGTAAAGATGAACGAGCTGGATCCTACCTATCGTGCTCATGCCCGCAAGGAAGAGGTGAACCAAGGTCTGACCAAAGAGCAGGCACTGGTGGAAGCTAAGCGTTGCTTGGATTGCCCTAACCCTGGTTGCGTGGAGGGTTGCCCTGTTAACATCAACATTCCTCGTTTCGTGAAGAATATTGAACGTGGCAACTTCCTGGAAGCTGCTCGTACCTTGAGAGAAACCAGTGCCTTGCCAGCTGTATGCGGACGTGTTTGTCCGCAGGAGAAGCAGTGTGAGTCGCACTGTATCCACCTCAAGACCAAGGGCGAAGCAGTGGCCATTGGTTACCTGGAGCGTTTTGCTGCTGATTATGAGCGCGAGAGCGGCCAGTTGGCTACTCCTGAGGTAGCTGAGAAGAACGGCATCAAGATTGCCGTTGTGGGTTCTGGTCCTTCAGGCCTCTCATTCGCCGGCGATATGGCTAAGTTGGGCTATGACGTAACCGCATTCGAGGCATTGCACGAGATTGGCGGTGTACTGAAATATGGTATTCCAGAGTTCCGTCTTCCTAACAAGATTGTGGATGTGGAAATCGAGAACCTGGGTAAGATGGGTGTGAAGTTTGTGAAAGACTGCATCATTGGCAAGACCATCAGTACCAAGCAGTTGGAGGCAGAAGGCTTCCAGGGCATCTATGTAGCCAGCGGTGCCGGTTTGCCTAACTTTATGCATATTCCAGGTGAGAACCTGATCAACGTATTGTCTTCTAACGAATTCCTGACACGCGTGAACCTGATGGATGCAGCCAGTGAAGATACCGATACCCCTGTACCATTCGGCAAGAACGTAGTTGTGGTAGGTGGTGGTAACACCGCAATGGACTCTGTTCGAACGGCACTTCGTTTGGGTGCCGACAGTGCTACCATCGTTTATCGCCGTTCTGAGAACGAGATGCCTGCCCGCAAGGAAGAGGTGAAGCATGCCAAGGAAGAAGGTGTGCAGTTCCTGACCTTGCACAACCCTTTGGAATACATTGCCGACGAGCAAGGCAAGGTGAAGCAGGTAGTACTGCAGAAGATGCAGTTGGGCGAGCCGGATGCTTCAGGCAGAAGAAGTCCGGAACCTATTCCTGGTGCTACTGAGACACTGAATGCCGATTTGGTCATCGTAGCTGTAGGTGTATCTCCTAACCCAATCGTTCCTCGTTCGGTAGAAGGCTTGGAGTTAGGTCGCAAGGGTACCATCGTGGTGAACGACGATATGCAGTCGTCTATCCCTACCCTGTTTGCCGGTGGTGATATTGTTCGTGGTGGTGCTACTGTGATTCTGGCTATGGGTGATGGCAGAAAAGCAGCAGCTGCTATGCACAAGAGTTTTCAAAAATAACCTAAAGCGAATATTAATAAGTGTTTAAAAATGGCGCACTGAAGTACTCAGTGTGCCATTTTTTGTAAAAATCTTCCGAAAGTCATATTTTTTTTGTACCTTTGTATTCTGTTAGAAGTAGAATAGGTTTTTTATGGCTAAGACAGACAGAGTTTTATTTATCACGCAAGAAATTGCTCCCTTCGTTGCTTCGACCGACCAGTCAGAGGCATGCCGTAGTCTTCCACAGACTGTTCAAGAGAACGGTCGTGAAATCAGGGTGTTTATGCCTAAATGGGGTACCGTGAACGAACGTAGGAATCAGTTGCACGAAGTAATTCGTCTATCTGGTATTAACATTATCATTGATGACACTGACCATCAGCTTATCATCAAGGTGGCATCCATTCCTACTTCTCGCATACAAGTCTATTTTATTGACAACGACGATTATTTTCAGGACAGGCTTCAGCTGACGGACCAGGACGGTAAGGAGTATGAAGACAACGACGAGCGTACAATCTTCTATGACAGAGGTGTACTGGAATCCGTAAAGAAGCTGCGTTGGAGGTCAGACATCATCCACTGTCACGGTTGCTTCACTGCATTGGTGCCTCTTTATATCAAGAAAACCTATTGCGACGAGCCTTCATTTATGGACTCAAAGATAGTCTATTCTTTGTATGGCAATGAGTTTAACAAGGCCTTCCCTGATACCTTTATAGAGAAAATGATGGCGAAGGGCGTGGAACAAAGCGACTTAGGTGAAATGACAAACCCAGTAGATTTTATCAAGCTGAGCAAGTTGGCTATCGACCATACAGATGCCATCGTACAGCAAACGCCTGATGTGGATCCTGAACTGATTGCCTATGCCAAGCAAAGCGGTAAGCCTTTCCTTCCCTATCAGGAGGAGAACATGATGCAGGCGATAAGCGATTTCTATGATACTATCTGATGAACTGAAGAGAGAGATATTTGAACAAATGATGAACTATATGAAATTGAAATTTCCAGGTTTTGCGTTACTGACGCTCCTGTTATTTTTTAGTTGCGACGATACGACAGAAACAATTGGATGGGAAATCCTGCCAACAACAGATGCGGTGGCTACCTATACCACCAAATTTGAAGTTATGTCCGAAACCGTAAAGGCTGATTCAGTATATGCACGTTCTCAAACTGCCTACCTCGGCAGATTTTCTGATACAGAATTTGGTTACTACAATGCCAGCTTCATCTCGGAGATGACTACGGCAGAAGATTATTTATTCCCTGAGGTATATAAATATGACGAAGCTACCCAAACAGGTACTGGCAGATTGGTAAATGATGAATGCGAAACCATCTTCTTAAGAATATCCTATAGTAAGAATAGCAGTAGTACGAAAGGCTTCTTTGGCGACTCTGTCACAGCTTGTCGAGTGAGTGCCTACGAGCTGAACGGACAATGGCTCGCTGACAGAAAATCGAATGGCAGGTTTTATCGTTACACCAATATTGACGTTGACAAATACTACGACAAAGAAGATCTGGTAGGTTCAACAGCCTATACGGCTCACGACTATTCTGGCAGTACTGAAAACTCTTCTGAGAACTTTATCGACATCCAGATGGATAAGGAGCGTGGTACGAAGATTTTGAAGCTAAACAGAGAACATCCTGAGTATTTCCATGACAGTGAAAGCTTTATCAATCATGTCATTCCTGGCTATTATCTAACAACTGACTATGGCGACGGTACCATCATCTATGTGAACCGTATCATCCTCTATATGGGCTTCAACCTCTACGAAACTGATTCTTTAGGTGTTGCCTTGAAAAAGAAGATAACGGATGAAACAGGTGTTGCAGGCTCCGACTCTACCTACTATGCGGTAGAATACATCTTCAGTTCTACCCCTGAAGTCATTCAGGCCAACAAGGTTACCTATTCCGACAAGTTGCAGGAAAAGCTCAACGACCCTAATAACACCTATATCAAGTCGCCGGCAGGTGTGTTCACTGCACTGACGGTACCTTATGACGAGATCTACCAGCAATTGGGCAAAGACACCCTTAACGCCGTGAAGCTATCACTGAAGAACTATCCTGATGTCAGTCCTTATGAAGTCACCATGGACCAACCAAGTAAGCTGCTGCTCATCAGGAAGAAAGACATGAAACAATTCTTTGAAACCAACTCGTTGCCTGACGACATTACCTCGTACTATGTAACTCATAATGCAACTGAAAGCAACAAGTACGTGTTTAACAATATAGCGAACCTCATCACGACTACCATTCGTGAGAAGAGACAGGCAATATCTGATGCTGGTGGCTCATGGGACGCTGAGAAGGAAGCGAAATGGGTGGAAGAAAACAAGTTGCTCTTGATTCCTATTGTGGTGGACACCTATACTACTTCAGACTCCTATTATAGTTCTGGAACGACCACTGTAGTGGGCATTTCCCACGAACTTAAGCCTACCTATGCGAGGTTGGTGGGTGGAACGGCTAAGACAGGTGGCAAGCTAAACAACCCCATCGAGATGGAAATCACCTACACAAAGTTTGGATCTGAAGCCAAATAAAATCATTTGATCATCATAAAAAAGAGGTTGCCTCCTGGGAGACAACCTCTTTTATAGATAGGAATCACAGCTTATTTCTTAGCAGGAGCTTTCTTGCTAGCAGGCTTTGCTGCTGGTTTTGCAGCAGCTGGTTTCTTGGCAGCTGGCTTCTCTGCCTTAGGAGCCTTGGCAGCTTTAGCAGAAACCTTGGTCTTCTTCAAAGCCTTTTCATCCTCCAGCTTTTCTTTCGTTTTCTGCAACTCCTTATTCAGCTTGGCTATCTCAGTATCCTGATTCTTGATAGTGGTGAGCAGAGCATTCAGCTCCTCATTTTCAATATCTGAAGGATAGAGAGACTCCACACGTTTGCAGAAGTCGCCCAAGATATTCATGTAGTTGGTAAATGCATCGTATGGAGAATCATAGATGCCACGATCGATGCCCACCCCACTGTTCTTGGTCGTCATATCACGGAAGTTGGTGCTCGACTGCAGATAGTCGAAGTCCATCTTTATCCTACGGTCATTGCACATCATTACCCTGTCGGCCACATCATACAGCTTGTTGAATGCCTCACGCTGCATCACGTTACCCAACCAGCAACTGGTGTCGCGCTCCTCGTCAATCCAAGTAATTGGATAAGGAATATCGATAGGAGAAACCGATTTCAGCTTTGTCATCACCTCTATCGGAGTAGAGAAGGTAATGCCCATCTCCTTAGCCTGAGCAGGCAATGCCTTGATGAACTGCAGGATGTGAGATGACAATGGTTGAGCGATACCCAAAGCTCCCAATTCCATGAACAGGTTAACCACCTGCTCTTCCTGAGGAAGGTCGTTGATCTTCTTCATGAAAGAGTCGGCAAACAATGGATATTCGTTCCACTCGGTGTTAGAGAAACGCAGAGAGATATCATCCGACAACTTGAAGTCGCGCAACAACAGCTTCAGTTTAGGATTCATGTTGCAATGATAAACATAGTGCGGACTCTTCCAACCCAGCACATGCTTAGCACCTTCGGTCAGCATTCCCTTGAAGCCCATATCGGCTGCAATGGCACCAATCTCATCGTTATACAGCATGTCGGTATTCACCAACACCTTAGGGGTAACGCCAAACAGGGCATTCATCTTCTCCACCTGGCGACCCACCTGGTTCTTAAACACTTTCTCGTTGGTCAGTGCTGCCAAACCATGAGAGTAAGGCTCTGCCAAGAACTCGCAACAGCCCGTGTCGTTCAGTTTCTTCAGCAAGTCGATTACGGCAGGTGCATGAATTTCTAACTGCTCACATGCGATACCAGAAATAGAGATGGCCACCTTAAATGCGCCATTGTTCTCCTTCACCATGTCGATCAAGGTGTTCAGAGCTGGTATATAAGACCTCTCAGCTACATCGCCAATGCGGGTAGCGTTAGCATAATCATCGTAATAGTAATGATTGATACCGATATCAAAGAAACGATAGCGCTTCAGCAGAACCGGCTGATGTATTTCAAAAAAAAGACAGATTGTTCTCATATCTATATGTATTATCGTTTAGAAATTCCTAATCACTTCGTCATAGATGCGACGCACCTTCAAGCCCACATCTTCCCAAGTAATGCCATCTACCTCTACCTTTCCCTCATCGTGCAGATACTGATACATAGCAGGATAAGTACAGATGGAGTACATGGCATCGGCCAATGCGTGAATATCCCAGTAGTCCACCTTGATACACTTATCCAGGATTTCGGCACAACCCGACTGCTTGGAGATAATGGAAGGCACACTGCACTGCATAGCCTCCAACGGTGAGATACCGAAAGGCTCTGACACCGATGGCATCACATACACATCGCTGGCCTTGAGGCATTCATACACCTGCTTGCCTTTCATGAAACCAGGGAAGTGGAACCTGTCGGCAATGCCACGCTCAGCCACTAGACGAATCATCTTCTCCATCATATCGCCGTTACCAGCCATACAGAAGCGGATGTTCTTGGTGCGTTGCAATACCAAACTTGCTGCCTCCACAAAGTATTCCGGTCCTTTCTGCATGGTCAGACGACCCAAGAAAGTCACCACCTTCTCGTTAGGCTTCTTCTCTGGGATGATATCCAATATCTCCTGTGGCAAAGGCGTCACGGCATTGTGCACCGTTGATACCTTGCGAGGATCCTGGTAATACTTGTTGATGACGGTCTGACGGGTCAGCTCACTCACACACATAATGTGATCAGCATGATCCATACCGTTCTTCTCAATAGCATACACCGTAGGATTCACATTACCACGACTACGGTCAAAATCAGTAGCATGCACATGAATCACCAATGGCTTGCCCGAAACCTGCTTGGCATGAATACCAGCAGGATAAGTCAGCCAGTCGTGCGAGTGGATAATCTCAAATTCTTGCTGACGAGCCACCACACCAGCCACGATAGAATAGTTATTGATTTCCTCGTGAAGATTATCCGGATAGCGGCCAGAGAACTCCATGCAACCCAAATCGTTGGTATGCATATAGTTGAAGTCGGCATAGATATGGTCACGCAAGTCGTAGTAAAGCTGTGGATCCATATAGCCACCCACTCTACTCTTTACCTGGTCCCAATTTACGTCACGCCACACAATAGGCACACTGTTCATACCGATGATGCGCAGGAAGCTCTGGTCTTCATCGCCCCAAGGCTTCGGTATGCAGAACGTTATCTCTAAGTCACGTTGCTTGGACATACCCTTGGTAAGTCCATAGCTGGCAGTACCCAAACCGCCTAAGATATGAGGGGGAAACTCCCATCCAAACATTAAAACTTTCATCGCTATTCCTCCTCCTATTACATATTAAACTTATTCAATAACTTCAATATTCTCAGCATCTCTGCCACATTCATGGCAAACGACACGGCACCACGACCAATAAATGGCGGGTTACCATCATACAGCTCCGACAATGTTCCTATGCAATGGGTCTGCATCTCATCTTCCATACCGATGAGCTGACGCTCCACAAACGACACGCCACTCATTCGGAAGATGCGCAGGTAAGCCTCCATGTAGAAGCCCATCAGCCAAGGCCATGCGGTACCTTGATGGTAAGCGAAATCACGTTGCGTCTGCGGGCCTACGTAATAAGGATTGTAGCCTCCGCTCTTCGGACTCAGCGTACGAATACCCTTGGCCGTAAGCAGCTCCTTGGTGCAGATATCCAGCACCTGCTTCTTCTGCTGGGCATTCAATGGAGAGTAGTCGAACGCTACTGTGAATATCATGTTCGGACGAACGCTCCAGTCCATCATGTAGCCATCCACATAGTCGAACAGATAACCATATTCGTTGCGGAAGACTTCCACGAACGACTTGCCCGTTACCTCAGCCTGTTCATCCAGTTCATCAGCGAACGCCACATTTCCACCTTCACGCTCCATATCAGCCACGAAGCGCAGAGCGTTATACCACAGGGCATTCACCTCAACGATATAACCCGTACGAGGAATCACCGGCTTGCCGTTCGATGAAGAGTTCATCCACGTAACGGCTCTCTCCGTACCATTGGCAAACAGCAGTCCGTTGTCATGCAGGAACAGGTTGTTATGCTTACGCTCCAAGATGAACTTGATCATGTCCACCAGCAACGCCCCGTATTTCTTGCGGCAATGCGCTTTCGATGTTTCCTTCGCATACTGTTGCAAGGTCCATACCGCCCACAACAGGATGTCGGGATGATCCATCTCATATATCTTATAGGTAACAGGCTCACCACTGATAAACTGCCTCAGTGCTTTCTCGGCCGTCTTCATCACATCTTCAAACTGGTCTTGCTCGTTCACCGCCAAGGTCAAGCCCGGTAGAGAAATAAAGAGGTCGCGTGCACGGCACTTGAACCAAGGATAGCCAGCCAGTATGTAATGCTCGTCACCATGCACATTGTGGAACTGATGGGCTGCATTCTTCAAACTATGATAATAGGTATCACGAGGCGTACGGTCGTCCACCTCGAACTGGAACACCGACTTCATCGTTCTGGTGTTTTTGAAAGGAGACGTACCAGCTGAGAACACTACGCTCTCGCCCTTCTTGATCTCCACCTCGAAATAACCAGGCACATACAAGTCTTCGTTGAAGTCGTATCCACGCTCTTGTTCTTTCGGATACTCAATGCCCCTATACCAATCTGGCTGGAAATGGAACTCATTCTTCTTGTTCAGCTGCATGTACAACTCTGGATAGCCAGGATACATGCAGGTCTTGATACCATTCTCAATCTCTTGGTAATCGCGATTGGCCTGATAGTTTTCGTGGGTATATTCACGAACGCTTCTGAATGCCAGGAAGGGGCGGAAGCGCAATGTGGTGGCCGAATGTGCATCTACCAGTGTGTAGCGCAACAGCACACGGTCTTCGTGGTGTACAAAAACAATTTCCTTACGCAGAATGACACCACCCACTCTGTAGGTCGTAGCAGGAATCTTGTCACAGTTAAACTCACGGATATACTTATGTCCATTCGGACTGAAGTGATTGCCGTTATACTTATGCAAGCCAAGATTGAACTCTGCACCATGTTGAATCACTGTCTCGTCCAACGATGACAACAATACATGGTTTTCGTCATCTAAGTTTGGCACAGGTATAACCAGCAAACCGTGATATTTTCGTGTGTTGCATCCCACTATTGTCGTACAATGATACGAGCCCGACTTATTCGTTCTGAGGATTTCGCGTGGTAACGCCTCTTCCAAGTTGTTCATCAGGGCTTTATCAAAACGCAAATAGCTCATAGCATTACATTTAAAGGTTATCAAATCATTATAGGACAAAACAAGCATTTTATCCTGTTATCATCCCAAAATTACGAAAATAGAATTGCTTTGCAAACAAAATCATAAAAATTTTGCTGCAAAGCATTAAAAATCCTATTATTTCACTTACAAAAGCTTAATTGGAAAGCTGATGAATCAACATTGACAGGTTAGCGGTAAACATTCTCACGGCAATGGCCAGCAAGATGATGCCAAAGAATTTGCGAATGACATAGATACCTGATTTACCAAAGAAACGCTCCACTTTATCAGACATGTGCAAAACCACATACACCCAAATCATGTTCAAGACAATAGCAATCAATATATTGATATCCCACGCCTCAGCCCTCAGCGCCAAGATGGTAGTAAAGGTAGCAGAGCCTGCCAACAGAGGAAACACCAATGGCACCAGCGTAGCATCCTTCGTAGGGCCCGTATTCTTGAAAATCTCAACATCCAGAATCATCTCCAGCGCCATGAAGAACAGGATGAAAGCACCTGCCACGGCGAACGACTGTATATCTACACTGAAAAGTTGTAATATAGAAAGACCCACATAGAAGAAGCCCAACATAAACAAGGTGGCCAGCACGGTGGCTTTCGTTGCATTTACCTTCAAGCCCTTGGCTTTCAGATCAAGGATAATGGGCAACGCGCCGATAATGTCAATCACAATCAGCAACGAGATAAAACATCTTACAACTTCCAGAATATCAAACTTTGATAACATTTCCAGCATAACAATATTCCTCCTATTTAATTCCCATTCTATTGTCGAAGGGTTCTTGCTTTTGTCCCCCGCAGCGCGGGGGGACAAAACCTCCTACTCCCATTCTATCGTCGAAGGTGGCTTCGACGATATATCATAACATACTCTATTTACTCCTTTCACCTTATTGATGATATCATTCGACACTTTCGCCAAGAAGTCGTATGGCAGATGCGCCCAATCAGCCGTCATGGCATCCATGCTCGTCACAGCACGCAACGCCACCGGGTTCTCATACGTACGTTCGTCACCCATCACGCCCACGCTCTTTACCGGACTCAGCAATACCGTGCCAGCTTGCCACACCTTATCATATAAGGTAACGCCATCCTCGCACACATAGTTGTGCAACGCCTCGATATAGATATCGTCAGCATCTTGCAACACCCTCACCTTCTCGGGAGTCACCTCACCCAATATCCTCACAGCCAAACCAGGTCCTGGGAAAGGATGACGCTTCACCAGTCGCTCGGGCATACCCAGTTGGCGACCTACCCTACGCACCTCGTCCTTGAACAGCCATTTCAATGGCTCGCACAGCTGAAGGTGCATCTCCTCTGGTAAACCACCCACATTGTGGTGACTCTTAATCACCTTGCCCGTGATGTTCAAACTCTCGATGCGATCGGGATAGATGGTACCCTGTGCCAACCACTTGGCATCTTTTATCTTACGTGCCTCGGCATCAAACACCTCAATAAAGTCACGACCTATGATCTTACGCTTAGCTTCAGGATCGGTAGCACCTTTCAGGTCGTTAAAGAACTTCTCGCTGGCATCCACACCAATCACGTTCAAGCCCAAACCCTTGTAGGCATCCATCACCTTCGCAAACTCATTCTTACGCAACATGCCATGATCCACAAAGATACAAGTCAGGTTCTTGCCTATAGCACGGTTCAGCAAGGTAGCACACACGCTCGAATCCACGCCACCACTCAGCCCCAGAATCACTCGGTCGTTACCCAACTGTTCCTTCAGTTCCTTCACGGTGGTCTCCACAAACGAAGCAGCACTCCACTCCTGCCTACTGCCACAGATATCCACCACAAAGTTCTTCAGCAACTGGAAACCCTGCAACGAATGGTGTACTTCTGGATGATACTGCACCGCCCATATCCTTTTGTCGGGGTTGGCGTATGCCGCATTTTGCACTTGCTCGGTCGATGCTATGGCATGAAACCCTTCGGGCAACTGGGTAATGGTATCACCATGACTCATCCACACCTGAGAATCCTTCTCGAAACCCTTGAACAGCGGGTTCGATGCCTCAAACTGCTTCAGATGGGCACGTCCGTACTCACGACTTCCAGCAGGTTCCACCTTACCCCCATAGCTATACGCCATCAGTTGGGCCCCGTAGCAAATGCCCAATACCGGATATTTGCCAACGAACTGCGATAAGTCCACCTTGAACGCATCCTTGTCATAAACGGAATAAGGTGACCCGCTCAAGATTACACCTATTATATTACTATCATCCTTCGGAAACTTGTTGTAGGGAAGAATCTCGCAAAACGTATCCATTTCACGTATTCTACGGCCTATCAACTGCGTTGTCTGCGAGCCAAAGTCAAGAATTATTATCTTCTGATGCATCACTTAGTGGTGTTTTGTTAATTTGGCCACAAAGGTAGTAATTTGCGTGGGCATTTCAAAAAAAGAAGCCCAATTTTTATCCGCTACCTACTATCAGGGAGTATATACCTTTATTATCGCTAGATATTAGTTAATTCGACGCAAGGCATTGCTTAACATCAATATAGCCTTATACAGAAACAATCCATTTGATTTTCTGCTAATTACGAATTATGACTCTAGTATCTCCTATCACTCGTCGGAGGCTTTTTTATCACACGACGCAGTATCTCCTACGAGGGAAAGGAGATATTGCCATGGGGGTGTAGCAGATACTGCGACAACCCATAGCAGACATTGCGTCTGCTGTTAGGAAACTCTCCCTTGCCTGATTGAAAGCTTTACTGACTCACGTAGTCAACTTTGGAATGACCCATAGAAGATACTGCAACGAAACTCATCCTATATTTATTGCAAAAAAGAAAGGGAACAACGTGTGTCCCCTTCTTGCTAGTCTTTTGTCAAAAGAACTTTGGTTACTTGTTCTTCAGCAAGTCACGAATCTCAGTCAGCAAAGTTTCTTCCTTGGTAGGTGCTGGAGGCTCTGGTGCAGGAGCAGGAGCTTCTTCCTTCTTCTTGGTGAGCTTGTTCATAGCCTTAATCATCAGGAAGATACAGAATGCTACGATGATGAAATCAACGACATTCTGAATGAACTGGCCATAAGCTAACACAGAAGCACCAGCCTCTTGAGCAGCTGCTATGGTGTCGTACTTCTCGCTACCGCTGAGGTTAACAAACAGGTTGGTAAAGTCAATACCACCGGTACACAGACTGATGACTGGCATCAGTACATCGTTTACCATAGAAGTGACAATCTTGCCAAAAGCACCGCCAATGATCACACCGACAGCCATGTCCATGACGTTGCCCTTCATGGCAAACTCCTTAAATTCTTTAACAAATCCCATAATTTAATGTTTTTTATTAATTAATAAACTTCTATGATGCAAATATATGAAAACATTTTTGTAATTTTGCACCGCAAAAGGGAAAAAATATGCCTTTTGTACGTAAAATTGTAAAACGTAATAATACAATAAACCTTTTAAATTATTTTTAAAATGACAAAAGTTGCAATTAACGGTTTTGGCCGTATCGGTCGCCTCGCTTTCCGTCAGATGTTCGAGGCTGAAGGTTATGAAGTAGTAGCTATCAACGACTTGACTAGTCCTAAGATGCTCGCTCACCTGTTGAAGTATGACACCGCTCAGGGTGGCTTCGCTGGCAAGTTCGGTGAGAACAAGCACACTGTAGAGGCTGGTGAAGACTACATCGTAGTTGATGGCAAGAAGATCACTATCTACGCTAAGCCTAACGCAGCTGAGCTGCCTTGGGGTGAGCTGGGTGTTGATGTTGTTCTGGAGTGCACTGGTTTCTATACTTCTAAGGAAAAGGCTTCTGCTCACTTGGTAGCTGGCGCTAAGAAGGTGGTTATCTCTGCTCCTGCTGGCAACGACCTGCCTACTATCGTTTACAATGTGAACCATAAGACGCTGACTCCTGCCGATACAGTTATCTCTGCTGCATCTTGCACCACTAACTGCTTGGCTCCTATGGCTGACGCTCTGAACAAGTATGCTCCTATCGTGAGCGGTATCATGTCAACCATCCACGCTTACACTGGCGACCAGATGATTCTGGATGGCCCACAGCGCAAGGGTGACCTGCGTCGTAGCCGTGCTGGTGCTCAGAACATCGTTCCTAACTCAACTGGTGCTGCTAAGGCTATCGGTTTGGTTATCCCTGAGCTGAATGGCAAGCTGATCGGTTCTGCACAGCGTGTTCCTACTCCTACTGGTTCAACTACTATCCTGGTAGCTGTTGTTAAGGGTAAGGACGTTACTAAGGAAGGTATCAACGCTGCTATGAAGGCTGCTGGTACTGAGAGCTTCGGTTACACTGAGGATCAGATCGTTTCTTCTGACGTTATCGGTATGAAGTTCGGTTCACTGTTCGATGCAACTCAGACTATGGTATCTAAGATCGACGACGATACCTATCAGGTACAAGTTGTTTCTTGGTACGACAATGAGAACTCTTATACTTCTCAGATGGTTCGTACTATCAAGTACTTGGCAGAACTGAAATAATAATATTTAGTTTTTGTCACTTTTCAAACCTTTATATACTAAAACAGCCCACTCGTGTGGGCTGTTTTTTTACCTCTATTATTATCATGAAATACAGATTTCTATTTTTTGCAAGTATCATGGCAATGGGCAGCATGACTGTCAATGCTCAGTGGCAACGCACCCCTACCCCTAATGACACATTACAATCAGTACGCCAACAAGCGGATGGCAGTGTGGTATTCAGCATCTATGCACCGAAGGCAAGAACGGTGGCAGTGGCTGGTGACATGATTTCCTGGGGCTCACAACCCGAGGTAAAGGAGAATGCCAATGGCGTGTGGAACATCACCGTAAAGGATGTGCAACCAGGCTCCTACCGCTATCATTTTGTGGTGGATGGTGTGAATGTGTATGACCCTAAGGGACCTTTGGCCAGCGAGACATCGGCCGTTGCTGAGATTGAAGATGGCAACGAGTTCTTCTCTATGAAGGAGGTACCTCACGGAGCGATGGCACAACGTTACTATTATAGCAAGGTGCTGAACACCACGCGCCGCATGCATGTGTGGACACCTGCGGGCTATGAGAACTCGAAGAAGAAGCTGCCAGTGCTGTACCTGATTCATGGCGGTGGCGATACCGACAACGGTTGGCCTACCGTAGGTCGTGCAGGATTCATCCTGGACAACCTGTTGGCAGAAGGAAAGATTAAACCTATGATTGTGGTGATGCCAAATGCCAACATCCCTGCACAGAAACGTGACATGAGCGACCTAATGGATAACTTCACCAACGACCTGATGGGTAGCATCATTCCGTTTATCGAGAGCAATTTTCGTTGCCTGACCGACAAGGATCATCGTGCTATCGGTGGTTTGTCGATGGGTGGCATACAGACATTGGAAATCTGTTTGCAGAACATCGACAAGTTCAGCTATGTGTTTGTGCTGAGCAGTGGCTTCAACCCTAACATCGATTACGAGCAGCAAGCAGAGCGCTTCCACCTCAAGGAGAATGCAGCCAAGATCAACAAGAGCTTCAAGTTGTTTGCCCACACCCAGGGTGGTCCTTCTGACATGACCTACCGCAGTGGTACGAACACCAACAAGATCTTTGACAAGTATGGCATCAAGTATGAGTATAGCGAGCCTTACCAAACGGGCCATAGCTGGAGTACCTGGCGCAATAACCTGAAGGATTTTGCTCCAAGACTGTTCAAGTAAAACAACAGAAGAGCAGGGATCCCTGCTCTTCTGACATAAACAAACTGCCTCCCTGTTTTAGGGAGGCAGTTTGTTTTACATCTTAGCCTTTTGTTCGGGGAACAATCCCCATCAAATATTATCTGTATTTAAGAGGTTGTCCGAAGGGCGGAAGGTTTTATATCATTTCCTGAAAGGCGGTTTCTGAACAACAGCCTTCAACTTGCGGCCTCGCATATCGATAAGGATATCGGTACCCGTCTTGCTGTATTCAGGCTTCACATAACCCAAGCCAATGCCAATCTTGCGGGTAGGCGACATGGTGCCGCTGGTTACCTCGCCAATCTCCTCACCATCGGTATTGAGCAACTTATAGTGCTCACGGGGAATGCCACGGTCGATCATCTCAAAGCCTACGAGCTTGCGACTAACGCCTTCCTTCTTCTGGCGTTCCAATTCAGCACGGTTGGTGAAGTTCTTGCCATCTACAAACTTGGTAATCCAACCCAAGCCTGCCTCGATAGGTGAAGTGGTGTCATTCAGGTCGTTGCCATATAGGCAGAAGCCCATCTCCAAGCGAAGGGTATCACGAGCACCCAAGCCAATGGGGGCAATGCCAAACTCAGCACCTGCCTCGAACACGGCATTCCAGATCTGCTCAGCATCCTGTGGATAGAAATAGATCTCGAAGCCACCGGCACCGGTATAGCCTGTGTTGGAGATAATCACATCTTTCACACCAGCAAACTCGCCGTGGGTGAAGTGATAATAAGGAATGGTACTAAGGTCGATGGGTGTGAGCTTCTGCAAGGTAGCCAATGCCTTAGGACCTTGTACGGCCAACTGTGCGGTATTGTCGGACGAATTCTGCAACTCGGCACCAATCTGGTTGTGCGACACGCACCAGTTCCAGTCCTTTTCGATATTGGCTGCATTCACCACCAACAGGTATTTCTCGGGTTCGTAATAATATACGATAAGGTCGTCAACAATACCACCCTGCTCATTAGGGAAGCAGCTATATTGTGCCTGACCGATGGTCAAAGCCTCAACATTATTAGAAGTAATCTGTTGCAGGAAAGGCAATGCCTTGGGACCTTTTACCCAGAACTCGCCCATGTGGGAAACATCGAACACGCCCACGCCATTGACTACCGTCATGTGTTCTTGTATAATGCCAGTAGGATATTCGATAGGCATGTTATAGCCTGCAAACTCATGCATCTTTGCACCTAGTGCTATATGCTTTTCGGTAAACGGAGTGTTTTTCATATCATTAGGTTAGTTAGTTATCTCTTAGCAGTTAGTTCAGCAATCTTCACCATTACCTTCATAGCCTTCTCCATGCTGGGGATGGGCACATACTCAAAACGACCATGCATGTTCATGCCACCTGCGAAGATATTCGGACAAGGCAAACCCTTGAACGAAAGCTGGGCGCCATCAGTACCGCCACGAATGGCCTTGACTACAGGCTCTACGTCAGATGCCAGCATAGCCTCCTTGGCAATGTCGATGACATACATCACCGGTTCTATCTTCTCACGCATGTTGTAATACTGATCGCGCAACTCCAACTTGAGCGTACCCTCGCCATATTCGGCATTGATCTTGTTGGTAAGGTGCTGGAACTCACGCTTGCGGCTCTCGAAGCGCTCACGACTATGGTCACGAATGATATAGTTGACTACTGTCTGCTCGACAGAGCCATTGAAACTAATAACATGGTAGAACCCTTCGTAACCCTCGGTATGCTCGGGTGTCTCATGGGAAGGCAACATAGAGATGAAGTGGTTGGCCACACGGATGGAGTTGATCATCTTGTTCTTGGCGGTACCTGGGTGCACGTTACGACCTGTAAAGGTGAGCTTGGCAGCTGCAGCGTTGAAGTTCTCGAATTCCAACTCTCCCACCTCACCGCCATCGAAGGTATAGGCAAAGTCACAACCGAAGCGTTCCACATCAAACTTGTGGGCACCCAGACCAATCTCTTCATCTGGATTGAAGGCAATGCGTATCTTACCATGTTTGATTTCAGGATGCTGCATCAGGTATTCCACGCCAGAGATGATTTCTGCAATACCGGCCTTGTCGTCTGCGCCCAACAGGGTGTTGCCATTGGTCACAATCAAGTCCTCACCTAAATGTTTAGTTAATTCAGGGAACTGCGTGGGACTCAATACAATATTATCAGCAGCATTAAGCACGATATCACCTCCGTCATAGTGCTGCACGATACGAGGTGTCACATTCTTTCCACTCATATCGGGAGCGGTATCCATGTGGGCAATGAAACCCACCACGGGCACTTGCTTGTCGATATTGGCAGGCAAGGTAGCATAGAGGTAACCGTTATCATCGAGAAAGACCTCTTGCAAACCGAGGCTCTCCAGCTCTTCTTTCAAGTACTTGGCCAGCACCATCTGTCCGGGGGTTGACGGGGTTACTCCCGCTTCCTCGTCAGAGGTTGTCTCGAAGCTGACATACTTCAAAAATCTTTCAATCAGTTTTTCCATGGTATTAATTTCTTATTTTTGATTATGATGAATAAAACTGTCTGAGTTTCTTCCACTAAAAATCGCTCACGTTTTTCTAAAACGCAAAAAAAACGTAGCGCTCTGCCCTGTTTGCGTTTTTATACGAAAAACTTTCCCGATTTTCTTAACGCTGCAGAAACGTATGTCAGTTTTATTTCATCATATTCGTCAATTGTCAATTTAAAAGTGGCTGCTTCCGTCGAAGCAATGGGTGCAAATCTTGCACTTCGGCAAGCCAATGGCCCTCACCACATTATCCACCGTATTAAACTTCAACGTATTCAAGCCAAACTTCTGTCGCATAATCTCCACCATCTTGTTGTACTCAGGCGTGTTGGCAGTAGCATACTTGTCGAGCTTGGCATTAGGATCGCCCTCCACATCTTTGATGATGCGACGTGTCAGCAACTCCAAGTCGCCTTTGGAAGCGGTGTAACCCACAAACGGACAAGAATAGATCAACGGCGGACAACTGATGCGGATATGTACCTCCTTGGCACCGTATTCATAGAATGTTCTTACGTTGTCGTGCAACTGGGTGCCACGAACAATAGAGTCGTCACAGAACACCACCTTGCGGCCTTCCAACATAGCACGGTTGGGGATAAGCTTCATCTTGGCCACCAAGTTACGCATCTCCTGGTTGGCAGGGGTAAAGCTACGAGGCCAGGTAGGTGTGTATTTCGAAATGGCACGATGGTAAGGCACATTTTTGCCCTCAGCATAGCCCATGGCCATACCTACACCAGATGATGGAATGCCGCAAACGCAATCTACATCGGCATCGTCATGCTGCCCCATCTGCATACCCAGACTGAAACGTACGGACTCAACATTGATATTCTCGTAAGAAGAAGTGGGGAAACCATAGTATATCCACAGGAACGAACAAATCTGCATAGGTTCGTCGGCCTTGCGCATCTGTTCTACCCCATCGGCACGTACGCGTACAATCTCGCCTGGCCCCAAGTATTTGTCAACGGCATAATCGAGGTTGGGGAAACTGCTCGTCTCGCTGGAGATGGCGTAGGCACCTTCCTTTTTGCCAATAATGATTGGGGTACGTCCCCACCTGTCACGAGCGGCAATGATGCCGTCTTCAGTAAGAATCAGCATAGAGCATGAGCCTTTGATCTTGCTGAACATATACTCAATGCCTTCCACCCAGGTCTTGCCCTGAATGATGAGTAAGGCTATCAACTCGGTCTGGTTGGTCTTACCAGAATTCAGTTCGGCAAAATGTAAATTCTTATCCAGCACTTCTTGCTCCAGCTCAGCCATATTGGTGACCTTAGCAACAGTGACAATGCCAAACCTGCCTAAGTGAGAATTGAATATGATGGGTTGCGGGTCGGTATCGCTGATGACGCCAATACCAGAGTTGCCCTTAAATTTGTCTAATTCGTCTTCAAATTTTGTTCTGAAATAAGAACTGTCCAGATTGTGGATGGATCGTGCGAAAGAGCCATCATCTTGATTGTAGGTTACTATACCTCCACTGCGGGTACCGAGATGGGAATTGTAGTCGGTTCCGTAAAACAAGTCGGCCGTGCAACGATGCTTAGCAATAGTGCCAAAAAAACCTCCCATAAATGTAGTATATTTATATTGTTTAGTCTCAATCTTCGATTGAGGGTGTAAAGATAGTCATTTTTTTTGGTAATTTCGTAATCCCGTCTGCAAGAATTCTACATATTTTTCAACATCCTCATCATAGGCATACGACTTATTCAGTGGTTTGCCCTCATTATCAATGAGTATGTAGAATGGTTGCGCATTGGCACCAAACTTCACCCTTTGCAGGTAGCTCCACTTGTCACCCAACGTACGCAACGTGCGTTCCTTGCCATTTTCCACCACCTTGATAGGTTCTGGCAGTTTGGTCTTGTTATCTACATACAGGGTAATCAGTACATAGTCGTCGTTCATCAAGTTGCCCACTGTTGGATCTGTCCATACGGCCAACTCCATCTTACGACAATTCACACATCCGTAACCGGTGAAGTCGAGCATCACGGGCTTCCCTAGCCGCTGGGCATATTCCATGCCCAAGTCGTAGTCGTCGAACTGTGCCCTTACCTCATTCTTATAAAGGTTGAAATCTTGCGTGTACATGGGTGGAGCAAAAGCACTTACAGCTTTCAGAGGAGCTCCCCACAAGCCAGGAACCATATAGACAGCAAAAGCCAAAGACGCCAAAGCTAGGAAGAAACGAGGCACGCTAACATGGGTATCATCGTCATCGTGTGGGAACTTGATCTTACCCAGCAGATATACACCCAGTAAGGCAAAGAGCACAATCCACAACGAGAGGAATGTTTCTCTGTCAAGGATATGCCACCCGTAGGCTAAGTCGGCTACCGACAAGAACTTCAAAGCAAAAGCCAGTTCGATAAAGCCTAGCGACACTTTGATGACATTCATCCATCCACCCGATTTAGGCATCTGCTTGAGCCACGATGGGAAGAGGGCAAAGAGGGTGAAAGGCAATGCCAAGGCAATGGCAAAGCCCAGCATACCGATGGCTGGGGCCACGATACTGCCTGAGGTAGAGACCTCTACCAACAGGAAGCCGATGATGGGACCTGTGCAGGAGAAGGATACCAACGCCAATGTGAATGCCATGAGGAAGATGCTTAGCAATCCAGTTGTGCGCTCGGCCTTGCTATCTACGGCATTGCTCCACGATGACGGAAGAGTAATCTCGAAAGCACCAAAGAAGGAAATGGCAAAGACTACCAACATCAGGAAGAAGAAGATGTTGAAGATGGCATTGGTAGAGAGGGCATTGAGCGCACTGGCTCCGAAGAGCAGTGTCACCAACAAGCCTAAAGCCACATAAATCACCACAATAGCCAAACCATAGGTCATCGCATCGGCTATGCCTTTCTTCTTGTCCTTACTACGTTTGAGGAAGAAGCTCACCGTCATAGGGATGATGGGCCATACACAAGGGGTGAACAATGCCAACAAACCGCCTAAGAAACCGGTAAGGAAAATATATAGCCAAGAACGATCGGTGGTGCCTGTCGACTCGCCAAAGGAACGGAGTTCGCTGATAACGGGAGACCACCAGGGGGCGTTGACCGTTGACCGTTGACCGTTACCCAGATCCTGTTGAGAGTCGGTGCCAGTATCTTCGGTGCTCGCTGCTCCAGAAAGTGACGATTGTCCGTTGTCCAGGTTCTGTTGAGTGTCAGGAGAGTTGTAATCTGTGGCATTTTCTTGCGATGCAGCAATGTCGGCAGTGCCAGTAAACATGAAGGGAACTTCGCTGGGAGGCAGACAATTCTGGTCATTGCAAGCAGCATATTCAAGATAACCTTCCAGTCGGTAGGCACCTCCTTCCAGTCGGACGCGTTGTACAAACTTGGCTGTCTTCTCAAAGTAGCGCACCTCCATATCGAACAGCTTGTCGAATACAGCTTGTTCATTACCCACTGGAAGCAGTTTGCCATCAACATGGGCTCCCGTCATTCTATCCACATTGAATGAGGCAGATATGGGTCCGCCGTCACCCAATTCGGTTGAATAAATATGCCATCCAGGGTCAATTTGGGCAGTAAAGACTATCTCTGCCACATCATCGGACACTTTATTAAATTCGGTGCTAAACGATACAGGGTCCAGTATCTGGGCCTGTACAAACAGACTTGCTAAGAGCAACCCAAAAGCTAACAGCAGTTTCTTCATATTAAATTTTCAACTTTCGTAGTCCACACATGAGCGACTTTCTTTCACCTCTGCCAGCAACTTGGCAGCTGCCACATGGGCTGGATGAGCAGAATAAGCCTTTACTTCCTCCAGTGTATTAAACTCGCTATAAAGAGCAATATTCCACTGTTCATTGGGGTTTATATTGATACCCACTTCCACATGCTTGATAAAGGAAATGACCTGTGGCAATGCTTCTATAGCAGCTTTAAATTTCTGTGTTACAGCCAGCTTTTCTGCCTCAGAAACATCATTTTTCAACTTAAAAAGTACAATGTGCTTAACCATAATGTTTTTTGTAAATATTTTTATTTATATTTGTGGCAAAGATAACTATTTTCAGCCATAAACAGTATTAAGAAAATGTTAATTATTGGTATCGCTGGCGGAACAGGTTCGGGAAAGACCACCGTCGTAAAAAAGATTATGGAGAAGTTAAGCAAGGACGAGGTAGTGCTGCTGCCCTTGGACTCTTATTACAAGGACAGTAGTCATGTACCACCCGAGAAAAGACAGCAAATCAACTTCGACCATCCCAATGCTTTTGACTGGGATTTGCTTCGTTCGCACATCGCCCTGCTTAGAGAAGGGAAGTGCATAGAACAGCCCATTTACGATTACCTGACTTGCACTCGTCAGCCTGAAACAATACATATAGAGCCCAAGAACGTAATCATCTTCGAGGGTATCATGTCGCTATACGACAAGGAGATACGCGATATGATGGACCTTAAAGTGTTTGTGGATGCCGATCCTGACGAGCGACTGATTCGTAACATTGAACGGGATGTGGTGTCACGCGGCAGGACCTATCAAGCGGTGATGGAGCGCTATACAAGGGTACTCAAGCCTATGCATGAGCAGTTTATCGAACCTACCAAGCGCTATGCCGACTTGATAGTGCCACAGGGTGGACAAAACAAAGTGGCGATTAAGATTCTGACGATGTATATTAAGAAGCATGTGAACGACTAATATGGTCAACGGTAAACGGTCAAAGGTCAAAGGCAGAGGTCTGCTTGCAGCATTGCTTATTCTAGTAATGTTGTCTGTCGCTGTGGGCTGCAACTTCCTGCACAAGAAAACTACTGCCAAGTACGATTTGGAACAGATAATGGACAGTGGGGTGCTGAGAGTGATTACACTTTACGGCTCAACCAGTTACTTCCAGTATCGCGGACAGGAAATGGGGTTCCATTATGAGTTGGCCAGTCAGTTTGCCGAGTACCTGGGTGTGAAGCTTGAGTTAGTAGTTGCTTATAATATAGCTGATCTGACAAAAATGCTTCTGCAAGGAGAAGGCGACCTGATTGCGTTCCCCCTGCCCTATACCAATGAGTGGAAAAACAGCGTGGAGTATTGTGGCGAAGAGGCCATTACTCACCAGGTATTAGTGCAACGCAACAGATGGCGCCCCAGACCGCTGAAAGATGTAACCGAACTGATTGGCAAGGAGGTGTATGTGAAACCTGGCAGGTTCCTGCAACGCATGAACAACCTGAACCAGGAGGTGGGAGGAGGCATTATCATTCACTGTGTTGAAAGCGACAGTCTTTCGTTGGAAGACCTTATTACCCAAGTGGCACAAGGAAAGATTGACTATACGGTGGCTAACAACGACTTAGCCAAACTGAACCAGACCTACTACCCCAACCTGGAAGTGAGTATGGCGGTGAGTCATGACCAACGGGCTTCTTGGGCAGTGAGGAAGGAATGTACCCAACTGGCGGAGGCTGTGAACAAATGGCATGATGAAAACATGACATCACCCAGATATACAGCCAGTATGAAACGCTATTACGAACTGAGCAAGAGCAAGATATTCTTCCCTATCATGTCGGTAAAGGAAGGAAAGATATCTCCTTACGACAACCTGTTTCGCCAGTATGCCAAGGAGATTGGTTGGGATTGGCGTTTGTTGGCTTCATTGGCCTACAACGAATCAAATTTCGACACAACTGCTGTATCATGGGCTGGCGCTAAAGGACTAATGCAACTAATGCCTCGCACGGCCAAGGCGATGGGTGTTCCAGAGGGTAAGGAGCAGAATCCGGAGGAGAGTATAAAAGGTGCTGTGAAATATATTGACCTCACATCAGGTGCATTCAGATCTATCCCTGAACAAGAACGTATTAAGTTCGTTTTAGCGGCCTACAACTCGGGTACAGGTCATATTACCGATGCAATGGCATTGGCTGAGAAATATGGTGCCAACAAGTATGTGTGGGACGATAATGTGGAGAAGTACCTCCTACTAAAGAGCAATGAAGAATACTTCACCGATACTGTTTGTAAGTACGGTTACTTCCGAGGCATCGAGACCTACAACTTCGTGCGTGACATCATTCAACGATTCAATCGCTACAAAGAAGTTATCAAGGAGTAAATCCCCATTTCACACAATAGGTTTTAAAAAAAAGAGGTTGCGTTTCCGCAACCTCCTCTATTTCTAATTTGGTATTTGATTAGAATGTGAAAGCGATACCAGCATTAGCGCCGAAGCGGCTCCAGCCATTGTCAGAAATGATATACTTAGCTTCCAAAATCAGTTTTACAGCGTCGCTTAACTTAATGTCAAAGCCACCACCCAAGTTTACGCCAAGTCTAGACGCATTATCAACGCCTGCTATATCAATACTTGCGATTGCGAAGTTTATACCAGCCATTGGATATACGTTGATTGCATCTGCCAATGGGAACACATAGTGAACGTTGGCATTAAAATCAATTAAAGTCTGTAAATCCTTCTTGAAGAAGAAATCACCGCCAAAGTCACCACGCAACTGATCGATGAAGAAATACTGGTACTTAACACCAATACCAAACTGTGAGTTACCATCATCATATGCACCTACGATACCTACAGCGCTTGTGCCCTTCTGAGCAAATGCAGCAGTGCTCATTGCGAACATAGCTACCAAAATAAATAAATACTTTTTCATAACCAATAAAAATTATTTTAGTTAATAAAAATTGTTATCACAGTGCAAAAATAACAAATATTTATATAATCAACAACTTTCTTTAAAAAAGTTTTAATTTTTTTACTCGTGCTTCCTCTAAAGGCAAGATTTTTTTATGACTATCGGTTGCTTCCTCACGAAGATGCGCATATTCCTTTTTCAGATCATCTTCCAACTCATGCTTGAGCTGGGGGTTCATCAAACGGGCAGCTACTGCAGGATTCTGGGAAGCATCTTTGAGGTGTACCACAGGGGCATGATAAACAGGTGCAATTTTCAAAGCAGTATGCAACTGGGAAGTTGTTGCTCCACCAATGAGCAACGGGATATCAAGTCCTGCCCGCTCCAACGCAATCGCCACTTGCACCATCTCATCGAGCGAAGGGGTAATCAGTCCGCTCAAGCCTATCATATCTACTTTCTCACGAACGGCAGTACGTACAATCTCTTCTGCTGGCACCATCGTTCCCAGGTCAATGATTTCATAGCCGTTACAAGCCATCACAACTGATACGATGTTCTTACCTATATCATGAACATCACCCTTCACAGTAGCCAATAGTACCTTGCCCACTGACTTTGTCCCTGCTTGCTTCTCAGCCTCGATGGCAGGTTGTAAGATGCCAACAGCTTTCTTCATCGTACGGGCCGTTTTCACTACCTGTGGCAAGAACATCTTACCCGTACCAAACAGTTCACCCACATGATTCATACCATCCATCAGCGGACCTTCAATAATGTTCACTGCCTTGGGGTATTGTTGCAGGGCTTCCTGTAAATCGGTTTCCAAATAGGTATCCACGCCTTTGGTCAGAGCATATTTCAAGCGTTCTTCGACAGAAGTGTCTCGCCAAGAATGATGTTCATGAGATGGTACATCGAGTTTCGCTCCTATTGCCTCTTCTTCTGTTTTCTTCAGTTCTTCGGCCAATGCAATAAGTCGGTCGGCAGCATCTTTGCGACGATTCAACACCACATCTTCCATGCATTCCAGTACATCGGCAGGAATCTCGGAAAACAAAACAGAGGTGGATGGATTCACAATGCCCATATCCATACCTGCATTGATGGCATGATAGAGGAAGACAGCATGCATAGCCTCACGAATATAATTGTTCCCTCTGAATGAGAACGACAGGTTGCTCACACCACCACTGACATGACTGCCTTTGAGATGTTCACGAATCCAACCCGCTGCTTTTATATAGTCCAAAGCATAGTTGTCGTGCTCAGGCATACCTGTAGCAACTGCCAATATATTGGGGTCGAAAATAATATCTTGTGGAGGGAAGCCCACCTTTTCGGTAAGCAAGCGGAAAGCCTTTTCACAAACAGCTATCTTGCGCTCAAAAGTGTCAGCTTGACCTTGTTCATCAAACGCCATCACCACAACAGCGGCTCCATATTCTCTTAGTTTGCGGGCCAAGTCAAGGAACTTCTCCTCGCCCTCTTTCAAAGAGATAGAATTCACTACACATTTGCCTTGCATACACTGCAGACCGGCTTCAATCACTTCCCATTTCGACGAATCAATCATCACAGGCACTCGTGCTATCTCTGGTTCAGAAGCCAACAGGTTCAGGAAATGCTTCATCTCTTCACGGGCATCCAACAATCCATCATCCATATTGATGTCCAACATCTGGGCACCGTCCTCGACCTGTTTACGGGCAATGTCCAATGCCTCATCATAGTTTTTCTCTTTAATCAATCTAAGAAACTTGCGGGATCCTGCCACGTTGCATCGTTCACCAATATTGACAAAATTGATTTCTGGCTTCACCTCTAACAACTCCAAACCAGACAACTGAAGATAAGGCGAATGAGTCACAGGTTTATGGGGCTTGGCTTCTTTCACCAACGGCTGATAAGCAGCAATATATTCATCGGTAGTACCACAACAACCACCTACGATATTCACCAATTGATCATCAAGATATGTTTTGATAACTGATGCCATGTGTGCAGGCGTCTCGTCGTATTGTCCTAAACTGTTGGGCAATCCTGCATTAGGATACACACTGATATAATAAGGTGCACGGGCGGCCAACTGGCGAAGGAAAGGTTTCATCTGCTCGGCTCCAAACGAGCAGTTTAACCCTACTGAGAAAATGTCTGCATGTGATACGGATGCCAAAAAAGCATCGAGCGTCTGACCTGAAAGAGTGCGACCAGCTACATCGGACACAGTGACAGAAAGCATCAATGGAACTTTCTTATCCATGAGCCCCATCGCCTTTTCTGCTGCATAGATGGCGGCTTTGGCATTAAGGGTATCGAAGATGGTTTCAATTAGCAAAGCATCTACTCCACCTTCCAGCAAAGCCGTCATCTGTTCTTGGTAGGCCAGTACCAGTTCGTTGAAAGTAAGCGAACGGAAAGCAGGGTCATTCACATCGGGACTCATCGAGCAGGTCTTGTTGGTAGGTCCTACTGATCCTGCTACGAATCGAGGTTTTTCGGGAGAGGTGTAACAATCTGCCAACTGACGAGCCAAACGAGCCCCTGCCAAGTTCATCTCACGCACATGAGTTTGCATGCCGTAGTCGGCCTGACTTACAGCAGTAGCATTAAATGTGTTGGTTTCTATGATATCGGCTCCCGCCTGGAGGTATTTCTCGTGAATCTCAGCAATAATATCAGGACGAGTGAGGTTCAGCACATCATTGTCGCCCTTGAGCTGTTGCGAGACATCGGCATACAAATTCCCCCTGAAATCGTTTTCAGTCAGGTTATATTGTTGTATCATAGTACCCAATGCACCATCGAGTACTAAAACACGTTGTTTGATTTGCGTTTCGAGCATCGTGAATGTTGAATTTTCGGTCATAGCTTATTGTTTAAACATTCTCGCCATTTCACGTTTGTCGTCGTTTTCCTTTAGCGTCTGTCGTTTGTCATATTCCTTCTTACCTTTCGCCAAAGCAATGACCAATTTGGCTAATCCTTTCTCGTTGAGAAATAATCTTACTGGCACTATGGTGTAGCCAGGATTCAAGGCATCACGCTGTAGTTTGTTCAGCTCCTTGCGGTTCAGCAGCAACTTTCGGTCGCGTGTTGCTGCATGGTTGTTGTAAGTACCATACATATATTGGGCTATATGCATGTTCTTCACCCACAGTTCACGCTTGTCAAAAAAACAATAAGTATCTACCAGGCTCGCCTTTCCTTGTCGGATGGACTTTATCTCCGTACCCGTAAGTACCATACCCGCCGTATAGGTATCGATAAACTCATAGTCGTGGCTGGCACGTTTGTTTTTTATATTGATGGGAGCCTGTTTCATGAATTCAGTTCAAGAAAATATTGAGCTTGTCGAACACGAGATGTATCAGCGACGGACAAACCAGCAAAATCAAGGATGCCAATATTGTCAACGCTGTACGTTTATCTTCCCTCACATCCAGCAACTTCTCGCTGCCTTCCCACACCAAATAGATAACATAGAACTGTAACATCATTGAGATGATACCCAGATCGGGCAAGATACCTGTCAGAATCTGCAACAGGAAAGTCACCGTCATGCTATAGCCAGTGAATTGCTGAGAAAGCAGGATGTCGTCACGCTGTTCCAGTACACGAATTCTTACCAGATTAATAAGGTATGACGATAGGAAATAAGCGCCAAACAACGACACCACCACAGCTGCACACTGCATCATAGCATATTGGTAGTCTTCTGCATTGCCCCACCCACGCTCAAAAATAGAACCAATGAAAACCGCAAGGGCCGAGAAGCCTATCATAGGATAGACATACTCGAACGACACCTCACGAATATTGGGGCGCATACGAACTTCCTCCCACGCTTTGGCGGGATTGGATATCATCAAGAAAGCAATATGTATTAGAAATTTATAACTCAACGCGATTATTTAAATACAGTCAGATCAACTTCTGCATATTCCTTAGTGGTCGTAGCCTCTGTAGGATCGTAAGAATTTCTGTTGACGGAGGCCCAAACGCGAATTTTGTTAATATCTCCATTCTTTGCCTTGAAGTCAGCAATTATATTCTTAATATTGAAAGCCTGATAAACATAATTATATTTGTAACGATTTAGTGTTGGGTCATCCACCATATCAATCAAGGTCAGGTTCAAAATACCATCAGCACTTGTCAGGTCAGCAGGATAAAACAAGCCAAAATGATGCTTTGCCACTTCAGATGAATACTCTTCCAAACTTACATCATCCATCCAGAAAATACAAGGAATCAAAATATAGTCCTGATTGCACATCTCAGGTCTCAAATTGGTATAGCCACTTGTATACTCTACAGCATAAAGATTGATATTACCAACACCTTCACCCTTTATGACATTATTATTGGTCAGGTTAATAGGCTTTTCGAGAATCGTCACACTCAACTTATTGCCGCTTATGGTAGTTGGATCATATTCAATGGAAATATTATATACACCATTAGTAGCTGGCAGATAACTGGGATTAGTAGGTTCCAAAACTACACCAGAAAGGTCCTGAAGTACACTATTCTCATACACTGCCACCACATCTTGCGTTGTTTTGTTGTCGTCGTCGTTGCTGCCCAAGCAAGAAGTCATTAATACACCCATCATCAGGGTTAAGCCCATCAAGGCAATCATTCTAATCTGTTTCATGTCGTCTTTTTTTTATAAAATTCTGGGCAAATTTAGATAAAAGATTTCAGTTATCGTTCATCTGTCCGTTAATAATTGCAAATCTCACCACTGCCAATCACCAAGCGATGGTTTTTGTCATAAATCACGCCAAACTGACCTGGGGCTATACCTTGTAGCATCTCACTGGATTTCACCAAGTATCCATCGCCATCTGGTACGATAATACCTCTAGTGAAGTCTGGTGTATGGCGGATTTTGAAAGAAATCTCGTGTTCGCCTTCCTGCCAAGGGTTTTCTGTGATGAAATGAAAATCCTTCAGGCGGAACGTATCGCCATACTGCTTCGTACAGTCGTAGCCATTGGACACATACACAATGTTTTGCTGCACATCTTTCTGAATAACGAACCAAGGTCCCCCACTCAGGCCCAAACCCTTGCGTTGTCCAATGGTATGAAACCAGAAACCTTTGTGTTTACCCAAAATCTTTCCTGTTTCCAGCTCCACGATAGGACCTTCCTGCTCACCTAAGAAACGACGTACAAAGTCGTTGTAATTAATATTGTTCAGGAAGCAAATACCCTGACTGTCTTTTCTTTTCGCACTTGGTAAACCAGCCTTGGCAGCTATCTGTCGCACCTCTTTCTTCATCAGGTTACCTAAAGGAAACATCAGTTTCTTTACCTGCATATAGGTAATCTGTGCCAGAAAGTCGGTCTGGTCTTTCACGGGGTCAACGGCCGTACCCAGCCATGTCTTGCCATCAATCACATGGGTGGTAGCATAATGCCCCGTAGCGGTTATATCAAAATCCTTGCCCACCTTCTCCTCAAAGCAACCAAACTTAATCAAGCGATTGCACATCACATCAGGGTTGGGTGTAAAGCCGTTACGAATCTTGTCGATGGCATACACTGCTACCTTATCCCAATATTCACGATGCAGGTCAATGAGCTCGAGTTTCAAGCCATATTTATGTGCCACAGCTGTACAAATCTCCATATCTTCTTCGGCAGTACAGTCCATATAATCCACATCATCGCGTCCTATACGTATATAGAACAACGACGGCTTATGGCCCTGCTCGCACAGCTGATGTACCACCACCGAGCTATCCACACCCCCTGATATCAAAACGGCTATATCCATGTCAAGATTGTAATACTTGCAAGATTTGTTTTGCAAATTTACGTTTTTTTTCCTTACCTTTGCATCAATAATTAAAGAATTAAGCATGAAAAGCAAATATTGCCTCATCATATTATTACTCATCATAGCTATTTCCAGCTTCTTTACCTCTTGTGGTAAAGATCGTTGGGAGGCATATTATCCTGTTACGCGTCACAGTCTCTGGATTGATAGTGTGATGCGTGTCAACTACTTATGGAACGACGAACTGGAAGATGAAGACGACATCACTTCTGCCTATTTCTTGAACTCGGTCGCTTTCTTGGCAAAGATGAAATACACCGACGACAAGGTGAGTTATGTAGATACTGCTTGTTCAGTGCCTATTACCGACTATGGTTACGAACTGGCTACCAGTCAGGTGAACGACACAGCTTATATGGCATTGATTACTTATATCGAGCCTACGACTGTGTCAGCTACTGCTGGTTTAGAACGTGGGGAATGGATTATGATGGTAGATGGTAAGTATATCACTTCTGCAAGACTGAGTTTGCTGAGCGATGGCGATGCCCACGAATTGATGATTGGGCATTATACCACTATCAACATCAACGAAGGGGATGCTGATGAAGAGGAGGAGCAAGGTGTTGTCATTTACGACCGAATGGTAAACCTACCAGCTGCATCGGGCTATTTCCCCAATGACCTGCCCGTGATTACTATCGTCAATAATCATGTGGGTTATATGCTGTACAATGATATTGCCGAAGATAACCAGCATCTGGTAGCCACTGCTTCGCAAACGTTGTCGGCTGGTGGCATCACTGATATGGTGCTCGACTTGCGTTATGCTGCTACTGGCGATGTGAGTGGTTTCCAGTATCTGGCCTCTGTGCTGGCTCCTTCCAGTGCTTTAGGCAATCAGTTGGCAACCGTACAGTATGCAGAATCACGTCATCACGACTCTACCCTGCCCTTCCTTACGGCCAGCGAGTTGGGAAATGGCGTTAACCTCAACCTGAGCACGCTTTATGTACTCACCTCTTCTGCAACCAGTGGTCCTGCTGAGATGCTCATCAATTGTCTCCAGACGGTAATGAAGGTAGTGGTAATAGGTCAAAAAACCAAGGGTATCGGTGTTGCCTGCGAGACCTTCCGTGACCCCATCAGCGACCAGCAATTGCGCTTGGCAGCTTGCCACATTACTGATGCCAACGGCAATGCCGACTATGTGGATACAGGCATCACTCCTGATTACGTTGTCAATCCGCTCTCTCCCATTGAAGGTATCCTTCCCTTTGGTAATCCGCAAGAAAACCTGCTCGCTAAAGCACTGGAGTTTATAAAATAATCTATGATGGTAGAGTTGGCATTCTTCTCTGCAGCGTTAAGAAAACGTGAGCGATTATTAATGGAAGAGATGCAGACGGCGAAGCCATCATGAGTTTTTTTATATTTAGACAAAGAAAAAGGCTGCTCGATTGAGCAGCCTTAATTATCATTTATTCTATGTTTCAATTAATAGGCTTTGAGTAGCGAGCGTTCAAACCATCCAGCACCTCTTGGGTGATGTTCAGTGCCTCATCAGCATACAGCAAATTATCCATGCCGGTGTTGCTGATAATCAGCGTAAAGCCCTTGGTCTTGTTATACTCCTTCAGGAAGTTCCTGATAGAGTCAGACAACTGCATGTTGTTCTTGTCACTTTCAGCTTGCAGTTCACTCTGCAGTTTGTCGCTCAGTGTCTGCAGATCCTCGCTCAACTTGTTAATACGGTTGTACTCCTGCTGTGCGCGTTCTGCAGAAAGGAATGCGTTGTTCTGGTACTTTGTCTGAAACTCCTGCTGCTGCTTCTGCAGATCCTGAGCCTTCTGGTTAAGCTGAAGACGAACGTTCTCGCTCTTCTTAACCAAAGCCTCGTTAAGGTCGATGCAGAAATTATACTTTGACAACAAGGTATCAATCTCCACAAAAGCCACCTTCATTTCAGACAATCCACCCTGTCCTTCAGTAGTTGCTGTGTCCTGACCACCTTTATTAGCAGTACATTGTGCAAACATCATGATGCAGCTCAAAGCTGCCAAACCCATGAATAAATTCTTCATTTTCTTCATAATCACTTTTTATTATTTCTTTATATTTTCATTCTTTTACACCTAATCTCGACGGCTTACGTGCATTCCTGTCTTGCGACTCCACGCAGTCGATACCCCGTTTCATCATCTCTTTGTTGCCACTTACATGGAAGTGCGGAAATATACCTGCTTTGGTGAAAAATATCTTAACGCCCAACAACAGCACACAAACACCCACCAAGGCCAAAGTTATGAGCAACGTATATAGCATATCTCAAAAAAACTTCCTATATTTGCAAAAATTGCGCGGCAAAGATAGTGCAAATCGAAGACAAAGCCAAATTTTATTCGGACTTTGTTGAGTTGCAGTCTATTTTAGCGGCCTCAAAGTTACAATATTAATTTGAATATGGAAAAAAATGAGCTAAAACCTACTGGAGTTTTCAGATTTTTTGAGGAAATTTGTCAGATTCCAAGACCCTCGAAGCACGAGGAGAAGATTATTGCATACCTGCAGGAGTTTGGAAAGAAATACAATTTGAAGACCACCACAGATGCCTGCGGTAATGTGTTGCTGGAGAAACCTGCTACCCCAGGCATGGAAGATCGCAAGAAAGTGGTACTGCAGGCCCACATGGACATGGTACCCGACAAGCGCAAGGATGTGGAGCATGATTTCTTGAAAGACCCCATTGAGACATGGATTGATGGAGAATGGCTGAAAGCCAAAGGCACTACTCTAGGTGCCGACAACGGCATTGGTGTAGCAACAGGTTTGGCCGTTTTAGCCGACGACAGCATAGAGCACGGCCCCATCGAGTGCCTCTTTACCCGTGATGAGGAAACAGGATTGACGGGAGCTTTCGAGATTCAAGAAGGTTTCATGCATGGTGATATCCTGCTGAACCTTGATTCAGAAGATGAGGGCGAGATCTTTATCGGTTGCGCAGGAGGTGTTGACTCAGTCGGTACATTCACCTACCAAGAGGTAGAAATGCCAGCCGACTATTATGCATGTCGTATCGAGGTAAAGGGCTTGCTAGGTGGTCATTCGGGCGACGACATCATCCGTGGTCGTGCCAATGCCAACAAGGTACTCAACCGCTTCCTTATGCAAGCAGCTCAGCAATATCACCTCTATCTGTGCGAGATAGAAGGAGGAAGTCTGCATAACGCCATCCCAGCTATAGCCCATGCCGTTGTGGCTTTGCCTGAGTCCGACAAGCACAATCTGCGTGCCTTGCTCAATGTGTTTACAGCTGCTGTGCAGGCCGAGTACTACGTTACCGATCCAGGATTGCAGATACTTATGGAAAGCGTTGCAACGCCTAAGACCGCCATCGACTGCGACACAGCAAAGCGTCTGTGTCAAACACTTTATGCCCTGCCTCACGGCGTTTATTGCATGAGTCAGGATGTACCCGGATTAGTAGAGACCAGTACCAATCTGGCCACCATCAAGATGCACCCCGCCGAACACCATATTATTATAGGTACCAGTCAGCGAAGCTCTACAGAGTCTTCTAAAGAAGACATCGCCACGATGGTACGCACCGTCTTGGAGATGGGTGGTGCCGAAGTGACCCACGGCGATGGCTACCCTGGTTGGAAGCCTAACCCACATTCCGAGATTCTGCAAGTAGCCGTTGAGAGCTACAAGCGTCTCTTCAACAAGGAGCCAAAGGTAAAAGCCATCCATGCTGGTCTCGAGTGCGGTTTGTTCTTGGAGAAATATCCAAAACTCGACATGATTTCGTTTGGTCCCACCCTACGTGGTGTCCATACCCCCGATGAGCGAATGCTTATCCCTACCGTCGATCTGTTCTGGCAACATTTGCTGGATATTCTCAAAAACGTTCCGAAAAATGTTGACCGTTGAACATTGACCGTTGAACATCTAGATGTAAAAGGGACATATTTGGAGAGGCGTTAATAAATTTCGAGTTTTTGCGTAAAAAGAAAAAATCAAATAAGAGTCGCGAAGCGCTCGTCTATTTTTTACATAAACTTGGCTGCACCTCAGCAAAGCTCAAACAAGCTTGGCTCTGCATTCGGTTTGCACAAGTTTTCTTAGCAAAAAGGAAGAATATCGCGATTTAGTGAGTGGTGAACCATGCTTGCATAGGTTAACCCGAACGTGAGCGATTTATGTAAATTTTAGCCTTGGAGAATCAGGCCTTTTTACATCGGATGTTAGAGTTTTTATGAAAAAAGTTAACATTATAATAATTCTGCTTCTAATAGCGTGTAGCTGCCTTGCCCAAGACAGCTACCGCTTCAGAATTGTCAGCTATAACGTCGAGAACCTATTCGACTACCAACACGACTCACTGAAGAACGACTATGAGTTCCTCCCAGAGGCCCAACGCCACTGGGACTACCAAAAGTACCAGAAGAAGCTCGACGACCTCGGACGCGTCATCATCGCTACAGGCGAGTGGACACCTCCAGCTTTGGTAGGCCTCTGTGAAGTAGAGAACGAACATTGCCTCACCGACCTTACCCAGCACTCAGTGCTAAAAGAAGCTGGCTACCGCTACGCCATGACCAACTCGCCCGACCAGCGAGGCATCGACGTAGCCATACTCTACCAGCGAGAAGTATTCAAGCCCGTCAGCATCAACACCTACCGAGTGCCACCACTCACCAAGCAGAAGAATGCCACCCGCGACATCCTGCATGTTACGGGCGAGTTGCCCGACCGCTCATTGCTCGACGTATTCGTGTGCCATCTCCCCTCGCGTTCTGGTGGCGAGAAAGAGACCGAGCCCTATCGCTTATTGGCAGCAAACACGTTGAAACAAGCTGTAGATAGCTTAATGCAAGCACGCAAGAAAGCACAGATAGTCATTATGGGCGACTTCAATGATTACTACAACAACCGCTCTGTGACAGAAGTAGTTGGTGCCCAACCTGTCAACACCCTCAAAGCCAACCAACAAGCGTTCTATCACCTGTTGGCTGCTAAGGAAAAGGCGTTGAAGGACTATGGCAGTTACCGCTATCGAGGTGAGTGGAACTCGCTCGACCACCTCATCGTCAATGGCCGATTGTTGCGACAGAAAGGCTCTTTCCACATTATGCCCTCCGATGATGTATTCCTGGTCAAGGCCGATGTGTTCCGTGCCGACTTCCTGTTGGAGGAAGACACCCGTTATGGAGGCAAATTGCCTTTCCGCACCTATAGTGGTTTGAAGTACCACGGAGGCTATTCCGACCATCTGCCCATCTATGCCGATTTCCTCTTAAAATACTGAATAAGTACACAACAACGCAACTTTTTGCTTTAAAAGCACAAAATGTCATTTTTTTTTGCTTACTTCGCAGAATGTATTCACTTAAATGCGACATCTTATGAAGAAGATAACACGATTATTTGGATTATTCATCATATTGCTGGTGGTGGCAGCTGCTTGTAGCAAAGAAAGTTACGAACCGTCGACACCGACAACACCGACAACAACACCTACAACCACTACTACTCCTACCATCAGCTCAGAGATACAGTATGCTACACAATTCGCCAAAGATGTATTGGAAAATTATTATCTTTGGAATAAAGAAATTGCCAGTTCCATCAGCAGCTCCCTTGACCCTGAAACTTGCACCGACCCAGTAGCTACTGTGGAAAAGATACGCTACAAGCAAGGGGGTGGATATGATTCCAAGCAAGACGAAGACCGCTGGACACAGCTTTTTGAGGATGTTACCCCTTTCCAAGAATCAGTACAAGGCGTAGAAACCACCAATGGCATGAGCTTAAGTCTTGGCACTTTTAACAACACAACTCCACAGGCATATTTCTTTATCGTCAATTTTGTTTATGCTGACAGTCCTGCAGCTAAAGCCGGACTTAAGCGTGGCGATATCATAACCACTTACAATGGAAATGACATTACTGAAGCCAACATTAATGCAGCCTATTTTGGTGAGACCACTGCTACCTACGGGTTGGCCGTAAAAACAGCTGAGGGTTATATCCAAGACACAGGCGAAGAAGTTACACTAGAAGCAGTCAAGATGTATCTCGACCCCATCGTATGCAGCAAGGTATTCGATGTGGCAGGTAAAAAGGTGGGCTATCTGATGTACGACAGTTTCGACCTCGACTCGGCCGAGAAACTCATCAACGTCTGCAAGGATTTCAAGAACCAAGGTGTAACCGAACTTATCCTCGACCTGCGTTATAATGGTGGTGGCTATGTGATGACCGAAAACCTGCTGGCTTCTATGCTGGCTCCTGCCGACAAAGTGGAGCAAAAAGCCCTTTATCAACAGGAAATCTATAACAGCATACTTACCCAGGCATGGAGCAAAGATGACAAGGACTTTAATAAGACCTTCTTCACTTTCGACCACGAAATCAATAAAAAGAAATTATCTACCAAGGACGCCAATATCGGACTCAATAAGATCTACGCCATTGTAACTAACAACACTGCCTCTGCATCAGAGGCAATCCTGGTGGGTCTGAATCCTTATATAGATCTCGTCACCATTGGCCAGCGATCCTATGGGAAATATTGCACGGGCTATATCCTGGGTCCTGACGATGTTTACGAGAAAGCTCCTACAGTTATCTCTAAATGGGGTATCTATGTCATGATAACCACTTATGCCGATTGTGATAATAAAAATCTGGCTCGTCCTGTTGGTATAGATCCAGATGTAGAAGCTAAAGACAGTCCTATGGATGGTTATCCCCTTGGCGATGAAAACGAGACCATGCTGAAAGCAGCTCTTAAGAAGGCCGGTAAGAACACAGTTGTTGCCACCACCCGTGCGTTGGACAGTACTCCTCAAATGGAACTCAAAATGCTGCGCAACAAATATAAGTTTGGCAAGCGCATTTTGCAAATGCCTACCAAATTCAAACAAGAACTTGAAGAACGATAAAAACAGAAGATGGCTGCTTAAAGGCAGCCATCTTTGTTTTATTCGTCTTTCATTTTTGAATAAAACTCATATAGTTTCTTTCCAATCTTATCCTTCTTGAAAGTCTTTTCATGCTGCAAAGGAGTCGTTGACAGGAAAATCTGTGATACACCACTGTTTATTTTCTCAAATTCTTCTGGCGTTACAGGAAATATGGCTGTCGAATTAATTTTAGTCATAGGAAACACAAAGTAAAAACGAAGCGCTAACGTAGGATTTGTGTCGTTGCCAACAAGTTGCCCTTTAAATGACAAGGTCTCATCATTGAAGGTAGTCAACTTCATCGTGGGATTATTCAGGAAGAACAACCTTTCTGTACTCACATTTACAACTATGTAACAAGTAGCATCCTGCTTTGATTTCGCCACAGTAAAACTCATCCTGCCCCCTTGAGTGCCAAAAGGTTTGAATGTATAGCTAACGCTTTGTGCCGACAAGTTCAAAGCAGCACATAAGCAAATAAGAACTGACAATAAATATTTACAAACAGCTTTCATCTTCTTTATATCTTAATTCCTTATTAATAATTAACTCACAAACACCTAAACATGCGCCAACCTGCTGGTGAAAATGAAGGTTTCTTGCACTTTACCTGATACAAGGTTATGAATCTGCACCTGAAACTTTCCATTCACCACCTTCCCCTCAATAACAGTTGGAAACAGTTCAGGTCGTTCACGCCGATTTTCACCACTACCTGAGAACCCCATTTCTGGTCCTCCACCTACAATCTGCGCCCAAGAACGCTCTGCTGTAGGAGCATCATAGCTATAACGATGCTGATGAGCCGTTATAATAAGTTGGCAACCCGCCTTCTCCAACAAGGGGCACCACAGCTTCGCACAAGTACGCTGCCATAACGCAAAATCGGTAGAGTATTGCGGGTCTTTGTCGGCAGGCGCCACATCACCAGGATTATAGCTTGGGTCGGATGCAAAGAGCGGTATATGACAGAACGCCACCAAATAAGGAGCACTGACAATCTCAGGGCGTTGCAGCGCATCCCGCAACCAAGCCACCTGCGCCTCACGATAGGCTCCGCTATTAAACAATCCAGCAAAGATAGGATTCGTATCCAACTTGTCCTCAGCAGTGTCTAAGCCTATGAGGGCCACCTCACCCATCCTTACGGCAAAGTTGCGTCCTAAGTCCCAGTCACGTGATGCACGTTCTTCAGGTTGTCGATACATCCATACCTTTTCAAGATGACGATTGGCCATGCCTCGCGAGTCGTGGTTACCCGGACAGAACAGATAAGGCGTTTCAGCAGCATAATCGGCACGTTCAATCTCAGGCTTCAGGAAGATGCGTGTCTGCGCCTCGATGGTCTCCTCCACATTGCTGGCATCGCCATTCCAAATCACACACTGCGGAGCAAGCGTTGCTATCTTATTGATGGCCAAACCAAAGGGTTCCCACTTCACGTGTGTGTCGTTGATGACACAGAAGTGTGCAGGAGCCTCACTGCCAGCTGTGGTGAAACGATAGATGCGTGGATCTTCCTCGTTACCAAGAATCTTCATGTCGTAACCACCACCATAATGAATGCGGTCGGCACCTATCTTATAATAATAAGTGGTGTTAGGCTGCAAGTTGGTCAACCTTACCTGTATCACACGGTCACTGATGTCGGTAGTTCGGTATCCGCCACATTTCACCTTCTTGCCATCACTCAGGTCAGGTTGTTGTCCGTAAATAACATAACCATTGGCAAGGTCACTCACGGCAAAGGCCACTCCCATCGACGTCTCTGCATAGTTTTGCAACATAGGGGCAGAAACGATCAATTGTCCTTCTGTCTTAGACTGTTCTGCAGCTGATTTGGGTACTGAAATATTAGCAGCAAAGGCTCTTTGACCAATACCTGCCGCACCAGCCATCAAGGCCGTATTTCTGATAAAGTCACGTCTCTTCATAGTATTAGGTTATTATTCTTGACTAACAATCTGTTTCGGTTCGGTGGTAGGACCATATACCACGAGTTTCCCATCAGGCAGTATTTCCATACGGTCGATAAACATCACACGTCCATTGTTGGTAATGGCATCGGTACGTTCCGTACGACCGTGATAGACGGTAAAAAGAGTGCCATCAGGCAGGGTCAGCACCATATTGTGTCCTGTGCAATACACCTCGCCACCCTTGTCGTTGTTGCGCTCCAGCACAGGGTTGTCAGTTGACTTGGTGAAAGGTCCCAAAGGCGACTTACTGGTGGCATAACCCACTGCATAATAAGGTCCTCCGTAGAAGTTGGCACTATACATCATATAATAGGTGTTGCCATGTTTGAAGATGAAAGAGCCCTCGTTCCAACGACGATTGGCCTCGCCTGCCATCGCACTGCGACTCTCCCACTCCTGGAAGCCGCCCAACTCGTATGGAGGAGCAAGCAGCTGTACAGGTTCACCTATTGCACCGCTGAAGTCAGGCTTTATCTCCACACCATATATCCAGCTTTCTTCTATTTCATCATACTTGCCTTCGGCTTTCAGCTTAGTGGCCAACTCGCTCTCCACCGCATGTTTGTAGCAACAACGGGAGTAATAGAGATAAACCTTGCCATCGTCGGCAAAGTAGAGATTGGCATCGATAATAGGATAGCCAGGGTCGAAGATCGGCTTGTCGGACAGCTCCTTGAAAGGCCCCGTAGGACTATCGCTCACAGCTACGCCAATGCGGAATATCTCACCTTCGTTGGTAGGGTTCTCTTTCCAATTAGAGGAAAAGAGCATATAAAACTTGCCATCACGTTCATACACCTCAGGCGCCCAAAAGCAATCGGTAGTCCATCCGTTTGGGTCGGCCTTATAGCACTGTCCTTGCAGTGTCCAAGTGGCAAGGTCCTGACTTTCATAAACATTAAACCCATCCATATTGCCCTCGGTAGTGCCGTAAGCATAGTATTTGCCGTTGCTGGCACGAAGGATAAAGGGGTCGCCCATCACCACAGGTGATCCATCGGTCAATGTCAAGGGATTGCTCACCGTAGCGGTATTGTTCTGAGAGCCACATGCCACCAACAGGCAAGCGGTTAGCATCGCAAAAAATCTGTAAAATAAATTCATAACCTTGGGGTTAATTTGTTCGTATACACTACAAATGTAGCACTTAATTTTGACACAAACATAGTTTTTTTTAATTTTGTGACGATTATGGTTAGGTTTTCTCACATAAAAAGATGGGTAGGACTGCTACTGAGTGTGGCTTGTCTGCTGTGTTTCATCTATGGCATGTACCTGGCATTGCTGTCGATGATGCCCCTTGAACGCACCATACGTTATGCCGACCTGGAGCCATTGCCTCGCGGATTGACTTCAATTGAGAAATTATTGAGTGACCGTCTGCCAGCCGATAGCACAGCTACTACCTCAATCGTGGCTTATCGCTACGACGGACACACGCTGTACGATGTGGTGAGGGGCAACGACACACTGACCATACCTGCACACATCACCGATACCTTGCCTCCTGTGTATGTGGCACCTCCTGCCGATGCATCATCATGGAGCGATTCACTGTTACGAGGCACGATGCCGTTGAACCGCTATGCGTTGGATTATCGTCGCATCATTGCCCGCTACGACGGACAAGTAAGTCGCATCGAGTGGAGCAGTTTCGACACCATCCCACTCTATATCATCAGTTTAGAGGGACACGACGAGCCTATCTATATCAATGCCACCACGCCCTACGTGAAACCGTTCTACTTGGACGAAACAATGGTGGGTGGTGCCATGATGGACTTCTGCCAAGCAGACTCAGTAGGCACCGAACTGCTAACAGACTATGACAACTATTACGTTGATTTGCAGCGCTACGAGCCATTGCCCGTATGGAAGGTTACTACCAACGACCGTAACCTCTACGTAAATCCTCGCACAGGGGCTTACCGTAGCTACCCTAACAACAGATGGTGGTACTATGTGAAGCATCACGCCTTCAACACCCTGCGCTACAAGCTGTTTGCCAAGCATCCCGAGCGATGGCCGCAAGTCATGTGGGGCGTACTGATAGCAGGTTTCATCCTTTCATTCCTATCGAGTGCATTTTGGATGTATAAAATAATTCTATGTAACAAAAAAAACGAATATAAGTAAAACAAAAATTATGAAACCGACAAGTGTATTAGGCATTGCTTTTGCAGCCATGATGGTGGCTTGTACCGCACAGCCAGAGGCAAATGAAAATCCTGTGCTGACCATTGAGGGTGGTCAGATTCAGGGAGTATTGACCGACTCCACCGATGTGATGGTGTATAAAGGCATTCCGTATGCCGCTCCGCCTGTGGGCGACCTGCGTTGGAAGCGCCCACAGCCAGTTGTACCTTGGGAGGGCGTAAAGGTGATGGACACCTTCAGTGCCGCTTCTGTACAGGCTGCTCACACGCCTGGTGAGTTCTATACTGAGGAGTTCTATTTTGGTGGCGACCCAGAGTTCAGCGAGGACTGCCTTTACCTGAATGTGTGGGCACCTGCTGAAACCGTTGGCAAGACAGATGCCAAACTGCCAGTAGCTTTCTGGGTGCATGGTGGTGCCTACTCCGCAGGTTGGGGACATGAGATCACGATGGATGGCGACGCTTGGGCAACACGTGGCGTGATTCTCGTAACCATCAACTACCGCTTGGGTGTACTGGGCTTCCTGTCACATCCGCTATTGTCTAAAGAGGATGTTGATGGCGTATCAGGCAACTATGGCACTTGGGACCAGGTAGCTGCCTTGAAATGGGTAAAGAAGAACATTGCCCAGTTTGGTGGAAACCCCGATAACATCATGATATTCGGACAGAGTGCCGGAGCTGCCAGCATCAAGAACCTGGTTACTTCCAACGAATCAAAGAAGTTGGTGAGCAAGGCTATCATCCAAAGCATCGGTGGCCTGGGTGAACTGATTCCTGGTCCGGCTCAAGATGTAGCCGAGGCACAGGGCAAGGAGATAATGGATATGGCTGGCTTGACTACCTTAGAGGCCATGCGCTCCGCTACCCCTCAGCAGTTGAGCGAGGCGCTGAGCAAGTATATGGCAGAGAAGAAGGCTTGGCTGATGATGGTGCCTCATATCGATGGTCGACTGTTGGGCAAGACCTTTACACAGGCTGCAGAGGACAACACCATTGCCGATGTGCCATATATGCTGGGCTCCACCCTCGACGACATGATGCCTACTATGGGTGAAGGCATCGACCAATTTGCTTTCCTGCGCGAAACACAAAGCAAGAACCCCGTATATGCCTATCGCTTCGACCGCCGTTTGCCTGGTGATCCTAACACCGCTTACCACTCGTCGGAGTTGTGGTTTGTCTTCAAAACGCTGAAGAACAGCCGTCGTCCATTCACGGCAGCCGACTATGAACTGAGCGACCGTATGATGGATTACTGGACCAACTTCGCCAAGTACGGCAACCCTAACGGCCCGACAGATGGCGAGTGGAAGGCTGATACCAAAGAGAATCCATTTACAATGCATCTTGACATCAAATAAAAACGAGGAGGGTGCCATGCCCTCCTCTACCCATTCACGTAACGAATTTATTAAATAATACTATCATGAAAATCAACCATTTTTTATTAGTTTCTGTGCTATCATTAGCCTCATGCTCAGCACCACAGGAGAAAGCTGCAGAGCAGCCTCAGCAACCCGTTCAACAAAGTGAAGTAGTGGATTACAAGCCTATGGCCAATCCGCTCAAGAAAGACAAGTTTATCCAGATCAACATTGTAGTAGGCGACATCTACAAAGCCGCCAAAGCATGGGCAGCATTGCTGGACATTCCTGTGCCAGAAGTAAGAACCAACCATTTAGAGTATAAGCCAGAGTTCCCCTACACCTATCGCGGTGAGCCAAGCACATGCGACTTGCTGGTGTGCGACATCGATATGGGCAGTTGGGTGCTAGAGTTGCATCAGGCCGACGAGAAAGCCAGCTCGTTCCGAGAGTTCTACGACAAGCACGGCAATGGCGTTCACCACTTAGGTTTTGAGGTGGGCGACCTGCGTGATGAAGTAATCCAAAAGTTACAAGGTCTTGGTTTCAATACCGACCGTACTTTCGGTGCCTATACAGGCAGTAGTTGGACGATAGTTGACAGCGAAGATGTCTTAGGTGTCAACCTGAACATCAAGCCAGTAAGATAAAAAAGAATTGGCTCCCAATGGGAGCCAATCTTTTATCAACTTAACGCTTATTTGGTATCACCAAAACATTGTGTGAACAAAATATTGTTACAAGTTATCTACATTGGAGCTCATCCTACGCCTATGCAAGAACGTTGTTGCTTTCCAAAAACAGGCGGGCAATGTGGTGGCGTATGTCCACCAGTACCAGCTCCTCCCGTCGCAAGATCCAGCTCATCCTCATCCAGTTCCTGACGCATCACTACCTTCTCATCAACGTCTTTGCCAGTGATGGATACCTTCTTTACTTCGTCGTCGAGTTCTACTCGCAACACTCTTTTTTCATTGTTCTTTTCCATATCTTATTGTTTTAATTGTTTTTTAAGGTTACCAGCTACCTTCAGTTTTGTTGCCTTTTTCATCATAGTTATAGAGGAATGACTTATAGCCAGTACCCTTTTCTGTAATGTATTTTTCAATGTTCTTTCCTGGTACATCCATAGTATTCCAGGAAACCGTAAAATTGAAATCCTTCAACAGAACACCTGCTTTATTATACATAGCAGCAATATGGGATACATATCCTCCAACACTAAGCTTGTCAAACGTGGAATAATCTACACCATCCTTTGCTTTAAAATTAAGTCTTGCTGCCACTTTGCAAGGTATCTTGAACGTTAAAGTCTTTGTCCATGTCAATAACCCAGAAAGGGTTTCTGTTTGCATATTGCCATTAGCATCGTAGTAATCAACAGTAATTACCATGTTGTCAGACATATCTTTAGTAACTTCAGCCAGATAAGTTACTTGAGCTGTAGCTGGCGTTGTGTCTGGAGTAGATGGTGTATCTGCTTTATCATCACTCTTTGAGCAAGAAGTGAAAACGCCCATTACCATTGTGCACATAAAAAGTGCAACTAAATAAAATATTTTTGTTTTCATTTTCATACAACTAAATTCTGAATAATAGCTTACTTCTTTGCAGGGGGAATTATCTGAATGGGGTCCGGAGAAGGATGATCTGATCCTGGTATGGTTTTCATCTTTCTTATTACTTGACGACAATCTCCGCCAGGACGTCCCCATACAGTTCCAACCACCTCATACACTGGGTATTCTGCCCCTCCAACCACATTCGCAAGGTCTTCTTCGGAAAGCTCCATAGCCCCTGCCTCCACCAATTCTTTGGTCAGGGCGTTTACTTCTTCAGTCAGCTGTTTCAGTTGCTGAATCTTCTGCTTAACTTGTTCTTTTGTTAAAGTTGCCATAATTATTTATTTTTAAAGATTATTAGTCTGAAAATTATTGTCACCTAATATAGTCATTTGCCTTCTTCTCCTTCCTCCTGTCACTTCGTTAAGCTCATCGACCAGTTCTCTGTTCACCTTTTCGAGCGACTTGTTCTCGCGCTTCAGTCGGTCGTTCTCGATGGCTGTGTCGGTCATGCGGTTGTGCAACACATTGTTATAGACAATGAGCACAAGGATAACGATGGCTACCAAGCCGACAGTGATAATGATGGTTAATGTATCCATATTATATAATAGGTGTAAGGGTTAAACGATACCAGCTTGTTTCATCCTCCGACGCATCCGTTCGTTCTCGTCGATGAAGCGACCCAGGGTGGCATTCTTGTCGCTGAGCTGCCATCGCTGATAGATGATGACAGCCACGAGCACCAACACCACCACGATAATGGCAGCTGCAAGGGCTACAGTGAGGATGAGACTTACTTCCATACGCTTTTCGTTTTTTGTTTCAACAGCAAAATTACGGCAAATCTACAACTCGTTTGTGCCAATACAGGAAATCTTTGTGCCATATTGGGAAAATGAGGTTATTCTTTCTTTCGCACTACCTGACGATAGTCGGAAGGCGACATACTATAGGCTTCGTTGAACAGACGGTAGAAAGTACGGCGTGACAGCCCACAAAGCTCGGCAATAAGAGCCACAGAGTCCTTGGTGTTAGCCAACAGCTGGGCAGCATAGCGCAGACGATAGCTGTTGATGAAGTCGGTCGTGCTCTTGCCATCGGTGCATGCACTTATGGCATCAGATACATAGTGTTCGTTCGTACCTACGAGTTGTGCCAGTCGACTACGGTCAAGGTCGGCATTGGTAAAGATTTGTTCGGGGTCATCCATGAGTTGGCATAGGCGGCGATAAAGCTGTTGCTCGGAAGTAAGGTCGGCCTCTGGTGTCGCCTCAAGCTGCTCAACGGCCTGCAACTGCTCACGCTCACGTTGCTCAATCTGGTCGAGCAAACGACGGTTCTTCTCAAAAAGCTTCCTATTGTATAGTGCCGTCCGCCAGAACACATAGGCCAAGAGCAGGCAAACCAGAAAGGTGGCAACAAGGACAATGCGATAGACAGAGGTTTTTGCCTCTTCGTCTTTCAGTTGCAGTTCCTTCTCCTGGGTTTTCATTTGCTGGGCAAACTTCAATGTCTCAGCCTGTCGCTCTCGTTGTACCAAACTATCGTTGATGACCTTATAGCGGTATGAAGCCTGATAGGCCTCATGTCCACGACCAATCTTGTCTAATCCCATGGCATATACATATAGTAAAGATGCATAACTTTGGGAAATGGTATCTTCTTTTTCCCGATAGTAGGGTTCTAAGCGGTCGTAAATCTGCTGGATGCGCACGGCATTGCCCGCCAATGCATAATAGTTCATAATATCCATTTGGTTGCCCGGTTGCTGAGCCGCCTTAGTCCTCTCAAAAGCCTCGGCAGTGAGGTGTGCAGCCTCCTTTTCACCCTCCATATGCTGACAATATGCCAATACGGTATAGGTGTAGGCACGCTGTTGGTCTGCCCATCCGGCAGGAGCTGTAGTGTATTCCTTTTCTATGCGACTGACAGCCTGTAACCTTTCCTGTAACAAAGGGATAGCCTCATCATATTTCTCCTGTTGCGACAGGATGCGTGCCATATTGCCAAGATTGGATGAAAGAATCGGTAAGGGTTGGATGCTTTCAACAGCAGCCTTGCGGTAGATATCCAACGAACGATTCATATAGTCAATACCGCTGCCTTGCTGTAAACGCTCCATCACTTTGCCCGCCTCGAAATAAAAGCTGGCCTCTTGCAAAATGTCACCAGCATGATGGGCCAGTTCGGCTCCTTGAATGGCATAACGAACGGCATCTTGATAAGTATCTGGGACAGAGGCAAGAATATTCACCAGCAGGGAGAGTGTTCTCTGTTTACCCAAACTTTCAGTTTCAAGGTTCTTATTGTCGAGTATCTTCAGGCAAAGGTCACGAGCCTTGTCAAGATTCTCAATTTTAGGCGAACCATAGTAAACCTGCGCACGCATCCAGTTGGCATAGTTCACGTCGGCCAGTCCTCTTGTCTCAGCGACATCAATCATTTCAAGTGCCTGCTCCGGCTCTTCCATTATCAGCTGTCGGATGTTCTCCCACGTATAGATGCTGTCAGCCTCAGAGGCACTCCTTGTGCCTCCTCTACCCGAGCAACTGGCCATCAGTGCAAGTACGGTATACAATATAATATAGTACACCGCTTTTCTCACAACATTTTGATCAGCTCATCTGGCGTTACCAATGTCTGTTCGCCAGTAGTCATATTCTTCAACATTACCTTGCCTTCTGCCAATTCGCTCTCGCCTACTATCGCCACAAACGGAATGTTGTGGGCATTGGCATAGCTCATCTGCTTCTTCATCTTACAGGTGTCGGGGAAGAGCTCGGCACGAATACCTGCGGCACGTACTTGCAACAGGGTCTGCATGGCAAAGGCTGCCTCTTTCTCACCAAAGTTGATGAACAATAACTGAGTTTCATTCACAGCCTCCTTGGGATAAAGCTCCAACTGGTTCAGCACATCATAGATGCGGTCGGCACCAAAGGAAATGCCCACTCCCGATACACCTGGCAAGCCAAACACACCAGTAAGGTTGTCATAACGACCACCGCCTGTGATGCTGCCAATCTGCACATCCAGTGCCTTTACCTCGAAGATGGCGCCTGTATAATAGTTCAAGCCACGAGCCAAGGTGAGGTCTAACTCGATGGTATTTTGCAAGTTTAAGGCAGCCAGTGTATGAAGAATAAACTCTGTTTCTTCCACACCCTTCAAGCCTGTCTCACTGCCTGCAAGAACAGTCTTCAGTGTTGTCAGCTTCTCGTCGTTGCTGCCACTAAGCAGGATGATGGGTTGCAACTTGGCAATGGCCTCATCACTCACTCCTTTCTCACGTAATTCGGCATTCACATTGTCGAGGCCAATCTTATCCAGTTTGTCAATGGCAACGGTGATATCCACTATGCGTTCTGCCTCACCGATAATCTCGGCTATACCTGTCAGTATCTTACGGTTATTGATCTTGATGCATACCCTCACGCCAAAGCGCTTGAAGACAGTATCTACAATCTGCATCAATTCCACTTCGTTGAGCAGGGAATCACTGCCCACCACATCGGCATCACACTGATAGAACTCACGATAGCGTCCTTTCTGAGGACGGTCGGCACGCCACACAGGCTGTATCTGATAACGCTTGAAGGGGAAGGTAATCTCCTCACGATGCATCACGACAAAACGGGCAAAGGGCACGGTGAGGTCGTAACGCAAACCTTTCTCGCAGAACTTGGCTGAGAGGTGTGCCACATCTCGGCTCAGCAGTTCTTCGTCGCTAATGCCTCTAAAGCAGTCGCCTGAGTTCTGGATCTTGAACAGCAGTTTGTCGCCTTCTTCACCATATTTACCCATCAGGGTGGAGAGGTTTTCCATGGCCGGCGTTTCAATCTGATGAAAGCCGTAAAGGTGATATACCTCTCGGATGGTGTTGAAGATATAGTTGCGCTTCGCCATCTCTATGGGCGAAAAGTCTCTGGTTCCTTTAGGAATACTGGGTTTTATCATAATTCTTTATCTTAATCACGGGAGCGTCCCATAAATATCATTATATAATAAATGAGCGTGGCCAGTGAGCTGAGGGCAGCCACTACATAGGTATAGGCAGCCGACTTCAAAGCATCTTTGGCGTAGGCATGATTGGTATAGTTGGTCATACCGGCACTTTCCAGCCACACCAATGCGCGGCGACTGGCATCAATCTCTACAGGGAGGGTGATGAAACTGAACAACGTGGTGGTGGCAAACAGCAAAATGCCAATGAGCAACAGCTGGGGAAACACCTCCAGCAGGAAGATACCTGCCAAAATGACCCACGTTACCCACTGTGAAGCAAAAGTGACGATTGGCACCAACTGACTGCGCAGCGTCAGTGGGGCATAGGCACGAGCATGCTGCACTGCGTGTCCGCACTCGTGAGCCGCCACAGCTGCTGCCATGATGCTATTGCTGTTATAGACTCCCTCACTGAGGTTTACCGTCTTGTTAGTAGGGTTGTAGTGGTCGGTAAGCTGACCTTCCACATGGGTTACTTGCACATCGTACAAGCCATTGTCGTGCAACATCTTCATGGCAATCTCAGCACCTGTAAGGCCAGAAGAGTTGAGAATCTGGGAATACTTCTTGAACTTGCGTTGCAGGTTCCACTGTACCAGCCAGCTAACAATAGCTACGCCGATAAATATAATCCATTGAATTCCTATTCCTGTTTGCATAATTGTTAGTTTTTGAGTTTGTTAGTTTTTTTGTTTTACACAAACTTTCCTGCAAATGCTGTGCCAAATCAGTCGATGGTAAATTCCACCACCGTGTCAATATCGTCAGGCACTGCAGGCAGTTCCAGCAGATAACCTTCCTTGCTCTTGACCAACTTCACCTGGCTACCATCCTTAAACAGTTTGGCATTGCTGAGCTTATGGTCGGTGACGGGCAGGAACAAACCTTTGTCTTGCCACTTGAGGATGTGCACATAGAGCTTATTGCCCTTCTGCGTTGTCACCCCCCAATCGCGAGGTGTCACCAATCCGCCACGAGTACCATAGATGGTCTCACCATACTGGCTGGTCCACTCCCCTATCTCCTTGAGGCGCTTTAACGACTCAGCTGGCAGCTGTCCATCAGGTTGCGGGCCAATATTCATGAGAAGGTTCGCATTCAGACCAGCTGCATGCACTAACATCTGAATCAATTCCTTTGTCGATTTGAAATGCGCATCGGTGATGTTATAGCCCCACACATCGCTCATGGTCTGGCACGACTCCAGCGGTACCTCGTCGCTAACCTGCATACCACCAGAAAAGCCGGCATTGTTCTGTCCTGGCAGATCGCGCTCAAAGATTTGTATATCCTCGCCAGGGTTGAGGTTCTTGTGGTGGTTATTGCCCACCAGACAAGATGGCTGGAGTTTGTGAATCAAAGCATATTGTTCCTCCAGTTGCCAATCGAAGGGCACAGCATCGCCAGCATGATCCCACACACCATCGAACCAGATGGCACCTATCGGTCCATATTGTGTGAGGAGTTCGGTGAACTGGGCGTTCATAAAATTGTAATATGACTTCCAGTTCTGCTGGTCGGTAGGTCTGCCCAACTGACGTCCTGTGCTACCCAAAGGATAATCCAACCTATGCCAGTCGAGGTGGGAATAGTAGAAGTTGAGGGTGATGCCATACTTGGCACAGGCATCGGCCAATTCCTTGATCACATCGCGCTTGAAAGGCGTAGCCTCCACAATATTATAGCCCTCGCTGGCCTTCGAGTTGAACATCGAGAAACCATCGTGGTGACGAGAGGTGAAGGTGATATAGTTCACACCTGCCTCCTTGAATGCCTTTACCCATTCCTCAGCATTGAATTTGGAAGGATAGAAACCAGCAGGCAACTTGGCATATTCCTCGTAGTTGATGTTACGGTTGTTCATCACCCACTCGCCTTGTCCCATCATGGCATAAACACCCCAATGCAGGAAGATGCCCAACTTCTTATCCTGAAACTCACTGCGAGCCTTTAGGTTCTCCGCAGAAGGCACGTACTGCGCCCTCAACACCGAATATGGAACATTGAACATAGAACATGCCAATGCTATAAACAAGTATTTAGCGAGCTGCTTCATTTATTCATTATATCTGATAATTGTTTGCTCACGATCAGGACCCACTGACACGATCTTCACGGGCACACCCAGTTCCTCCTCCAAGAAAGAGAGGTAGTTATTGAATTCCTCAGGGAACTCATCCTCGCTCTGCATCTTGCTCATCGGAGTCTTCCAGCCTGGCATCTCGACATATACAGGCTCCACACCCTCGGAGATATCGAATGGGAAGTGGTCGATTTCCTCACCATTCACCTTGTAGGCCACACAGGCCTTGATGGTATCAAAATCGTCGAGCACATCGCTCTTCATCATAATCAGCTTGGTCACGCCATCAATCATCACGGCATATCGCAACGCCACGAGGTCGATCCATCCACAACGACGCTTTCTGCCTGTAACAGCACCATATTCATGACCGAGGTCGCGAATTTTGTCGCCCACCTCGTCGAACAACTCGGTTGGGAACGGACCAGCACCTACTCGGGTACAGTAAGCTTTGAAGATACCATAGACATCGCCTATACGACGGGGTGAAACACCCAAGCCGGTGCAAGCACCAGCACAAACGGTGTTAGAGGAAGTGACGAACGGATAAGAACCGAAATCTACATCCAGCATAGTGCCTTGTGCTCCTTCGCACAACACCGACTTGCCCTCGTCCAGCATCTGGTTGATGACATGCTCGCTATCTACCAACTGGAACTGTTTCAAGTATTCAATGCCCTCAAACCAAGCCTTCTCAGTTTCAGTGATGTCATAGGCAAAGTTCATATCTTTCAGGATCTTCTCATGACGCGCCTTAGCTGCTGCATATTTCTGGTCGAAATTATATAGCAAGTCACCCACTCGTAAGCCGTTACGACTCACCTTGTCGGTATAGGTAGGACCAATGCCCTTGCCGGTGGTACCCACCTTTGAGTCGCCTTTGGCTGCTTCATAGGCAGCATCTAGCACACGATGAGTAGGCATAATCAAGTGGGCTTTCTTAGAGATAATCAGTCGGTCTTTCAGGTTATGACCCGACTGCTCCAATGCCACAGCCTCATCTTTGAACAAAGCAGGATCAAGCACCACGCCATTGCCAATAATATTCACTTTGTCGCCCTGGAAAATGCCAGAGGGGATGGAGCGAAGCACATATTTCTGTCCTTCAAACTCGAGGGTATGACCAGCATTGGGGCCTCCCTGAAAACGAGCTACCACATCATAATTGGGTGTCAGCACATCGACCACCTTGCCTTTGCCTTCGTCACCCCATTGTAATCCCAACAGTACATCTACTTTCATTTCTTTATGTTTTTATTTATTTTTTGTTTCTTCTTCGTTAATGTCTTCTTGTCCTTGGCATCTGCTTTGCTTTTTACTACGGCTTTGCTGGCAGATTCAGCTTTGCTTTGCCTCTTAATGCTATTCAACTTCATGGTCTGTTTCCACTGGCACCTGCTGCACAGGCCATAGACATAGAGCGAGTAGTGTGTCTGCCTGAATCGAGGCAACTTAGCGCCCTCGATATCGGTCTGCAGCTGCTCATTATTAAACTCCGTCACCTTACCGCACTGGGTGCAGATCATGTGATGATGGGTTTCCTGGTTGAAGCATTTCTCATACTGTGATGTGGTGCCAAACTGGTGCTTTACCACCAAATGGGCATCAAGCAACAGGATGAGGGTGTTGTAGAGCGTGGCACGACTTACCCTGAACTTGGCTGTTTCCTCCATCATCGTATAAAGAGAGTCAATATTGAAATGACCGTCAATAGAATAAATCATGTCGAGTATAGCATAGCGCTCGGGAGTCTTGCGATGCTTCCTCTTCGTCAGGTATTCAGTGAACAGCTGCTTCACCTTTTCCCTTACATCCATATTATTTGTCTTCACCATGATTCTCTACTTACAGCAACAAAGTTAGCAATAATTATGTATTGCAAGAACAATCATCATGAAAAATTGTTCGAAACTTCTTGCGTCACCCACTCCACCAATGCCTTGGCCTGTGTATCGGTACTGCTTTTCAATGGCTCCACCACCCTGCAAAGCGTAAAGGCATGCTGTTCATTGTCAGCCATATACTTTTTCAAAGCCGTCATTACTGCCTTGCGCACAGCAAAAGATCCGCCTAAGTACGACACCACCGCCTGATCCAGCAATTCGTTCTCTGCCCTTTCTGTCATGTCGTTCTTCTTCATCAACAATCGGGCAATGGTGAGGTATCCGCAAATCTGCTGATACTCCCCCTCGTTAGCTATCAGTTGAAGCGACTTCTGTGGGGCATAGGGCAAATATTGAAACAGATGCATGCAGGTCATCTCTGCTATCTCCACAGAAGGCATCGTCTCTATCCAAATGTCCATGATCTCTGGAAAGAAAGTATCGATAGGTTGCAATAAACCAGCCAGGATTTTGCATTCGCGAATATCCTCCTTCCACAAAGCCTGTGCTAAGTCGTGGTTCTTCTCAAATTGCGATGCAATCTGCTTGATACGAGGAAGTTCTACGCCAAAGTTCAATTTATACTTCAAACCTCTCTCACGCATGATGGCCGAAGCTGAACCATTCATTGACAAGCGAAGTTGGGTCTTTATTTCTTTTAGTTGACCGTTGACCATAATTTTACTAAGTAACAATTAAAGGGTTCTGTAGTCCTTGCTATAGCGCAGCATCTGCTCCACATAACTCTCATCATAGGTAACCTTCACATCGGTAACATTGCCATCTGAATCCTTTACTAGTTCGTATTTAGGATTCACAAAACCCTTATAAGGCGCGAGGTTCAACTTCTTATAGCGCTCCAGTACCTCCTGATGCAACACAGGATCTACTTTTACACCATAATCCTCAACAAGACGGCGTGCAGCGGCGTAATCGCCTGTTGACTTGATGCGTTGCACCTCAGCCAGCAGTTCACCAAACAGGGCACGCAACTTCTCGTAGTCGTTAATCTTCACGTAAGTCTTGCCATCTTTCTTAGCCAGCTCCACAACATTATCTGCCTTACCGTGCTCGTATGCCCAATGGGCTATAAACGAACGGTTGCGCATATGGGCCTCCTCGATGTTCTTTCCTGGCTCGATGCGCACCAGCTGTGTCATCAAACCATTCATCATATAAGTGTAATAATTTGACTTATACGCTTCAGCATCAGGTGTCAGTCCCAGTTCCACCAGCTTAGCATCTGCCAGATAATACAAAGCAAACAAATCGGCACGCCCCTCCTCCAGCGTAGAACTATAGGCCTTCAGTGCATCACGGTCCACACCTGGCAATAGCTTACCGGAAGCATGTCCCAAACACTCGTGCAGGTCGGTATGCAGTTCGTCAGTATAGTCGGCATATTTATCTATCAAGTCCAACTCCGTCTGGCTATAGGCAAACTCCTCGTTAAACCCATTGCCATGAGCCGCTTTATTGTAAGCATCGGTAATATTGCCAATGGTCACAGATTTAGAACCATGCTGAGCACGTACCCAGTTAGAGTTCGGCAGGTTGATGCCAATGGCAGTGGATGGATATAAAGCACCAGATAGGATGGTAGCCGTGATCACCTTGGCCGACACGCCCTTCACATTTTCTTTCTTGAAACGCTTCTCCACTGGTGAGTTATCCTCAAACCACTGAGCGTTATTACTAATGGTTTCTGTACGCTTGGTGGCCGCCATATCCTTAAAGTTGACGATGGCCTCCCAGGTACCTTTCATGTCCAATGGGTCGTCGTATGTCTCTGTAAAACCATTGGTAAAATCTACGAGTGAGTTCAAGTCCTTCACCCACAATATGGTATAGTCGTCGAACGTTTTCAGGTCACCAGTCTGGTAATATTCAATCAGTTTGGCAATGACAGCCTTTTGTTCAGGAGTCTCTGCCACTCCCTCAGCCTTCTGCAGCCAAAAAACAATCTTTTCGATGGCAGCACCATACAAACCTCCTACCTTATATACATCCTCATAGATTTTGCCATCTTTCTTCACCAACTTGCTGTTTAATCCGAAAGAAACAGGTGTCTCATCCTTAGGATCTTTCAGCTTATTGTAGAAAGCCTCAGCCTCAGCCTGTGTCACACCTTCGTAGAAGTTGACAGCCGAAGTCAGCACCAAGTCTTCACCATCAGCCTGGTTGGTACGCATCTTCAGCAAGTCAGGATTGAAAATCACAGGACATATCTCATCGCACAATTGTTCTACCGTCTGTCCTTCCTTCAACGGAAGTTTGGCGGCATCCACACTGGCCAACGCCTTTCTCAGGAATTCTTCAGAGAAACCAGGCACAAACTTCTCACTTCCGTAGTGGTGGTGTATGCCAGACGAGAACCATACTCGCTTCAGATACAGCTCCATCGCCTTGAAGTCGTCGCTGTTACGGTCAACCTTATCATCCGTATAGATAGCCTCCAACGCACGACTGATGGTGAGGTTGTACTTACCATTCTGATCATAGAAAATGTCACGACCCCACAAAGCAGCCTCTGTAAGATAATATACTAATTCTTTCTGCTGAAGGCTCAGGTCCTCAAATCCATTCACCTTATAGCGCAAAATCTGCAAATCAGCAAACTGTTCCACTGTGTAACTAAATTTTTGATTATCGGGTGCCGATTTCTGCTCATTGCTGCTGCACCCTGTTAGCAAGACAAGAGAGGTCAATACATAAAATAGATTCTTCTGCATATACTTGGAAATTTTTGTACAAAATGTGGCTTTGCTGGCCTCTTCGCACATCCAGGCGGTGACGCTTTTGTGCATGCGCTGCTTGAAGGCAGTGCTGAAGGTGCTGTAGCTGTGGTAGCCACTCTCTTTGGCCAGCTTCTGGGCGACGATAGGCTCATGTGCAGTGGCAAGCTCGCGGTATCGGGTTACGAAGTAACGGATGCGAAGGTCGTGAATGTATGCATAGTAGTTTGTGCCCTGACTGGCGAGATAGGCGCCGAGGTAGGTACGGTTGGTGCCGATGGTCTTGGCAAGCTGCACCAGGGTCAGGTCTGGCTGCAGGTAGAGTAGCGTTTCCTCGCAGTGCTTCGCCAGTAGTAGGGCTATATGGGATTCCTTACCCAATTCCCCTCTCAAAAGGATTGGGGATTGGTTAGTTTCATCGGCAGAATTGTCGGTGCTCAGGTCTTCTAATGTCTCCACGCGCCACAGCAGGAGACCCGCCAGCGGGAAGCCGGTGAGGTGAGCAATGGTGGACATCATGTAGTTGTCGGTATATTCATAGCTCATGAGCAGTAGCATGAGGCCGATGAGCAGCGTAAGGCTGAGCCACACCTCCTTGTGCTCCAGGTCGGCGTAATTGTCGCGCAGCCACCGCCCGTATTGTCTCACGGCCACTACCAAATATATTATGAAGGCCACTGTGAGTACCAGCCCATAGACCATGTTCGGGGTCGTGAGGTTGATGGTTGGCAGGGCTGTCTGCAGCATTGCGGTCACCGCGCAGGGTGTCATGACGACTACAACGGGCCACAGCGGTCGGCGGCGGTCCTGCAGCATGTTCAGCAGTGTGCCGACGAAGACGGGGGGCAGCACCATGCAGTCGAGAGCGACGAGCAGCCCGTAAATCACCGAGCGGGTGTCGTCCGAGTATGTGTAGAACAGTATCCACCAGACGTGGGCCAGGGCCATGACGCCGAATAATGCAGCTGCCCAGCGGCGCAGTCGTGCGGGCGGCGTGATGTTGGGCGCGATAGCCTTGCTCCGACACAGCAGCAGGTAGAGGCACAGCACGACGCATACGGCTGTTGCTGCTCCGTAGAGCTGGAGATACAGTATTGAAAATGGAGTTATCTGTTCGGGCATATCGTTCTTATTATTGCTTTTTCGCGTGATTCGCACGTTTCCGACTGCAAAATTACAACTTTTTTGCGATAATCGTGTGTGGTTTAGAAAAAATCCCATCCATCAATTACTATCAACATCCCCAACCACGAGGTTAGCTTCTTCAAGAAGATTTTTGCTTATTTCATCGGGGCGACTCTCAGCTAATACAAAATGTATCAGCTAATGCAAATACTTCACTCGCATCGATTTTTAACCTTACAAGTTTCGGTAATAATGAGTACCTTTGTAAGATATTAATTAAGTAAACGATTACAATATTACATATTATGAAAAAAATTATGCGCTCGACCTTTGGTCGATTATTTAACAAGAATTGGGTGCTCGCCGCCACCTTAATCTGCGGCGCAAGTGTGTTCACGTCGTGTAGTAACGACGACGACCTGACATCTAACGAGCCTGAGGGAGAAGAGTATGTCATCCCTGAAGAGCCTACCACCGACCAGCTGGAGGTGAAGGTGACTGCCGACATGCCCACCGCCGTGCTGGGCCAGTTCGACGAGAATTCTGTGGCTGCAGCCCTGATCAAACGTCTTGCGACGACCACCAACGCCATCGACGACAATACGAAGCTCGTGTTGCTCGACGACAATGCGGTACGGACGTTATCAGAAGACGATTTTTACCCGTTGGCCCTTATTTACCTGAATGGTGGATACATCGCCCTTCAGCGCCCCACGGTTGGAGGTGCGTTTGATTTCGCGCTGGGCATCATGAAACAAGTCTGGGAGATTCAGGATGACGTGCTGGAAGATTTGGGTGTGGAGATACCAGAAGGAGCGGAAGCCAATACACGCAGCCTCGAAGACACCCAACTGGTGCGCAGTGTCAACAATGCACATGCGCTGACCAGA